>ERZ1090868.1027-NODE-1028-length-15030-cov-11.554725_pt1 | contig 15030 bp, 13 predicted proteins | sample MGYA00478475_ERZ1090868 | MGnify/ENA primary metagenome ERZ1090868 (study PRJEB33644, sample SAMEA5815747) | chicken gut metagenome | biome: Chicken; feature: Gastrointestinal Tract; material: Caecum | place: Ireland | collected 2019-01-01 | study: A study of...
CGATGATTTTCCATAAATTATCTAATAAATAATTTAATAGTTTTTTATTATTATTTTTTCGCACTTTGCACTATAATATTTCAGAAAATTATATTATTTTTTCGCAAAAAAACGGAAGGCAGACAACAGCCGTCACGCTGCTCTCTCCTTCCGTTCCTGAAAAATTCACTGGATCTCTCTGGCAATTTCTTCTTTCATCTTCAAGACGTAAAACGCCAACTCCTCTACCCGCTTATCGTCCATCCGGCTGACCGGGGCTGAAATGCTAAATGCATATTTGGGACGTCCTTTATAATCGGTCACACCCGCGGCAATGCAGCGGACTCCCAGTTCATTTTCTTCGTTATCCAGGGCATACCCTTTCCGGCGGACTTCCTCCAGCGCCTTCAGATATTCGTCGCAGTCGACGATCGTATGAGGCGTCAGTGCATGGATCCGGCTCTTTGCCCACATCTTACGTACCTGTTCCTCTGTCATCTGGGCCGCCATCGCCTTGCCGACCCCGGAGCAGTACAGCGGGATCCTGCTGCCCACCTTGGAAACCATCCGCACGGAATTCTGATCGGATTCTACCTTATCAATATATACCGCATAATTTCCGTCTTTCTGAACAAAATGCACTGTCTCTCCTGTCTGACGCATCAGCTTTTTCAGATAAGGCCGGACAATCTCGATCACATCTACATGTGCCAGCAGCTGATTTGACAATTCCAGAAGTTTAAATGTGAGACTGTACTTTCCCGACTCCAGATCCTGTCTTGCATAACCCATATAGATCAGGGAATTCAGCAGACGGTGAACCGTGCTCTTATGCAGGTTCAGCTGATTTGAAAGTTCGATCAGACCCATGGGCCCCTTCTGGGCAAGCACTTCCATCGTGAGAAACAGACGATCCGCAACCTGGATCGGGTTTTTTTCCTCCCGGATCTCTTCCCTTACACCGTCCTCCGTCTCATCAGCCAGAAACGCCGCCTTATTATCCTGTTCTCTTTTTTGTTCCGTCTTCATTTTTCCACGCTTTCCCGTGAAGCACATCGTTCCATATTCGCATTTTAACACAGCAAAATTACCGTGACAAGGGAAAAATAGACCTTCGAAAATCGCTGCGCGGCGGACAGAATACCGCAGACCCTGTGGTGTCTCTGCTTTTTTTTATTTTCTGCTTGACTTTTGGGGGTATGGAGGTATAATGAAATCATAAAGTATTACATCGTGAAACTTTGTTCCATATTGTGAAACTCGTAAAACTTTAAAAAAGGCAAAGGAGAAGAGAATTATGAATGCTGTATTGGAAGAGATTCAGAAAATTGGTATCGTACCAGTCGTAGTTCTGGACAAACCGGAGGATGCCGAGCCGCTGGCGAAAGCGCTGTGCGAAGGAGGACTTCCGTGCGCAGAAGTTACATTCCGTACCGCTGCCGCTGAGGAATCCATCCGTATTATGACGGAAAAATTCCCCAAAATGTTAGTAGGCGCAGGCACTGTTCTGACCATTGAGCAGGTAGACCGTGCAGTAAACGCAGGCGCTAAATTTATTGTCAGCCCCGGCTTGAATCCGGAAGTTGTCAAATACTGCGTAGAAAAAAACATCCCGGTAACTCCCGGTACCTGCAATCCGAGTGATATCGAGACTGCCCTCTCCCTGGGACTTGATGTTGTAAAATTCTTCCCGGCTGAGGCTGCAGGCGGACTGGCTATGATCAAAGCAATGGCTGCTCCGTATGTGAACATGAAATTTATGCCGACCGGCGGCATCAATGCGAAGAATATCAATGAATACCTTGCTTTCGATAAGATCATCGCATGCGGCGGAAGCTGGATGGTAAACAAAGCGATGGTAAACGCCGGCGAATTTGATAAGATCAGAGACATGACAAGAGAAGCTGTCCAGACAATGCTCGGTTTCGAAGTCCTCCATATCGGAATCAACTCCGCTGATGAGGCTGAGGCTGACAAGACGGCTTCCGCTTTCGACGCTCTGTTCGGATGGACCAAGGAAGATCACAGCAAATCTGTATTTGCAGGAAAACAGATCGAAGTCATGAAATCCAACGGACGCGGAACCCGCGGACACATCGCTGTGGGAACAAACAGTGTACTCCGCGCGAAATATTTCCTGGAGTCCCAGGGTTATAAATTTGACGAGGACAGCGCTACCTATAAGAACGGCAAACTGAACTTTATTTATCTGCAGGACGAGATCGGCGGATTCGCTGTTCATCTGGTAAATAAAAAATAAAGGAGAAACAAATCATGGCAAAGAAAGTAGTTACATTTGGTGAAATCATGTTAAGACTGGCACCGGAAGGATATTACCGTTTTGTACAGGCGGAATCCTACGGCGCAACTTACGGCGGCGGCGAAGCAAACGTATCCGTTTCTCTGGCAAACTATGGATTCGATTCCTACTTTGTAACAAAGCTCCCGAAACATGAGATCGGACAGGCCGGTGTAAATTCTCTTCGCAGATACGGCGTTCACACCGACTACATTACCCGCGGCGGCGACCGTGTAGGTATTTATTTCCTGGAAAAGGGCGCTTCCCAGAGACCGTCCAAGGTTATTTACGACCGTGCCGGCTCTGCCATTGCAACTGCTGACGCATCTGATTTCAACTGGAAAGAAATCTTCGAGGGCGCAGACTGGTTCCATTTCACCGGTATCACCCCGGCACTGGGCGACAATGTGGCAGAGATCTGTCTTGAGGCTTGCAAAGCTGCAAAAGAAGCGGGCGTTAAAATTTCCTGTGACCTGAACTACAGAAACAAACTGTGGAGCAAAGAAAAAGCAGGTCAGGTTATGGGTGAGCTCTGCAAATATGTTGACGTATGCATCGCCAACGAGGAGGATGCTGCCGACGTATTCGGGATCAAAGCTTCCAACACAGATGTAACCGCAGGCGAGATCAACCGTGAAGGTTACAAAGATGTCGCAAAACAGCTGGCTGACCGTTTTGGATTTGAGAAAGTGTGCATCACACTGCGCGAATCTCTGTCTGCAAATGACAACAACTGGTCCGGAATGCTGTATGACGGAAATGATTATTACTTCAGCAAAAAATACAAAATGCATATCGTTGACCGCGTAGGCGGCGGCGACAGCTTCGGCGGCGGATTGATCGCAGCAACATTAAACGGCTATGATTCTCAGGGAATCATCGAATTCGCAGTGGCTGCTTCCTGTCTGAAGCACTCCATCGAAGGTGATTACAACATGGTTACCATGGATGAAGTCACAAAACTTGCGGGTGGAGACGGCTCTGGACGTGTACAGAGATAATTGCTGTAAAAACAATCTACAATTTTAGTGAGACCGGCAGCTCCAACTGCCAGGAGAGGCTGACTCACTTTCACACACAATGATTTGATTATAGTTGGGGTACTGCTCAGGCAGTACCCCAATCCTGTTTGAAAGGAGGATTTTTATGACTTCAGTAAATACTGTGAACCGGGATCGTTCCGTCTTGTCCGCTCCTGTACAGGAACGTGATTTTGATCTTCTCGCTCTGGGCGAAGTCCTGCTTCGTCTCTCACCGCCCATCAACGAACGTCTGGTACGAGGGGATACTTTTGAAAAGAAAGCCGGCGGTGCAGAACTGAATGTCGTGTCCGGAGTGTCTCTTCTCGGACTGCACACCGGTATGATCTCCAAACTCCCCTCCAATGATCTCGGAACCTACATCAAGAACAGAATCCGTTTTCTGGGGGTTTCCGACGACTATCTTGTATACGACTCCGACAAAAACGCCCGCCTCGGCGTTTACTACTATGAGGGCGGTGCGTATCCGAGAAAGCCGCGGATTGTCTATGACCGTGCGCATACGACATTTCAGGAAATCCATATCGACGACTATGACGAAAAAATGTTCTCCTCCACCCGCTGCTTCCACACCAGCGGTATTACCCTGGCCCTCAGTCCCAACACCCGGGAAACCGCCATTGAAATGATCAAACGTTTTAAGGAACACGGCACTCTGATTTCCTTTGACGTCAATTTCCGCGGAAATCTCTGGACCGGCGACGAGGCCCGCGAGTGCATCCAACAGATTCTGCCTTATGTGGATATTTTCTTCTGCTCGGAAGATACCGCGCGCCTTACTTTCCTGAAGGAGGGCACCGCACACGAGATCATGAAGAGCTTTACAGAGGAATATCCCATTTCCATCGTGGCCTCCACCCAGCGGATCGTACATAGTCCCAAGATCCACACATTCGGCTCAGTGATTTACAGCTCCACCGAAGATACCTTCTACGAGGAGGAACCGTATCACAATATCGAGGTGGTCGACCGGATCGGTTCCGGCGACGCTTACGTTTCCGGCGTCCTTTACAGTCTGCTGGCAAATCCGGGCGACTATGCCAAGGCTCTGGCTTACGGAAACGCCACCGGTTCGGTGAAAAACACAATTCCCGGCGATCTTCCGTCCTGTGACCGGAAAGAAATCGACGCCATCATCCGGGAACACCATTCCACCGGACGCCACTCTGAGATGGACCGCTGATCACCGTAAAAAATGGTTCTCAACGCAGCAAAACCCCCGGTCAGGAATCACTCCTGCCGGGGGTTTTCACCTGGAAGGTTTTTCATTTTTCATGCTGTCTCAGACAGCACTTCGATCATCAGACTGTTACATCATTTCAGCACTTTCATATTGTACTTGCCGCTCTTGAGGAAACCGGAAACGCTCGGGGAAATACTTCCCGCCGCATACTGCTCTGCTTTCCAGTTTTTTCTGTCAGCTGCGAAAGGAACGCTGCGGCTTCCGAAAATCCTGCTTCCCAGTTTATTTTTTCCTTCGCGCAGAGCATCCCATCCCTTTACCAGAAAATCACTTACTCTGAGATAAGCCGCCGAAAGCAGGCAGTAAAGCCGATGCAGTGGATTTTTACTGTAATCCTTACATCCGAACGCCCATACAATCCCGGCGCTGAAAATCAGAATGCATCCGACCAGTAAAATGAATTCTATCGTATACAACATAGGCTCAACTCCTTTCTGCTCTTCCTATAACGGTTCAGATGTCTGAATTGTTACCTTTTCTTATTTCTATCTTATCTCACTTTCTCCGTTCAGTCAATGATTATTTTGTTTTTTCAAAGATATTAATTTTATTTTTTATCATTTGAATATATAAGCAGAAATTTTCAGTCTTTTTTCAATTCACAATATATCTGCCGCACAGGCTGTACCGGCAGATCATCCTTCCACGATCATATACTTTCCATCCGGCAGGCGGAACACTTCACTCTCCTCCTCCAGATCCGAGTCACTCAGTCCGTCCACATCCATTCCTTCCTCTTCCAGAAACTCTCTCACCTCACGCAGCGAGTCCACGACCACAGCCATACAGTCGTCGAGAAAAGCAGCCGCCTCCTCAAAATTCTCTGCGACCGGCTCGTCAAACAACTGCCCCTGATTGTTCAGAAACGTCATGACATATTCTTCCTTGTATTCACTCACTCTCCACGTCCTCCTTCTGATTTCCTTTTTCCTGTATCAACCGCAAAATTTCCTCCGGTGTATCGATCAGCGCCATCGCATGGTTGTCGATCAGTTCCTGGCGGGGACGGAATCCCCAGGTCACACCCACGGTAAACATCCCTGCGGCTCTCCCCGTCTGCATATCCGTATTCGTATCTCCAAAATACATACATTCCTCAGGCTTTACCTGCAGTTCCCGGGCGATCTTCCATGCCCCGTCCGGCGCAGGTTTCAGCGGGACTCCGGCTGTCTGCCCCTGAATCCGGTCAAACACATCTGTACCATAAAGTTTTTCAACCACATAGACTGCCTGTTCATGGGGCTTATTGGAAAATACCGCGAGAGAAATGCCCTGCTGCTTCAGCCTGCGAAGCGTCTCAGGCATGCCCTGAAACGGTTTTACGTGATACAGCGGATCTTCCGCAAAATATTGTCTTACCAGAGGAATTCCCTGTTTCCAGAATGCTCCCTGGGGATCTCCCGCATCGGCAAGTGCCCGCTTCAATGCCAGGTCGATCCCGTCTCCTGCATAATAATTAAAATTTTCTACCGGTCTCGGCTCCAGCCCATACTGTACCAGGACCCGGTTGACGGCATGCGCGATCGATTCCACTGTGTCCGCAATGGTACCGTCAAGATCAAAAATACAAGTCTTTACCATTGATATCCCCTCTTTTCCGCGGCGGTTCCAACTTTCTGATCCGCCGCTTTTTCATTATAAAACGGCGCACACATCTGCGCAAGGAAAATTCATAAAACTTCAGGTGTCGATACGCTCCAGATCGTGTATGTTTTTATTTCTATATATCAGATCTCCGTGTTCGGAAAATCCGACGGCTTCCCAGAAAGCGTTGCCGCCTTTGTTTCTCACGAAAGCCACCAGCGCTGCCTTCTGAATCCCTTCCTGGTCCAGGCTCTCCATCACAGCCTCCGCCAGGCGTTTTCCTATTCCCCGTTTTCTGAATCCGGGAAGGACCGCCGTGTGATAAATGTATCCTCTTCTCCCGTCATGTCCGGCTAGGATCGCTCCGACGATCTCCCCGTCCTCTTCCGCAACAAAACAGGTCGACGGATTGCGTCTGAGATATCTTTCGATCCCCTCCCGGCTGTCATCCACCGTATTCAATCCCATCCCCGGCGTATGGATCCACAGATTATGGACATTCTCATAATCTTCTATCACCATCGTTCGAATCTTTTCCATACTCTTCCTCCTGTCCTGCTTTTTTTATGCCGCAAAGTCAATGCTGCGTTTTTTCTATGACAGTTCATTCGGCCGAACTGTTGCTTCTATTCTACCACACTCTGTGTGCGAAATCATCTCCCGGGATGACATTCCTTCCGGCGGTGTATGACTATTCGTCAGTCGAACAGATACCGTATTCTGCAAAAAACCGTTTCCCGATAGGTGGAACGCCCGCAGACGCTGTGTTTTCACACAGCCTGTACAGCAAAATGCGTATGCCGGGCGGGTAACAATGCAGCCAGCCGCACTGTTACCCGCTCGGAACGGATACAAAAAAACTACTTTCTTTTTTGTTGAAAAAGTATTACAATAGAGCATAATAACAAATGCAGGACTCTGTGTTTGTATTACTGTGAAGCCATCCGGCGGAACCGTAATAAAAACAGACACTGAAAGGAGACATTATGGCAAAGAAATTAGCAAAAACTCTGTGCGGCCTGACTATTGTGATGGTTGCCGTAGGCGGTGTGCTGGCATATTTGAAGACGAGAGACGGAAAAGATTCTCTGGATGAAGATTTCGACGATTTTACCGATGAATTTGAAACTCAGGATCCTTCCGGGGATCAGGATGCTTACACAGAGCGCACTTACACAACCCTTTCCAAAGAAACGAAAAAAGAAGATGACAAAGAGGCGGCCGCGTCCGGCGCTGAGAATTCTTCCGGCGAAGATTCCGGCGAGACTTCTGACGAGACTTCCAACTGACCGCACAGACAAGACAAAAGCTGAAAACTCCCACGTGAGAAAAGCCATACTGCCGGCATCCGCAGGACATTCATCCGCTCTGCCGGCTGAACGGTTATGATATCCCGCGATTGAAGGGCAGGATATCTGCCGGCTTAACAATTTCACCCGGTCCGCACAGTCAAATGTGCAGACCGGGTGAAACTATATCTGATCCTCTACTCTTTCCTGGATTTCCGGCCTTCCTGTTACACCGCATCTTTCCAAGCATTCAAAAGAACCTCACAGGCTTCCGGGATCTCCTCCTCCGGCATCGAAGCATACCCGATCATCACGGTATCGTCTTTCCCGCCGGTCTCCCCGATATAATAATCCTTCAGGCGATAAACCTTGACACCCGCCTCTGCGGCCAGACGTGCCGCCTGTTCCGCACTGAGCCCGTTTGTCAGTTTCAGCAACACATGAACGCCGGCATGCTCTCCGGAAACTGTACATATATCCTGAAAGGCTCTCAGCTGGCGCAGAAGAAGATCATGTTTCGTCTTGTATAGCGCACGCATCCGATTCAGATGGCGTTCAAAATAGCCGTCCCGCATGAAAACTTCCAGGATCTTCTGATCCGTCCTTGACACAGTTGCTGAAAAATTTTTTCCTTTGCTGCGATAGACAGGCATCAGACTTTCCGGGAGCACCATATAGCTGACGCGGATGGACGGCGCGATCGCCCGGGAAAAGGTTCCCAGATAGATGACCCTCTGGGCGCTGTCAAATCCCTGCAGCGCCGGGATCGGTTTTCCTTTATATCGAAATTCGCTGTCATAATCATCCTCCAGGAGATAGCGTCCTTCCTCCCGCGCCGCCCACGCCAGCAGAGACAGCCGGCGCTTTACCGGCATTACCGTTCCGACAGGAAACTGATGAGCCGGCATCACATACGCGATCTGAGCGCCGGAAGCTTCCAGCGCCTTGCGGTCCATACCGGCCTCATCCATGGGGACCGGGCAGATCTCATGCCCCAGGCTCTCAAAGCAGCAGAAAGCGCTTCGGTAAGTCGGATTCTCCATGGCTATTTTCTTCTTTTCGCCGAAAAGAACGGAGAGCAGCATCAACAGATAATCATTTCCCGCTCCGACAATGATCTGGGACGGACTGCAGTTGACACCCCGCGCGAGATGAAGGTAATTGGCGATCGCCTCCCTGAGTCCCGGCTCTCCCTGGGGATCTCCCAGCTGAAACAGTTCCGGGGATGCATCGTTGAGCACCTCCCGTGAGATTTTCTTCCAGGCATTATACGGAAATCCTCCTGGCGCAATCCCGCTCACCGCGAAATCCCAGCGCCATTCCGGTTTCTTCTCTTCCTGAAACGTCTGCTCGGCAGATTCCATTCCTTCTATATGATACAGTTCCTCCATCTCGCAGACAAAATATCCCCGATAGGGAACGCTTTCCAGATATCCTTCGGAGACCAGCTGTTCATATGCCAGCTCCACCGTACTCCGGCTTACCTGGAGATAACTGCTCAGTGCACGGGAAGACGGCAGACGCTCCCCGGGGAGAATCTGCCGCCTTCGAATTTCTTCTCTGATATAATCGTAGATCTGCTCATACAGCGGAGTCTTGCTGTGCAGATCCAGCGAAATCGCAAGTTCTGTCATATTCTTTCTCTTTACTGGTGTGACCGTTCAGCTGCCTGAACTGCTGCTTACGGATTCTGTTTCGGAAGTTTAAACGAACTCTTCAGGGAGACAATGCGGTTAAATACCAACGCATCGCCGCGGGAATCTTTGGCATCCACGCAGAAATATCCGTTGCGGACAAACTGGAAACGGTCGTAGGGTTTCGCACCTGCAAACGCCGGCTCCAGACAGCATTCTTTTTTCACGGTCAGCGAATTCGGATTCAGGTTCAGAGAACCGTCCTCATTGTATACGCCCTTTTCCTCGTCAATCAGATTTTCGTAGAGACGGCACTCTGCTCTGACTGCTGTCTTTGCGGCAACCCAGTGGATCGTTCCTTTGACCTTTCTTCCATCCGGTGAATTTCCGCCCTTGGATTCCGGATCATAGGTCGCATGGATCACGGTGACATTGCCGTCCTCGTCCTTCTCGCATCCGGTGCATGTGACAAAGTATGCATTCATCAGGCGCACCTCATTTCCGGGGAACATCCGGAAATACTTTCTCGGCGGAACTTCCATAAAATCTTCCCGCTCGATATAAAGTTCCCGTCCAAACGGCACCTGACGGCTTCCCAGCGATTCGTTCTCCAGATTGTTCGGCACATCCAGCATTTCCGTCTGATCTTCCGGATAGTTGTCGATCACCAGTTTCACAGGATCCAGGATCGCCATCATCCGCGGACTCTTCATTTTCAGATCCTCACGGATACAGTATTCCAGCATTGCATAGTCCACGGAGCTGTTTGCTTTGGAGATTCCACACAGGTCAATCAGCATCTGGATTGATTCCGGCGTAAATCCACGGCGGCGCAGTCCCGCAATGGACGCGATCCGCGGGTCGTCCCAGCCGTCCACAACCTTGTCCTCCACCAGCTTTTTGATATAACGCTTTCCTGTCACCACATTGGTCAGATACATCTTTGCGAACTCGATCTGACGCGGCGGAACCGGATAGCCCACCTCTCTCACAACCCAGTCGTAGAGCGGCCGATGGTCCTCAAACTCCAACGTACACAGAGAGTGGGTGATGCCTTCGATCGCATCCTCAATCGGATGTGCAAAATCATACATCGGATAAATACACCACTTATCCCCTGTATTGTGATGTGTAACATGAGCGACACGGTAAAGGATCGGATCTCTCATATTGATATTCGGGGAAGACATATCGATCTTCGCGCGGAGCACACGGCTTCCGTCCGCAAACTTTCCCGCCCGCATCTGCTCGAAAAGCTCCAGGTTCTCTTCCACGCTCCGGTCGCGGTAAGGACTGTTCTTTCCGGGTTCCGTCAGAGTTCCGCGATATTCACGAATCTCATCTGCACTCAAGTCACAGACATACGCCTTTCCCTTTTTGATCAGTTTCACCGCCGCCTCGTACATCTCCTCAAAATAATCGGAGGCAAAGTACAGATGATCCTTCCAGTCGGCACCAAGCCAGCGGATATCTTCCTTGATCGATTCTACAAACTCAGTCTTTTCCTTCGTCGGGTTTGTGTCGTCAAAACGGAGATGAAATTCACCATTATATTTTTTTGCCATCCCGTAGCTTAACAAGATCGCCTTGGCATGTCCGATATGCAGATAACCGTTCGGCTCCGGCGGGAAACGGGTGCAGACATGGTCATATACGCCCTCCGCCAGGTCTTTCTCGATCGCCAGCTCAATAAAATTCTTTGATACCACTTCTTTTTCTTCCATATATAAATCCTCCTCGAAACGCTTGCCGCTTATAATATTCCACTATATCACAAAAACATGCTTTTTCAAAGGACTTTCTGAAAAAACGTAGTGCCTGTGTTACAGTTCAGCCAGGTCTGCGCATTTACTGCGCAGACCGTGTGAAAACATAGTGCCTGTGGGCATCCAGCCCATCGCGAAGCGATTCTCAATGGCTGAATGCCGGTTACAGTTCAACTGGCTGAACTGTTACCGCCTGCTTTTTCTCTTGAAATTCGGACGATCATCCGCGATAATAAAAACAGAATTGATTTTCGACGCATCCGCAAAATCAAAGATCATTCAGAGGAGGGAATATAACTCATGAAAAAAAGTGGTTTCTTCTGCCGTTTTTCCTTCTGTGCGTCTGGTTCTCGACGATGACCGTGGCCGCAGATGACGGTACCGAGTACCCGCACTTTGATGCCAGGGAATCTTATATGACAGAAGATGAAAACGGAAATCCGACGATCTGGTACGGCAGTGATCTCATGCCATTTGATTCCGGCATTCTTCACTGGGACGACTCCAAAAAAGGCCTTCAGGAGACCGATTACACCATGGACGCCGCTCCTTCGGAGCTGGGCGTACGCCATGTGCTCCTGAATCTGGTATTGAATCCATGCATTTCTTATACAGACAGCGGAACTTATGCGCTCACCGTGGAGGATCAGCTCACCTCCTACCAGCACGCGGTCCGGCGCATGAATGCCCAGGGGATCACTGTGACGGTTGTTCTTCTGATGCGCTGGGATGACCGGACGGAAGTACAGAACCTGATCTACACCGGAGGGCGTGAGAGCGGACACAGCTATTATGCTCTGAACACGCAGGATGACGCTGCCCGGAACGGCTGGCTGAATATTTTCTCCCAGCTTGCGGAAATGTTTGGCAGTCCCGACTGCCACATTGACAACTGGATCCTCGGAAACGAGGTGAATCAGTACGGGACGTCCTCATACAACTACACAGGCTCCACGGATCTGAACACCAACGCGTCCGTGTATGCGGATTCCTTCCGAATCCTGAACCAGGCGCTTGCGGCGAGCGGAAACGACAGCGCCCGCGCTTATATTTCTCTGGATCACAACTGGACCGCGACAGATACCGGCCATTCCGGCAAACAATTCCTGGATGCTTTCGTACAGAAACTGACCGCCGATGATCCGGAGGCTCCGTGGAGTGTCGCATGGCATCCCTATGCGCCTGTCCTGAACTCCTCCGCCAGCACTGCGTGGGAGAACAAGGTGATCTGGAACAGTCCGAGTGTGACACACGACATCAACACGCGGTACGTCTGCGGTTCCAATCTGGAAGTACTGACCGATTATATCCGCGGCAACTGGGGCAGCAGCCACCGGGTCATTCTGTCGGAACAGGGTTATGACGCCAGCGGAAGCGAAGCCTATCAGTCAGCTTTTATCGCCTATACCTTCTATGCCGCACAGTTTAATGATATGGTGGATGCGGTCATCTTCCGCGCTTACATAGACAACCCTGCCGAGGGCGGACTTCTTCTCGGCCTTCTCTCGGGAAGCGCCGCGGAGATGAACAGCGCCTGGGCTGCCGGACAGTCTGCCCAGTATGTTGCGTCTCACAAACGTGCGGCCTACGACGTCTTCAAATACATGGATACGGACGAGGCGGGCGATTATACGAGAGACTGTCTCAGTTCCATCGGCGCCGGAACCTGGGAAGAGCTTGTACCCGGCTACAGCGGACCGTCCTCCATCAGCAGCGGAACCCTGCGTGTTTCTCTGGCCTCCGATAACGATACCTGCACCATCACACTGGAAAACGTACAGGCTCCATCCGGATGCAGCGTTCTGTTCCCTGTATGGAGCGACGAAAACGGACAGGATAATCTGGTATTCTACACCGCAGCAGCCGAAGGGAACGGAACTTATAAAGCCACCGTTCATCTGAGCGATCACAAGGACTCCTATGGACTGTTTTACATTCATTCCTATATTAAAACTCCTGCCGGAAAGAATCTTTTCCAGTCAGCCGCGACGCTGACCCGCAGCGCTCCGGCCTTCCCCGACGGCTGGCATCAGGCAGGCGGGAACTGGTACTATTATCTCGACAATGTAAAACAGACCGGATGGCTCCGGGAAAGCGGCAATCTGTATTATCTGAATTCCGACGGCACTATGGCGCACGATCAGCGGATCCAGGACGGTTCTGAATGGTATTACCTGAGAAGCTGGGGCGCAGCGCTCAACTGCGGCTGGAGCAGAATCGGCATCGACTGGTACTGGTTCAACACTGACTGCACCATGGCTCATGATGAATGGAAGACCATCGACGGCAATCTCTACTACCTGCGCAGCTGGGGCGGTATGCTCTACAATGCATGGCAGCAGAGAAACGGCGAATGGTACTATTTCAGGAGTTGGGGCGCGGCGCTCAACTGCGGCTGGAGCAGGATCGGCATCGACTGGTACTGGTTCAACGCCGACTGCACCATGGCTCATGATGAATGGAAGACCATCGACGGCAATCTCTACTACCTGCGCAGCTGGGGCGGTATGCTCTACAATGCATGGCAGCAGAGGAACGGCGAATGGTACTATTTCAGAAGCTGGGGCGGCGCCCTGAACTGCGGCTGGAGCAGGATCGGCATCGACTGGTACTGGTTCGACACCGACTGCACCATGGCTCATGACCGGTGGATCCGCACCGGAGGCAACACTTATTATGTCAGAAGCTGGGGCGGAAGACTGTATAGCCAGTGGGCGATCATCGACGGAAAACGGTATTACTTCCGCCGCGACGGAACCTGCGCATAACATAAATTCCGGCACCACCATTTGTCACCTGTTTTCCCTGCTCGAAGCATACATCTGAAACGCAGAAAAGAAGCGCAGAATCCGGAACCTGTGATTCATTCCGGATTCTGCGCTTTGCTGCTTTTCCGTGCACGATACTGCGACGGAGAATTGCCATAATGCTTTTTAAACAATTTGCTGAAATGATAAGCGTCGTCATATCCGACACACTGGGCAATCTCCTGGATACTGCAGTCCTGCTTCTCCAACAGAAGCTTTCTGGCTTTTTCCATGCGGAGATTGATCAGATAATTGATCGGCGTATCGCCGACCTCATTTTTAAAGATCCTTGAGATATAAAAGGGACTCAGATACATATTCTGGGCGATCTGGTCCAGTGAAATTTTCTCGTTATAATGCCGGTCCAGATAATCCACGATCTGCTCCACCACATACTTCTTATTCGCCGACTCAAAAATATACCCCAGAACCTTCGGCTTCTGATCTTCCACCTGCTCCCGGTAAAGAAGCAGGATCATCTGTGTCAGATATGCCTTCAGCATAAAATACCGCCCCGGCTGTGCGTTGCAGGATTCCAGCACCATGGACTGTGCCAGCCTGGTCAGATGAAGAAACGTTTTCTCCTCAGGATGCAGAAGAAATGCCCCTCCGGGGAAACGGATCTGATTATCTTCCATATCCCGAAAATGAATATTGGTAAAAGCCGCATAAAATTCCGTGGCCGGTCCTTTCCCGTCAACCCGGCGGCTCTGATGCGTCATCCCGGGATTGAACAGAAGAAGATCACCCTTGCGGACCGGAAATGTCTGTCCGTCCACAAAGAACTCTCCCTCCCCGTCGAGAATGATCGCGATCTCAATAAAATCATGGCTGTGCGGCTGTTCCGTCGTATGGCGGACCATCTGAACAGAAAACAGAAATGTAGGGTTCAGATCCTCAAAAGTAATATCGTATTGCTGCTGACACATAAGAACGTCACCTCTTGCAGAAAACGTATGGACCGTCTCTGACGGGGCGGCCCGCGGATTTTCACTTTTTCGTACTCCCTTCATTGTAAAACAGCCTCTGCTTTAATGCAAATATTTTTTTGATAAAATCGGACGAAATGGGGACAGGGCAGGGGAGCGGCGCGGGCGGCGGGGCGCTCCCCGCCCCCGTCCCCATTTCTGATTTTCTCAGGCGCGACGAGACAGACGAACCACCGATAGGCTTCGGCAAATGCAGCATTTTTACAGCCTGAAATTAAAACCAACTACCTATTGCCGAATTATTGAGCCTCATCCTCCTTCAATATTAAGATCAATCTCCTTTACAAACAGCATAAAGTTTTTTATTTTCCATTATTCCCTTGCATTTTCAAATTTCCGCATGTACATTTTTCCGTCACGCCATCACTTTCCGCCCTCACCCCCACGCTGCCATCACACA
>ERZ1090868.1029-NODE-1030-length-15018-cov-22.434004_pt1 | contig 15018 bp, 15 predicted proteins | sample MGYA00478475_ERZ1090868 | MGnify/ENA primary metagenome ERZ1090868 (study PRJEB33644, sample SAMEA5815747) | chicken gut metagenome | biome: Chicken; feature: Gastrointestinal Tract; material: Caecum | place: Ireland | collected 2019-01-01 | study: A study of...
GATAATATTGAAACTGTATCATCCTTTTATAGACAATTTGAGTTTTATACGGTGTACGATCAAGATTGTGTCAATATAAAAAGGTATAAAAGAGTGCTCGATAATGGCTGTGATTATCCACAGTGGATATATGAAAATATGGTACATATTAAAGTAATACTTAGTTCGTATGGATATATGAAATTTCATATGATTGAAAGAAGATCCGAGGATTAGCACATAAAATATTTCATAAGAATCTGAGTGCTCACATGGGGCTGTTGCAAAACGAAAGTAGAGCAGCAGCCCCTTTTCCATAGGCTTTTGGTAAGCGCCTCACGAAACCGTGTACTTGACAACAGAAAAAGGACCAGCCCAAGCTGGTCCCAAGGTTATTGTGATTCAAAACAACTGCGCATGTAGTTGTCAACGCCGAAATAAAAAATGCCTAAAACGCCGGCCACAAAATGACCCAAACGCCGGAAACACATACGCCGGTTAACCATCAGCCGGAAGCGTGGCCGGTGGAACTGGTTGAATGCCCGCTTTCAATCGGTCACGCAACCGGTAGGTCTGGCCACGGATATTTACCACATGAGCGTGGTGTAATAACCGGTCCAGAAGAGCGGTAGCCAGTACATTGTCGCTTAGAAGCTCACCCCAATCGCTGAAGTATTTGTTGCTGGTTAAAATCACGCTGCCATGTTCGTAACGTTCAGAAATCAGCCGAAACAAAAGTTCTGCTTCCTGGCGATTCAACTGCATATAGCCAACCTCATCAATCACCAGCAAAGCTGGACGCAGGTAAATCCGCCAGCGTCGCTCTAGATGTCCCTGGGTTTGTGCTTTCTTCAAGTCAGCAATAAGCCGGGAAAGAGTGGTATAATAGACTACCATTCCAGCATCCAGGGCTCTAAGAGCTAGACCGACAGACAAGTGCGTCTTTCCCACACCAGGAGGTCCCAGAAAAATCACATTCTCATTTCTGGCTACAAAGGCTAGCGTCCCAAGCTCTTCGATCTGTCGCTTGTCAATGCTGGGTTGAAAGTTGAAATCAAATTCTTCCAGCCGCTTGTGGTGCGGCAGCCTTGCCAGTTTTAAACGTGTTTCTCGGCTTTTTCGCTGGCGTTCCTGCTGTTCAGAGGATAACAAGTCATGGAGGAACTGAACATAGGTCTGCTGACTGTGAAGAGATTGTTCCAGCTGTGCATCCAAAAGTTGAGCTGCCGTGTGCAGCCCCATCTGTTCCAGGAGAGAGCGGGTATGTTCCAGCTCAACCATGTGCTGCACCTCCCAGCAAGGAGTCATAGAAATGCAGAGAACGAACTTCTACACGAACGTCCTGTTGGTGTGCTGCTGGATAAGGAGCAGCAATCCCTTTGCGTTCTGCCAGGCCCTTGTATTGGCCGGGCAGCCAGACAATTTTACCCGTATGGTACTGCAGCTGGTGCTGGGCTAGAAGGATCTCTCCATAATAGATTTCTAGCTGCCCTTTCACTGCTCGAACCTGTACTTCCTTTCCGCTGTACTGCCAGGGTACACCATACCGGATGCCGTCAAAGCTTACAAGTCCATCTCTTGTAACTGTTCTCGTTTCCCAGTGCATTCGATCCTTGAATCAGCCCCCTGCCCTTGTGGCCTGTATCTCAATTCCTCAAGCATTTGTCAAAATATCATTTTTATGGGCCTATAGCTCAGCTGGGAGAGCGTTCGGTTCGCATCCGAGAGGTCATGGGTTCGAATCCCACTAGGTCCACCAAATTGCCGCAGCGTTTTTTAGCGCTGCGGCTTATTTTTTGCGTTTTTTTGCCAGACAAATTAGCCGCCATAGGATATCGAAGCGTGAGCCACAATATTAGGCAAAAGGCCCAAAGATAGCCCGTTGTCTTCGTCTAATGTGACAACACTCTTTTTCGAGTCAGTGGGGGGCTTTTGAGGGGCTTGTTTAAGGTTCTTTTGTGCCCGTTTTCTGGTGCTGTTGGCCATAGAATGGGCTTTAAATTCCTCAAATTCCTCCAGCGATACATTCAGAACGATCTCGACCTCATAGTTTCGACCGACCCGAACTTGCTTGATGAACTGATGCAGGATTGCCTGGCGCTCATTAAAATTTGCGCCATCGTAGGCATTGGCCCAAGTGAACAAATCGTCACAGTCTCTCTTCATTTTTTTGGTTGCTTCCTGTAATGCTTGCTCTTCGGCCTTTGCTTTTTGGAGGTCCTCCCCCGCCTTGATGACGGCAGCTTTGGTTTCTGCCATCATCTCAGCCAGGGTATCGCGGTCCAAAGCACTCTTGCCCTGGATGACCAGAATGGTCTCTGCTTTTAGTATATCCTGCTCCTGGCGTTTGGTTTCCAGCTCTTTTTCAAGACGATCTATTTCTTGTTTGACCCGCTCCTGCTCTTTGCCCCGCATTTCCTCCAGGAGTTTTCTTTTGGAGCATTCCCGGATTTCTGCGAACTTCATCCGAACAACACTCTCAACAATGTTGTCCAGCGTAATCACACCGTAGCCAGACTGGCCATCACACTGACCAGGATGGCGGACATTATAGTTGCAGCTGTACCGGATGCGCTTTTCCCTCGTCACAGTACCATCGGCGCGGATGCGCTTCCGGACACCGCTGGCAAGACTCAACCGGTTTCCGCAGTGAGCGCAGAAGACAATACCACACAAAAGTGCCTGGGAACTGTAGCTGAGGGGATTTGCGCCTCTTTCCCGCTTCCGGGCATGACGCGCTTCCTGAGCCCGCTCGAACAGATCAGGATCAATGATTTGCAGTTCCGGGCAGGCAGTTTCCACATTGCCATTGATAAGGTATCCAGTGTAGCTTTTGTTTTGAATCATCCGAACAATGCTCACGTTCGGAATGTTCTTGCCATTGCGGCCCATGATGTTGTGTTCGCACAGATAGTTGCAGATTCGCCTTGCACCATACCCTTCATATACATACTTCTGGAAAATCAGCCGGACAACCTCAGCTTCCTTCTCGTCGATCTCCAGATCATACACCTCGTGGTTCCGTTTATTGATCCTTCCACGCTTGACAAGACGGTAGCCATAGGCAGCTATGCCGCCGGTATACAGACCTTCTGCAGTCAGCTGCTCCATCCGGGTCCTGGTTCGGACGGAAGTCTTGATGCTCTCCCCCGATGCCTGCCAGTACCGGATGTAGTTCATCAGCTTGTCCACATGGGTATCGAACCGCTGCTGGCCTTCCTGGGTGCTCCACACCTCAACGCCCTGCTTGACAAACCACTCAACGATAAAGGGGGTCTCATCGTCTCGGCGGCCCAGGCGGTCAAACATAAAGACCAGAAGGACATCAAATTCTCTTGCTACTGCTGCCTGTTGAATCTGCTGCAGCTGATCCCGTTCCTTGGCCGACTTCTTGAAACCGGAGACGCCTTTCTCAGAGAACTCCTTGACAATCTCCCAGCCCTTCTCCTTTGCAAATGCACGGCAGGCTTCCTTCTGCATGGGGATATCGTCTTTATCGACCTGTCCCAGAGTTGAAACGCGGTACAATGTATAGACTCTTTTTTTCATAGTTGTTTTCTCCTTTTTTCAGGATGCAAAAACAACGATTATACGCTTTTCAAGGTACAGGCCGGATGAGCTTCAACTCATCCTATCGTCATTTTAGTGCATCACAAACTGTAAGGCAAGGATGTCTCAACGGTCAAGTTCCAGTTTGTTTACTGCTGCGCACCGTATCCTGAATCAGCTGATGGAGTGCCTCCATCCCTTCGCCATCCGAAGCATAAGTGAGTCGCACAGTACGACCATTGATCGTAATGACTTCTTGTTTACCCATATTGTTTTGCTCTTTCACTTGGTTCTTTCCTCCTCTCGGCTCATGCCCAGACTGACCTTGATCGCCATTTCAATCTGGTTCATCTCATCCTCACTGGCCTGACCAGCAAACCGCTGTACACGGCACTTGTCGATGGTAAAGATTTGTTCCAGCTGTACAATGGACGGAACTTTCAGTCCCGGGTTGTGGTCAAGCAGGACGTGGGTAGGCAGATGGCGTTTCTTATCCACCCTGGATGTAAGGGTGGCAATGATGAGCGTGGGCGAATATTTGTTGCCCGTATCATTCTGCAGAACCACCACCGGCCGTTCCCCGCCTTGCTCCGAGCCAACATGGGGTTCCATATTGGCGTAGTAGATGTCTCCCCGGCTGTATTGCCAGTTTTCAGGAATCATAGGCTATGCACCCCCTTGTGTTTCATTATGTAAGACACCGCCCGCAGTGCAGGCGGTGTCTGAGCAAAAGGGGGATATACAGGAGAGATCAGAACTTCATGGGCAGAACTCTCTTCTTGCTGCTTCCGTTGTAGATGCAGAAGACCTGGTAGAGATACTTCTTATACCCTGCCATATTGACGCCCATGGCCCGGCCTTCCCGGTAGATGGTCAGGGGATCAGTTTTATGCAGGCGGCTTACCAGACGCCTGGGGTCATACTCGTCATGATACAATTCAATGAAGCGAGTCACTCCCTGAATCGTCTCGGCCCGCAGGGACTCAAGATCACCGTGCCAGGCGGCCACAATCAGGGACAGGGATTCCTTGTAGATATCAGCCCCCACCCGCTTGAACTCCTCAAAGGCGGTACCAACACAGCCGATCCGATGCTTCCCACGGCGCTGTGTGTAATCCAGACGCAGGCCAACCGCCTCCGTGGCCTTCAGGAAGGCCATGCACTCGGGGTCGCCGCCGTAAATCTGGGCACGCATCTTATCGCCGGGTGTCAGCGGGGCGGATTCACCGGTCTGCTGGGCAAAGAGCAGCGCTTCCTCGCTTTCGGTCATGCCCGTGTACACGATGCAGCGGATCATCAGGTCCTTGCCACCGTCGAGCAGCTTGAGGACTGCGACGGTATGCTGCCCGTCAAACACATAATAGTGACCGTTGCGGTAGCTGACCTTGGGAGGGTTGAGCAGACGGGGATCAAACTTCGCCGCAATTCTGCGGACTCGATTAACCCGCAGCTCCCGCTGGTAAGTGCCGCGGGGAACCTCCAGCAGCTTGCTGTTAATCATCATTTCCTGGTAGGCACTGGTGTGATTGGTTCTCATATAGTCCTCCTCATCTTTTGCAGGTATTGAATCCCCTTCTCTGCAAGGCTTTTGATGCCGTCCCGGCAGGCGCTGCGTTGTTCCCTGTTGTTTTCCAGGCAAGTATCCCAGCGAAAAATCATGGTGTCCAGGGCGTCTTCCAGTTCTGCACAGATATCGTCTGCGTCGATTTCCCCGTTGGACTGCAGCATATTTTCTGAGATATCCCGGATGGCTTGCAGGGTTTCTGCGGCGCTGCGCTTGGGTTTCGGCTTTTCGATTTCTTTGGCCTGCCGGAGCTGCTGAACTAGAGCAAGCCTTTCCTCCGGCGGGGCTTTGGCGATGGCAGAAACGTCTTGATTTGTCACTTTGAGCGTACCAGAAAGAATCGATTGTTTTATGCCAGGCTCAACAGCTTCTGCTGCATCCACACCATTTGCAAACGACTCTGCTCGTCGCACAAAGCTTTCATTTACATTGTTTTCATCTGCGATTCGACGTCTGGTATGTTTTCTCTCGATCAGTTGGTCATTTTGACCAACTGATTTTTTCATTGAACTTTTTCGATCCCCACCATTGGACTGCTTTTCAGCCTCATATTGTTTTCCAATGAGATATTTTCGTTGTTCCGGTGTCAGATTTCTCCGTCCCAGCTGGTTCTTGCAGATCCAGGCGATGGCTTCATACCGGTTGGAAAACGCCTTCTCATAGGTGCTGAACTGGATTTCCGGGTACTGCTGAAGGATGCGGTAGCGGTTGTGTCCATCCACGATAACGCCATTCCAGACGATCAATGGGTTGATTACCACCCCGTCTGCCAGGATGTTTTCCTCCAGCTGTTTCAGTTCTTCCTCCCGAAGGGGAGGAATTTTGCTTGCAAACTCCGGATCAATGGCTAGATGCAGGGACATAGGTTCTTACCTTTCGGCGGGTGCCATCCCGGTGAGCCGCAGCAGGCTGGATGTAGTAGTCAAAGCCATAACGGGTCTGGCAATAAGTACAGACATCCTTAGTCTGCTGGCGAATATCCGCCCGACGCAGGTTTGCTTTTCGGACATTCTGGAATGCGTGCAGACAAACCGGGCACAGGGTGATGAGGGATGCAGTATTGACATTGCGTGCGTGACTACGGCTCATAGGGTTTTCCTCCTTTGTATGGAAAATTTGGTATGTAAAAAGCCCACCGTCTGGGGTTTTGTAATCCCGGGCAGTGGGCTGAAACTGTTTTTAGGCTTCCCTCCCCCATTTGTCCTCGACACCCCAGGGAGGGTTGGGAACCTTCTGGCGGCGGATTTGCACCGCTCCATCGGCCTTTCGGCCGCCCCGCCTTCTTTATGGCCAGGCCGCGAGTTACGGAAGTATCATTGTCTGGAAGTACCAGGAGGCTGCTTATACACTTTTCAAAGTTCACCAGCCTGGAACTTATCCCGGCTGCAAGAAAAGTGTATCGTATTTTTTCTCTTTTCTACACTGGCTTGGAGTACAACTTTCGATCTGTTCCTTGTACTTCTAGTACAACTAATATCGAATAGTGGATTCAATCTCCTCCAGATACAGAATCGCCTTCTTCAATTCAGCACGAATGGTTACCATATTCTCTGAGTACCCAATGACCAGGTAATCCAAAGACACATGAAAAAAGACTGCCAAATCCAAAAGTAGATCCACAGAACAGCTGCGCCTTCCTACTTCGATGGATTGCAAGTGGTAGCAGCTAACATTAAGTTTTTCGGCAAGCTGCTCTTGTGTACAATTTGCATTTTTTCGCAGATTACGGATTCGGATACCAGTTTGAATTGGATCATAATACATCAAGCCCCTGCCTTTCTGTTCTGTGCTGTACTACCTGGCATACTGAAGGATGCCTATCAGACAAAAATTGTCTCTTACTATCACTGACCAAAAAGGCGTAAAAAAGGCGCTTTTACAGAATGATTTTAGAAATTTGTTTCTTCAGTCTTTTCAGCCCTTTCCGAATACTGCAATGAATTCGGCAAACATGGACTCCTTCTATTCTGGATACTTCCATCGGCGTGAGATCCAGAAAAAAGCAGGCGAAAATTCTTTCAGCCTGTTTGCCCGGCAAATCAATCATAGCAGCGTAGATCTGGGCATACAGTTGTTTTTTCTCGAGCACTTCTTCTGGAGTTGGCAGACGCTGTAGTACTGCATTCTCAATTCCATTGTCACAATCAAGCGAATATTGTGCCTTATATCGATACACTTGCCTCTGATATGCAGCTTCGGCTCGTTTGTAGGTTGGAAAGACTGCATACACCTCATCGCTCACATTCAAATACACATCTGTTTTATAGACATCAGGGTACAGTTCCCTGAGATTTAGAATCTGCATACTTAGACCTCTCTTTCAACTGATCAGCTTATTCGCAGACAATCGAAATGAGGGGGAGCACGGCTTCTATACTGACATCGTGATCTTAACCTGTACTGAGATACAGGGCCAAGGGCGCACTTTCTTCGCCGCAAGCATTGAAATGCACATAGAGTACTTTATACGCAACCCTTGGATCTTGTTTCAAAGCACAACTCCTTTTGCCAAAATATGTAATACAATGCAGATTTAACACGAATTACAGTGAATTAAAACAGGTTCAGATGTATTGTAGAATATATTTGAGGTGAACCAGGATGCAAGATTACTCTCGGCAGTTGGCTCAAGCCATTAAAAAAGCTCGGTTGGAACTTGGTCTTACACAAGAGCAGGTAGCAGAAAAAAGCGGCACTGATGTACGAACCATCATCAATATGGAGCAGGCACGAGGAAATCCGAAGTTGGAAACCCTGTTTCCTCTCATTCAGGCTCTTAAAATGGATGCCAGAGAAATTTTTGATGCGACTGCCAAATTGGATGCTCCAACTGTTCGTCATTTGAGGCTGCTCGTTGACAGCTGTAGTGAAGAAGAAGCTGCTGCTCTGCTCCCCGTGATGGAATCTGTTTTGGCCGCCCTTCGGGCTACGCGCGCCTCTAAAATCGAATAGATTACATAAAAACATAAAGAGCCTGCTGCCCGTGATTGGGAAGCAGGCTCTGCGCTTTTAGGCGTCTGGCTCTTTGCTAAAAACCATTTTCAACTTTATAACATCGATCCGAACCTCTCTCTTGCATTTGGGACAGTAGAGCGGAAATTTTACCAGTACTGTGTCCTCATACACCTTTGTCCTCGTCTTACCGCCACAGATCGGGCATCGAATCCATCGTGAATCCTGTTTGTTCATAAGCCATATCGTTTTGTTTTCTTGACCACGTCTCTGCGTTAAACGTCTGGATACTCGTGGTTTATCAGGAATGCGATCATATCATTCGTGCCAGATGAATCTGGCCTCGATATTAAAAAGAGCCGATGCCTGTGCAGGATGGTTCCTCACAGTTTCATCGGCTCTGCGTCTGTGCGTCTGGCTCTTTTATAATAGACATTTTCATCTTTCGTACTGCAATGAGTGTTTCATGCTTGCACTTTGGGCAGTACAACGGGAAGTTTTCAAGAACTGTATCATCACGGATTTTCAACCGTGTCTTACTGCCACAAACAGGGCATAAAATCCATTGTGTTACCATGCTATCTACCTCTGTGTTTGGCCTTTCTTTTTTCTTGCCGTATTGCAAACTGACGATCTTTATCTGCCTCCTTTTTCTCCCGATTCTTGGCTTTTTTCTCCAGCTTGCATTGCTCATGCTGGAGCTTTAATGCCTGTTGCGCCTTTGTACCGATTCCTTTCTCCTGCAATTGACTATGAATTTCACGCTGCATCCGCTTGGGATTGATTTTTCGTTCTATGATGGATGCAGCCTGTATGGGCGGGCTGAATTTTAGCCTGTGCCAGTTCTTCAACAGAAATTCCTGAACTTCATAATCTTTAGGCTCTGACCCAAATGTGATTTTACATACCTCGTATCTTCCATGGTCCATTCTTTCGTATAGGCCAACCCAAAATGGAGCTTCAAACAAGATGGTTAGAATGCTTTGAGCGTCGCTGCTCATTTCTGCAAAAACTGCCCTTCAAAGTGATTCAGCCATTCCAGGAGAGAGCCGTAAAGCATTTGCTGCTGTTCAAAAATGGTTTTCCCCTCCAAAGGGATGTCTGCAAATTCCTGTGCATAGCTCTTATTCAGCTCAGCCGAGGATTGTATGCTCTGGCGTAAAGTCGAAATCAGCTCCATTGCTTCGACTTTGTCCACCTTGTTCAGATTGGTGATGACCACATTGAAATCAAATAAAAGAGGTACTGGGCCAGCGGCGCAGGACGACATCAGTTCCTCGAAATAAGCTCTGCCCTGCTCCGTAATCGAGTATACAGCCTTATCTGCAAATCGGTCTCCCTTGACAACGTCGCTTTTCAAATAGCCCTTCTCATGCAGCTGGAGAACCTTTCGATAGATAGATGGACTACTTATTTTTGTCCAACGGGAAAGATGATGATACTCCACATCCTTTTGAATATCATAGGCGCTTTGTGGTTTCTCCAAAACGATGCCAAGTATAACCAAATCAATGGATGACATAATTGCACCTCCGTTTTTACTATCAACAATAGTACTATTATCAATAGTAAATGTCAAGAGGATTCATGGATCTCCTATCACCTATCCTATCTAATCATCGCAAGCGATGCTTCTGGCTATCCACTTTGCCAGAAGCGGCTTGTTGGGGCACTCCCCAATCCCCCGTTGATCGCAGAAGTTCCTTCTGCGGCTGCGCGTTTTGCAAACGCTTTATGCTGTACCCAGCTTCAAGTCATGGCCTCTGTCTCATGGACCCCTTACAGAAATCAGCGACGCACCTTCAAAGTCCTGCACACCTTACGGCGGGTCAGGCGGTAAACGCCATATAGCACGGCAGACAACACCGCCATCACGGCGATGCAGGTACCTATACCGGCCTTTTCCCCTGGTGTAAACTGGTTGTCATTGAAGTAAAGGATCATTCCATAAAAGGCACTGATCACCGTTGTTCCCACTACAGCGGGGACCAGGAAAACCCGGGAAATCTGCCCCCGCGCTGTCTGGAATAAATAGGCGTTGGGTGCTCCCAGATGCCGCAGATCATCGTATACCCGGGCATTGGTCACGGCAATGGTCATGCAGCGGGTGAAAGCAATCACAAGCACCGCTGCAAAGCAGATCAAGGCAATGAACACAAACAGCATCAGAAAAACGGCCATGGTGGTCACAAAATCGTTTTGGTCCAGCACCCGGAACTGGGGCATATAAAGCCAGTAGTTTCGGAAATCCGATGTGTCGCACTGGTCATAGTCCACCACCGGCAGATCGTTTGCCCGCAGATAGGCGGGGTCATCGTAGTCATAGCTGCCCTTCTCTCCCATTTGCAGCTGCCGGATCACAGGGTCCCAGGCGTCGAAAACTTCCACTTCCGGGCTGGCACGACGCACCATTTCGTGGAACAGGGCGTCTGCAAAGGGATAACTGGACTGAACATCCGCCACATTGAAACAGACATAGGTCTGCTTCCAGTAGTCGGTCAGGCCATGGGTAATGGCCGCGTAATCCCCGTCATCCAGCACATAACAGCCAAGCAGCATGGTATACTGCAGGGGTTCGACCGGAGTAACCTTCAGGCTCTGCCCAGTCACCATATTGGTGACAATGGTTACATCGCCGCCTGACATATAGCTGCCACCCCCGTCATCATCCAGCACATTGGCGCAGGTACCCGGGGCCAGATCCACCGCCTGACCCGTCAGGGCATTCCATGCCGACTCAGAGAAAAAGGTCCCGCCGGAAGCAATGTCCCGATACTCGGTAGTATAGGTGACACCCCAAGCACCCTCGTTCCGTTCCACCGACACCATGCCGTCGCCGCCCAGCGAGGCTGCCTCTGCCTGAGCCCAGGAAGTAATCTCCACGTTGTAGTCCCGGGCCATGGATTCCACTTCCCTCCGCCCCATCTGCTCCTGGTCCTTGCGCATGTGCCAGGCAAAATCCACCGGACGGCTGGAGAAACTGTAGGAGGAATTGCTGCTCAGCATGGGGGTATAAAAGGCTGCAAAGTAAGCTCCAGCAATCAGGAGTGTCATCACCAGCATGGTCCGCACCGTCTGCCTGCCCTGGAATTTCATCATGGAAGTAGTAATCAGATTCTGATAGGCCTTTCCTTTGTGCCACCCATTCACCACCGTGTGGAGCAGAATCATATAGACGCCGATCAGCGCTGGCAGATAGAAGATACCGCTCACGATGGCCGGCGGATACCAATGGGTCACATTGATAAAAAAGCTCGGCATCATGTAACCGGCCAGCGCTCCCCCGGCCGCCAGCAGGATGCCTGCCCATCCATACCAGCGCTTTACCGCATGAATCGGCTCGGAACGGTGGGATTCCTGCACCACGTCCATGATGTTGGTGGTGCGGACAGCCCGGCCCCCCATCCAGAACAGGACTGCCACCACATAGGCTGCAAAGAGCAGGGACAGCAAATAGGCTGCCGGGGCAAAGGTCAGGGCCATCTCCTGGGAGTCCACCAGGAACAGCCGGAACAGCTGCCAGACGCCCCAGGCCAGCGGGCCGCCCAGAGCTGCCCCCGCTGTACAGGATACCAGAGACAGCACCGCCAGTTCCTTTCCCATTTCGGTCCACAACTGCCGACGGGCGGCTCCCAGGGCCAGGAAAAGACCAGTCTCCCGGGATTTCTGCCGGAAGAACAGACCCGCCGCATAGGCCGTAAAGACGGCGCATCCCACCACCGCCAGCACAAAGATCATCATTACCTGTTTGCGGGAATCGCCGCCCTCAGGCAGCACCGACAGAATAGTGGGGGAACGCATCATACAGCTGTAAGCTGTCATCAGCAAAACCGAAAAGAAGCTGCATCCTGCCAGCAGAGCGTAACGGCTCTTGTTTTTGCGGCGCAGCACCCTGCACACCTCTGAAAAATGCCGCATTTGTCTCACCTCATTCCTGATTCAGTTCCCGGATGGTGTCCAGCAGTTTGTCCTGGAAGGCCGTCCGGTCATCGGTTCCCTTTTCCAGGGTCTTGCAGACCACACCGTCCTGCAGAATCACCACCTTGTCGCAGAAAGACGCAGCGTAGGAGTCATGGGTCACCATCAGGATGGTGGCCTCCAGGGCATTCCGCGCCTGCTCAAAGGACCGGATGACTGCACGGCTGGATTTGGAATCCAGGTTTCCGGTGGGCTCATCTGCCAAAATCAGCAGCGGATGATTGATGAGGGCTCGGGCCACTGCGGTGCGCTGCTTTTCACCGCCCGAAATCTCTGCCGGGTATTTATCCTTGATGGCGCTGATTCCAAATACAATGCACAGCTGATTGGCCCGCTCCTCGGTACGGGTCGTGACATTGTTGCCCAGGATGGCCGGCAGCAAAATGTTTTCCCGGACCGTCAGGCCGTCCAGCAGCAGAAAATCCTGGAATACAAAGCCCAGCTGCTGGTTGCGTACTTTGGCCAGCTCCTCTTCCCTCAGCCGGGCCAGCTGGGTGCTGCCCAGGGTAACGCTGCCCTTGTCGATGGGAATGTAACAGGAGATACAGTTCAGCAAGGTGGTCTTGCCTGAACCGGAGGGCCCCATCACCGCCACAAACTCTCCCTTTTTGACTTCCAGAGACACCCCTTTGAGGACCTCATAGGAAGTTTTTCCTACACGGTAGGATTTGTGCAAATCCTGCACCTTCAGCATATCGATCGACCGTCCTTTCCCGGTTGTATGGTTGTTTCTGACAAGCCCATCCTACCAGCCCAAAAGTCCCGGTGCAAACCGGGTTGTCATTTTTGGCATCCCCGCTGTCAAGTTTGGAGCCGCCATGCGGCGGGATGTCATTTTTGACGGTCTTGGTGTCAAGTTTGGTTTTGCGGAACCGGTCCAATGTGGTACAATCAATGTAACCATAGAAAACCAACAGGAGGAATTTCTGTGCTGAGGATCGGGATTTGTGATGACCAGGCCCAGGCTCGTCTGCTGCTGCGGGCTGCACTGGAACGGATTCTAGACGAGCAGAATGTACAAGCCCAGTGTTTCGAGTTTTCGTCCGGCGAGACTCTGCTCCAGTGGTATGACCGCCACGCGGGAGAGCTGGACCTGCTTTTTCTGGATATGGAACTGCACGCCCTGGACGGGATGGAGGCAGCCCGCCGCCTCCGGGCTGCGGACCAGGCATTGCAGCTGGTGTTTGTCACCGGCTATGCAGATCATGTGTTTGATGGCTATACAGTGGGGGCTTTGGGCTACCTGATGAAGCCCCCCACCCGGGAGCAGCTGGAATCGGTCCTTGCGCGTGCCCAGGCTGCTCTGGTACGGCAGCTGGACCAGGCTTTTGTCTGCCGCAATGGTGAGACTTACTACCGTATCCCGGTGGGGAAAATCCTGTATTTTGCCTCCGACCGGCGGCAGGTGCAGTGCGTCACACCCGACCGCACCTATACCTTCTACGGGAAACTGGATGAGGTAGCCGCCCAGCTGGGGGGCAGCTTTGTCCGCATCCACCAGCGATATTTGATCCGGGCCGGAGCGGTAGACCGGCTGGAAGGCGGTGAGGTCACCTTACAGGATGGCACCCGCCTGCCGGTGAGCCGTTCCTGCCAACAGTCCGCCCTGCTGGCCCTCACCCGGGCAGAACTGGAGGGATGACGCCATGCTGACTTTCCACCAACTGTGGCAGAGCGGACTCTGGCTTGCCGCGGCTGCCCTCAACGGCCTGGCCCTCCTGGGCGGCTGGACCCATTTTGCCCAGGTTCGCCCGGGGCGGTTCTGGAAAGCGGCCCTGTTCTGCACCCTGGCCATTGCCAGCATTGCCGTCATCTGGATCGGGGACCCCAACCTGCTCTATACCCTGCCCTTTTTCCTGGTGATGGGGCTGCTCTGCACCCGGGGCCCATGGGCGGGCCGGCTGGCCGTCACCGTGATCTTTTTCACCCTCATCATGTCGGTCAGCGCCATCCTGGACACCTATCTGGAACTGCTGGATGCGCGAGCCGGACTCAGTCAGCTGCTGCGGCCTTTGCTCTACGGCGGGCTGTATCTGCTGCTGCGCCGCCGGCTGCCGGAGCAGCCTCCCAGCTTATCGGGTCGGCTGTGGAATCTGGTGCTGGGACTGGCCGCCATGCCTCTGTGCGCCCTGATTGCGGTGGTCCTGCTGACCACCCGCAAGTATGAATCCAGCGCAGTCAACGCAGTGGCCCTCAACCAGGGGCTGGTGGTACTGCCCTTTGCCCTGTTCACCTCCCTGATGCTTCTGCTGGCCATTTCGGTGCTGGCCCATCAGGAACGGCTGGAACGCGCCAGCCAGCTGGCCAGCCTGCAGGAGACCTATTACCAAAGCCTGCAGCAGCAGGAAACCCAGGTGCGGCGGCTGCGCCACGACCTGCGGAACCACCTGACCGTTTTGCAGGGCCTTCTGGAAGCGGGTGAACAGCAGCAGGCCCTGGACTATCTGCATCAGATGTGCGGTTCCCCTGCTCTTCAGCCCAGGGGCCGCATCTGCGAAAATGAAACCGCCAACGTAGTGCTTTCTGCCAAGCGGGAAGAGCTGGAGCGGCAGGACATCGTCGCAGATTTTGCTGTTTCTTTGCCGGAAAAGTTGCCCATTGCGAACACCGACCTCTGCGCTTTGCTGGGCAACGCCCTGGACAATGCCCAGGAAGGGGTCCAGGGGGCGACGGACCCACGGGTCACCGTCCGCTGCAAGGCGGACAAAGGTCTGTTTATGCTGCGGGTCCTGAATCCGGTGGGCGGCACCGTCCACCCCGACCTTTCCACTACCAAGGCGGACAAACAAGCTCACGGTTTCGGCCTGCCCGGCATGGAGGAAATCGCCCGGCGCTATCACGGCACTCTGGAAGCAGGGGTGCAGAACGGTCGGTTTGAACTGGTGATCTGTTTTCCCGTTTCACAAGACACAAACTGAAAAAGCCCGGCAGGCCGTCACGGTTGAACCGCCCCATATTGTGCGGACAGTACAAAAAAGAGGCCTGCAAGGGGTAGA
>ERZ1090868.1034-NODE-1035-length-14943-cov-17.603414_pt1 | contig 14943 bp, 19 predicted proteins | sample MGYA00478475_ERZ1090868 | MGnify/ENA primary metagenome ERZ1090868 (study PRJEB33644, sample SAMEA5815747) | chicken gut metagenome | biome: Chicken; feature: Gastrointestinal Tract; material: Caecum | place: Ireland | collected 2019-01-01 | study: A study of...
CTTGTCAACTGGTAAATATTGGAAGTAATTAGTTTATCTAACGAACTACTGGTAAATGTTGGTGATCAAAGAGTGAAGAAATTGTCTGCAAAAATAGAAACGCAGCATCCGCTCATAGTCTGGAATTGAGTGATCGCAGAAAAATCGGAAGTAGGAATATCACCATACAAAATAGTGTTTGCCCCGTCATAGTAAATATAGCAGCCCACAAGCGAAGTCTTGTTTCCACTATTTGTCACATAATTGAAAGAATAAGGCCCAAAATAAATTTTATTTTCTTTATCCGTAATTGCACTTGCAGCAATCTTAAAAACGTTTCCAGCATACGAAGCAATCGGAAATAATGTGGAACTATCAACAACATACGTGTTAGAAGGGTTAGACGACCAGCCAATAGAGCCCTTGATCACCTGTGCAAGGCCATTATAGGAAATTACAAGTTGTCCAGTAGACACATTATTTAAGTTTGTCATAGCACCCGAAACATTTGTAAGAGCGCCTTTAATTTCCTTAATATCCTGCGCATTAGTGCTTGCACTCTGCTGTGCAGCATTGGCCGTCATCTGTGCGGCACTTGCAGCAGACTGCGCGGAAGCAACGCCGCTCTGAGCAGTGGTTGCGGTTGCATTGATGGAACCCAATGCCGTGTCAATCTTGAGCATATCGCCGTTGTAATCGCCTAGCCATGACGGCTTGTCCGTTCCAATAAACTGCGAAAGCTCGTAATTAGTAGTTTTGCCAGTAGATGCCATTATAAAACCTTCTTTCTAAAATTTTAATTCAATGGAAAATTCCATGAATATTGATAAGCAGTCGGCGCACGTTCGGTGTCGAACTGTGTTGCTGTAAGTTCAGCATCATCATACTCTTGCGCCGTGGGTGAATTGTTGCGGTGAAGCTGTGCCAACATGGAAACAACATCAGGGATAGGCACCCATTCACCGGTGAACGGGGAGAACATGAAACCAACCGGAACATTAGGCCAAAGATACCGCCAGCCGCAACAGTCGTATTGGTAAGCAGTCAACCCGTATGCATCGTACTTTTCAGCCGTCAGCTGCAAAGAATCATACTCTGCCGCCGTAAGAGCGCAGCACCTGAGATTAGTGTAAACATTATCCAGGGCGGTCTGAATATCTACCAATCTTCCAGTTGTTGGGTCATAGACCATAACGCTAGTAATTTTAGGAATTTCTGCCATCAGTTCTGCAATTTTAGAATCCACATAAAAGCGCGTGGCTTCGTCTCCGCTCGTGAGCGCCGTGTTGATAGTTTGCAGCTGTGCAGAAATTTGTGCAATAATGTTTGCGTGCTGCTGTAAATTCCATTCATGTTCTGCTTTCAGCTGTGCATCAAAGTTTTCAGTGTACTCATTGAGTATGTTGTAAACCTTATCAATCCATTCGGAAGTCAATGCTGCGATCTGCTGATTGACGTAGTTATAAAGATCCGTTTCAAAATTGTTCAGCGTTTCTATGATTTCATTAAGCTTTGAGGAAAACTTGCAAAGTGTTTCATAATACGAAAGTGAATCATCGTAAACTAGTGGAAGCACCTTTTGACACCAAAAACGCACCGGCTGAATGTTAGAAAACGGATTAACATTATCCGGCATTTACCACACCCCCATAAACAAGTCACTGAGAGAATCAATAACTTGCATGTCAATGTTCAAAAAAGTTTCGCGGAATTCCTTAAGCATGGAAGAATACGAACTTGTTCCTCGCTTTCCGCTAACCTTTTCGATATAATCGTCAGTGCTTGTAATATTTTTGTTGTTTTGCACTTCATTAGTGGAACTGGAATTATTTGTAATATTTCCAGTTAGTGTTCCATCTGCCTTTCTGTTATACGTTCGATTGTTTGTTTCGTCTGTTGTATCGCTGCCGTTGTTATTTACGTTCCTATAATTGGTAAGATATGAATAATTATCCACGTTTGAAACCTGGCCTTGCGGTGTATCGGAATACGCATTTTTTTCAGTATTGTTTCTTGTAATAGTGCTGTCAATAGTCGTGTTATCAGTATCTGCAATAGTATCTTTAGTTGTTTGCGTGGTATCAGTTTCAGATTTTGAAGTTGCATCCGCGTTTTCAGTTGCATTTTCAATTTGGTTGTGTTCATTATTTCTCGTGGTTCCTAATTCCACGTCATAAAACGGATTAAATTCTAAAAGTTCGCTTTTATAAAGCTGATTGAAATATGGCATAATTTCATTCAGCTTTGTTTCCAGCTTCAACCGCCAAAGACCAGCCGTTTCAAAACCAATTTCACGAGTATAATAATGGCGTAAAATCTTTGTTTCCAGCGGAACGCGATAGCTTTCGTCAAAAATCGGAAACGTGAAAGTGAAAATATTCGGAATAGCTGCTTGAATAGTAGAATTTACGCTTGTAAAGTTTGACGGTTTAGGCGTTTTCTGATTGGCGTAAAATTCACAGATTGTGCGAACTTCTGTCGTATACTTAGCCAATTTCACCCGCCCCCTCGTCAATGATTTTATTTTCAAAAGTTGAGTTGTAACGAACATCAATGTTTAAATCAAACATTGCGTTGATTTTCTTGCAAGCGTCTTTGCGTGCGTTCAATCTTGCCATGCGCTGCGCGTAAACGCTGCCCAAATTTGAGTTAATTTCATCAGTAACGAGCCGTTCTTTCTTTTCCGTGTTACTGTTTTCAATCCCCAAAAAGGTAAGCGCTTCATTCCATATCTGCCTTTTCAGAATTTGCAGCTTGTCCGAAACATACGGTGCGGAAGTGTTCAGCACTTTCACAGAATCCGGAATAATATTTTTCTCCCCGAAAATCACAGGCTCATTTCCCGAAAACTGCATATAAACATTTTTCAGTGTTAGTCGCTGATTTTCATTACACTGAATCAGCAACGGCGTTTTCTGCGCTGTCACATTTACGTCAATCGTTCTTTGAATCTCATAAAGCCGTTTTGCGTATTGCTGCACTTCCAAAAGACAGTTTGTGCGCAAATAGTTATTATAAATAATAACACTGTCCTTATTGGTGAGATTATTCTGATACCCATTTGCAGCATACGCGCGTCTGAGAGTAGGTACGTTGTAAACGTCAAACGGCCCGGAAGCGGCGCAGGACAGAGCAAGGAATCCCACAACATCATCACGGAAGAAAACTGCCTGCCCGTTTTCAAAAAGGCAAAGTTCCAAATATCGTGGGTCACACGTATCAGGCAGATTTATCCATTCAAAGGAATTTATGGCAAGTTCTGTCAACCTATTATAAAACAGGATAAACGTCCTGTTATTTGTAATAGCGCTCTCTCCGAACTGTGTTTTCTTTCGTCCCATTTATTCACCTTCTTCCGTTGTGGAAGTTCCGCCTAGCGGCGTATTTGTTACAGAATAATTACCCACATTTGACGGGTTTACCCAAAAAGTAATACCATTGTCAAAGTATGATGCAATTTCCTGTAAATCCACAGCAGGCGCGCCGCCTTTCACAAAACACCCGATTGTTTTAACGTAAGTGTATTCCGAACGAGCGCGGACATTAGGAACAGTCACACGTCTCACAGGATAGCCGTACATAGTCCAAAAATCATCAATCATTTGCGCATACTGCGCAGTGATTTTTGCGTTTGCAAAATAGAAATTTTTCAAACTGTTTGTGAAAGTAGCGCCTCCAGTGCTGGAACCTCTTGCCGCGTTTGGCATTCTCTGCATGACATTTATTGTGTTCATGTTTTTCTGCACTTCAATTCCTACATTGAAAAGGGAAGAAATTCCAGACATTACACTACTAACCACACCTGGCACATTTCCAGTAACAACGGAAGATGCTGCCCCGGTTGCTCCGCTTACAGCACCCATTCCCGCGTTGAACGTTGATTGCAAAGCGTTGAGCCTGAAACCTTCACCGTTTTGCGCAAGCCACGCTTTATAGGAATCGATATTGTAAGCGCACTGTGCAAACCCGCCCAAACTAATTTTTTCATTCAGATTTATATTCGCGCCCTTATAATTCGTGGGAACAGCCACAAGTTCAGGGGAAGCACCGTAATTTGTATAAATATTGAATGTTGCTTCATTGCCATCAAAGTATTCGTAAGCATAATCAATTGAGTTTCCATCATCTGTGTACACGTAAAGGCAGTTATAGGGATAAGTGTAAAGTTTGTTATTTTTTGGCAAATATCCCTGAAAATTTCCGTAATTTTTTTCTACTGAAAAATTATCTTCAAAAGGTGTGTCTACAAAAAGACTGCTTTCATCAATAATCGGGCTAATAAAAATAGAAACAATTCCGTCTGAAAGCTGTCTTGTGGTGGCTTCTTCCAAAAATTGATTCACTCCGTCAACATCTGTAATTTGGAACTGATTGAAATGTAAACCGGAATAGGAACACCCCGCAACGTTGCCTTGTGCAGCTTCAAAATTTTCATCAAATGTTGCAGCTACAGTTATTCTCAATCCGATTCTATTTAGCTCACTAAATGTGTTTACGGATTCAAGATAATAATCGCCCAAAGCAAGGTTATCGGCTAAAATATTATCTCCGATTTCATCGGTGCGAGAATGTTGACGTTCTACAAAGCAGCTTCCTAGTGCCCATTCTGTATACCAGCTTTGAAGCGGATCGAAGGTAAACACAACTTCCGCGCAATTGTCGTTAACGTAGTTGATTGAATCAATGAAAGCATAGAACCATTTATTGGTATAGCTGCTATTTTGATACATCATGTAGTTGCACTGATACAGCGCATCGGCAGACGCTTCCACAAGAACGGAACGTTCGCGGCGTTGATAGCTGTACTGAGAAAAGGTGAACGCTGTTTGTCCTGAAAAATATGAAGTTTGAGCGGAAACGCTGGAAAAGTAAAGCGTGTTTCTGTGTGCCGCATCAAGCGGCACATTTGAAAGCAGCCGTATAACGCTATTTGGTGTTACAGCCATATTATACCACACTTTCTATATAATAGCAAGCCCCGCTTTCGCGGGGCAGCTATCAAATATTTTTACTGGAGAGTTACGGTTGCAGTGCCGGACTTCGTGGGTGTATAGGTGGAAGTGGCAGTAACAGTAAGCGGCGTCTGAGTTTCGGCAGGGTCAACCGTGAGCAGGCCGGACGGGGAAATGGTGGTGCCGGGGGCTTCACCGTTTACACTCCACGTTACAGACTGCGGGGCAAAACCGGTTGCCGTTACATTTGCGGTAAACTGCGCGGTCTGGCCTTTTGCTACGGTGACCGAAGCAGGCGAAACCGTAACGTTGGTAACGGCTGCGGCAACAGGATTGAAAATCACGGCGTTGGCAAACGGGGAGACAGAAAAAGTTTTCCATGTGTGGAAAGAGTAATTCCAATACAGGCCATCACTGTTATAAATTTCGGTAAACTTTGCAAGGTTATCGAAAATCATGAAAAAGTTTTCGTCCACCAGCATAGCAGGAATATTGTTGAGCGCAGTCAGATCATCACTTCCGATTTCCTGATAACCCGGTGTGTCATCCAAAAGAGCGTTCAGGCGTTCAATGTCAAGATTGCCGAATCCGTCAACCAGAATCATATGGCCGAGAAATTCTGCGTTGCTCATGTTGAACGCGGACGCCAGAACTTCAACATTCATAATTCCGTCAAAGTCCGTATTTACAAGTATATACTGATTATCGCGCGGTGTAAACGTAGAAACACCAGCAGGATTATAGGTCGTGGACATAAAGGTAAGTTTGTTAGAATACGAACGAGCCGTGGAAACAATAGACTTCGCATTTTCCGTAGTGGCAGCAGGAATTGTTACACTATACATATTGCCATTGACGGCATTTTTTGCAATGAGATACTTCATCACCAGAAATTCGTCATAATTGGCGGCTGTATACATAGCATTTACAATAGACGCGATGAGGTCCGTTACACCCTGCCAAGACAGAAACGCCTGCCGCAACTGCTCATCAGAAATTGTCTGTTTATAGAATTTCTGATAATTCATGGTATGAAACGCAGTTCTAACGTCAGGAATCACGCGCTTGAAAACTTCATTTTCGGCCACTGCGGGGCTAAAAGACTGGGCGTTGCAAATATTGGTAAAAATTTCCTCAACCGTTTCGCCCATATCAAGCAGACCCTTTTTGAACATAGACCAGGGATTTTCATACAGCCGAGAAATAAGAATTGTCCTGGAAATGCGATTGATAAGACCACTCAGAAATTCATTCTGGAGTGCGGTGTAACTCATAATGATAGCGCCAATTTCCTTCGGGCTATCCGTCTCACTCGTCACACGCGGAACAATAGACTGATAATAAGCGGAAGAATTAGCACGGATTGTATTGAGAATTTCCGGCGTTTCTGCGCTCATTTTTACAGTGGTTGGAATTTTAGGCATATTTTACATCTCCTTTTTCTCAAAAAGTTCCTCATAAGTATATTCCCGGCTTTCGTCCTCTGCATCTTCCTCGTGACGATCGACAACTTCACCAGGCGTCGGGGCAGGGTCAACAGCGCCACCGTCAAAGAAACGGGCACGATAGCGCTCACGCCATCCTCGATCATTTTCTTCATACCGTCTGCGCCATTCGTCCGCATCGGAAAAGCTTTCAACTGTATCGGAAAAATCTTCCAAAAACTGGATTGCATCATCGTCTGAACGGTCGCCGATGATTGATTTTACAGACGTCATGAGTTCGTCTTTACTTTTTACCATTTTTTCACCGCTTTCTCAAATAATAGATAAAGGGCATTTTTGTTCCGGTAAACACGGGGCCAGGACCAGGCCCAGGCCCAGGCCCTGGCCCTGGCTGCCCTGATAGGTATTCATACCATGAATTGGCCTGATTTCCACGCAATACCGGATTAGGTTCCTTCGGCCGTTCATAGTTATACAGAAAAGCGCCCGCAAGATAGTACGGCGTTTGAGTGGAAACTTTGAACTGCGCAAAGGTGAGAGGATATTGTGATGTGGGATAATATTGCTGATTGTTTTCAAGTTCCCATTCTATCCGTGCAAGCGCTGAATCCATATCGGAAGGTGTAAGCCCGCGTTCAGCGCACCAGCTTGTATATTTGGTGGACGGCGTCCACTGAACAAGGCCATAGCCCAGTTCCGGGTTTGTCGGGTCAAGATTTTGCCAGATACCCGGATTTATGGATGATTCAGATTGCATATTGCCCAGCATACCGGAAACGGCTTGGATTGTCCAGCCGGATGCAGATAGCTTTTGCCATATGTACGCAGCATTTTCTTCCATCTGTGACTGTGTGAGCCAAAAGTTACCAGAAACAGGCAATTATACCACCTCGCACACGCACACGCGCTGCCCGCCGTTTACATAGATTCCGGCTTGATTGCCCTTGTCCCCAATTGCTACAACGTGCCAAAATGTGGAATAACCTTCACGGCGGCAGCGGATAACAGCAAACTGCGGGGCAGGTGGAGAACTTACGCCGCAAATAAGTTCAACATCTTCACCTGTGATTTTGATTGTGTAATGAGAATATTTTTCAATTTTTACAGGGTTTTTTTCGTTGTTTGTGGTATCGGAAATAAAGCTTTTTTCAATATCAAGGGAAATATTTTCGTTGTAATCTACTGCGCCGTAAATGCCTGGTATTTTAGACGTAGATTTTCGCTGAACAAGTGCAGCGTTATATTCAGGCGCACTTTCGTTATATTGTGCAAGCCAAAGAGTGAACGGAAGTTTTGCAGGCAAAAGTTTTGACGTGTAATAATCTTTGTTTGTGTAGTATCCTATTTCGATTCCTTTTTCTTTGAAATAGTTGCAGAAGGTATAAATAATCTTAGTTCTTTCCGTGCTTGTAAGTTTTTGTCCGTTTTTGTTGTATGCGTAATCGTCTGAATCATACTCAAAGTCATAGAAAATAGGAAGGGAAATCGCGGACAGATACGGGGAAATCACTTTTTCACAAACCTGTGCTTCCTTGAGTGCATCGGCAGCGGAACTTGCATAGGAAAACCAATAAATACCAAAAGGAATATTATTTTCCATGCATCCGTTGACGTTGTTCAAAAACTGCTCGTCCGTCTGTGCTTCATACATGCCAAAGCCAGCGCGGATAATGGCGAAACCGCATCCAGATTCCTTGACTTTTTTCCAGTCTATTCCACCGTTGTGTTTCGAAACATCAATCCCCCACATTGCTTTTGCCCTCGATAATAGCAGCGAGTTTTTGCAAAACCACCGTATTGTTGTTCAGCGCATCAGTCATTTTTTCCACTTCTGCCTTGTGTGCTGTGCGCTGCGTAATCATATACCAGAAAAGCGCACCGCACATCACGATTGGAAAACCAACAGTCTGCACAAGTGTTACTACCTGCTCATAATCCATTTGTTTACCCCCTTTTTCCATATTATACCACCTATATTGACTTTTGGCAAGAGTTGTGATACAATTATTTTTAGATAGGTGAAGGATGGTGACCCACTAAATGGTATCAATGTACTATGATGGCACAAAGCTGCTTTCACTCAAAGATATAAACGGCCTTGAACCGGACTTGTATCTTTGTACCACAAACCGCACAGCCGGTAAGACAACGTACTTTTCGCGCCTGCTTGTCAACCGTTTTGTAAAGCGAAAAGAAAAGTTTGGACTTATTTACCGTTTCAAGTATGAACTGGACGATATTCCAAATAAATTTTTCAAAGATATAAATTCCCTTTTCTTTCCTTATTTGGAAATGAAAAGCCAGGTGCGTGCAAAGGGAATATACCACGAGCTTTTTCTAAATAATATTGCGTGCGGATATGCGTTATCGCTTAATTGTGCAGACACGCTAAAAAAATACTCTCACATTTTTAGTGATATTTCATCCATGTTTATGGATGAATTTCAAAGCGAAACAGGGCATTACTGCACCAATGAGGTCGAAAAATTTATTTCGCTGCATACCAGCGTTGCACGTGGCCAAGGGAAAATGTATAGGCGTGTCCCCGTGTATATGTGTGGGAATCCCGTTACGCTGCTAAATCCGTATTACGTTGCTTTGGGAATATCTTCCAAACTGCAAAAGAGCACACACTTTTTGCGCGGTGATGGTTTCGTGCTCGAGCAGGGCTATTCAGCAAACGCGGAAAAGGCTCAGCGTGAAAGTGCGTTCAATCGTGCCTTTTCTGAAAATAGCTATACAGCATACACGGCGCAAGGTGTCTATTTGAATGACAATGACGCTTTCGTGGAAAAAATTATAGGAATTGGAAAATATATCGCTACTATAAAATACAATGGAAAAAGCTATGCTATCAGGGAATTTCAAAAGCAAGGCATTATATACTGCGATAACAGGGCAGATGAAAGTTTCCCTTTTCGGTTGGCTGTGACAACGGAAGATCATAATGTTAACTATGTGATGCTGCAAAACAATATGCTTTTTATAGATCGAATGAGATATTTTTTTGAACGCGGATGCTTCCGGTTCAAAGACTTGTCTTGCAAAAATGCTATCATTTCAATGCTTTCTTTCTAGTTATCCGATTCTATTTATTTACTTGATAGGCGCGGGCAGAACGCGGTAAAACGCGCCGTTGCTTATTTTCGGTTGCTGGCCGCTTGTAAAAAATAGGATTTGTGGATAAAAGGCCGTGTGAATGAATGTTCACACGGCCAATTTTTTATCGCAGTTCATATGTGTTTTCCACCAAAAGAATACCACCAGGTATTCTTTTCGGTTGCAGCTTGCCAGGAATCACAAGTCCGATTGTAAAACCTGATAAATCGAGCGGCTTAAAATTTCCATTTTCATCGAAAAGAAAGTTACTGTATTTTTTATCTTCCTTTTTCGCTGATTCTTCATCGTTTTCTAACCTGATTTTCAAAAGTTCTTTGCAGTTTTTTGGCATACCGGCGCATTTTATTGAGTATTCTGGTTTTATTGGCTCCCCGTCATCGTGTGTCACGTGCTCTATATATGTTTTCTGTCTCACGAAAATAGCCCTGTCCCAATAACTTTCCAGCTTCCAACAACAAAAGTTTTTTGAATCAATCTTTATTCCTTTTATTTTTTCTGGTGGTAAATCACAGTGTATAGAATCCGTGTCCGCATAAATAAATCCAGGTTTTTTGTAGCCGTAAAAATTTGCTTGAGCAGCGCGAATAGTGAAGTTTCTAGCATACGAAGTGATTGCAGCGCCAACCGGAATAAACCCGGGCTTTTTGGTGTTTCCTAAAATTGTCATGAATTTGAGCGCATTTTCATGCGGAAGAACAATTTTGTAGTTTGCAGTTGGAGACGATGCCATTTTCCCGTAAAGATTGTTTAGAAAAAGTTTTGCAAGTGTTCTTTTTGCACCTTTACTTTCCATTTTTATTTTGCGGTATTTGTCTATATATGTGTCAAAAATTCCTGAAACGGCGCTAAAATATATTCCGTCCAGTATTTTCAAGTCATACACGTTATAGTGTTCCATGAAAAGCTTAAAATCAACGCATGTCAAGGTGAGTTCAACTGTGCTATCATGCAATTCGCCATTTAAGTCATAATACTGTGAATAGTATTTCCCCTTGTAAAAAATATCGGAAGATTCAAGACATTCAGTACTTTTATACATGGGATTGCCTTTTATTTGTATAAAGGGCAACTTTCCATGCTTTAGTTCAAAACGGCAGGTAAAACGCACAAAATAATAATGGTTTTCATCTTTGGCTATATCTGGAATTTTTCCGTAGAAAATATAAGGATCGCCGATAGGATACTTGTTACCGCTTTCGCTGTGCATCATGGAAGGATATAATGAGTTTACGTCAGCTGTCAAGCCGTTTTTGAAAATTCTGTTTTCCTTTCCCCTTACAAGATAGCACCAGCCGCCTTTATATGCTTTTCTGATATATGCGTCAACATTTTCAGCGCCCATTTCAGGCGGTAAATACCATTTATCAAGTGTTCGTTCTCCGAACCAGTACAATCTTTCAGCTTTGGATATAGATTTATAGTACTCATCAAGGCAGCAAGAGCCTATAGTTAGTTTGTCGTGCCCTTCCGCAAACATAATTTCTAGCGCTTCCTTTAGCACTAAAACATCATTAGCTATATACATAAGCTCGTTTTCTGCTATTGCGCATCCTGCGTATCTATATCCTGCGTATTCCATTTCAAGTTTTTTGTGTTTCGTTTGAAAGCTGTTGCCAATTTCAGTCAGCGAAAAGGGTAAAAGTTTAAGGGAATCACGTATTTCTATAATATGCTTTCCGGTTTTGATTGTGATACTGTACCATTGCCCCATATCAGAAATATTGTATGAATAGTATTTATTTTTCCATTCTTTCCTATTCTTCCAGTGTAAATTTTCGTCCAGCGCTTGTTTGTACTCAGTCCTATATTCCAGAAAATCAAGCCAGAAACTGCCATCAAATTTTAGATTATGATAGTAAACAATCAGATTTTTGTTAAGTGATAGATAATAATTAAACTGTTCATCTATTGAATGAAAAACCTGTACATTTTCTGTTTCTAGTTCTACACATGCAGCCGCCCAAACTTCCGTATTGGTTTGTCCATCGTATACCGTAGTTTCAAAATCGGCTGCTATTGTGGTATAGTTCCGTTTTCTTGCCATATCATTCACCAGTTTCTATGGTTTCTTGTTCCTCCGATAACCGCATATTGGTTTCAAAGTCTGGCTCTCCATCGTGTATTATGTTATAAAATTCCACAAGTGAAAATTTTACTTTCTGTCTATCGCTGCTATACAGAATTTCCTCTATAAGTCTGGAAAGCTGTAAAGCGTTCTTTTGTATATTTTTTGCTACTTGTTCCTCTCCTAACTCTTTTATTGCATCGTCCAAAATTCCTAAAGCATAGTTTCTATTGTTCATTGCATTTTCCTGCATGAAACGTGACATTTGACCAGATGGAACAAAGTTTACAAGAGTTTCGCGCAAGTTGGATAATATTATATCACTAGCACGCGGTATATATTTCTTTTTAGCTCTGCTTGTTTCCTCTTTCCTGCGTCTGGTTTCAGCGGCTTTCTTTGAAGCTGCCTTACGTTCTTCCACACGACCAGCCTTGCCTGTTTTAATCTCACCTGTTTCACGTGAAACATACTGTGATTTAGAGTAAATTTTTTCAGGTGTGATTTTCTTTAGTCTTGAAACGCTGGCGCGCGTTACGCGCTTTGGTATATCCGGTAAAATGTTCTCGGGGATGATATATCCGCGCTTTGTGGCGCTGCGGATAAAACGCTGAATCCTGCGACGCTCTTGTAAGTATTGTTCACGAATCGTTTTAGCCATACGTCACACCTTCCTATAAATAATAAAACCGCCGCCTGATTTACAAGCGGCGGTTTTGTTGTTCCTGTTAAGCGAGAACGCAAGTAATGAATGACTTGTCTTTGTAGTTGTTGGAAGGTCTCTTGAATACTTCAATCGTAAACGGGCCAGTTTCGCCTGCTTCTAGCAGTTCGTCCCTGATATCGGAAATCGCGTTCAGGAAAGAACTGGAACCGGTGTGGTACTTTGTGCCTGCCGTGTCAACAACCATAGTTTTCTTGTAATCGTGGTCACCGTGGGAATGTTCGTTGTGAATGGAAAGCTGCGCGATATAATCGACTTCCACGGTGAGCGGCGTTCCGTCCGTGATGACGGAATCGAAAGAAACAGCATCGGTGAAGTCCTTGAGCTTGATTCTCTCGCGGACGTCAAGGTCTTTGGTGCACTCGTCAATCGTTACCTTGAAATCAGTTCTCATGCAACGTCACCGCCTTCCACTTCATCCACGGGGACATCTTCCTGCGTGGCACTGGCCATGAACTGATCCAGCGGCATAGAGAAGCGTGTAGAAACTACGGAAACGAGAGTTGCATCTACAACGGAGACAACTTCCGTCTCGTAAAGCTTGCGGGCTGCTGCGAGAATATCCTTGCCAGGATTCTCAATCATGAAGTGCTGTTCGTCCATCGTTCCGGCCTCACGGTTGTAAAGCGTGGCGCAAATTTCTGCGCGGGTTACTGTGCGGGTGATTTTCTTTGTCATTGTTTTTTTCTTCCTTTCGATTGTTACTTATAGCTCGGATTGCTATCGAACTATTATTAGTATAGCATGCGTTTTAACAAATGTCAAGGCATTTGTTTGATTAAATAAACCATAAGTGACCATATATCATTGCATGCCCTATAGTATATGCAGTTTTCGCAGTCTACTGTTAGGCAGCGTTGGTGATAAATAAAACCCATTCCCTTATTTAACACAGTTAGCAAAAACTTATAATCTTCTTGTTTGTAACCCTTAGCTTTTAGACTTAACATGCAATCGTTCCTTTCAAAAGTGGGATGCCCTTGATACCATGCAATCAACTGCATCGGAAGAAAATTTAAAAGTCACACGATAATTTTTAGGACGAGTTTTGCCCCTGTAAATTGAATTCACGTACCATGAGCCGTTATGCCATACAGCTGTAAAAATAGTGCTTTCAGGAATTCCGATGTAACTGTTAGGGAAGTTACAAGCGTTATAGTCAATTGTTACGGTTGTACCTTCCATGCTGCGATTGCTGATTCTCAAGTCTTGAATACAGCGATAGCAACTGTCAAGAATCTGCTTCATATCCTCAAGTGAGATTGTGCGAACACGGGCGTATTTCTGAACATCGTTAAGAACGTCTTGCCCTACAGAATAAAATCGCTTGCTGCGGTAGTTAATCATAATGTTTCCCATTTTTTTCTTCCTTTCTTTAGGCTGCGCCTTTCTTTACTATTATAATACCACATATTATGATTTTTTTCAAGTAGCTATTGAAAATTTTTTCTGATCGTTGTATAATAATGATAGCGGATAACGCTATATTAAAACGGAAGGAAGATAAAGATGACTAAAAAGGAAGCCGTGGAAAATCATAGAAAAATGTGGCGGTGGATTGCGGAAAAAACGCTTGAAAGAAAGAGGAAGGTGTGGAAATATGAGTATTTTATAGAAAATAAATTAGACCCGCCTATCAACTATTGCTTTTGTTGCGGATATACTTCACAATTCACGGGTGATTGGGGTGATTGTGTAAAATGCCCAATAAACTGGGACAACACATATTGCATGGATTCATATTATCTTGATTGGTCAGAATGTGAAGATTCTTACAGGGGTTGCGCTTATTATGCCGATTTGATTGCAAATCTGCCTGAGCGAGAAACAAAAGATTTTGATATTGCGGAGGAATGTGTATTATGATTCATGTACTTTCTTTGTCCTATGGAAAAGATTCAATTGCTTGCTTATACGCATTACGTGAAATGGGATGGCCACTTGAAAGAATCATTCATGCGGAAGTATGGGCAACAGAATCTATACCGGCAGACTTACCAGAAATGGTTGCCTTCAAGCAATATGCCGATGATAAAATTAAAAACGAGTTCGGAATTGAAGTTGAACATGTTTGTGCAAAAGACAAAAACGGAGAAAAACTCACATATGAAAAATTATTTTATACAGAGGTGAAGTTTTCAAGAAAAAAAGGAAGAAGTCATACGATTACCGGCTGGCCATTTCAAAATGCCCCATGGTGTAATAGCAGGTTAAAAGTTTCTGCGTTAAATCTTGATTCATCAAAATACATTCAATATTTGGGAATCGCATATGATGAGCCAAAGCGATTTAAAACTCTGAAAAATAATAGGCTTTCTCCGCTCGTTGCTATTAGGTGGACGGAAGCGCAATGCTTTAGAGTGTGCAAAGAAAACAACCTGCTTTCTCCTATTTACACATCATCTCAAAGAAGCGGTTGCTGGTTTTGTCATAATCAACCCGTTGCTCAGTTAAGAATGTTGAGAAAAAACCATCCTGAACTATGGCGCATAATGAACACATGGGATAAAGATTCCCCTTTTCCATTCAAGATGGACGGTCATAAAATAGCCGATTATGAAAGAAGATTTTGGCTTGAAGATAAAGGAATATTATCAGAAAACGAGAGGTTTAGATGGTCTGAAATTTTGAAGTAATTTCCAACATTTACCAGTTGACAAA
>ERZ1090868.1039-NODE-1040-length-14896-cov-6.492824_pt1 | contig 14896 bp, 14 predicted proteins | sample MGYA00478475_ERZ1090868 | MGnify/ENA primary metagenome ERZ1090868 (study PRJEB33644, sample SAMEA5815747) | chicken gut metagenome | biome: Chicken; feature: Gastrointestinal Tract; material: Caecum | place: Ireland | collected 2019-01-01 | study: A study of...
GCCTTGCGGCATTCCAGAATGCGCCCGGGCAGCAGGACCGCCCCCCGGACAGTACGATATTTTTCCCACAGCGTGACGGCGGCCAGCACCAGAAAGACGACGCCCAACACCCGGTAAAAAAGTAACAGTTGAATCGGCATACGATATTTCCCTTTCCCCGTGCCGGAATGGTATGGTATTATAATACAGCCCTTTGCTCAAAGGTGCAAGTGCCCGAATGCTTTTCCTGTTTAAAGTATTGACTAATTTGGGCACATTTGCTAGAATGAGTTTAACAACAGCCCAAACTTAAAACAATTTTACCAAAACAGAAGGAGGCGCCTATGCGCCCGGATACCCCGAACCAAAATGAACGCAGTACCGCTTTATATGAGGCGATTCTGCGGCTGAACAACCTGGACGAATGTATGCAATTTTTTGAAGATCTGTGCGCCGTCACCGAGCTGCGCACCCTGGAGCAGCGCTATGCGGTGGCCGGGTGCCTGTTGGAGGGCAAAGTGTACAGCGAGATCCGCCGGGAGACCGGCGCTTCCAGCGCCACGGTCAGCCGCGTAAACCGCATGCTCAACTACGGCAACGGCAGCGTGGCCGCCAGTGTCCGGGAGGACCTGGCCCGGCATGCACCGAACAGCGAGGATACATAAGGAGGAAGACCATGTCCGTTACCATTACCGAATTTGGAAAAACCACCAGTGGCGTGCCCATTCAACGGGCCGTGCTGAAAAACGACCAGCTGGAAGTCCAGCTCCTCACCTATGCGGCCATCATCCACAAGATTCTGGTGCCCGACCGCAAGGGCAACCCGGTGGATGTGGTGCTGGGCTACAACACCGTTGCGGACTACGAACTGAACACCGACAGCATGGGAGCTGCGGTGGGCCGTTTTGCCAACCGCATCGGCGGAGCACAGTTTCCGCTGTACGAGGAGATCGTCCATGTGACCGCCAACCAGAAGGGCAACTGCCTGCACAGCGGCCTGCACGGTTTCAGCCATACGGTCTTTGATGTGGAGCCCACCCCCGGTGAGGCCGACAGCGTGACCATGACTGCCCGCAGCCCCGCCGGCACCGACGGATTCCCCGGCAATCTGGATCTGGAAATCCAGTACAAGCTGGTAAAAAGCGGGTTGATGATCCGCTATACCGCCACCACCGACGCGCCTACCGTCTGCAACATGACCAACCACAGCTACTTCAACCTCAACGGTCATGCCAGCGGCACCGCCCTGGGGCACCGCATCAGTGTGGATGCCGACGCTTACCTGGAAGCCGACGACACCAGCGTTCCCACCGGGCGCAAGATTCCGGTGGCCGGCACCCCCATGGACTTCACCGAGGAGAAAACCCTGGGGCTGGACATTGAGGCCGACTACCCCGCCCTGAAACAGGCCAGCGGGTACGACCAATGTTACATTATCCGGGACAGTGGCCTGCGGCACGCCGCCTGGGCCACCGGTCCGCTGACCGGCATCCGGATGGAAGTACTGACCACCCTGCCCGGCATGCATCTGTATTCTGCCAACTCCCTGGCGCCGGTCACCGATGGAAAGGAAGGGGCCCAGTATCACAAGCGGGATGCCGTCTGCTTTGAGACGGAGGATTTCCCCGACGCCCCCAACCATCCGGATTTTCCCGACACCACGCTGCTGCCTGGCACCCCCTACAGCTCCACCACCATTTATCGTTTTGATCTGGCTCCGCAGTAATTGGATTTCCTACACCAAAACCGCCCGACGCGTGGTACGTCGGGCGGTTTTTTCTTGGTTCAGGAATCCAGCCGGTACAGCCGGGCACCGTAGGGCGGCAGCTGCAGGTGGATGGTTTCCTCCTGCGCAAGGGTGTAGCTTTCCTTTCCCCAGGGGGTAGTCCCACCCCAGCACTGCCAGTCGCTGTCCAGCAGCAGGGTCAGCTGGCCGGCCGGCACCGTCAGCGGATAGTCCTGCAAAGGTTCGTCCCCAAAGTGGAAGACGGCCACCACGCTGCTCTGCTGCCCTTGCCGCAGAATGGCACAGGCATTGCTTTCCGGATGGTCACAATCCAACCAGTAGAAGGCCTCCGGGTCATATTCCCGGGACCAAAGAGCTTCGTTGTGCAGGTAGGCATGGTGCAAAGCCTGCCGGAAATGGCGGAAGGCATCGTGGTTGGGGTAGGCCAGAACCATCCAGTCCTGTTCCCTGCCCTCGTCCCATTCCCGCAACTGGGCGAACTCATTGCCCATAAAGTCCAGCTTCTTGCCGGGATGCACCATCATATACAGGTACAGGGCCCGGGCCTGGGGGAATTTTCCCTCATAGTCGCCGTACATTTTCTGGACGATGGTGGCCTTGCCGTGGACATTTTCATCATGGCTGAAGGGCAGGATATAGTGTTCGTTCCAGGCATACAGCATCGAAAAAGTCAGCCGCCCCAGATTTTCCTTGCGCTCCTCGCTGGTCTTTTTGAAGTAGTCCAGGGTATCGTTCATCCACCCCAGATCCCACTTGTAGTCAAAGCCCAGACCGCCGTATTCCACCGGCGCGGTCACCTTGGGATAGTTGCTGGAATCCTCGGCAATGAGGATGGCAGTGGGATGCCGTTGCTGCAAGCCCCGGTTCATCCCTTTCAGGAATTCCAGCGTGGAGCCGTTGACGCCCCGGGCCGGATCTCCCTGCCAGAAGATCAGCCGGGAGACCGCATCCATCCGCAGACCGTCGGCATGGAAGACCCGCAGCCAGTAGTCGGCGCAGGACTGCAGAAAAGACCGGATCTCGCCCCGGGAATGCATAAAGTTGCAGCTGCCCCATTCGCTCTGCCCTACCGCGGCAGCGGGATACTCGTAGAGCGGGGTGCCGTCAAAGGTTTTCAGGCCGTAGTCATCCACCGCAAAATGCACCGGCACAAAATCCAGAATGACACCAATCCCCTGCAGGTGGCAGGCATTGATGAACTGCACCAGCTGGTCGGGAGTGCCATACCGACTGGTGGGCGCATAAAAGCCGGTGATCTGGTACCCCCAGCTGCCGTCAAAGGGGTGTTCTGCCAGCGGCATCAGCTCAATATGGGTATAGCCGTTCTCCTTACAGTATGCGGGCAGCTGTTCGGCCAGCTCGGTATAGCTGTACCAACTGCCGTCCGGCTTGCGCTTCCAGCTACCGGCATGCACTTCGTAGATGTTCAGCGGCCGGTCAAAGCCCTTGGTGCGCCGGGCCATCCATTCCCCGTCGGTAAAACCCGTCGGCGGGGCGGTGATGATGCTGCGGCCGTCGGGGCGCAGGGTCATGGCAAACCCATAGGGATCACAGTGCGCCACCGTGCCGCCGTCCGCCCCGGTGATCTGATACTGATATACCATGCCGGGCGCTGCGCCGGGCACTTCCACTTCCCAAACGGCGGAACGGGTCTGGCTCAGGTCTGCCCGGCCGAAATCCCCCTCCACCCGGACACAGCGGGCCGCCGGCGCCCACACGGCAAAGCGGGTGCCGTTTTCTGTGGGATGGGCGCCGAAAAACTCGTAGGCATCAAAGGTGTGGCCGGTATAAAAATCCTGCAGTTCCATCACAAGCTTCTCCTGTTATGTTGTAATAGAATTTTTTCATCGGTGAGTAAAAAAAATTGTACCATACCCGCCGGTATGGTACAAGCACATTTTTGAACACGGTGTTCAGATTTTCAGAATTGTTTTGGCAATGTTGAAATAGACCAGCAGGGTGGTGGTATCCACAATGGTGGTGATTAGGGGCGAAGCCATGACCGCCGGGTCAATCTTGAGCTTCTGGGCCAGCACCGGCAGCACACCGCCAATGAGCTGGGACAGCAGCACCGTGCAGGTCAGGGTCAGGCAAACCACCAGTGCCACCGGCGCCGAGACCCGGTCAAAAAGCAGCAGCTTGCCGAAGTTGCACACCGACAGCGTCAGGCCGCAGAGCAGGGCCACCCGGCATTCCCGCCACAGAATCCGGGGCAGGTCATGGGGTTTGATGTCCCCCACCGCCATGCCGCGGATGATGGTGGAGGTACTCTGGCTGCCCGCGTTGCCGCCGGTATCGGTCAGCATGGGGATGTAGGCGGTCAGCACGGTGACGGCTGCCAGGGCGCTTTCGTACCCGCGGATAACCAGGCTGGAGAAAGTGGCGCTGATCATCAGGAAAACCAGCCAGGGTGCCCGGCTCTTGTACAGATCCCACATGGACTGCTTGAAGTAGGGCTTATCGGAAGGGCCGATGGCGTTCATCTTGGCAAAGTCCTCGCTGGCCTCATCCTGCAGGATGGAGATGGCGTCGTCGATGGTGACGATACCCACCAGCCGCTTCTCAGCATCCACCACGGGGATCGCCAGGAAGCCGTATTTTTCAAACAGCTGAGAGACTTCCTCCTGGTCGGTGGTGGTGGACACGCTGACCACGTTGGTGTCCATCAGGTCCCGGATGGGCCGCTTGGGATCCTTTTCCAGCACCAGGGCGCGCAGCGAAACCACTCCGATGAGGGTGCGGTCCCTGTCGGTGACATAGCAGTTGTTGATGGTCTCCTTGTCGATGCCGTTGGCCCGGATGGAGTCCATAGCCTGGGTCACCGTCATCTCGGGGCGCAGTTCCATGAACTCGGTGGTCATGACGCCGCCGGCGGAATCCTCCGGATACTGGAGCAGTTCGTTGATCATGCGGCGGGTCGCGGGTTCGGCCTGAGCCAGAATGCGTTTGACAACGCTGGCGGGCATCTCCTCCACCAGATCCGTCGCATCGTCGACGAACAGCTCATCCACCACGGCTTTCAGTTCCTTATCGGTCAGGCCGTCAATGAGGTTCTGCTGGGTTTCGGGGGTCAGTTCGGCAAAAATTTCCGCAGCAAGGTCCTTGGGGCACAGGCGGAACAGCACCGGCAGTTTTTCCGGCGGCAGGTCCTCAAATACGGCGGCAAGGTCGGGGGCGGGCAAGGTTTCCATCACATCACGCAGGCTCTGGTACTTTTTCGCGTCATCCAGATTGGCCAGCATGGTTTTCAACGTCAGGATTGCGGTATCAGACATAAAAAAGCTGCCTCCTTTTCGGCGGCAGCCTGGTCCATGTTTTTTGGGGCAATGCAAAGCACAGCCCAACCCGCGCGCATACTACGCCCAGGGCAAGGCTTCTCCCCAACACAATTGGATGGCTGCCGTATTGATACTTCGGTACACAGGACTTGGACTACTGGGCGTATCCATGGCAACCACCTCTCTTTTTGTTACAATCTCATATTGGGATTTCATACCCGGCTATACTGTACCACCCCGGAGCGTGGTTCGTCAAGCCCAAATTTTACATTTTTACAAGAAAAATGCCCATGTCCGCACAGGACATGGGCAAAGGGGAAATACAACTTCCGTTACATTACAAGTTCCCGGAAATAATGGGTGTTTACACTCTGATCCTGCTCGGCCAAATTAGCAATGCAGGTGTCCAGCGTGTGGGCCACATCATCCAGACTGCGCCACTGGGCGGCCTGGGGTTTGACTTCCCGCTCCAGCCAGGGTGCAATCTCGGTATGGGAGCAGGCACCCTCGATGAGGTAGGCGCCTTCCCGGGCGGGCTGGGTTTGGGGCACATACTGTTCAGCGCTGCCCAGGGTGGTCAGCACAAACTGCCCTTTCCGGTTACGGCCGCCCACCAGCAGTCGGACTCCCACTGGCTGGACCCGTACCGAGGGCGCTTTCTGGCGCAGAATCTTGACGATTTTTTCCAGCGTCAGGTACTGCGTTTCGTATTCATCCAGCGCGTTGATGATCTGCACGGCAGCCAGGGTATCCCCCGCAAAGCCCACCAACACGTTGCGGTTCACCTTGCGCACCTTGGGCAGATCCTCGTTGAGGACCTTGGGGGACTGACCGGTGATGGGTTCCTCCACCAGACGGCCTTCACTGACCATGGCGCAGAAGGATTCCCCGCAGACGGCTAAAATCGCACTCATAACAAACTCCCTTTCCAGACGGGCTTCCCTTTGCCGGGCCGACCGTCCACAAAAAACGGGGCGCACCGCAAGGTGCGCCCCGCGCAAAATCCATTTACTTGCTGATCTTGAGCAGATCGGCACCCGGCTCCACCGCGCCGGAAGCCACCAGTTCCACGTCCTTGAAATCGTCGGTGTTGGTGACGACGGTGATGACCACGGCGGGATGGTTGGCCGCAGCGATCTTGTCCAGGTCCATCTCCAGCAGAAGCTGGCCCTGCTTGATCTTGTCGCCTTCCTTGACCTTGGGGCTGAAACCGTCGCCCTTCATCTCGACGGTATCCACGCCCACGTGGATCAGCACTTCAACACCGCCCACGCCCTGGATGCCCAGTGCATGGCCGCTGTCCGGCGCCTGGGTGATGGTACCGGCAATGGGGGCGTACACTTTGCCCTCGGTGGGATCAATGCCGCAGCACTTGCCCAGAATGCCCTGAGCGAACACTTCATCGGGAATCTGTTCCATAGGAACAATCTTGCCTTTGGCGTCCGCCACCAGCGTCATCGGAAAAGAAGGGGCTGCCGGAGTGGGTTCCGGCGTTTTTTTCAAAAAGTCAAAAAATCCCATGATGTAAACTCTCCTTTTATCAGACCCGCGGCGCGGGCGCATGGTATGATAATATTATAACGCAGTCCTTTGCAGAAAGCAACGAAAATTTACATCTATAAGAGATCTTTGACTGTCCGGATCGCCTGCCAGGTGATGGCTGCCATATCGGCCGGCGGGGGCTGATACCCCTGTTCCTGCCAGGCCGCAATGCTGCCAAAGCAGCCGTTGATGGCAAAAGCCAGCAGGAATTGCTGCCGCGGGGTGCCGCCATCCACCGTCAGTTGCCCCAGACACCGTTTGGCGATCATGTCTTTGGCACTGCGGGTAAATTCCGACTCCCAGCTTTTGCCGTACAGTGCCCGGCAAACGTCGGGGTTTTCGTTGAGATAGTTGAAGAGCGCCACCAGGGCCGGCGGCACGTCGTCCTGGGAGATGTTGGGTACCAGGGCATCCATCAACTCACACAGATGGTCCAGCTGCGCAGCCTCCATCTGCTCCATCAGGGCATAGATGTCCGCATAGTGAAAATAAAATGTGCCACGGCTGATTCCGGCCTGTTCCGTCAATTCGCGAACCGTGATCTCCCGCAGATCCTTTTGCTGTAACAGCCGGATCAACGCCTGATACAACCGCTGCTTGGTCATGCGCACACTGCGATTGGCGTCGCCTTTGGCGTTCATCGCATGCACCACCTTTCAAGGGAACTTCGGAGCAAGTTATTTATACATAAAGCATAGCGTTTTTGGTCATAAATGTCAAGTTTTTTCCAACATTCATTGTAATTATGTGCATTTTGTCATAGTATAACTGCATGTTTTGCATCTTGAGAAAAACGTGGTACAATGGCAACAAAGAGAAAACAGCCGTTTTTCTTTGTGGAAACAAAAGGAGGTTTTTGGGATGACGCTGGACCGCCGCCGGGCGCTGCAGGCTTTTGCCGATTACGCCGCCCATTACAATGCCGAGGATCCCAAGGTCAAGCTGAAGATTGATCACACCTACCGCGTGGCCGCCCTGTGCGACCGTATCGCCGCCAGTCTTGCCCTGCCCCGTTCCGAAGTGGATCTGGCCTGGCTGTGCGGACTGTTGCACGATGTAGGCCGTTTTGAACAGCTGCGGCAGTACGGCACCTTCAACGACGCCCAGTCCATCGACCATGCCGCCATGAGCGCCAAGGTCCTGTTTGAGGAAGGGCACATCCGGGAGTATCTGGACGAAGCCGCCGAGGATGCCTTGCTGCAAACCGCCGTGGCGTGGCACAGTGCCTATCGCCTGCCCGATGACCTGGATGACCGGACCCGACAGTTCTGCCAGATTCTGCGGGACGCCGACAAGGTGGATATTTTGCGGGTAAACGTGGAAGTTCCCATGGAGGAGATCTACAACGTTTCCACCCAGGCGTTACGGCAAAGCCCCGTCAGTCCCGCCGTGGTACAGGCCTTCTATGAACACCACTGTGTGCTGCGCAGCCTCAAGCAGTATCCCGCCGACAACGCTGTGGGGCATGCTTCCCTGGTGTTTGAGCTCTGCTATCCCGAAAGTTTGCGGGCGGTGGCCCAGCAGGGCTGGCTGTGGAAACTGCTGGCCTTCCCCACCGACAACTCCGAAACCTCCGAAACCTTTGCCGCCCTGCGCAGCGAAATGCAGCGTTGGCTGACGGAGCACCTTTCCTGACCCTTTATCATCCACAAAAAAGCAGCCGCCCGCAGGCGGCTGCTTTTGGTTTTTTATCGGTCAGATCAGACCCTGCACCAGAATCACCACGATAAGCAGGGGCAGCACAAACTGGAAGTACGGCTTGAACATCCGGGGCATCTTCAGGCCCTTGCCGGTGTTGCACTCCTCCATGTACTTGTCGTAGCCCCAGCCCCAGCGGCTGACGCAGAACAGCAGGTAGACCAGGCTGCCAATGGGCAGCAGCAGGTTGGAGACAAGGAAGTCCTCGATGTCCAGAACCTGGCCGCCGGCGGGCGCATTGGGCAGCGGCACCGAGAAGTACCACAGGTTGTAGCCCAGCACGCAGGGCAAGCTGGCCAGCAGGATGAAGATGCAACAGACCACCGTGGCCTTTTTCCGGGTCCAGCCAAAGCAGTCGATGCAGCTGGCCATGATGTTTTCAAAGACCGCCAGCACGGTGGTAAAGCTGGCAAAGGTCATGAACAGGAAGAACAGCGCACCCCAGAGCCGACCGCCCACCATATTCACAAAGACGCGGGGCAGCGTCTGGAAGATCAGCGAGGGACCGGCGTCGGGCTGCACCCCAAAGGCAAAGCAGGCCGGGAAGATGATCAGGCCGGACATCAGAGCCACAAACGTGTCCAGCGCGCAGATCCGGACGGCCTCGCCGGGAAGGGTGTGCTCCTTGGTCATGTAGCTGCCGAAGATCTCCATGGCCGCAATACCCAGGCTGAGGGTGAAGAACGACTGGTTCATGGCCGCCGTAATCACGTTGCCCAGTCCCACTTCGGACGCCCGCTGCAAATCGGGCAGCAGGTAGAAGGCCAGACCCCCCTTGCCGCCCTCCAGAAGGACGCTGTTGACGGCCAGCACCACAATCAGCACCAGCAGGGCCAGCATCATCCATTTGGAGATCCGCTCCAGACCTTTCTGCAGTCCGAAGGAGCAGACCAGGAAGCCGCCCAGCGTGATGATGGCCATGAAAACCGTCAGTTCCACGGGGTTGCCCAGCATGGCGCTGAACACCCCGTCCACCGCACTGTTTTCGATTCCTTCAAAGGCGCCGGTGGCAAACTTGTAGAAGTAATCCAGCATCCAGCCCGCCACGGTGGTGTAGTACATCATCAACAGGCAGCAGCCGATAATGCAGAACCAGCCGTGGATATGCCATTTGCTGTCCTTGGGTTCCAGTGCCTGGTACGCCCGCACCGCACTCTGCCGGCTGGCACGGCCCACCGCCAGTTCCATCGTCAGCACCGGCACCCCCATGATGACCAGGAACAACAGGTAGAACAGCACAAAAATGCCACCGCCGTTGGCACCGGCCATCCAGGGGAACTTCCAGACGTTGCCAATACCGATCGCACAACCGGCACTGACGAGAATGAAGCCGAGGCGGGAGGCAAAATGCTCCCGCTGTTTTTGAGATTCCATAGTTTTCCTTCCTTCCTCACACGAATTCGTCCCATTATAGCGCATTTTTCCTGTCATTGCAAGGTTTACCCGTCTGTGCTATAATGAACGGTATGCCATCGAAAGGAGAGTTTCCTATGATTCGTTTTGAGTGTGATTACGGCGAGGGTGCCGCCCAGCCGGTCCTGGATCTGCTGCAAAAGACCAACCTGGAGCAGACCCCCGGCTACGGGGAGGACGAGTATTGCGCCGCAGCCGCCGACAAGATCCGTGCGCTGTGCGACGCCCCCGATGCCGCCGTACATTTTTTTGTGGGGGCCACCCAGGCCAACCTGACGGTGATTGCCGCCGCGCTGAAACCCTGGCAGGGCGTCCTGTGCGCCGAGACCGGCCACATCCATGTGCACGAGACCGGCTCCATTGAGGCCACCGGCCACAAATGCCTGCCGCTGCCCGCCACCGCCGGCAAGATCACCGCGGCCCAGATCCGCGCTGCGGTGGAGGCGCACCGCGCCAACCCCACCCATGAGCATGAGGTGCAGCCGGGCATGGTGTATCTGTCCAACCCCACCGAGGTGGGCACCCTCTACTCCAAAGAGGAACTGACCGACATCTCGGCCACTTGCTACGACCTGGGTCTCTATCTGTTTGTGGACGGTGCCCGGATGGCCTATGGCCTCATGAGCCCCGCCAACGACCTGACGCTGCAGGACTACGCTGCCCTGTGCGACGTCTTCTACCTGGGCGGCACCAAATGCGGTGCCCTGTTCGGGGAGGCGGTAGTCATCACCAACGACGATCTGAAGCAGGATTTCCGTTATGCCATCAAACAGCATGGCGGCATGCTGGCAAAGGGCCGGCTGCTGGGGCTCCAGTTCCTGGCTCTGCTGGAGGGCGAGGACGGCAGCGGCTGCAGCCCCTATTTTGCCCTGGCCGCCGAGGCCGACCGGCAGGCCCTGGCCATCCGTGATGCCTTCACCGCCAAGGGCATTGCCCTGCTGCAGGACTCCCCCACCAACCAACAGTTCTTTGTGTTGCCCGATGCCTGGTATGACGCCCTGGCTCAGCGATATGCCATGAGCGGCATGGGCAAACCCGACGCCGACCACACGGCGGTGCGCATCTGCACCAGCTGGGCCACCCGCCCCGAGGCAGTTGCCCAGTTGATTGCCGACGTACAGGCACTGTAAAATTTCCATACAAAGCAAACGCACCTCAGCAGCACAAGCTGCCGGGGTGCTTTTTGCATCTATTCAAATGGCGCGAAGCCTTGTTGGTTGTCTGCGCCGGACCGGGGCGAATGCCTCTGGCATGGTCCGACAGCAGTAATCGGGTCTTGGGTTGCTTACCTTGACTTCCCTTATAGTATATCCTCAGATTGTGTCCGAGTTGTCACGCCATTTTGAACCTTTTATGAATTCGGAAAATTTTGGAGCCGTCGGTTCACCGCTGGATGCGCTTGTCACAGCGCACCGCCAGCCGGGTACCCACCGTCTGCAGGATCTGAACCAGGATAACCAGCAGCACGGTGGCGAAAATCTCCAGCACAACATTAAAGCGGTAGTAGCCGTAGTTGATGGCGATCTTGCCCAGACCGCCGCCGCCGATGATGCCCGCCATGGCGCCATACCCCATGATGGTGGTGGTGGCAATGGTCACGTTGGAGACCAGGCTGGGCAGACTTTCGGGAATCATCACCTTGGTGATGATCTGCAGCGGCGTGGCTCCCATACTCTGGGCAGCCTCAATGACGCCGGCGTCCACCTCCCGCATGCTGGTTTCCACCAGGCGGGAGACAAAGGGGAACGAGGCAATGACCAGCGGCACAATGGAAGCGGTGGTGCCGATGGAGGTGCCCACAATCAGGCGGGACAACGGAATGACGATGATCATCAGAATCAGGAAGGGCACACTGCGCAGCAGGTTGATGACCACGTTGAGCAGGCTCATCACCCAGCGGGGCAGCGGACGCACACCGCCCGGTTCCCCGGTGACCAGACAGACTCCCAGCGGCAGGCCGATGACCAGCGCCAACAGGGTGGAAACCACAGTGGACCAGATGGTCTCCCAGGTTTCAAAGGGAATGGTGGGCAGGATCTGCAAAAAAGTCGCCCACTCTTTGCTTGCCAGCAATGCATCCATCAGCCGTTCACCTCCTCATACGTGATACCGGGGTAGTGCTGGATATACTCGATGGCCTTGTCGGCCGTTTCATCCTCCGGCAGGGCCAGCAGCATGCTGCCCAGCGTCTGCCCGTTGACGATGCGGGTATCCGCCGCCAGGATGGAGACCAGCGCCCCGCATTGCAAGACCAGGCTGGCCACCAGCGGCTTGTCGGTGGTCTGGGTGCCGTTGAAAGCCACCCGCACCAGCCGGTGACCGGGCAGGGCTTCGGCCTTGGGGGCGCCGGCCGGGTAAACCAGCCGCCGGGCCGCCGCGGAAGTGGGATGGCTGAAGATGGCCTGGACCTCCCCTTCCTCCACCACGGTGCCTTCGTCCAGGATGGCCACCCGGTTGCAGATCTCCTCCACCACGCTCATCTGGTGGGTGATGACCACCACCGTGATGCCCAGTTCCCGGTTGATCTTCTGGATCAGCTGCAGGATGGCATGGGTGGTGTTGGGATCCAGGGCACTGGTGGCCTCGTCACAGAGCAGGACCTTGGGATCGGTGGCCAGGGCGCGGGCAATGGCGATGCGCTGTTTTTGACCGCCCGAGAGCTGGGCCGGGTAGGAATCCGCCTTGTCGGGCAGACCCACCAGTTCCAGCAGTTCCCGGGCACGGGCCTCGGCTTTTTCCCGGGGCACCTTGGCCAGTTCCATCGGGAACATGATGTTGCGCAGGCAGGTACGCTGCATCAGCAGATTGAACTGCTGGAAGATCATCGTGATATCCCGCCGGGCAGACCGCAATTCTGCAGGACTGAGCTGCTGCATCTGGCGGCCTTCCACCACCACGTGGCCCTCGTCGGGGCGTTCCAGCATATTGATGCAGCGGACCAATGTGGATTTGCCTGCGCCGGACATGCCGATGATGCCGTAGATATCCCCGTCCCGGATGGTCAGGTTGATATCGTTGAGCGCCACCACCGTGCCGCCTTTTGTGGCAAACCGCTTGGTCAGGTGTTGTAATTCGATCATGGGTTTTCCCCCTCATTCTACAATAGGGAACGGGATTTTCCCCCGTTCCCTATTGATTGTACCTTACCGGCCGTACCGTTGCAAGGTTTTTCCCTGGTTTTCTTTAGAAAAGGGCCACCACGGCGCCGTCATAGGTCTCGTTGATGAAATCCTTGACTTCCTGGCTCTTCAGCGCAGCCAGCAGAGCCTGAATGGCGGGATCGTTTTCGTTGCCTTCCTTGACCACCAGTACGTTGGCATAGGTCTGGGCAGCCTCAGACTCCGCATCCTCGGTAGCCAGGGCGTCGGTGCCCACCGAGAAACCGGCTTCCAGAGCGTAGTTGCCGTTCATGACCGCGTAGTCCACGTCGGCCAGCGTGCGGGGCAGCTGGGCAGCTTCCAGCTCCTCCACCTGCACATTGTGGGGATTTTCGGTGATGTCGTTGACGGTGGCGGTCAGACCGGCATCTTTCCGGATGGTGATGATACCCTGGGCAGCCAGCAGCTGCAGGGCGCGGGCCTCGTTGGTGGTGTCGTTGGGCACCGCGATCACAGCGCCGTCGGGGATTTCGTCCAGGCTCTGGCTCTTGCCGGGGTAAATGCCCAGCGGCTCGTAGTGGATGTCGCCCACACTGACCAGGTGGGTGCCGTTCTCCTCATTGAAGGAATCCAGGTAGGGCTGATGCTGGAAGTAGTTGGCGTCCACCTCGCCGCTCTCGGTGACCATGTTGGGCTGCACATAGTCGCTGAACTCGATGATGTCCAGCGTGATGCCCTGCTCGGCCAACAGGTCCTTGGCCACGTTCAGGATCTCGGCATGGGGCGTGGGAGAAGCCGCCACCTTGATGGTGGTGCCGGCCAGGTCGCTGCCGGTCTCGGCGGTGGAAGCGGCCTCGCCGGAGGCGGCCTCCGAGGAAGCGGCGGAAGAAGTGGAAACAGAAGCGGAAGAGCCGCAGGCGGCAAGGCTCAGGGCCAGCGCGCCGGCCAGGGTAACGGAAATCAGCTTTTTCATGGTTGTGTTCTCCTTTTTGTTGTTTGGTTTTGTGGTGTCTGTGTGCAGGCAGGTCCCTCCCCTGCTGTCACATTCGCACACCGGGCTGTTTGTAAACCGGACCACGTTCCATTACAATGTTCCTCCTTACAGGATTGGCGCCAAAAGAAAAGCGGGGCACCGAACGGCTTCGGCGCCCCGCTGTGTTTCTTTCGTTATGCGCCCAAATTTGCGCACGAGAAAGCAAGCACAGGCTGCCGAAGCAAACTGCACATGCACATCATCATGCCAAAACGGTTGCTGCAGGTCATCGCCGGTGCTCCTTTCCACACAAATTCGGTAAGCCAACAGAGGCTTCTCTGGCTATGAGTATAGCCCGGTTTGGCTGTGCTGTCAACACTTTTTGCATAAATGGGAGAATTTTTCAGTATTTTATACAAAGGATGTGAAAAATACACAAAAGGGTTGCCAATTTCCTACAAATATGGTATGGTAATAGTATTCCAATACTATAGAAAGAGGCACCCGGATGAAATTTTCGACCCGCGACCGTTATGCATTGCGGCTGATGGCTGAGCTGGCCAATCACCCCGATGCACTCGTTCCCCTGAAAGAGATCAGCGAAACCCAGCAGATCAGCCTGAAATATCTGGAGCAGATCATCACCCCGCTGGCCAAGGCAGGTCTGGTGGCCAGTGTGCGCGGAGCCCAGGGCGGCTATCGCCTGGCGCGCCCCGACACCGACATCACCGCCGGGGAGATTCTGCGCGCAGTGGAGGGCGAACTGACCGCCATCCCCTGCCTGGGCGCCAACGCCGAATGTCCCCGCCGCAACCAGTGCCAAACGCTGGACTTCTGGTGCGGGCTCAACGATCTGATCAACCAATACGTGGACGGCATTACGCTGGCCAAACTGCGTACCATGAACCGCAACCAAGACTGAACAAAACCACCCCCGCTTTTCCGGAAGGGAAAGGCGGGGGTGGTTTTGTTCAGGATGTGCTGCCGTCCGAAACACTTTCCGGCGCAGCTTCGGCACTGGTGGTTTCGCTGGAAGAGGCCGGTGTCTCCGGGGCAGGTTCCGGTGTCGGTGCCGGCGTGGGGGCTTCGGTAGGTACAGGGGTCGGCGCCGGGGTGGGTTCCGGCGTCGGCACAGGCGTGGGTTCCGGGGTGGGAGCCGGTGTAGGAT
>ERZ1090868.1045-NODE-1046-length-14857-cov-4.487029_pt1 | contig 14857 bp, 8 predicted proteins | sample MGYA00478475_ERZ1090868 | MGnify/ENA primary metagenome ERZ1090868 (study PRJEB33644, sample SAMEA5815747) | chicken gut metagenome | biome: Chicken; feature: Gastrointestinal Tract; material: Caecum | place: Ireland | collected 2019-01-01 | study: A study of the...
GTCTGACAGTCGGTCGGCGCAAGCCAATGCAAACCCGGCAGTTTTTTGAAAAATGTGAGCTGGCGTTTGGCGTAATTCCTCGTGTTTTTAAGTATTATGTCATACATAGTACTTTGTAAATCATTATTTTTAAGACATTCGACCACTTCTTTGTACCCTATCCCCTGCATGCACTGTGCATCTTCCGGAATGCCTGCAGCCAGAAGCCCTTCGACTTCCCGGACAAGTCCGGCATCCAGCATGGACTGCGTGCGGCGGGCGATCCGCTCATACAGTTCTTCGCGCGGATAATCGAACGCAAACGCCTCGTACGGAAACCGCGGCCTCTGCGTGTCTGCCTGATCAGATTTTTTCTTCCCCGTCAGCTCGTAAATTTCAAGCGCACGGATCACGCGGCGGACATCGTTCGGATGCAGCTTTTCCGCGCTCTCCGGATCGCGCTCCGCCAGCATGGCATGGAGCATCTCGTTCCCCTTTTCCCGCACGATCGCCTCATACTTCGCGCGCACCGAGGCATCGGCGGCCACGTGCCCGAACCCGCTGCAAAACAAAATTGCATTCATATAAAATCCCGTTCCGCCGCAGAGCACCGGCACTTTCCCGCGCGCAAGGATATCCTCCACGACAGGGATCGCCAGCATCTCAAAATCATGGACGGAGAAGGACTGACGCGGATCCGCAACATCGATGAGATGATGCACGATCCCGCCCATTTCCTCCGCAGTCGGCTTTGCGGTCCCGATATTCAGCCCGCGGTAGACAAGAAGCGCATCGCAGGAGACGACCTCCCCGTCAAGCCGCTTTGCACATTCGACCGCCAGCGCCGTTTTTCCCGTTGCGGTCGCACCGCAGATGGCAAGCAGTTTCATACGATCCGTTTGAAGAGCTTTTCAATCTCGCTCTTTTTCATTCTGACGACGGCGGGCCTGCCGTGCGGACACTTCATGCCGATATCACCGTCCATCTGTTCGACCAGGGCGCGCACTTCATCCTGCGTGAGCTGTTCGCCGCCCTTGACCGCCGCTTTGCAGGCCGCGGTCGCCAGTTTATCCTTCAGAATATCCGCAAGGCGAATGGCGCGCAGACTCTCCATCGACGACAGAACGTCTCCGAAAAACGCCTGCAGATCCATTCCCATCAAATCCGCCGGAATCGCCGAAACGCGCACGCTTGTGTCACCGAATTCCTCGATCTCAAACCCGATTTCCCGCAGAACGGAGAAATTTTTCTCAAGAAAGGCAAATTCCTGGCCGTTGAGCGACAGGACGAACGGGACCAGCATCGGCTGAGACACGACGGACCGCGTTTCCCACGAAGCTTTCAGTCGGTCAAAAAGAATGCGCTCATGCGCGGCATGCTGATCGATCAGATATGCGCAGTCGCCCGATTCATAGATCAGATACGTCCGGAACAGCTCTCCCTTATAGACCAGCGCCGCAGGGTCGATCCGTTCCTGTCGCGCACGCGCCGCCTGTTCCTTCAGATAGCGCTGATTTTCCGCAAAGACGTCTTCGGCGGGCGCCGCGACAGGCTGACGCACCTCCATGCGGACGGGCTTCTCCTCCAGAAAACGCGGCTCCTGTTCTTTGGGAATGGTCAGATCAAACGCAAGCGTCTCTCTCGCCTCGGCATAACTCATGCCCTCGCCCGCCGGTTCTTTTGCCGGAATTTCCTGATGAATTTGCGCCGTTTCCATGACCCGCACGGGGATTTTTTTCTCTTCCGGCGGCGTGACAAGGTATTCGAGCGCACGCGAATTTCCGTCCAGCACCGCAGAGACGACCGAGTACACGCAGCCGTAAATGACCTGATTGTCCGCAAATCTCACATCGGCTTTGTTGGGATGCACATTGACGTCCACGATCTCCGGCGGAACATCGAGAAAAAGCACATAAAACGGATACTGCCGCTTCATGAGGTAGCTCGCATAGGCGTTGGTGACCGCCGCGCCGACCGTCTGATTCACGACATACCGTCCGTTGACAAACAGGCTCTGATATGTGCGATTTGCCTTGTAAAAATTTCTGTTTCCAAGAAAGCCGTGCAGACGAACGCCGTGCTTCTCCGCACGGATCTGCGTACAGTTGGCAAGGACGTCCGCTCCGTACACCGCGACCAATGCGGCCGGAAGGCCGTCCCCGAACGAACGGTATTTCTTCTTTCCGTCCGCAATATAGGTAAACGAAATTTCAGGGCGGGAAAGCAGAAACCGGGCCATGACGCTCCCGATGTCTGCCTCCTCCTGTGCGTCGGATTTCAGAAATTTCAGCCGCGCGGGCACATTGAAAAAGAGATCTTCCACCGTGACGACGGTTCCCCCGGCCCCGGCCGCAGGCCGCACAACACCCAGGATCCCTCCGTCGCAGGAGAGCGCATAGGCGTTTGCGGACGCCGTCCGTGATACAATTTCCATGTGTGAAACCGCCGCAATGGAAGCGATCGCCTCCCCGCGGAAGCCAAGCGTATGAATGGAAAACAGATCGTCCGCCGTCATCAGCTTGCTTGTCGCATGCGAGGAATAGGCAAGCGCAAGGTCGTCGCGGTCGATCCCGCTGCCGTTGTCCGTCACGCAGATCCGCTTTTTTCCGCCTTTTTCTATCTCAACGGAAATTTCTGTAGCGCCGGCGTCGATCGCATTTTCGACGAGCTCCTTGACGACCGAATAGGGACGGTCGACGACCTCTCCCGCCGCGATCTTATTATAGACGCCGGGCGCAAGAACATTGATCTTCACTTATATTTCTCCTTCCACTCCGATATGAGCGCAAGCGCCTGCATCGGCGTGAGCAGATTGACATCGATCTCCCGAAGCTCCTCCGCAAGGCCGGAATCCGGCTCCGGTGCGGACGGTTCATCCTCTTCGGGAATCTGACCGTGTTCGCGAATGCGCTTCTTCTCGCCGCGTTCGAGTTCTTTCAGAATGACCTTGGCACGGGAAGTCACCTCTTCGGGGACGCCGGCGAGCGCGGCGACCTCCACGCCGAACGAACGGGACGCCCCTCCGCGCACGATCTTTCTGAGAAAGACAATGCTTCCCGCGATCTCACGAACACTGATCTTATAGTTTTTGACGCCGTCGAGTTTCCCCTCCAGCTCGGTAAGTTCGTGATAGTGCGTGGCAAACAGCGTCTTGGCGCGCACATTCTGCGTGAGATATTCAATGACCGACCATGCGATCGAAAGACCGTCGAAAGTGCTCGTTCCGCGCCCGACCTCATCGAGAATGAGCAGACTGCGCGACGTGGCATTCCTGAGAATATTCGCGACTTCCGTCATCTCCACCATGAACGTGCTTCTGTCAAGAATGAGATTATCGTTCGCCCCGATCCGCGTAAAGATCCTGTCCGTCAGCGGAATGCGGGCCCGCTTTGCCGGCACAAACGACCCGATCTGCGCCATGAACGTGATGAGCGCCACCTGCCGCAGATAAGTGCTCTTTCCTGCCATATTGGGTCCCGTGATGATCATCGTGCGCGATTCGCCGTTGTCAAGCGTACAGTCGTTCGGAACGAACCGCTCTTTGGAAATCGCTTCCACAACGGGATGACGCCCCTCTTCGATCTCGAGCGCGCCCTCCTCGGCGATCTCAGGGCGGCAGTATTTGTTTTCTTTGGCGACAGCTGCAAGCGACACCAGGCAGTCAAGTGAGGCGATCGCCCCCGCGATGCGCTGAAAGACGGGAATGTTTTTGGCGAGCATCTGTACGATCTCCCCGAACAGGTGCTCTTCGAGGCGGCCCGCCGCATCGTTACTGCCAAGAATTTTTGCTTCCAGTTCCTTCAGTTCCTCCGTCGTGTACCGGACGCCGTTTGCCAGCGTCTGGCGCGGCACATAGGAATACGGGACCTTGTCCTTGAAAGAATTGCTGATCTCAATATAGTAACCGAACACACGGTTGAATCCGACTTTCAGCGTGCGGATCCCCGTCCGCTCGCGTTCCCGCGTTTCAAGTTCAAGCACGAGAGACTTTCCGTCATCTTTGACGGCACGGAGCTCGTCGAGCTGAGCATTATACCCGCGGCGGATATAATTTCCCTCTTTCAGCGTCGTCGCTTCGGGCGCGATCGCACTTTCCAGAAGTTTACAGACCGGCGCCGTATCGATCAGTTCCGAAGAAATTTCCCGGAGCATTGCAGAGGAAAATCCCGTGAGCTGAAATTTCAGATTGGGCACGACGGCAAGGGAACTTGCAAGCAAAAGACAGTCCCGCGGCTGGATATTGCCGTTCGAGACGCGGCCGGTCAGTCGCTCGATATCGCGCACGCCGCCCAGCATGTCCGCAATCCCCATGCGCACGACCGTTCCCTTGTAAAGCTCTTCCACCGCGTCCAGACGACGCTCGATCTCGCTCTTTTCAAGAAGCGGCGCAGAGAGCATCGCCACCAGTTTACGCGCCCCCATTCCCGTCTTCGTCTTGTCCAGCAGCCACAGAAGGGAACCGTATTTCTTGCCCTCCGCGTTGTTTTTCAGGATCTCAAGGTTGCGTACGGCCGTTGCGTCGAGCGACATATTCTTTTTCGCGTCGACAAGGCGCAGGCGGTTGATATTGGAAAGCGCGTGTTTTTGCGTCTCGCGCAGATATTCCAGCAGAGCGCCGACCGCGCACACGACGGCGGAACGGCCTGATATCCCGAGCGCGTCCAGGGAGGCCGCCTTCAGCTGATCGAGAACGCTCCGCTCCGCGGCAGGATAGAAGAAGGCCTGCGGCAGATAGCAGGAAAAGGGCGGAAGCGCACCCCGCTGCGCCTCCGCGTCATCCCTGATCTCCACCAGAAGCTGATCGTTACAGATAACTTCCGCAACAGAAAGATTGAGAAGCGCCGACAAAACGTCCTCTTTCCCCTCTTCTTCCGCCGCACAGAGTTCGCCGGTCGTGATATCCGCCCAGGCGACCGCATAGCCGTTTTCCGTCTTGCAGGCACAAGCAATGTAATTGTTGCGCTTTTCGTCCAGCTGGTTTTCCTCGATGACCGTCCCCGCCGAAACGACGCGGATCACATCGCGCTCCACCATTCCCCTGCCCGCAGTGGGCTCAGTGAGCTGCTCGCAGATCGCCACGCGCTCCCCGAGCGAGACGAGTTTTGCGATGTACCCGTCTGCGGCGTGATACGGGATCCCGCACATGGGAGCGCGCTCCTTCAGTCCGCAGTCCCTGCCCGTCAGAGTGAGGTCAAGCAGTTTCGAGACGCGCACCGCGTCATCGAAAAACATTTCATAAAAGTCACCGAGACGATAAAAGAGCACACAGTCTTTATACTTTTCCTTCATGGAGAGATAGTGCTCCATCATCGGCGAAAGCCCCATCGTATTTCCTCCGTTAAATCAATTCCCCGTAGAGCGACACCCCGTTGGCGCGCGTCACTTTCATCTGTACAAATTTGCCCACGCAATTTTCTGCGCTTGCAAAATACCCCATTCTTCCGAGCGGTTCCCGCCCGAGATAGAGCCCCTTTTTCGCATCAAAATCTTCGCACAGGATTTCGATCGTCTTTCCGACATAGCGCTCGCTCTTTCTTCGCGTGTTCTCGTTGACCCGCCCGATCAGCCTTGCAATACGCTCTTTGGACACCTCCTCCGGGATCTGCCCCTCCATCGTCGCGGCCTTTGTTCCCGTTCTGGGAGAGTATACAAAGGTGAACGCCGAGGAAAAATCCGCCTCTTCCACGAGGGAAAGCGTCCCGGCAAAATCCTCTTCCGTCTCCGTCGGAAACCCGACGATCAGATCTGTCGTAATTTCGGCTTCCGGAATTTCCCGACGAAGGAGTGCAACCTTTTCAAGATACTGCTCACGCGTATAGCGTCGGTTCATCAGGGAGAGAATGCGGCTGGATCCCGACTGCGCCGGCAGATGCAGAAGATTGCAGATCTTATCGTGCTTTTTCATGACCTCGACAAGACGCGCGGAAAAGTCCTTCGGGTGCGACGTCATGAACCTGACGCGGAATTTTCCGTCGACGGAAGCCACCCGGTCAAGGAGCGCGGGAAAATCCGTCTCCCCGTCCCGGTAAGAATTGACGTTCTGTCCGAGCAGCGTGATCTCCTTGTATCCGGCCGCGACCAATGCGCGGACTTCTTCTATGATCCGATCCGCCGAGCGGCTCTTTTCCCGGCCGCGCACATAGGGCACGATGCAATAAGTGCAGAAATTATTGCATCCATACGTAATGTTGACCCACGCATTCGGATAACTCGTGCGGTATGCCTCCGCCCCGTCCTCCGTCGCGGCGCGGTCAGGCAGCAGGGATACGACTTTCTTCTCCTGCCGCTTGCGTTCGATCAGCGAAGGAAGTTCCGCAACGTTGTGCGTGCCGAAAACGATATCGATGAACGGAAATTTCCGGACGAGCAGTTCGGCTTTCCCCGCTTCCTGCGCCATACAGCCGCCCACGGCGATCAGCATGCCTTTTTTCTGCCGTTTGAGTTTTTTTAAGGCGCCGATATTTCCGAACGCATGATTTTCAGCATTTTCGCGGATGCAGCAGGTATTGAATACGACGATATCCGCCTCTTCCACAGGGGCCTCTTCCGAGTAGCCCGCGCTGCGCAGAAGTCCGGCGATCTTTTCCGATTCATGGACGTTCATCTGGCAGCCGTAAGTAACGATATGATATTTCATGGAGTGTCCTCTGAAAGCCATGAAGGCAGTTTGCCGAGCGCTTCCCCCACCTTTTCATGCAGGACAAGCGTACATTTTCCGTCAAGCGGAGTCGGATCCCGGTTGATCAGCACAAGATGATCCCCTCTGAAATAATTGACAAAGGAGGCGGCGGGGTAGACCGTCAGCGAGGTTCCCGCCACAATGAGCGTATCGGCAGACGAGATCGCGCGGAGCGCACCGTCTATGACCGATGCGTCGAGCGGCTCCTCATAGAGCACGACCGCGGGCTTTACGATCCCCCCGCAGGTACAGCGCGGGATCCCTGTGGTCTGTGCGATCCATGATGCGGGATAGCTTTTCCCGCACGAAAGACAGCGGTTGACATGGATACTTCCGTGCAGCTCATACACCCGCTTGCTGCCGGCCGCCTGATGCAGACCGTCAATGTTCTGCGTGACAACGGCAAGTAGTTTGCCCGCACGCTCCCATTGCGCAAGTTTTTGATGTGCGGCATTCGGCTTCGCCTGCAAGGGAAGCATTCTGTCGCGATAAAACCGATAAAATTCCTCGGTGTGCGCATAAAAATAGGACGCGCTCAGAATGGCTTCGGGCGGCACGTCGTAATTCTGCCGATAGAGCCCGTCGGCGCTGCGAAAGTCCGGGATCCCGCTCTCCGTCGAAACACCTGCCCCGCCGAAGAATACGATCCTGCGGCTCTTTTCCACTATTTCCGCAAGAGTCATAATGTTCTCCGATTTTTCCGAGTCCTTATTATAACACAAAACCCCGATTTTTTCAACAAAAGCGGGCGGATTCGGAGAATTTTTCCGCACACGACGCATACTGAAACAGATGAAACGCGCACTTACCATTGCAGGAGTCGTCACGGGGCTTCTCCTCGTCATCCTGCTCGCTCTTCTGCTCTACTATCTCGGCGTGACGGCAGGCGTCCGCCTGGAGCGGGACAAACTTACCATGCCCACCGCCTATGTCAGACTGTTTGACCGGAACGGCAACGAGATCCCTGCCGCCGTTCAGGCAGATGCAACGTTTGAAACGCTTCCTCCGCACGTCGGACAGGCCTTTGTCGCCGTCGAGGACAAGCGCTTTTACGAACACCACGGCATCGACACAAAGCGCGTGTTTGCCGCACTCTGGCACAACCTTACCAGCTTCTCCTTCAAGGAAGGCGCCTCAACGATCTCACAGCAACTCATCAAAAACACCCACCTCACCAGCGAAAAAACCATTGAACGCAAACTCAAAGAATTCAAACTTGCCCGCACCCTGGAAAAGCATTACAGCAAGGAAGAGATCCTGACGCTCTACCTCAACTCCATCTATTTCGGACACAGCGCATTCGGAATCGAGAACGCGGCGCAATTCTATTTCGGAAAACATGCCGCGCAGCTCGACGTCGCAGAGAGCGCGATGCTGGCCGCGATCGTCCGCTCTCCGAACCGATATTCCCCCTTCCGGGACGCAGAGAGCTGCCTGAACCGGCGCAACCTTGTACTTTCTCTCATGAAGGCGCAGGGCTACCTGGACGAAGAAACATATCGTTCCGCCCCCCAAAAACCTCTCCCCGAAGAACCCGCAAAGGAACACCTTCAGAACGCCTATCTCGCGCGCGTCTGGGACGAACTTGCCGAACTGTTCCCGGACGCAAAATCGGGAGATTGGGGAGCACTCGAAGTCTATACCTATTATGACCCGGAATTACAGTCCGAACTCGACGAAGCAGACTGCGACAGCGACTACTGTGCACTCATCCGCGACAACCGGAAAGACGCTCTGATCGCGCTCTCCTCCACCGCGGGAACACCGGCGCGCTCGCCCGCGTCCACCATCAAGCCGCTGCTCGTCTACGCTCCCGCCCTCGAAGAAAACCTGATCTGTCCCGCAACGCCCGTCCTTGACACGCGGACGGATTTCGGAGGGTACGCTCCGGACGATTACAACGGTGCGTCGGGAACATATATGAGCGTCCGCTATGCACTCGCCCACAGCGTCAACATTCCGGCCGTCAGGATCCTGAACGAACTCGGCGTCGCACGAGGCACCGACTACCTTGCCGGCATGGATCTCGATGTTCCGGACGAAGACAAGTCGCTCGCCCTTGCCCTTGGCGGCATGAGCACCGGATTCCGCCTGCCCGAACTTGCGGACGGGTATGCAACGCTCGCGTGCGGGGGTTCATTCACCCCATCCGCCACGATTGAACGCGTGACAGACGGAAAAAACAGAACGCTGTACCAACGTGAAGTCCGCCACCGCAAAGTCTTTTCCGAAGATGTCTGCTGGCTGACAAACGATATGCTGATGACCGCCGCGCAGGAAGGAACGGCAAAAAGACTGAAATCACTTCCCTTTCCGATCTGCGCAAAGACAGGAACCGCGGGGACCGACAGCGGGAATACGGATGCATACTGCATCAGTTATACGACCGATCATGTCGTCGCAGTCTGGTTCGGGAATGCGGACCATTCGCCCATTGAAGCGACCGGCGGCGGGCTCCCCGCAAACGAAGCTCTTCGGATCAATCGCGCACTCTATCAAAACACCTCTCCCGCGCCCTTCCCTGCATGCGATGAAATTGTCCGCCTGCACTACGACAAGGAGGCATATGAGGCCGATCATGCCGTCTTGCTCGGGGACCCGGCGGCCCCGCCCTGTACCGACCCGGAAGAATATTTCAGAAAGTGTTCCCAGCCCCTGCAGGTCAGTACGAGATACTCTCTTCCAAGCATCAAAACACCGGAGATCAGCCTGCAAAACGGAACGGTCAAAATAGTATTATGTCAGACAGAGTACTATGATTATGAGATAATACGAGAAAATCGCGGCCAAAAAGCCACGATTTACAGCGGAAAATACAGGAATACCATATGCGACAATTCCGTCAGGGCGGGAGAGACCTATGTCTATACCGTTTTGCCGAAGTACAAGGAACACACGGGAAACCCCGTCGTTCTCCCCTCCGTCACCCTTCCGGCGAAGAGCAAACTCCCCGATGACTGGTGGGATATTCAGCGAAGCGGGATCCTTTCAAGCGTTCCGATCGCCTCCTGCACGAGCGCTTCAATATCCAGCTTCTTCTCCTCTTCTTCGATATAGGAAAGCTTGGGTTTGATCGCGGGGAATTCCGGAAGAAAGACCGTGCAGCAATCCTCGTACGGAAGAACCGAGGTCTCAAATGTGCCGATCTTTTTGGCACGGACGATGATCTCCTCTTTATCAAATCCGATCAGGGGCCGCAGAACGGGGAGCGTCACAACGGCATTGGACGACGTGATCCCCTCGATGGTCTGCGATGCGACCTGTCCGAGGCTTTCCCCGGTGATCAGGCACTTCGCGCCGCGCATCTGTGCGACCCGTTCGGCGATGCGGAACATGAATCTGCGCAGAAGCGTCACGTTGAGTTCCGCCGCACACTTTTTGTGGATCTCCTCCTGAATATGGGTCACTTTGACCGTGGAGACCTCTTCTCCCCCGGTATAGCGCGAAAGAATGCGCGCCAGTTCGACCACCTTGTCCTTTGCCTGCTCGTTGGTATACGGATAGCTGTGAAAATGTAGAAAATTCACGTCCATTCCGCGCTTTGCCATCATATACCCCGCCACCGGCGAATCGATGCCGCCGGAGATCAGAAGAAGTCCCTTTGACGAAGTGCCGACGGGCATTCCCCCGACGCCCTCTTCAAAACTTCCGAACACAAGCGCGGAACCGTCCTCGCGGATATCGAGGCAGACCGTGCTCTGCGGCGAACGGATATCGACTTTCAGCCCCGGATACTCCGCCAGCAGGCGCGCGCCGATCTCCGCATTGAGTTCGGGAGAAGTGAGCGGATACTTTTTATCGGCACGGTGCGTATCCACTTTGAATGTCCCGTCCTGAGGACAGATGACTTTTGCCGCCGTAAAAAGATGTTCCAGGTCATTGGGAACACGGTACCCGACCGAATAAGAATGGACGCCGAACACCCGGGAAATCCGCGCGCAGATCTCATCTGCATCACGTTCATCGAAGGCCGCTACCAAGTAGCGCCCGCTCGTCCGACGGAGTTCGTGCCGAAGCCCTTTGAGTGCCTTTTCAAGATTGACGGTAAATACCCGCTCAAAATATCCGCGGTTCTTTCCCTTGAGATGAATTTCCGCATAGCGGACAATGATAACTTTCTCCAGATTCTCCACTTCAGTTTCCTCCGAATGCCCGCGCCGCTTCGTTCATGGCAAGCGCCGCAGCCTTCGCATCTTCTGCCGTATTGGAAGGCGAAAAACTGACGCGCAGCACGCCGTCCAGCATACGCTGATCCAGCCCGCACGCCTGAAGAACGCGGCTGTGCGGCTTTTTGGAATTGCAGGCACTTCCCGTTCCGACGGCGATCCCCATATCCCAGAGCATACGCTGAAGCGTCTCGCCGCGCCTCCCTGCGGCCGAAACAGTCAGAATACAGGGAGACCCATCCTGCGGCGAAATGCGGCTGTAAATCTTTTTATCGAGCAGCTCCCAGAGCCGTTCCTTCGCCTGAGTGAGCCGTACCCCGTCTTCCGCCATCGAGGAAAACTTTTCCTGCGCGGCATAATAAAAGCATGCGATCCCGAATACGTTTTCCGTGCCGCTTCTGAGCCCGTTTTCCTGGCCTCCGCCATGAAGATAAGGGCTGATGGCCGTATAGCTTTTCCGCCGCAGAAGCGCGCCCGTTCCCTTTAATCCGCCGATCTTGTGCGCGCTGACCGTGTACAGATCGATCTCTTTCGTCAGCCGGACGTCAATTTTTCCGAAGGCCTGCACCCCGTCGCTCATGAACACCGCGCGGGGATTTTTTTGTTTGACACGGCGCGCGATCTGCGCAATATCGTTGATTGCACCCGTCTCGTTGGAGACATGTATGACGGAAACGAGCGACGTCTCCGCGTCTACCATCTCAATGAGCGCATCGGCGTCGACACTGCCGTCCGCGCGTACAGGGGCAAAACGCGGTTCCACGCCGCGGTTTTTCAGCTCTTTGAAGCTCTCGTAGACCGCAGCATGTTCCCCCTGCGTCGTGACAGCATTTCCGCGCCTTGCCGCAGAAAAGATCGCCTGGTTGTCCGCTTCCGTTCCGCAGGAAGTGAATACCAGCGAAAACTGTGCGGGATCCGCGATCCGGGACACAAGAAAAGAACGGGCCTCCGTCAGAAGGCGACCCGCCTCCGCCCCGCCGCCGTAGAGCGCGGAGGGATTATAATAACATTCCGTCAAAAAATGCTGTGCACGCGCAAGCGCCCCGTCAGAGGGGCGCGTTGTCGCTGCATTGTCCAGATAAATCATTTGCGTTCAAATTTGCTTCTTCCCGCCGCAAAGACGAGATACTCCAGAAGTTCCTGTCTGCACTCAATGACGTACACTTTCTTTTCGGAAGAGGTGGAATAGAGCAGATAGATGAACTCTTTCCCCTCCGCCGGCTCCCTGTTCGGAGTCAGCGGGATCGCCTTTTTTCCCTGCAATCCGGCAATCGTGCGGTCAAACGAAGCACTGTCCACATATCCGATCTTCAGGATCTGATCCGCCTTGAACGTGCGGATATGCTTGCGGGACTTTCCGTTAAATACTTTGGTTACACGCAGTTCGTCCTCTACAAACGTGTAGTCAAAACTGACATTGTTGCGCCGTTTGACATATCGGAACAGGAAAAAGAATCCGACCAGCGAGAGAATGGGCAGAAACCAGAAAATAATGCCGATCGCCTTTCCCGTTCCGTCGAGTTCTTCATCGGAAAGAATCGCCGGAACCGAAGTCAGCGAAAAAAGCACAAGCAGCGCCGCGATCACAAGCACAATGATGCTTGCAATATGAAAGACCTGATACATGCGCCGTTCCTGACGTTCCCGTGTCGAAATGGCGCTCTCTTCATAGAATGCAGAGCGGGTCATCAGAACTCCACCGTTCCCTCATAAATTTTTTCGACATTCCCGGTCAGAGTAACGTGACCGTCCTGCGAATGATAGCGCACCATGAGATCGCCGCCCTTTACCTTGACGGTGATGTCGGTATCCGCCTTGCACAGGCCGTTGAGCACGCAGGCAACCGCTGCGGCAGCCGCTCCCGTTCCGCAGGCCCATGTTTCGCCGTTCCCGCGCTCCCATACGCGCATTTTCACCGTGCTCTCGTTGACGACGCGAATAAATTCCACATTCGTCTTGGCAGGGAAATATTCGCTGTTTTCGATGCGCGGTCCAAGCGTCTGCACCGGAACATCGTCCACTTTATCGCAGAAGATCACGCAGTGCGGGTTTCCGAGATTGACCAGCGTCACATGATAGCTCGTGCCGTCGATCTCCATCGGCTGATTGACTATCTTATCCCCTTTCCAAACGGAAGGGATCCGCTCGCCGCGCAGCTCCACGACCCCCAGATCCGCACTCGCCGAGGTGACCACTCCGCCGAACGAATACACTTTGACTTCCCGGACGCCGCTCATGGTCTCAATGGTCATGCTCGTGTCCTTCACGATGCCGTTCTCATAGAGATACTTTGCGACGCATCGGATCGCATTTCCGGCCATCTGTCCCTCGCTGCCGTCCTGATTGAAGATGCGCATCTTGGCATCTGCGATCTCCGAACGCTCGATAAGGACGATCCCGTCTCCGCCGATCCCGTAATGACGATCCACAAAGTTGACCGCGAGCGATTCCGGACAGGTGATCTTTCCGTCAAGGTCTTCAAAGTAGATATAATCGTTTCCGCAGGACTGCATCTTGGTGAATGCAAGTTCCGTCTTTTTGGTCCGCAGATGATTGATATCCACAAGCTCGGTATTGTATTCCGTGAATTTGCTTGCAATGATATCGCAGAGCGCATTGGCCGTATCGAGCGAAGTGAGCACCGTGATCCCGAGCAGAATGGCGTGGTGATGCAGTTCGATATAATCGTTGATGGAATCGACGTCCGTCTTTCCCGTATAAATGATATAGTCGATCTTCCCCTCGTCCATGAGGCCGGAGACCTGTTTTGTAGCTTTCAGACGATCGACCACCGTGACATCGATCCCAAGCTCCGAAATCACCTTTGCCGTTCCCGCCGTCGCATACAGATTGCAGCCGAGATCGGCAAACTTCTTTGCAATGGAGACGATCTCAAATTTGTCCTGATCGTTGACGGTAAAATAGACGCCGACCGGCTTTTCCTTTGTGGGGTGGCACATCTTGAACCCGGCAGAGACGAGGCCCTTGAAGAGCGCCTCTTCAAATGTCTTGCCGATGCCGAGCACTTCGCCGGTGGACTTCATTTCAGGACCGAGCTGAGAATTGACGTCGTTGAGCTTCTCAAAACTGAAGACGGGAACCTTGACCGCCACGTAGGGAGAATTGGGATACAGTCCCGTCCCGAAGCCGAGTTTTTTCAGTTTCGCTCCCGCCATGATCTTTGTCGCAAGCTCCACCATGGGCACCCCCGTCACCTTGGAAATGTACGGAATGGTACGCGATGCGCGCGGATTGACTTCGATGACATAGAGCTGGTTCTGATAGATAAGATACTGAATGTTGATCAGCCCTTTCGTCTTCAGAGAGAGCGCAAGTTTGGTGGAGATATCCACGATCTTCTCCAGCATGGCATCGCTCAGATGATAGGGCGGATAGACGGCGATGGAATCGCCCGAATGAACGCCGGCGCGTTCGATATGCTGCATGATGCCGGGGATCAGGACATCCGTTCCGTCCGAAATGGCGTCCACTTCCAGCTCGCTGCCCATGAGGTACTTGTCGCAGAGAACGGGATTCTCGATGTGCTGCGCAAGGATGACGTCCATATAGCGGGAGATATCGTTCTCCGTGAAAGCGATCGTCATATTCTGCCCGCCGATGACATAGGACGGGCGCAGCAGCACGGGATAGCCGAGCGTTTCTGCAGCCGAAATCGCCTCTTCCTTGGTCATGACCGTCAGGCCCTTCGGGCGGGCGATGTGGAAGGTCTCCAGAAGCTCGTCAAAGCGCTCTCTGTCCTCTGCCATATCGACGGAATCCGCGCTCGTACCGAGGATCCGCGTTCCCGTTTTGTCCAGATATCCGCAGAGCTTGATCGCCGTCTGACCGCCGAACGTAATGACGACGCCGTACGGTTTTTCCACGTCGAGCACATTCTGAACGTCCTCGGGCGTAAGCGGCTCAAAGTACAGCCTGTCCGCCGTGTCAAAGTCGGTGGATACCGTCTCCGGATTGTTATTGATGATGACGACTTCGTAGCCGAGCTCTTTGAGCGTCCACACGCAGTGGACGG
>ERZ1090868.1054-NODE-1055-length-14810-cov-4.831989_pt1 | contig 14810 bp, 16 predicted proteins | sample MGYA00478475_ERZ1090868 | MGnify/ENA primary metagenome ERZ1090868 (study PRJEB33644, sample SAMEA5815747) | chicken gut metagenome | biome: Chicken; feature: Gastrointestinal Tract; material: Caecum | place: Ireland | collected 2019-01-01 | study: A study of...
CGGGGCCCCCCGGCCACCCAACGCCGCCGGCCGCCGCCCGCACCGCCATGTCCCCCTACCGCGCGCATCTTCGCCTCGCCGGGGTCTCCTCGATTCGCGCGGGCGACGCCGCGCACGAACGAAGACTTCCCGGCGCCCGGCGCCCCTGCGACGGCAACGGTGCATTCGCCGCCCGAGCGGGCGGAAAGCCCGCCGATGATCTCTTCCAACATAGAAAAACGCCTCCCCATATGCCGAAATTTACGGATATGCGGAGGCTTCCGTGCCGCCGCATCCGAACGTACAGTTCAGTATATGAGCGGCGGCGGGCAAAAATGACGGCGGGGCGGAAATTTATCCGCGCTTGCCGTGCGACAATTTTCTGACGGAGGTGTGGTGCTCTTCCCCCGAAAGGAGGGCGACGATGTTCCTGCGGTGCGCGAACCAGGTGAGGAAGCAGTCGAAGAGCAGCAGCACGAACACTGCCGCGGCGTAGCCCGTATGCAGGTCGCCTTCCCCGTAATAGCGCAGCCAGAACACGACGCCCTGCACGACGCAGAGCAGAGAGACGCCGAGCAGACTGCCCATCGAGCCCCACTCGCTCGCCCAGATATAAAACAGCGTCAGGAGAAGGATCGCCAGCACGACGAAGATCATCCACCAATGTTCGCAGCACAGCGCGAAGGAAAACATGCCGAGCGTGGAGGCGATGCCCTTGCCGCCGTGAAAGCGCATGGTGACGGGGTAGATGTGCCCGACGATGACCGCGACGCCGCACACATAGCGCGCGAGGTCGGATACGGGGACGTGCGTGCCCGCAAAGGTATAATCGCGGAAAACAAAGTAGGCGATAAGAAGGGGCAGGCCTCCCTTCACCATGTCGCAAAACAGGGTGAGCGCGCCGATCTTCAGCCCGAACTGCCTGCTCATGTTCATGGTGCCGGGATTTCCGCTGCCCATCTTGCGCACGTCTTTATGCTTGATCTTTGAAATGAGCAGCGCGAAGTTGAAGCAGCCGACGAAATAGGAAACGACCGCCATCAGCACGAACCAATACCAGATCTCCGAAAAAGAAACTTCCATCCTGCCTCCCCTTTCAGCCCATCATGCCGCTCTCGTTTTCGCCGCGGTTGCGGGTGACGATGCGGACGGGCGTGCCCGAAAAATCAAAGGAACGGCGCAGCACGTTTTCGAGATAGCGCCGGTAGGAAAAGTGCATGAGCTGCTCGTCGTTCACGAACAGCACGAAGGTGGGCGGGCAGACGGAGGGCTGCGAGCAATAGTAGATCTTCAGCCGCCGCCCGTTGACGGACGCGGGTTCGTTGGTGCGCACCGCGTCGAGGATCAGATCGTTGAGCGTGCCCGTCGTTATGCGGCGGTTGGCGTTTTCATACACCTCGCAGGCGAGGCGCAGCACCTTTTCCGCGCGCTGCCCCGTCTTTGCGGAAATGTACACCGACCGGAAATAATCCATAAAGGAGAGATCGGTTTTCAGCTTCGCCTCGAACTTGTTGACGGTGTTCGTATCCTTTTCGATGAGATCCCACTTGTTCATGACGATGACGGAGGGCTTGCCCTGCTCGTGCACATAGCCGATGATCTTCACGTCCTGTTCGGTGAGCCCCTCGCTGCTGTCGACGACGAGAAGGCAGACGTCCGCCCGCCGCACCGCATCGAAGGCGCGCAGCACGCTGTAATACTCCACGTCGTCGTTCACGTTCTTCTTTTTGCGGATGCCCGCCGTGTCGATGAGGGTGTATTTTCTGCCGTCCAGCTCGAAGGGCGTATCGACGGCGTCGCGCGTGGTGCCGGCGACGTCGGTGACGATGGTGCGCTCGAAGCCCAGCAGCCTGTTCACAAGGCTGCTCTTGCCGGCGTTCGGCTTGCCGACGACGGCGATCTTCAGGCGGTCGTGCTCTTCCTCGTCGCCGCCCTCGAAATGCGCGACCACTTCGTCGAGCAGATCGCCCACGCCCGAGGAATGTTCGGCGGAGAGAGCGACGGGTTCGCCCAAACCGAGTGCATAGTACTCGAAGAGCTTGTCGGGGGAGAAATTGTCTATCTTGTTCACGCCGAGGACGACGGGCTTTTTGCTGCGGCGCAGCTTTTCGGCGACGTCGTAATCGGAGGAGGTGAGCTCCTCCTTCCCGTCGACGAGCAGCACGATGACCTGCGCCATGTCGATGGCGGCGTCCGCCTGGCGCAGGATCTCCTTCCACATATTGTCGTCCGATTTGAGTTCGATGCCGCCCGTATCCACGACGGTGAACTTTTTGCCGCGCCACACCGCGTCCGCATAGAGGCGGTCACGCGTGACGCCCGGCCTGTTTTCGGTGATGGAAATTTTTCTGCCCGCTATCTTGTTGAACAGCGTGCTCTTGCCCACGTTGGGGCGGCCGACGATGGCGACCAAAGGATTTGCCATAATGATCCCGCTCAAATTTTATTCGGTATCATTATACAGATTTTTGCGCCTTTTGTAAAGAAAAAACGGCTTGCCCGAGCAAACCGTCTTTCCCTGATCTGTTTATTCGCCGAGGTTGATGACGCCGACGCCGCTGAGAAGGCCCAGCACGCAGCCGGCAATGTAGATGACGAGCGCGATCCAGAAAATGATGCGCCATACCTTGCCGCAACCCCTGCTGTACTCGTACGCAGGGAAAGCGATCGCAACGAGAAGGGCAAGTTTGCCGACCAGTTCGAGTACGGAACCTGCCGCCGAACCCTGGAACAGACCTCCGAACACAAAAAGAAACGCCGCAAGGATCAGCCCGACGAATGCGCACAGCTTTACGAAACTGCGGCGGGCCTGTGCTTCCGTTCTCTGTCTTTTAGCCATATAACAGAAACCTCCTGATTTTTGTTTTTCTATATTTTACCACCTCTCAAAAGATTTTTCAAGCGGCGGGACAGGCTTTTTTCGGAATTTTTACCGATATGTGACGAAAAAATCGGATACGTTCCTCTCAAAAAAAGGAAAAGGCGCCGCGGATAAGTCCCGCGGCGCAGCGCTTTTATTCTTTGTCGTAAATATAGACGGCATCTTCGCCGTCGGTTTCCGAAAAGCGGACGGCGATGCCCTCCCTGCCCGAGGTGGGCACGTTTTTGCCGGTGAAGTCCGCCTTGAAGGGAAGTTCGCGGTGGCCGCGGTCGACGAGCGCGAGAAAGCGGATGCGCCCGGGGCGGCCCAGCTGCATGACTTCGGAGACGGCGGCGCGCACCGTTCTGCCCGTATACAGCACGTCGTCGCAGAGCAGCACCGTCTTCCCGTCGACGGGAAAGGCGATCTCGCTGCCGAAAAACTCCACTTCGGAGCCGAGGTTTTCGAGGTCGTCGCGGTAGAGGGCGATGTCGAACACGCCCATAGGGACGTCTGTCCCTTCGATGGAATCGAGGCACGCCTTGATGCGCTCCGCCACGGTGACGCCGCGGGTGCGGATGCCGATGATGACGAGGTTTTCCGCCCCGCCCTCGCTCTCTACGATCTGATGCGCGAGCCTGCGGAAGGTGTTCTTCATGCCCTCCGCGTCCATGAGTTTTCCCTTTATCTTCATCCTGCTCTCCTGCGATGCGGTCTATACCCTGCCGCCCCTTTCGAGGCGGGAAAGCACGTCGGTAAAATAGGCGGGCAGCGGCGCTTCGAACGACATACGCTCGCCCGTGCGCGGGTGCGTGAGCGTGAGCCTGCACGCGTGCAGCAGCTGCCCCGCGAGATGAAATTTCTGTTTTTTGGAGCCGTAAACGGGGTCTCCGACGACGGGATGCCCGATATGGCGGCAATGCACGCGGATCTGATGCGTCCTGCCCGTATAGAGGCGGAACCGCGCGAGCGTGAACCCCTCCGCATAGCGCGCCTGCACCTCGTATTCGGTGAGCGCGTACTTCCCCTTTTCCTTCGGCACGACCGCCATCTTCACGCGGTCGGAGGGGCTTCTGCCTATGTACGTCTCTATCCTGCCCGTCTCTTCCTTGAAAATGCCCTCGCAAAGCGCGAGATATTCGCGCCGGCAGGTCTTTTCCGCGATCTGCGCGGAGAGGGAGAGGTGCGCGGCGTCGTTTTTGGCGACGACGAGAAGCCCGGAGGTATCCTTGTCGATGCGGTGCACGATGCCGGGGCGGACGACCCCGTTGATGGAGCTTAAACTGTTCAGCCTGTACAGGAGGGCGTTGACGAGGGTGCCGGACAGGTTTCCGCTGCCGGCGTGGACGGTGAGCCCCTGCGGCTTGTTCACCACGGCGATGTCTTCGTCTTCATAGACGATGTCGACGGGGATATCCTGCGGGGTCAGATCGAGCGTTTCGGGGTCGGGGATCTCGGCGACGACCTCTTCCCCCGCGTTTACGGGGCGGGACGCCTTGACAGCTTTGCCGCCGACGGTGATATGCCCGCCGTCCAGCAGCTTTTTTGCGGCGGAGCGCGTGACACCCAGACGGGCGGACAGGAACACGTCGAGCCGTTCGCAGGGCTGCTCCGCGAGAAGCCTCTGTACCGTCACTGCTTGTCGCCGTCCTTCTCCCCTTCTGCCGAGGCGAGTTCTTCCGCCGCCTCGCGCACTTCCGCCTGCTCCGCCTCCTTCTTTTTATGGGAGCGGAACAGCGCGTCGGAGTCGACGAACAGAATGGCGACGATGAACAGCACGGCGCCGACGGTGATGACCAGATCGGCGAAATTGTTGCTGAAACTCCAGAAGCCGAAATTCCAATGCAGGAAATCGCGCACGCCGTGCGTGACGCAGCGGTCGATGAGGTTCCCCGCCGCGCCCGCCATGATCAGCACGACGGAGGTGCGCAGCAGGCGGCGCTTTTTGTTCAGGCGCACGAGCACGACGAGCAGCGCGACGAGCGCGACGCAGGTGACGGCGATGAACACGGGCAGCGCCCACGGCCGGTCGCTGCCGATGCCGCCGGAAATGCCGGTGTTGACGAGCGTGTCGATCCCCAGAAAATTCCCGAGGAAATAGGACAGCCCGCTGGGGCAGCCCCAAACGGCGAAGGCGACCGCCTTCGAGATCTGGTCGATGAGCACCAGCAGTACAAATACGATTGCGTAAACCATCAGATCTTCCTTTTGCAGTTATTCTTCCTCTTCCATCAGCCCGAGGCTGCGGCAGAGTTTTTCGAGATCGAGCTTACCCTTCGGGTTGAGCACGTCGTCGAGGTTAAAGCCCGTTTCTTCTTCCCCTTCCACATACTTTTCGATGACGGCTTTGGGGTCGAATTTTCCTTCAGCCGCGGGAGCGGGGGACGTCTCTTCCTCTTCGGGAAGGGCAAAGCGCTCCTTTCCGAGCAGGGCGGCAAGGTCGTCGGCAAAGCCCGCGTACTTTTCCGCCTCGCCTTTCGGGAACACTTCCGCCATCTGCGCGGCGAGTTTTTTCCATTTGTCGGCAAAGAGGCGGAGGGTGCGCAGTTCGGTTTCCGCGGACATACGGTAGAGTTCGCGGATCTCTTCGCCCTTTTCTTCCGCGGCGACGATCGCCCTGCCCACGCGCCCCTCGCGGCTCTTGTACTCCGCGAGGCTCGCGCGCAGGCTGCGGTTTTCGCTCACCAGCCCGTCGAGGCGGTAATTGAGCTGGCGTATCTTGATCTCGTACGCCTCGCGGATGCCCGCGATCAGCTTTTCCGTTTCCTGCTGGGTGAATTTTTTAGCCATCGTTTCCCCTTATCTGCGAAATGAGTTTGTTTTTGATGTCGAACAGCTTCTGCGAGAGGTCGACCTTATAGACGTGCGGGTTATCCTGCCGCTTGTATTCGTCCCAGAAACTCTCCTTCTCCCGCGAGGCGTAGGCGCAGATCTCGGAGAGCGGCGGGAGCGGGGCGCACAGCTCGCCCCCGCGCATGACCTGCACGGTGAGCGGGCGGACGGTGTAGTCTGTAAAGGTGATGCGCTTCCACGTTTCCTTCGGGTGGAAGATGGTGAGCGGCTTGCTCTCGTCGAACGTTTCTCCGCGCACGACGATGAGATCCGCCTCCGCCTTGCCCGTTTCGTTGTCGTAGATGCGCCACACGTCTTTGAAGGCGGGATTGGTGATCTTATCCGAATTGTCGGAGAGCTTGATCTTCGGGATCTCGCCGCCGCCCGCCGGGTACAGGGCGGACAGCTTGTAGACGCCGCCGAGGGCGGGCATATCGCTGCTGGTGATCAGCTTCGTGCCCACGCCCCACAGATCTATCTTCGCGCCCTGGTTTTTGAGGGAGGCGATGACGTGCTCGTCGAGGTCGCCCGAGGCGCAGATGATCGCGTCGGGAAAACCCGCGTCGTCGAGCATCCTGCGGGCGCGCTTGGACAGGTAGGCGAGGTCTCCGCTGTCGAGGCGGATGCCCTTCGGCTCGTGCCCTTTTTCGCGCAGTTCGCGGAATACGCGGATGGCGTTGGGCACGCCGCTTTTCAGGGTATCGTAAGTATCCACGAGCAGCAGGCAGGCGTCGGGAAACAGATCCGCATAGGCGCGGAAGGCTTCCAGCTCGGAGGGGAAGTTCATCACCCAGCTGTGCGCATGGGTGCCCGCGACGGGGATGCCGAACATCTCGCCCGCGAGCACGTCGGAGGTGGAGCCGCAGCCGCCGATGACCGCGGCGCGCGCGCCGTACAGGCCCGCGTCCGGCCCCTGCGCGCGGCGCAGGCCGAATTCCATGACCTGATCCCCTCCAGCGGCATAGGCGATCTTCGCAGCCTTCGAGGCGATGAGCGTCTGATGATTGACGATGCACAGCAGCGCCGTTTCCACGAACTGCGCCTCGAGAAGGGGCGCCTTTACCGTGATGATCGGCTCTTCGGGGAATACGAAGGTGCCCTCCGGCACCGCGTACACGTCGCCCGTAAAGCGGAAAGTTTTCAGATAGGATAAAAATTCTTCGTCGAACAGGCCGAGCGAACGCAGGTAGGCGATGTCGCCCTCCGAAAAACGGATATTGCGTATGTAGTCGACCGCCTGTTCCAGCCCCGCGGCGACGGAATAGGTGATGATGTTGTTGCGGCGGAAGAACAGGTCGAACACGGCGACGTCGTTCTGTTTGCCGTTTTTCAGGTACCCGTTCATCATCGTGAGCTGGTACAGATCGGTCAGAAGAGTAAGGTTGCGTCCGCTCATTTTTTATCGTCCTTTTGTTCCGCCGGAGGCAGCGGAACCGCATTCGCCGTATCCTGCGCGCCCTGTGCGGCAAGCTTTGCCGCCTTTTCTTTGGCGCGGCGCGCCTCCTCCATCTTCCTGCGCTGTTCGGCGGTATAATATCTGGGAAGGATGGCGAGCGGCTCGCCGAACGCCGCGCCGAACGCTTTGCCGTACTTTCTGCGGTTGTGGAAAAGGACGGCAACAAAGAGGAGGACGCCGCCGACCGCCATGAGAATGGCAAAGACCTGCGATATGGGAAGGCTGCTGCCGAGGATATACTGCCCGTCGCGCAGCGGCTCCATGACGGAGCGCACCGTGCCGTAGGCGAAGAAATACCCGGCGACGGCAAGCCCGTGCGGCTTTTTGCGGAAATTCCACATCAGCGTGAACAGGAGCGCGAAGACGATGATATTGAGCACGCTCTCATAGAAGAAGAAGGCGTAATGCCACTCCCCCGCGCTTTCGATGTAGACGCCGAAGGGGAACCACTGCCATGCGGGGTCGGTGATGACGCCGCCGTAGACTTCCTGATTGAAGAAGTTGCCCCACCTGCCGATGCCCTGCGCTAAAATGACGCCGGGGAGCAGACAGTCTGCCACGCGCAGAAAATTGATCTTGTGGATGACGCAGAAGAGGACGACGCCGAGCGCGCCGCCGATGACCCCGCCGATGATGGACAGCCCGCCGTCGCGGAAGCCCGAAAACCATTCGAGGATGGAGGTAGACGGGTCGGTGACGCAGTAAAAGGTACGCGCGCCGATGATGCCGAGGGGCAGGATGCAAAGCAGCAGGTCGATCGTCCAGTCCGTAGGGATGTTCCTGCGCTTAAAGAGGAGCCAGACGACGACGGTGGCGAGGATGATGCCCGCGACGATCATGATGGCATAATAATAGATGGTGAACCCGTCTTCGCCGATGGGAAGCGTAAAGCCCCTGTCGGGAATAAAATAGTTGGGGTCTTTCATAGAAATAAGCTCCCGCCGCGCCCGGGGAAGGGCGCGGAAATTGTTATACGGTTTTCATTATAACATAAAGCGCGGAAAATTCAAAGGTTTTTTCGGGGAAAAAGCAAAACAAAAAAATATGCGCGGCAAAGCGCCGCACGCGAGCGTGCGGCGCTTTCAGTTTGCGGGGCGGCAGCCTAAACTGATGAGCAGCGCCCCGTCTACCTTGCGCATGGTGGTTTCGGACAGGGCGCCGATACGCTCTTTGAGGCGGCGCTTATCCAGCGTGCGGATCTGTTCGAGCAAGATGACGGAATCCTTCTGCAGCCCGAAGGAGCGGCCGGATATCTCGATATGGGTGGGCAGTTTCGCTTTGGTGAGCTTGCTCGTCACCGCCGCCGCGATGACGGTGGGCGAATACTTGTTGCCGACGTCGTTCTGCACGACGAGCACAGGGCGCACGCCGCCCTGCTCGCTGCCCACGACGGGGCTGAGGTCTGCGTAATAGAGTTCTCCTCTCCTGATGTCCATGTTGTGCCTCTGCGATTTTTTCTTCCGGAAGCTCCGCGCGGCCCGGGCGCGGCAAAAAAACGCCGCGCCTCTTTCAGATATTCTCCGCTATGATATATTATATGTAGCGGAGCCTGCCGCCCGTTCACGGACGCTTCCGACGCAGACAGTATTGCCCGCATCGGCGGATTTTATTCTTCGGAGAGGTTTTGATGCGGTCATGGGCGGGAAAGCACAGAAATCGGCGGGGAGGCAGCTCTGCCTCCCCGCCGATTTCGCACCAGCAGGAAAAAACGCAGCGTTCAGTCGCCTTCCGTCGAAAGACGGGCGACGGCGGCGGGAAGCGCGGCGACGACGTCGGATGCGGTGACGCTGTACTCGTTGCCCTGCCGCGCGGCGGCGATGCTGCCCGCGCTGCCCAGAAGATAAGATGCGCCCGCGCCCGCCTGCAAAGGAGAAAAGCCGCGCGCGGCGATTGCCGCGGCGATGCCGGACAGCACGTCTCCGCTGCCGCCCTTCGCCAGGGCGGGCGTGCCCGACGCGGTATAGGCGGTGAAGGAGCCGTCCGTCACCGATGAGACGTGCCCCTTCAGAAGCACCGCGACGCCGTATTCCGCGGCAAAGCCCTTTGCGAGGTCTGCGCCGTTTCCGAGCACTTCGGAAAGCTCTTTTCCGCAAAGGCGGGAAAATTCTTTGGGGTGCGGCGTGAGGAGCACGCCGCATTTATGCCCTTTCAGCGCGCCGACGCCGTACTGCGCGAGGGAATTGAGGGCGTCGGCATCGAGAATGAGCGTGCCGCCGTACTCCGAAAGCAGAAAGCGGGCGATCCGGTAAACTTCGCGCGAGACGCCGCAGCCCATTCCGAAGGCGATGCTCTCCGCTTTCAGCAAGGTGCGCAGGAACGCTTCATTGAAGGCGAGCGCGCCGCCTGCGGAGGGCGCTGCCGTCAGGATCGCCTCGGGGAACTTTCCGACGCAGTGCGGGAACAGCCCGGACGGCACCGCGAGCTGCGTATAGCCGCAGCCGCCGCGCAGCGCCGCCGCACACGAAAGGAGCGGCGCGCCCGAATAGGCGGCGCTGCCCGCAAGGATGACCGCCCTGCCGAAGCTGCCTTTATTGGTGTTCTTTTTGCGGGGCGGAAAGAGCGAAGCGGCGTCTTCCCCTTCCCAAAGGGCGGCATCCGCCGGCTGCGGAAGGGAGATGCCTATATCCCTGCGCACGATCTTGCCGCATACGTCTGCGCCGTTTCCGAGCAGAAGGCCCCTTTTCAGCTCCCCGACGGCGACGGTGAGGTCGGCGCGGACGCAGAGCGCGGCGGCGCCGCTGTCGCCGTTCAGGCCGCTGGGGATATCCGCGGAAACGACCTTTGCGCCCGAGGCATTGATATATTCTATCGCCGCGGCGGCATCGCCCTCGGGCGTGCCGCGAAAGCCCGTGCCGAAGACGGCGTCGATGACAAGGTCGAATTTTTCTTCGGGGAGGGAGGCATATACCTTCCCCCCGTATTTTTTGCGCTGCGCGGCGCAGTCTGCCGAAAATTTTTCCGCAAAGGTATACGCCGCCGTTTCGAAGCCGCGCTCCGAAAGCAGGCGGGCGGCGCACCAGCCGTCTCCGCCGTTGTTGCCGCCGCCGCAGACGGCGAGCACCTTTTCACCGCCGCAGGCGCGGAGCAGTTTTTCCGCCTCTTCGGCGATCGCCGCCCCCGCGCGCTCCATGAGCGCCTCCGAAGGGACGCCGAGATCTTCGATGGTATGTTTGTCCGCCGCGCGTATCTGCGCGCAGGTCAGCACCGCCTGCATGGTCAGTCCTCCTCTTCTTCCGCACCCAGAGAAGCGAGCGCGTCCTTTGCGACGTCAGCGGAAAAGCCGCGGCTCATCAGATGGCGGAACGCTCTGACGTAATTTTCGCGCGTGCCCTCTTTGTGGCGCATATACTTTGCCAGCACCTCGCGGGCGGCCTCCTCTTCCCCGCCGAGATTTTCCAGCGCGGCGGCAATGCTCTCCTCGCTCGCGCCGCGCTTTTTCAGTTCGAGCGCGATGCGGCGGCCGCCCATCCTTTTCCCCGCCGTTTCCACATATTGCTCGCAGTACTGCGCGTCGTCCACGAAGGCGTATTCGCGCAGTTTTGCGATGACGTAGTCGCACACGGCGGGAAGATACCCCTTCTTTTTGAGAAAATCGCGCATCTGCTTTTCCGTCTTCATCGCGGCGGAGATATGGGTGAGCGCCTTGTCCAGCGCCTGCGATTTTTCGTTTTCGAGCTGTATTTCGTCAAGCCGTTCCCGCTCGATATGGCTGCCGGTTTTCAGGCGGTATTTTACCACCGTTTCCAGCTTCATCCCGCAGTAAAAGCTGCCGTCGACGTATACGTTGCAGCGCTCTTTGTCTTTTGCCTGCGGGGAAATATCCGTGATCTCCGCCATGTTTCCCTCCCGTAGAGAAATTCCGCGCCCGCTGTCTGCGGGCGCGGAAAGTGCGCGGATCAGAACTCCGCGACCGCGAACTCTATTTTGCCCGCGAGCGACTGCGGGTAATGCGCCTCGAGAAGATCTCCGACCTGCCGGAGGTAATCGTCGTTCATGTGCAGAAAGACGAGACGGACGGGGTCGCGGCCCTTTTCGATGCGGAATTCCATGCCGACGGACGTGTCGATGCAGCAGGGTTTGAGGCCGCTGCGGATCAGCCCGAGCATCCAGAGGTAATCGTCGCTGTCCTCCTCGTCGTCCTTTATGATGTTGAGATAGAGATCGGAGCGTTCCTCGAATTCTTTCCAGAACGCGATGACGGGCTTTTCTTTCGCCTTTTTCTTTTTACGCAAGAACTCAAACATTACAGTTTCACGACCCAGCCGAATTTGTCTTCCAACCTGCCCGTCTGGATACCGGTGATGGTATCGTACAGCCACTTTGTGATCCTGCCCATCTCTCCGCCGTTGACGACGTAATCTTTGCCCTTGTATTCCATCATGCCGACGGGAGAAATGACGGCCGCCGTGCCCGTGCCGAACGCCTCGTTCAGCGTACCGTTCTCCTGCGCGGCGATCACTTCGCCGATGGAAACGCGGCGCTCCTCTACCTTGTACCCGTGCGCGCGCAGAAGTTCGATGCTGCTCTTGCGGGTGATGCCGGGGAGGATGGAACCGACCAGCGCGGGGGTCACGACCGTGTCGCCGATGACGAAAAACATATTCATGGAGCCGACTTCTTCGACGTACTTCTTTTCGTTCGCGTCAAGCCAGAGCACCTGATCGAAGCCCTTCTTTTCCGCCTCTTCCCCCGCTTTGAGGGAAACGGCGTAGTTGGCGATGCACTTCGCCTCGCCCGTGCCGCCCACCGTCGCGCGGGTGTAGTAGTCCTCCACGAGGAGGCGCGTGGGGGCGAGCCCGTGCGCATAGTAGCTGCCGACGGGAGAAAGGATGATGAAGAAGAGGTATTCCGTCCCCGCGTGCACGCCGAGCATGGCGTTCGTCGCGATGATGGAAGGACGGATGTACAGCGCGGTGCCCGGAGAAGTCGGGATCCAGTCCTTCTCGATCTTCAGCAGCTCGAAGAGCCCGTCGAGGACGACCTTCTCGTCGATCTGCGGGATGCACATGCGCTCCGCCGAACGGTTCATGCGCTTAAAATTTTCTTCGGGACGGAACACGCGCACTTCGCCCGCCGCGTTCCGGAACGCCTTCAATCCCTCGAAGATGCCCTGCGCATAATGGAATACGGTGGTCGCGAGGTCGAACGGCACGGGGCCGTACGGCTCGATGACCGGCTCTTCCCATCTGCCGCCGCTGTACTTCATCGTCAGCATATAGTCGGTGAAGATCTTGCCGAAACCGAGTTTGCTCTCGTCGGCGGGTTTTTCTTTCAGTTTTTCCGCTCTGATGAATTTCATGATATTACCCCACAGTATATTCCGCGCGCGGCGCGGTTTTTTGCTTTCTTCGCTATACATATTATAGCACCGCGGCGGCCGTTTGTAAATGATTTGCAAAACGGATAAATTCGATTTTTGCCATCGGATATTCCGATTGCGGTCAGTCTTTGAGGTACCCGCAGAGAAGGTCTATCGCGTCGAGCCGCGCTTTCAGCTCTTCCTCTTCTGCGCGGCGCGACTCTTCCTTTACTTCTGCGACTGCACTCTGCGCCGCGTCGGCGCGCTTTTTCCGCACCTGAAAGCGGATGCTGACGGCGAGGCCGAATACGCCCGCGAGCGCACCCGCAGCGAATACGGCGCCGCCCGCGGCAACGGACGCGGACATGACCGCGCCGCCGATGACGAACAAAATGCCCGCGATGCAGAAGCAGAGGATGACGGCGGGCGCGCTCTTTTTTCCGCCTTTCGCGCCCGCGGAGATGCCCATGCTCTCCCCCGCGGCATCGAGCAGGCCGTTGCCGCCCCGCGCGGGGACGGACGCGGAAGCCAAAGCGTTCAGAGAATGCGCAAGCGCGCGGCGCTTTTCCGCCAGGACAGGGAGATAGCGCGCCCCGAAAGCGCGGCGCTCTTCCGCCGGCATGGCGCGCAGCGCCGCCGCGGCGTCTTCCTGCACGCCCGCAAGCGCGGAGAGGTCGGTAAATTCGCGCGTCTTTGCGCGGACGATGCCGAACCGCGCCTGCCAGCCGTCTTCTTTTTCGGCAAGGCCTTTTGCGAACAGAAGCGCCGCGTTGCTCCATGCCCCGGCAGCCATCATACTCTCCGCCCCGGCGCACGCCTCTGCATATGTACCGCCCTGCGGGGCGGGAGCGGCGGATGCGGCGGGTGTGACCTCTTTTTGAAGGGGACGCATAGGAGATCCTGCGTCAGGAACCTTTTGCCGTGCGCGTGCGGCCGGCTTCTCCGCAGGGGCAGCGCCCGTTCCGCGCAGGTCGACGAAAGACATACAATGCGGGCATATATCCGTCCGCACGGACTCCTCCGCTTCGAACGTCTTACCGCATTTGCCGCAGATTACCTGTATCTTCATTTCCGCTCACCGTGCGGGAGGGGCAACGGGGCGAGGTATTCTTCCCCTTCTTCCGCCTCTGCCCTGCCCGCGAGAAAATCGTTCAGCCGCAGAAGGAAGGCGGCCGCTTCTTCCGACGGGACGGAAACGGACGCCGCTATCTTTTCGGCATAGGAGAGATCTTCCGCCTCCTTTCCCTCGCGGGAAAGGAATCTTCTGAAAGCGTCGAACAGTTCGTACCCGACGGCGACGCGCACCTTGCGGCAGGGCGTGTATTCGCGGATGTCAGCGCCGTCGAGCGCTTCCGCCGCCGTGCCCGAATAGGCGCGGACAAGCCCGCCCGCGCCCAGCTTGATGCCGCCGAAATAGCGGGTGACGACCACCGCCGTTTCAAAGAGCTTTTTGTTTTTCAACACTTCGAGGATGGGCATGCCCGCCGTACCCTGCGGTTCGCCGTCGTCGGAAAAGCGCATGAGGTTGCCCGCCTTGTCCGCGACGAAGGCGTAGCAGTTGTGGGTGGCGAGGGAGTGTTCCGCGCGCACCTTCGCTATGAACGCGCGCGCCTCCTCCTCGCTTTCCGCATGGGCGCAGTGCGCGATGAAGCGGGAGCGTTCGATGACCTTTTCATACGCCGACGGCGAAAACACGGAGAGATAACTTTTCATACCTGCGTTGCTGCCCGTCAGTCAGACCGCTTTATGCGAGCCTGACCAGGATATGCACCTTTTTGCCCTTGTGCAGGACAAACTCCCCTTTCTCCTTTGCGGAAGCGGGGACGGGCGCGTTCACGTCGGAGATCTTTTCGTCGTCCACCTTTACGCCGCCGCCCTCGATGAGCCTGCGCGCCTCGCTCTTGGACTTTGCTGCGCCGCAGGCGACCAGCGCGTCCGCCACCGAAGCGGTGTCTGCGGGGATCTGTGCGGAGGGCATATTTCCGGCATCGCCGCCGAACGCCGCCTTCGCCTGCGCCTGCGCCGCGTCCGCCTTTTCCTGCCCGTGCACCATCTTGGTCAGCTCGTAGGCGAGGCGTTCCTTTGCGGCGTTCATGCGCTCGTCTTTATGCGCGCACAGCCCGGCGATCTCTTCGAGAGGAAGGAAGGTGAGAAGTTTGAGGCACTTTTCGACGTCGGCGTCGTCGGTATTGCGCCAGTACTGATAAAATTCGTAGGGCGTTGTCTTGTTTTCGTCCAGCCAGACGGCGCCCTTCGCGGTCTTGCCCATCTTGCGGCCGTCGGAGGTCGTGAGGAGTGTGAAAGTCATCGCAAAGGCGGGCTTTTGCAGCTTGCGGCGGATGAGATCCGCACCCGCGAGGATGTTGCTCCACTGGTCGTCGCCG
>ERZ1090868.1055-NODE-1056-length-14796-cov-9.325080_pt1 | contig 14796 bp, 11 predicted proteins | sample MGYA00478475_ERZ1090868 | MGnify/ENA primary metagenome ERZ1090868 (study PRJEB33644, sample SAMEA5815747) | chicken gut metagenome | biome: Chicken; feature: Gastrointestinal Tract; material: Caecum | place: Ireland | collected 2019-01-01 | study: A study of...
GCCTCGGGCGCGTGCTGTTGGCCGCTCCTGTCCGCCCTCGGTCTGCCGCGAGCGGATTTCCCCGATTCTTCGTGCGAGGCAGTTTAGGAAGGCTAAATTAACGCTCCCTTATTGTCGAAGTGCACCACTTAAGAATTCATCTAGTTGATATTTAAGAAAATAAAAGCATTTTTCGGGGTGCAAACGCCTGTAATTCTTAAGAAGAAACCACCGAAGTGCCCGCTCAAACGTACTTTTGGCCCGCCTCATCGAGTCGGCCTTTGTTGCGGATAGAATGTCGCTACACCGCTTTCGGCACGCCGAAAGCCGTTTCTACCGATTCAGCCGCCCACGGGCGAGCGTGCCGCATTTCTATTCGTCGAAGTGAAGCGCGGCGCCTTAAATCAACCGTACAGAGATTTACCGCAATCATGATTCGTTCCGGCCTTCGACTCACCGCTGCCATCGCCGCCGCGCTCGTCCTTGCAACGGGCTGCACTGCCCTCAAGGAAGAACATCAGAACGTCATGAACCGACGCGTCGACATCGTCAACGTCGTCGGCAACATTTGGCGCATTTCGGGCTCCTGGCCCAATACGCAGAACGCCAAGCCACTGACCGAACATCTTTATGAACGCGCACAGCGCTTCTGCCACGATGCTGAGAAAGGCATGATGCCCGTGACGGGCAGCTCGGTCGACGGCGCCGAGGACGGCAGCAAGCCCGCCACCGCCTGGCTCGAATTCCGCTGCGAAAACCCGCAGAAGGTTTATCGCGAATATAAGGGCATCACGCTGCACCTCGACGAATTCCTCGAGGGCGACGACGAGAAGCGCAAGTAAGCACTCGCTTTTCGCCTCCGCAACTTTTTCCCTCCGACCGGAGTTCCCTCCTCAAGATGTCCGACAACGCCGAGACCGTACCCTGGATTGCGGCGAGCACCGCGCCCGCAGTGCCTGACGCCGCTCAAGGTGCGGCGGCGGGCGGCAAAAGTACCGCTGCCGACCGTATTTCCGATGGCGCTGCCGCACTCATCGAATCGATAGGCGATGAACGCGGGACGCAGAACGCCTTCGATCCAAGCAAGGAACTGAAGACGCTGCCGAACCTGCCGGGCTGCTACCGCTACTTCGACAAAGCGGGCGAATGCCTTTATGTCGGGAAAGCACGCGACCTCAAAAAGCGCGTTTCGTCGTACTTCCGAAAGACGGGGCTCTCGCCGCGCATCGCGCTCATGGTGAGCCACATTGCGCGGCTCGAAACGACCGTCACGCGCTCCGAAGCCGAGGCGCTGCTTCTAGAGAACAACCTCATCAAGACGCTCAAGCCCCGGTACAACATTCGTCTTCGCGACGACGCGAGCTACCCCTATATCCGCATCGGCGCCGAGACGTTTCCGCGACTTTCCTACTACCGGGGCGGCGTCGACAAGCGCTCGCGCTTTTTCGGGCCGTACCCCAATTCGAGCGCCGCGAGAAGTTCGATCGAAACGCTTCAGAAGGCCTTCGGGCTGCGCTCCTGCGAAGAAGCGGTTTTTCGAAACAGAACGCGCCCGTGCCTCCTCGGACAGATCGGACGCTGCAGCGCGCCCTGCTGCGGTCGCATTTCCGAAGAGGACTATCGACGGGACTGCGACCGCGCCGCGGACTTTCTCTCTGGCAAGACGCGCGACGTAATCGACACGCTCGAAAAAGCCATGTGGGCCGCTTCGAACGAGTGGCACTTTGAAGAGGCCGCGCGCCTGCGCGACCGCATCGCGGCCCTCACGGCGCTGCAGCACCGTCAGGCGGTTGAAACGACCGGAGGCGACGTCGACGCCGACATTGTCGCCGTGGCTCTCTCGGGCGGCTTTGCCTGCGTCAACATCGCCATGGTGCGCGGCGGCAGACACTTGGGCGACCGTCCGCTCTTTCCGAAGCTCGGCGCCAAGAGCGAAGCGCTTATGCCGGGCAAGGGCGAAATTCTCGAAGCCTTTGCTTCGCAGCACTATGCGGAGCTGCCGATCCCGAGCGTCGTTATTGCGGAAAAGGATCCGGAGAACCCGGACGCGGCCGAGCGCATTTCGGAAATGCTCACGGCCATTGCCGGCCGCCGCGTCCCGGTCGTGACGGAGCCGCGCGAAGTGCGTGCCAAGTGGCTCGAAATGTGCCGAGAGAATGCGCGCATTGCGCTTGAGCGCCGTCTCCAGGAAGAAGGCACGCAGTTTGCGCGCCTAAAGGAACTCATCGACATCCTCGGGTTTGAACCGGAAAACGGCGACCCGATGAAATTTTCCGTCGAATGCTTCGACATCTCGCACACTCAGGGCGAAGCCACGCAGGCCTCCTGCGTCGTCTTTGCCGAAGGCCGCATGCAGTCCTCGCTCTACCGTCGATTCAACATCACGGGCATTGAGCCCGGCGACGACTACGCCGCGATGAAGCAGGTGCTCGAGCGCCGTTACACGCCCGTGACGCGCGGTGAAGCACGGCTGCCGACGGTCGTTCTCGTCGACGGCGGGCGCGGCCAGGTCGAGATGGCGCGCCAGGTCTTCGACGAACTCGGCCTCGACCCGAGTCCGATCGTGGGCGTCGCCAAGGGCGAAGGTCGCAAGACCGGCCTCGAAACGCTGATCTTCCCGCTCGTTGACGGCGAGCGGCGCGAGCCGCTCGTGCTCGGCACGATGTCGCGCGCGCTCATGCTGGTTGCCGAAATCCGCGACGAAGCCCACCGTTTTGCCATCACGGGCATGCGCGCCAAGCGCGCCAAATCAAGAAACACATCAAAGCTCGAGGATTTCGAGGGTATCGGCCCCAAGAGGCGCGCTAAACTACTCACGCATTTCGGCGGCATGCGTCAGCTCTCGAACGCATCGGCCGAAGACATCGCCAAGGTGCCCGGCATTTCAAAAGCGCTCGCACTGCGCATCTACGCGCAGCTGCACAACCGGCCGGCCCCTGTCGAAACCGCTCCTTCCGCCTTCCGTCGAAATTCCTCCACCGGATCATGAAGCTTAAGCCTCCGTTTCAACTGAACGTGCCCATGGTTCTCACCTGGGCGAGAATCGCGATGATTCCGCTCGTCATGGGCGTCTTTTATCTGCCCGATTCGTTCCTGCCGCTCCTCTGGCAGAACATCATTGCGTGCGTGATCTTTGTGATCGCGGCCGTCACCGACGCGCTCGACGGCTACCTCGCCCGCCGTTACGAAGGCTGGGCCACGCGCATGGGCGCCTTCCTCGATCCGATTGCCGACAAGCTTCTCGTATCCGCCGCGCTCGTTTCGCTCGTCGAACTCGACCGCTGCGACATGGCCGTTGCAATGATCATCATCGGGCGCGAAATCGCCGTGACGGGTCTGCGCGAATGGATGGCCAAGATCGGCGAATCGGGCCTCGTGAAAGTGAACTGGTTCGGCAAGTCGAAGACGATCGCGCAGATGGTCGCAATCCCCTGCCTCCTCTGGTACGAACCCGTCTTCGGCATCGACGTGGGCTTCATCGGTACGATCCTCATCTGGATCGCCGCGATTCTCACGATCTATTCGATGTACGTCTACATGTGCGCAGCGGGCCCTTACTTTGACGAAACCCGTCTCATCCGCAAGGAGCACCGCGCCCGCCGTCACGAGCACGTGCATGCCCGCACGCAGACGGATGCGGCCGACGACGGCGCGCTCCAAGGCTGATCGCGGACTCGTATCGAAATGCCGGCCGCAATCGCCCAAAAGAAGGACCAGAACTTCGCGGACGAAGTCCGCCGCCTCTGGACGCACGCTCGCGCCGCTCTGCGGGACTTCGCGCTTGACGACATCGATGCCGCCATCCGATCGCGCGAAGCGCTCCTCGAGGGCTTGGTCGAGCGCTACGGCAAGCGCCTCAACGAAATCGAATACAACGACTTCGGCGGCGACTGCCACGAAAAGCCCCATGCGGCGCGCGTGCTCGTTTTCTCGCTTTTGATCGGTGCCGCCGAGGCGCTCCCAGCGGAAGACCTCGAGCGTCTTGCGCTGGCGTCGGTCTACCACGATTCGCGCCGCGAAAACGACGACCTTGACACCGGCCACGGCATGCGTGCGAGCTTTTACTACGCTGCGCAAATGCGAGAGGCAAACGTCGAGCCCGATGCGCTCGTGCAGCATGCGCTCGCCTTCCATGACCTCGACGACATGCTCGGCTGCGGCTTGGCCGTTGAACCGAAGAAACGCCTCCTTACGCAGATTTTCAAGGATGCCGATGCGCTCGACCGCTACCGCTTCGGTACGGATGCGCTCGACATGCGCTTCCTGCGTCGGGCGCCGTCGAGCGCGCTCGCCCGGGTTGCGCGACGCCTGAACGGCCTAGACGACTGAGACCGATCGTCCGTTCAAGGCCGGCGCTTCATCACCGACCCGCTCTCGGATGGTGTAGTCCCGCCTAGAATTGGAACAGAACGCTTTCGACGCCTTTTCGTGTCCCTCGAAAGCAACGGGCGAGCGGGCGGCGCTTCTCATATGCGCCTGCCGCCATCGACCGAGCCCCTACCGAAAAACGACCAACAGCCAACCGAGGCGAGCCGACAGTGTCTAAGAAAGCCGGAAAAGCGCGTAAAGCAGTGAAAAAACTCCACCGCCGAACCAGTCCTCGGCTCGCCGCGCCTGCACCCAAGCCGACGAAGACTTCGACGGCCGCACTGTTGTCGGCCTTGCCGCTTGCGCCGGCGGTTCCTTCCGCTGCATCCGATGACGTGAAGACAGAAGCGGCAACGCTCCCGGCGCGCTTGGCCCTCGCACAGGGAACGACTGCTCCCGTCCCGCACGAGTCCGTATCGGAAAACGTTGCTGCAGCGGTTCAGATGCGCACAAAGCCGGCAGAAGCTGCGTCCGAAGCGGGCGTTGAAGAAGCCGAGACGCCGGCGCAGATGTCTGCCGCGAGCGAGTCCGCACCGAGCGGCGCATCGATCGCGAAGTTTGCTGACAAGCCGCTGATCGATCCCAATCCGGTAGACGACACCGAAGACCGCAAGGAGCGAGAGGACCTCGAGAGCCTCAAGGACCTCGAAATGGCAAAGACCGAGGCGGCGCCTGCCGAAGTCTCGGATTCAAGGGCATCGCCCGACGCAGCCGAAACGATCGAGCCGACGGCAGCGCTTCAAGGTGAGAAGGCGGTCTCTGCAGACGAACCGATAGCCGAATCCGAGCTCGAACACGGACTAAAACCGCTTGAGCCGCTTGAGCCGCTTGAACCCGACGTCGACATGGCCGCCGAAGCGACCCGCGAGAGCGACGCTTCGCCGATCCTTGGCGCCGAAAGCAAAGCGATCGACGAAGTGGACGGCGAACGTGAATCTTCGGCGCCCATGGCGGCGGCGACGCCGAAAGCGCAACCGGTCACTCTCTCCGAAACCGCAAACGACGCCGCGGACACAACCCCAGCGACAGAACCGACGGCAGCGGTCGAAGAGGTGCCCGTTGAAGCGGCGGGACCCGAAGCCGCCGCGACGGTTGAACAGAAAGCACCCGGCGTTGACGCAGTACCCGCGGCGCCGCTTGAAGCGGCCCGCGACGAGGCACGTGCGCCCGACGCTGCAGAAGGGCCCGTTGAAAAATCGCCCGAGAAGGCAGACGAAAGCACGGTCGCAACTGCATCTGAAGAAACGCAGCACGATGTGTCGCCAGCCGTCCTTTTGCCGTCTGCTGACACTACAGCCGACGCAACGGAACCGTCAGATCCATCGAAGCGGCCGGCGGCCGCCCTCAGAGCGGCAAGTGAGTGTTTTCTCCCCGTCCGCGCACGGCTTCGCACGATCGTCGCCGCTTTTGCCGGCATTTCGGGCCTCGCGGCAGCGCTTCTTTTTGCCGCCGCCAATTGGGCGGGCTGGCCCGGCGAACTGCGCATCGGCTTTTTCGGCTTGCTCGCATTGGTCGCGGGCGGCGCATTTCTGGGGTTTAAGCGCCGCGACACGCGCCGCCGCCCCTCGCGCTGCGCGACGGACGTCGTCGCTTCGCTCTTTGGCCTCGCGCTCGGCCTTCTCCTTTGCGTCATCGGTCAGACTTATCAGAGCGGAGCGGACGCCTCGACGCTGCTCCTTGCCTGGGGAGCGCTCCTCACGCCTTGGTTTTTCGTCGTGCGGCGAGCGCTCTTTTTCACGCTCTGGTTTGCGGTCGCCTTGAGCGGCCTCCTTTTGAGCGGTGAGCGCTTGCTTGCATCGGCGGGCCTGCTCGAGCAGGCGCTCCCCGGAACACTCTTTGCACTGGCCGTCGCCTTCGTGCTTGCGCTCTGCGCGCGCCGCCCCTGGACGCGCGTGCGTGCGGCTGCAGCGCTGCCTTCGCTCGCGGCCGTTCTTCTCACGGCGCTTTTGCCTGCCGTTATGCTCATGAACGTACTCGGCACGCGACAGATGCTCGCGCTCGTCCCCGTCTACGTCCTCGGCTTCCTGCTCCTCGCCGGCGCCCTTCTTTTCTCCCGCCGCGGCGAACTGCGTTCGCTTGCGGTTTTCGGAGCGGCGACGCTCCTTGAAGGCTTTTGGCTCCATTGGTCCGCCGACCGGCTTGCGAACTCGCTCGTCGCCGGCACGGGACTTCTCATTGCGCTCGCTGCACTCTTTGTCCTTTACCGCATCGGCCGCCAAGCCGCCCGGCAGGTTTCTGCCGAAGAAGCGCTCCAGCCCTCGAGACTTTCGCTCGTGCCTGCCGCGGCCGCGGCACTCCTGTCTGCGCTCGCACTTGTCCTCGCCCTTGAACTCGTCCAGAGCGTCCTCGATCTGCCCGCCCTTGAAACGGGCCTTGCGACAGCGCTTGCCGCGCTTGCGCTCGAAGCGGCGGGCGCGCTTCGTAGCCGAGAGCGTTTGGCGAGCAGAGGTGCTGCTTCGTTAAGCCGAGAAGGCGTCCCTCTGCCGCACACGCAGGCAGTACTCGGCCACCTGCGCGCACCGGCCTCCATCGCTTGGGCGATCCTTGCCGCCGCGGGCATTGCGCTCGTCTTCACTGAAGCCGTGTTTGGCCCCGGCGATCTCACCGCCGCCGTCATCGCCAGCACGCTCTCGCTCGCCGCAGCCGCCCTTTTCCGCTCCCGCTTTGCGCTCTTTGCAGCGATGGCGCTCTTCGTGATGGCCGTCCCCGAGCGCACGGCGGTCGTGACGGGCGCGGCCGCCCTCGCGGCGGGCGTGCTGACGGTTTTCGTTCGCTGCGCCTCGACGGGTGCGATGCGGCTGCGTTTTGCCGCCGCCCGCGCGCTCCCCGCTTTCATTTGGATGAGCTGGTTCGGCGCATCGGTGATGCCGTGGTGCTTCGACGTGCCGGCAGCGACTTTTGCTTCAGCCGAAGGCGCCGCACTTGCCGGTGCGGTGCTTGTCGCGGTTGCCGCAAGCGGCCTCTCGATCGTTCGGGCGGGCTTTGACAAGCTTTTTGCCCTCGGACTCGCACTGCTTTCGGCGCTTCTTCTTTGGCGATTCGGCCCCGACGCCGCTGCACTCGCCCTAGCGCTTTCGGCCCTAGTGCCCGTACCGGAAAAGCGGGAAGTCCCGCAAGCGGCCGAACGCAGCGCGGCCAATGCGGAAACGCTCGAGCGCCGAACGCTTGCCCTGAGCCCCCTGCATTTCCTTTTCCTCTTCTGGAGCTCTGCGCACGCCGCCTACTGGCTGCTCCCTTCGGAAGCGGGGTCGAACCTGCTTTTGGCGGCCGCCCTCGATCAGCTCTTCGTGTGTGTCCTCTTCGGACTTCTCTTCGCGCTCGAGCGCTTTTCACCCGCAGGCCGCAAAGATCGCGCTGCGCCTGCTGCCGCGCGCGTTCGCTCGATCGAAGACGACGATGCCCGAACCTCGCCGCGCCTGGGGACGCTCAAGCGCGTCGACTTGGCCGCGAGTGCGCTCCTTCTCCTTCTCACCGTGCTTGTCTTCGCGCTCGGCGTTCTCAAGAACGAACAAATGCTCGACGGCGGCACCGTCTATGAAGCGGCGCTCGCCCCTGCCGATCCGCGCGACATTTTGATGGGCGACTACATGGCGCTTCGCTACAAGGCGCTTGAGAACGCACCGGACGCGAAGAAGCTTGCCGACGCTTTCGCCGAAAAGGCCGAAGGGGCACTCGGCGAGACGCCGTCAGCCGAAGGGCCCGCCCGCTTTGTCGCGGCTTTTGGCCTTGACGCGAACACCGCCCAAACCCGCACGTTGAAGCTCCTCGGCATCGTCGCTGCGGGAGCGGAGCTCCCCTCAGGCACGACGCTCGTTGTGGCCTACGATCCGACAACGAAGCGCGCGCAGCTGCCCGAGCGATGGTTCTTCAGTTCGGGCGAAGCCGAGCGCTGGTCGCATGCACGCACCGCGCGGCTGCGCTGCACCCCGACCGAATGCCTTCTCGAGTCGCTTCTTGACGAGGAAGGGCGTGTCATCGAAAGCGATTCGGACTTTTGGTCGCGCTTCTTCAATGCTCACGTTGCTCGTTGATGCTTCAGCCCACGAGCCCTCGTGTTTTGAAGACGGAAAGACTCGCCTAAACGCTTCAAGCCAGCCTCTCCGTCAATCCGCTTTTTTGCTATTTCCGCTCTTTCCGCGCTCCGAGCGCACCGAACGCACCGAACGCACCACAACGAATGACTGAAACGCTCATCCATGATTTAAGCCTGCAGACGGCCGACAGCAACGGCTGCTCGCCCTTTCGCACCGCCGACATTTTCTGCGCCGTCATCGACAACTTCGGCGACGCGGGCGTGTGCTGGCGGCTCGCCAAACGTCTGCGCGACCTGGGCCTCCTGGTCCGCCTCATCACGGACCGCCCGGACGTTCTGTCGCAGCTCGTACCGGCCATCCGCGAACGCGTCGCTGCGGGCGCGGCCGAAAGCTGTGCCGAAGGGATTGCCGTGCTCGACCAGACGCAGTTCGCCGCGCTCGCCGCACCGCAGGCGGCCGACCTGATCGTCGAGACCTTTGCTTGCCGTCTTCCCGAGAATTACGAGCGCGCCATCGCCCGACGCCTTGAAGCGCGCGAGGCCGACCCGGCAGCCGACCCGAGGGTGCCCTTTTACTTCAACCTCGACTACCTTTCGGCCGAAGCCTGGGTCGAGGACTACCACAACATTTGGGGACTGCACCCGACACTGCCCCTCAAGAAGCTTTGGTTCTTCCCGGGCTTTTCCGATCGCACGGGCGGCGTTCTCATTGAAGACGACTACCTCGTGCGCGAAGCCGCCTTTCTGCCGCAGCGCGCGGACTTTCTCAAAGGCCTCGCCTGCAATCCCGAGCACGAGACGCTCTTTTTCTTCGCCTATCCGAAGAACGCCGTTGAAGCGTTTGCAGCAGGCCTTCTCGCGAGAAAGCGCCCGATGAATGTTCTCGCCGCACCAGGGGAAGCGGGCGACCGACTGGAAAAAGCCATCGCGGCAGCGGGCGGTACGGGCGCACATCTCAACGTGCGCCGTCCTGGCTTTTTCCCGCAGGCCGATTTCGACAAGCTCCTCTGGGCAAGCGACATCCTCGCGATCCGCGGCGAAGACAGCTTCGTGCGCGCGCAGCTCGCCGGCAAGCCCATCCTCTGGGCAACGTACCCCACGGAAGATCACGGGCACCGCATCAAGCTCGACGCTTGGCTCGAGCGACTTGCCAGCGTCTTTGCGTGCGAAGCCGATCACGCGCTTTTCGCGCGCGCGAACCGCGAGTGGCTCGAGGGCGACCTCACACCCGAGACGCTCGGGCATTTTCTCGACGCCGCCCCCGCTTTTGCTCAGGCGGCGCGCCGCTGGCGCGAGACGCTCTTCACACGCGGCGACCTCGCGCGCCGCATGATTGCGCGCGCACAGTCGGGCGAAAACGGCTGATCGCCCGTGTAAAGATGCTGGCAGCGAATGCGGAAAATCGATCGATTCGGTTGGTTTTCCGTGCAGAGCGACCACGCGAAGCCGTACGGGCAAAACGCGTGTGCGGCGATTTTGCTAGAATGCGCCGTTAAAGTTTTTTTCAGTCCTTGCACCCGCATCGACGCCGCAAGCACGGATACGTGCAAAGCGCGCCGGATCGAGACGTGACGGGGACGCTACTCGAACACTCAATCTGAGGAATTTTTGACATGAAAACCGCACAGGAACTGCGCGTCGGCAACGTGTTCATGGTCGGCAAGGACCCGATGGTCGTCGTCAAGGCTGAATACTCCAAGGGCGGCCGCGGCGCTTCGACCGTCAAGATGAAGATGAAGAACCTTCTGACGAACGCCTCGACGGAAACCGTTTTCCGCGCTGACGACAAGTTCGAAGACCTCATCCTCGAACGCAAGGAAGTCACGTACTCCTACTTCGCCGATCCGCACTATGTCTGGATGGACGAAGAATACAACCAGTACGAAGTCGACGCCGACGTCATGGCCGAAGCCCTCAAGTACCTCGAAGACGGCATGCCCGCCGAATGCGTCTTCTACGAAGGCCGTGCCATCTCGATCGAACTGCCGACGATCCTCGTCCGCGAAATCACCTACACGGAACCCGCCGTCAAGGGCGACACGTCCGGCAAGGTGATGAAGCCCGCCAAGATCGCTACGGGCTACGAACTCGCCGTCCCGGCCTTCGTTGAAACGGGCGACAAGATCGAAATCGACACGCGTACGGGCGAATACCGCAACCGCGTCAAGTAATTGACGCGCGCTCAGCGCGAAGGGGCACTCTCAGGTGAATTTCATTTGAGCCTGTCCCCGCACCGGGATCGTTCGAGCGAACGGTCTACGCGAACAGAAGCAGCTTTGAGGGAATCGAAGCTGCTTCTTTTTTTGCCGTCGTCCCTGCCACCGCTTCTTTCCCGGCATTCGATTTATAGTTATCGGCTGTACCGACTTCGACTTTTGCGAATCGAGGAGTCTGAGAACTGTGGACATCAAAAAAGACAATGCAATGTACATGCGCATCGCGCACATTGCCGCCGAACGGAGCTACGCCAAGCGCCTCAAGGTCGGCTGCGTGATCGTCAAGAATCACTCGATCATTTCCTTCGGTTGGAACGGCATGCCGACAGGCTACGACAACTGCTGCGAAATGGAAGTCGACGGCAAACTTGTTACGCGCCCCGAAGTTCAGCACGCCGAGCTCAACGCCATTGCAAAACTCGCCGAAAACGGCTACTCCTCGAAAGGTGCGGCGATTTTCATCACGCACAGCCCCTGCATTCACTGCGCGCTTTTGATTCAAAAGTGCGGCATCTCGCAGGTGTTCTATCACGAGCTCTACCGCAGCGACGAAGGCCTGAAGTTCCTTGAGCGAGCGGGTCTTGAAGTGCACCAGCTCTGAGTGCGCCGGCGCTTTCTCGGCCGCTTCCCTTGCCGAGGCCGCCTGCGCTCGGCGAAAAAAGAGCCGTCCCCGGCGAATCCGGTCGGACGGCTCTTTTCGTTCAAAGATTCACTGCGATCAACTCGCGCTCGCCTCGGACCTGGCTTCCTGGGCGGCAGCAGGCTCCTTGGAAGGGTAGAAAACGCCCGCACAAGCCGTGAGAACGAGGAGAAACGCCACAAAGTAGAAGGCCGTCGGCAGGCTCGTCGCATGTGCGATGCCGCCGATCATGGCGGGCCCGACGAGCACACCGCTGTAGCCCAACGTGGAAACGGCGGCAAGCGCCGCGCTCATCGGCATGCTCTTCGTTCGGCCGGCTTCGGAGAAGGTGAGCGGCGTGATGTTCGAGGCCCCGAGCCCCACGAAGAAGAAAAGGAGCACGGAAATATAGGGATTCGCGAGCAGCACGGCGCCGCAGAAGGACGCCGCGCCGAGAAGCGAGCCGATCACGACCGTACGGCGGGGCCCGAGAAACGTAACGACGCGCCCGCCTACGAGACGCATGAGCGTCATGGCCACCGAGAAGCTCGCGTAGCCCATGGCGGCGTTTTCAATGCTCGCACCCTGCTCGGCACTCAAAAGCAGCCCGCCCCAATCAAGCACCGCACCGTCGGCAAGATAAAGCACGAAAACGACGGCGCCGTAAAGCAGTACGCGCCCCTTCGGCAGCACAAACGCGGGCGCCCCCACTTCCGAGCGACCGGCCGTGGCAATCACCCAATTGCCGGCGCCGAGCCACGCAAGCTGCGCGAGCGTCATCAGAACGATCACGCAGGGGATGGCGGGGAACCCTAGGTTCAACAGTGCCGACATCACAAGCGCGCCGGCGACGCCGCCGATCGGATAGAACGCATAGACGGTCGAAAGAACGGGCTTTTTCATGCGCTTTTCGACTTCGACGGCATGAATGCTCATCGCAACATCGAGAATTCCGAAGGATGCGCCGAAACTGAAAAGAAAGACGGCTGTGACAGCAACCTGTGAAGAAGCCGCGAGCAGCATTCCGCAGGCCATCGTCGCCGGCACCGACCAGCGCAGCACGCGTCGGCAGCCGAAGCGCCCGACGATGCCGCCCGTCAAGGGCATCGCAACGAGCGCACCGAGACCGAGACAGAGAAGCAAGAGCCCCATCTCGCCCTCGTCAAGCGCAAGAAACTGCTTGACGTAGGGCACCATGGCCGCCCAAACGGCAAAAACAAAGCCCGCGAGGAAAAACGCGAGCCGCGTAGCCGAGAGTGCACGCGGTTCTTCAAACTTCGATCGCAGGCGCTCGGTGAGGCGCCCGGCCGAGCGCTTGATGCGCTTGACCGCCTTCGGCTCCTGCGCCGCCCGCTCGGCCGCTTCTATTTCGTCAAGGTGGTCGAGCTCGCTCAGGTCCACGGCATCGCTCTCGGGATTCTCAATGTTTTTGACGTTCTTCTGATCTTCTCCGCTCGTCACGGTCATAGGCATTTCTCCACTGGGAAAATTGAGAGTCGCTATTGTCTCATTGATTGACTTTTAGGACAAATTTGTCGACAAACTCGTCCTTTCGCGCAGGCTTCTTCGGCTCGCGCGCATACGGGACGAGGCGCCGAATCGAATCGACGCCTCGCCCGTGCTTAAAACGTTTTTTGAGGCCGAGGCGCAGCCGGCGCGCCTCGGTTTCGCGGCATCGGCCTTAGCCGAGGTGCTTCAGGACCATCTTTTCGAAGACATCGACGCCCATGCTGAGGAGCGTGTCGTCAAAGTGCATCGTCGCGGCGTGAAGGCCCGGTTCGGCACCGACGCCGACACCGAAGTACGCGGCTTTCATCGAAGGCTTGTGGAGCTTGTAGAAGTGGAAGTCTTCACCGCCACCGCCGCAGTCGGCGACGAGTTTGTCGGCGCCGAAGCATTCGACGATCGTGTCGGCCACTTCCTGACGGAAGTCTTCGTCGTAAACGGCTGCCGGGCAGTATTCCGGAAATTCGATCGTGGCTTCGCCGCCGAAGGCGCGTGCCGTGTTCTCAACAGCCGCCTTCATCTTTTCCTGGATTTCAGCCATGAGCTCATTCGTTTCCGTACGAATGTCATAGGTGATGCGAGCGTTGTCGGGCACGGTGTTGGTCGCCCCCGAGTCGGCGTGGAACTGCGTCGCCTTCATCGACCAAATGGCGCGGGGATCAAGCCAAATCGCCTGTACTGCATTGACAATTGCGCAGGCGAGGTCGATCGAGTTGACGCCCAGGTGCGGACGCGAAGCGTGAGCGCCGCGCCCCTTGACCGTGACGAAAGCCGTGGAAGACGCCGTATGGCGAACGCCCGCGCAGAGCTTGCCCGCAGGCACGTCCTGAATCGGACGAATATGCGCGCCCAAAATCAGATCGACGTCGTCAATGACGCCTTCCTTGATCATGGCGGGCGCACCGATGATCTTTTCCTCGGCAGGCTGGAAAAGAAGCTTGAGCGTGCCGCGCTTGACACGACCGACCAAGCGGCTCGCTGCCGCGAGCAGCATCGCCGTGTGGCCGTCGTGGCCGCAGGCATGAATCGCGCAGTCCTTGCCGTCGATCGTGAAGGGCAGCGCATCCATATCGGCGCGCAGCATCATGACGGGACCGGGTTCCGTGCCGCGGATGATGCCGAGCACGCCCGTTGTGTCACCGATGCGATGGGCTTCGATGCCGAGCGCCTGGAGCTTTTCAAGGACATAGGCGGAGGTCTTTACCTCCTGCATCGCGAGCTCGGGCATTTCGTGAAGTTCGCGGCGAAGCAGCGCCGCATCGTAAATCTGGGGCATCGTATCTCTCCTTAGAGTGCGGTTCCGCCTCCCCTTTGAGAGAGGCAGAAATTCGGAATACTCACCTAACGACTTATTTTTTAAGGAGTTTTCCGAAAGGTCGAATTAAGAATTCAAGATCAATATTAGTGCTTTCCGAGTGTTTTCGCTTCAGGCCCCTTCGTGGACCGCCGCTCGGAATGCCTAGAAAAACAACAAAAGCGGATCAACATGACCGACAACGACGCCGACAAGAAGCCTCTTGAGCGCCCTGGGCGCCCCGACCGCATGGCGCGACTCCAAACGATTCCCCGACTGCGGGAAGAAGCGCTCACGATCGAGTACATGGTGCGGCTTTACTGCCGCAAGCACCATTTGCCCGACGATGACGAAGGCCTCTGCGAAGACTGCAGAAACTTCCTCGACTACGCGAAGAAGCGCCTCGCCTGCTGCCCCTACGGGGGCGAGAAGCCCGTGTGCGCCAAATGCCGCATTCACTGCTACAAGGCCGAAGAAAAAGAAAAAGCGCGCGTCATCATGCGCTGGGCCGGACCGCGCCTTCTCTTCTCGCACCCGATTCTCACGGTAAAGCACCTTCTTTACTCGCGCGCCGAGCCGCCCGAGAAGCCCCGCAATCTTCGCGGCAAAACCAAGCCCGCAACGGACGCAGGCAAAAAGGACTGAGAGATACTGCTCGGCGGAGAGCGCGCCGCAAGGGGCGCGCGGCACCCCCCGCGCCCAAAGGGACTTGCAAATAAAACCCCCCCTCGATTTTAACCCGCGAACCCCCCCGCCAAGAATTTGGGGGCCCCCCGCCTAT
>ERZ1090868.1068-NODE-1069-length-14712-cov-7.613632_pt1 | contig 14712 bp, 11 predicted proteins | sample MGYA00478475_ERZ1090868 | MGnify/ENA primary metagenome ERZ1090868 (study PRJEB33644, sample SAMEA5815747) | chicken gut metagenome | biome: Chicken; feature: Gastrointestinal Tract; material: Caecum | place: Ireland | collected 2019-01-01 | study: A study of...
TTATTATTCCGCTGCTTCTCTTATTGCTGCTTCTGGCAGATGTAGCTATTGTCTTTGGCTTTTTTTGCTACAATGTTTTTCGATATACAGATGACAGCAGTATTGCTGAGATAGATCCGGCCTATCAGAATGCTACTGTGCTGGATGAAACTCTGAACAGCGACAGCAACTGTAAATTTATCTTTTTTGAAACATCTTTGAAGGAGTCTTATATAGTTGCTTTGGAAAAAGCTAGATTTTATGACAGATATCGTTATCTTCCGGAAGCTACCACATATATTCCAGAGGAAAGACCTTTTTCAACATCGATTCATTTGCCGAACAATCTTGTAGAAGTTATCATTGCCGAAAATAATCAGGTGAGCTATTTCAACACGGTAAGCGCTTATACGCCGCTCAGCACACAGATTCAAGTGATTTGTATTGGTGTCTTATACGCGCTTGAGATTATACTTTTTTGCATCATTCGGTACTTTTACAAGAAACGTAAAAACAGGAGCGGCGATAGGGCTATTCAAAAATAGAAGTACAGTTAGCTTTCATGAAAGGCCTAATCCTACAACTATGTTGGGGAGAATAGAATAGTAAAAAACGGCAGGGCTATCGATAAACTCTTCCTATGCTACAATAAAATTGGTGTCGCAGGCCAATTATCAAGCATAGGAGGAGATCCAGATGGACAATAAAAGCTTATTGCATATCTTAGTACATATCCGGTGGAAATATCAGTACCATATCATTTCCATTCCGAATATCTGGATGATTGCCTACCATAGAATCCCATAGTAAAGGGGCTATGTCAATAATCGTTGATCTTTCGGTATAAAAGGTTGACGATTATTTTTCTATATATTGTTTTATTTGCCGCTTACGAATGAAGGGAAGTGATGGTGTTTCAGCGGCTGTTTGGCCTGCCGGCCAGCGGAATCGTGGACTATCCGACCTGGTATAAGATCCAGGTCATCTACGTGGCGGTGACGAGGATCGCGGAACTGAATTAATCCCCGGATTCCGCGGGCGCGGAAGGAGACTGCCGGTTTCGGTCGGCGTCATGCCGGTGTGCCTGCGGAAGGCCGAACAGAAAACGCTTTCGCTGGAGAAGCCTGACTGAAAGCAGATGTCTTTGACGGAAAGCCGGGTGGTTTTCAGCAGATACCTGGCGGTATTAAGCCTTGTGTGAGTCAGATATTCGTGAGGCGTAAAACCGGTTTCCTTTCGAAACATCCGGATAAAATGATACTGGCTCAGCCCGGCCAGCTTTGCCAGTTTCGATACGGGAAGATCCTCCGAAAAATGCTCGCTGATATACGCGGTCACGGTTTCGGCTGTGAATTGCTCAGAACCGCCTTTTTCCACAGAGGGCGAATAAAGAAGGAAGGATGTCAGAATATCCGTCAGATATTTTGACATCTGGGCTTCTCTCACAGGCTGCTTCTGCTGGAAGGTTTCAAACACAGAGATCAGCTTGCTCACAGCCGGAGCCGGATTTGGAAGACAGAATACGTTTCCCGCGCGGGAAATGATCGTCTGATAGTAAGCCCTTGCAGTGGGACCGTCAAAGTGGCACCAGTAGCTTTTCCATCCGGTATCCGATCGGTAGGCGTGGGGCCTGTAGCAGTCGATCAGGACAAAAAAGCCGGCTGAAACAGAGGTTTCCTTCTGATCGAATTCCCGGGTCAGGGAGCCATCTGTTACATACATAAGAAGAAAACTGTCATAGGAAGAACGTTCCAGCCGGTATCCGGGCAGATAGGTGAAATGCCCGGAACATATCGGATAAAAGAACATTTCCAGCGCACCGGCGCTGGGAGAGTACAGATAATAATCGGAGTCCGGCGTAATCAACGCTTCGCAGGATTTCATAACAAGGCGCCTCGCAATTCATTTAAGATATGGATAAAATCCGTAAAATACCGAAGTTTCTTCCTTTATTGTATCGGATCGTCTGAGAAAAAACAACAGCAAAAAATATCAACGATTCAGCAACTGTTCCTAATGCGTTTTTCCGGTAAGCAGGTTATAGTAGAAGAAAAGGAACAAAGCCGAAAAAACAGGCGGGACGCAGCGGCAGAAACAGGCTCAGCCGGCATAACCCGGAACAGGAGGAAAAAATGACAGAGGTAAAAGCATGGGAAGAGCAGACGGTGATTCCCACTTACGAAGTGGGAAAGCCGGAAAAAAATCCGATTTTTCTTGAAAAACGTGTCTATCAGGGAAGCAGCGGCAAAGTGTACCCTTATCCTACAATAGACAGGATCGGGGACAATAAGGTGGAGAAAGCCTACAGGGCCGTTTATCTGGAAAACGAATATCTGAAGGTAATGATTCTGCCGGAACTTGGAGGAAGAATCCAGAGAGCTTACGACAAAACGAATGGGTATGATTTTATCTATTACAATCATGTAATCAAACCGGCGCTGGTCGGTCTGCTTGGTCCGTGGATTTCCGGAGGAATCGAGTTTAACTGGCCGCAGCATCACAGGCCGACGACGTATCTTCCGGTCGACTGCACGATTCTTGAAAATGAGGATGGAAGCAAGTCCGTCGTAACCCATGATGTGGATCAGATGTACGGAACGGGTGAGATTACCAAAATTACGTTGTATCCGGGAAAAGCGTATATTGAAATTACCGGCCAGCTGTATAATCGTACCGCGCTGCCGCAGACGTTTCTGTGGTGGGCGAATCCGGCTGTCCCGGTCAATGAAAATACACAGTCGATTTTCCCGCCGGATGTCCATGCGGTGATGGATCATGGAAAGAGAGATGTGTCGAGATTCCCCATTGCCACCGGAGTCTACTATAAAAAGGATTACAGCGAGGGCGTGGATATATCGAGATGCAAAAATATTCCGGTACCCACATCCTATATGGCGGAAAAATCAAAATATGATTTTGTCGGCGGATATGATTATGGCAGGGAAGCCGGTATCCTCCATGTGGCGGATCATCATATTTCGCCGGGAAAGAAGCAGTGGACCTGGGGATGCGGAGATTTCGGAAAGGCATGGGACAGGAATCTTACGGATGAAGACGGGCCTTATGTGGAACTGATGACAAGCGTATATACGGACAATCAGCCGGATTTTACATGGCTGAAGCCTTTCGAGGAAAAGGTGTTCCGTCAGTATTTTATGCCATATAAAGCAGTGGGACAGGTGAAAAACGCCACAAAGGACGCGGCTGTCCATCTTTCCTGCGGACAGGGAACGGCAAAGGTTGTCGTATATGCCACCGGCGTATGGGAAAATGCGAGAATTGTTCTGACGGACGGGAGGAGAATCCTTCTGGATCAGGAGACGCGTCTGTCCCCCAACGATATTTTCCGGGCGGAAATTCCCTGGGAGGGAGAGAAGGAAGAGGATCTCTGGCTCCGTGTGCTCAGTCAGGGAGTCTGTCTTGCAGAATACCGGCCGGAGCCGGAAGAAATTCCACATATTCCGGATCCCGCAAAGGCTGCGGAGGATTCCTCCGAAATCATGACGAATGAAGAGCTGTTTCTGACCGGTCAGCATATTGAGCAGTACCGTCATGCGACTTATCTTCCGGATCCGTATTACCTGGAAGGACTGAAGAGAGATCCGGGGGATATCCGGATCAACCAGGCGTATGGACAGCTTCTGCTCCGTAGAGGCTGTATCTGTGAAGCGGAAGGATATTTCCGCAAGGCAATCGAGCGCCTGACGATGCGGAATCCGAATCCTTACGACAGTGAAAGCTATTACATGCTGGGCGTGGATCTGTTTCTGCAGGAGCGTACGGAAGAAGCGTATGACGCGTTTTTCAAGGCGACCTGGAGCAGTGAGCAGCAGGAGATGGCGTTTTATTATCTGGCGGCCATTGACGCCCGCAGGGGACGGCTGGATCAGGCAATGGAGCATATTGAGCGAAGCCTGGTGAAAAATGCGCATAATATCAAAGCCCGCGGGCTGAAGGCATATCTTCTCCGGAGAATGGGCAAAACGCAATTATGCCTTGCGTGGATCAAAGAGAATCAGGCTCTGGATCCGTTCGATTTTGTTTCTTCAAATGAGCAGATTCAGCTGGCGGAGATGGAAGGAGATCATAAACGGGCGAAAGCGCTCGGGGAACGTCTGAACCAATCCATGCGTGGCTTCCGGGAGCACTATCTGATGACGGCGCGCGACTATGCGGAAATGGGCGCTTTTCGGGAGGCGGAAGAGGTGCTGAACCGCTGCGGCGAGGAGTATCCGATGCTGTATTATTACCGGGCATGGTATACGGAAAAATGCGGCGGAGATGCAGATGAGCTTCTCAGAAAAGCAGAAGCATGCAGTCCGGATTACTGTTTCCCGAACAAGCTGGAGGATCTGGTTGTTCTCGAGCGTGCGGTCGAAAAGGGATGCTGCAGAAAAGCGCCGTATTATCTTGGAAATCTGTATTACGATAAGCTGCAGTGGGAAAAAGCGCAGAGACTCTGGGAGATTTCCGCATCGGAGGAACCGGAGCTTCTGCCTGTGTGGGGCCGGTATGTGGAGGCGACAGGCGAATTGTCGCGGATCGGATACCGGGAAGAAGTGGAGTCTGTTCTGCGCACCGGACAGATGTCAGGGATATCTCTGCTTGGGCTGCAGGATTTTCCGGGACAGGGCACGGCGCTTGTGGGAATGCTGAACTCTCATCTGGAGGCCAAGCCGTTTCCGTTTGCCGGACCGGAGGCCTTCCGTAGCTTTTTTGCCGACCGGCTGCCGCTGGTGCTGCTGGAAAAATATACGTATGAGAACACAGAAACGCTCACAGCGCCGGTGCGAATTGCGAATTACGGGAAGAGCGGACTGAGAGGCGACGTCTGCTGTGAACTTTCCGGAAAAGACTTCAGACGGCAGATCATACTGCCGGACGTATACTGCCCGCAGGGAGAGCTGACGGATGCGGGGCAGATCCGGTTTGGCTTTGAGGAGGTGTCTGAGCCTGTGCGGCTTGAACTGACCGTTTCCGTAGGCGAAATCAGAAATTCCTATCCCGTCTGGGTTTATCCGCCGGTACATCCGGTCTGCCCGGAGGGAATCTGTGTGTCTGAGTGTCTGGATGAGAAGGTGAGAGAAACGCTCCGTGCGGGAGGAAAGGTTTATCTGACGCCCCGATCCGTAAAAGAGGATCTTCCTTCCTCGGTTCAGGCACAGTTTACAACAGACTTCTGGTCGGTGGGTACCTTTGCCGGACAGGAGGGGTGTATGGGACAGCTGATCGATGACAGTCATCCGCTGTTCCGGAATTTTCCGACAGAATTTCACACAAACTGGCAGTGGTGGCCGATGGCCGTACAGCGCGCGGTAATCCTGCCGGAGGCGGTCTCCGCTATTATAACGGAAATGGACAGTTACGCATGGCTCAGGCCGATGGCGCAGCTGTTTGAATTTCGCTGTGGAGGCGGGACCGTACTGTTTTCCTCCATGGGGCTGCAGGATCTTCAGCAGTACCCTGAGGCCCGTGCCCTTCTCGCGGCAATATACAGTTATCTGGATTCTGACAGCTTCCGGCCGGAGCAGGAACTGTCGATGGAAGCGCTGGAGAAAATGATCCGGACAGAAAAATACGAAAAAAGGTGACCGGCCTCTTTGTGGGAGTCGGGAATTCGGCGCCATATGGCAGCCGCTTTTGAATCAAGGTTTTATCGCAGGTTTCAGGAGCGGCTGCCTGATTTTTTCCGTTTATAGTCCGCCGTATGGCGTCGGCTGTTCCGACGTTCTTTTTCCCGGGATTCGCTGCGAAACCTGCTTTTATACTTCTGTCCTCTGATATGGGAAGAGCTGTATTTGTCAGCATGTCTGGGCACCGGACGTACGGAGACGTCCTGGAGAGAAGCGGTCCGGCGATTCTTTTTCTGCATGCGTTCGCAGAGAATGGCGGCGATCTCTCTGGCGGAAAATCCTTCCTGTTCCAGAGAAGCGACAAAAGACAGCCATTTTTCGTCGATTCCTTCGGAAGCGGCCTCTCTCAGAACATCCCTGAATTCTGTCTCCTTTTGCTTCCGGATGGAGGCGACGGTGGGGACGGGGCGTTCCTCAATCTGTCCGTGGATGTACTGCTCAATCTTGCGCAGCTGTGTAAGCTGAAGCTTTCCGGATACCAGTGTGTAGCTTGCGCCTTCTCTTCCTGCTCTTCCCGTCCGGCCGATCCGGTGCACATAATATTCCAGTTCCTGAGGAACATCGTAGTTGAACACTGCGTCCACATCCTCCACGTCAATTCCGCGGGCGGCTACGTCCGTGGCGATCAGCAGACGGGTCCGTCCGGATTTGAAATCTTTCATCACAGAGGTTCTCTGGCTCTGCTTCATGTCGCCGTGAAGGCCGGCGCAGCGGTAGCCGAAATCAGAAAGATATGCGGAAAGCTCGTCCACCATGTTCTTGGTATTGCAGAAAATCAGCGCGCGGCGCGGCGCGGAAGCCTCCAGCAGCAGGCGGAGAGCATCGTTTTTCTGCTCTTTGGAGACATAACAGAAGCTCTGGCTGATTTTGGCGGCGGTACGCTTTCCCTTATCCGCCTTGACAAACACGGTGTCTGTCTGAAACTCCTCCGTGATTTTCATGATTTCCGGGGAAAGGGTCGCGCTGAACAGAATGGTCTGCCGGTCTTTTGGCGTGCTTCCGAGAATCGTCCGGATATCGTCGATAAATCCCATATTGAGCATTTCGTCAGCTTCGTCGAGAACAACCGTTTTCAGATGCTCCAGCTTCAGCGTTCTGCGGCGCATGTGATCCATCACACGCCCGGGGGTTCCCACGACGATCCGGGCTTTTTTCAGTGCGCGGATCTGGGGATCCATCGGCTGGCCGCCGTAAATGCATGCGACACTGATAGAAGGAAGATATTTCGCGTATTTCCGGATCTCGCCGGTAATCTGCAGTGCAAGTTCGCGGGTCGGGGCGAGGATCAGGACGCTGGACCGGTCTTCGTTGTCGGCGGTGCGCTGGACAATCGGGATGCCGAAGGCTGCGGTTTTTCCTGTCCCGGTGCTGGAGCGTCCGGTGACGTCCTGGCCTTCCAGAATGGAGGGAATAGAGCCCGCCTGGATATCAGTAGCCTGCTCGTATCCCAGTTCAGATACGGCGCGGAGAATTTCGCTTCTCAGATTCAGTTCATTAAAATTCATGTATATACCTGTTCTTTCTAAATATAATTCAGTCAGTTACAGTTCAGTCAGTTCTGCGTCATCTGACCAGATATTTATTTTCCGATGCACTAGCCGACTGAACGTTACGATAGTCAAACATATGCGGCGGCAAAAAAATAGAGAGGAACCTTTTCAGGAACCTCTCCGCCATGCGGGAGATGGGACTTGAACCCACACGATTGCAATAACCACCAGATCCTTAGTCTGGCCTGTCTGCCAATTCCAGCACTCCCGCATATCTTATGTTTTTTCTTTGTCATCTGCCTGACGACAAAAGCTATTATAGCATCACATTTCCTGTTCGTCAACAACTTTTTCAAAAAAAATTAAAAAAATAAAAGGAAATAGAAAAGTGGTGTAGAATAATAAAAATAGGGGCGGTTTTGTAACAGAAAAAAAGGTAACAGGTGAAAGGAGGCAGTTTATGAACATCCGGGAAACATTCGAGGAGAGAGAATTTCAGACGCTGAGTTCCTACGCGTCCCACAGCAGAAACTCCAGAGGAAGGGAACGCTATGAACCGGAGTGTGATATCCGCACGGTTTATCAGCGGGACAGAGACAGGATCCTCCACTCAAAAGCATTCCGCCGTCTGAAAGATAAGACGCAGGTGTTCCTGTCTCCCCAGGGAGATCATTACCGGACCAGGCTGACCCACACCCTGGAAGTCTCCCAGACTGCCCGCACGGTAGCCAGAGCGCTGAAGCTGAACGAGGATCTGGTGGAGGCCATCGCTCTCGGACATGATCTCGGACATACTCCGTTTGGCCATGCCGGGGAAGCTGCGCTGAACGCTGTGCATCCGGGAGGCTTCAAACATGCCGAGCAGAGCGTTCGCGTTGTGGAAGTGCTGGAGAAGGATGGACAGGGACTGAACCTGACCTGGGAGGTCCGGGACGGCATCCTGAATCATCGGACGGCCGGAAACCCTTCGACCCTTGAGGGGCAGGTGGTCCGTCTGTGTGACAAGATTTCCTATATTCATCATGATATGGACGACGCTATCCGAGCCGGGATCCTGTCGGAGGATGACATTCCAATCACTCTGCGGGTGGTGCTGGGAGATACCTGCCGGGAACGGCTCAACACTCTGATCCATGATATTGTGGAGAGCAGTTACGGGCAGGACTGTATCCGTCAGTCTCCCAATATGGCAGAAGCGATGAAGCTTCTTCGTGAACTGATGTTTGCCAATGTTTACCGAAGCCCCGTTGCCAAGAAAGAGGAGGTCAAGGTGAAAAGAATGCTGACGGAATTGTATGAATATTATACGGAACATCCGGAGCAGCTGTCCGGCGAATACCGGCGCCTGATCGAACAGGGAGAGGAGAAAGGCCAGGTAGTCTGCGACTATATCTCCGGTATGACCGATCAGTATTCGATACATAAGTTTGAAGAAATTTTTGTGCCCAAATCCTGGGCCGTATACTGAACAGGCGGGGGTGGAGAAATATGCGTTATTCCGACGACCTGATCGAGGAAGTGCGGATAAAAAACGACATTGTCGAGGTAATTTCCGGTTATGTCAAACTGACGCGGAAGGGAAGTTCTTATTTCGGGCTCTGCCCGTTCCACAATGAGAAAACCCCTTCGTTTTCCGTAAGTCCCGGTAAACAGATGTACTACTGTTTCGGGTGCGGAGCCGGAGGCAATGTATTCACCTTTCTGATGGAATATGAAAACTTTACGTTTGTGGAGGCGCTGAAGCATTTGGCTGAGCGGGCCGGAGTGGAACTTCCGCAGATGGAGTATTCCAGGGAGGCGAGAGAGCAGGCGGATCTGAAAACCCGTCTGCTGGAGATCAACAAACAGGCAGCCAAGTTCTATTACTATCAGCTCCATACGGAAAAAGGAGCGCAGGGACTGGCTTACCTGAAAGGCAGAGGTCTTTCCGATGAGACGATCCGGAAATTCGGACTGGGGTATTCGGATAAGTACGGAAATCTGCTTTATCAATATCTGAAATCAAAAGGGTATTCCGATGAACTGCTCCGCCAGTCGGGCCTGTTCCTGGCCGACGAAGTGCACGGAATGCAGGATAAGTTCTGGAACCGTGTGATCTATCCGATCATGGATGTGAACAGCAGGGTCATCGGATTCGGAGGCCGGGTGATGGGGGACGGAAAGCCGAAATACCTGAATTCTCCGGAGACAAAGATTTTTGACAAAAGCCGGAACCTGTACGGACTGAACATCGCCAGGTCTTCGCGGAAAAAGAATCTGATCATCTGTGAGGGATATATGGATGTGATTTCCATGCATCAGGCGGGATTCACCAATGCGGTGGCGTCGCTGGGAACGGCGCTGACTTCGCTGCAGGCGGGGTTGATGAAGCGGTACACGGACGAAGTGCTGATCATCTATGACAGCGACGAGGCGGGTGTCAAGGCGGCTCTTCGGGCGATCCCGATGCTGAAGGGCGTCGGACTGAACACGAAGGTGGTAAACCTGCGGCCGTACAAGGATCCCGACGAATTTATCAAGGCCGAGGGGGCGGAAGCTTTTGAGCGCCGTCTGGAGGAGGCGGAGAACAGTCTGCTCTACGAGATCAGAATGCGGGAGAGCCAGTTTGATCTGAAGGATCCCCAGGGGAAGAGCGATTTCCTCCACGATGCAGCGACCCGCCTGGTGGCGATCGAGGATGAGATCGAGCGCAACAGTTACATCGAGGCGGTGGCCCGGAACTACGGGGTGACCGCCGAGAGCATGCATAAAGAGGTTGTCAAACTGGCGCTGCAGGGAGCCGGGATCCGTGAGAGCGCTCCTCCCAGATCCGGGGTTCACTCGAAAAAAGAGCGTGAGTCGGGAACAGACAAGGCTCAAAAACTGATGCTGACCTGGATGACTTCCTACCCGCAACTGATCGGCGAGATCGAGCGATATATCACACCGGAGGATTTCACGACAGCCCTGTACCGGCAGATCGCGGAAATGATCTATCTGCAGTACCATGAGGGCCAGGTCAATCCGGCCAAGCTGCTGAATCAGTTTGTGGACTCGGAGGAGCAGAAAGAGGTGGCGGGGCTGTTTAATGTCCGCATCCCGCTGGAGTCAAAGGAAGAACGTCACAAAGCTCTGGTGGATGTGATCTGTAATATGAAGGAAAACAGTATTGCTTACCGCTCTTCCCATATGGATGTGACGGATATGACGGCGCTGCAGAAACTGATGGCGGACAGAAAAATGCTGGAACGTTGGAAAGCCGGCGGCCTGTCGCTGAATGACGATTATTTTTAATTGCGCAGGATAAAATATAAACAAGCTATGGAAGGATGGAAACTCTATGGAATTTGATAAAGAAAAATTCATGGAAAAAATAAAGGGACTTGTGGCGCTTGCCAAGAAAAAGAAAAATATGCTGGAATACCAGGAAATCAGCGATTACTTTTCCGATATGCCGCTGGATGCGGAGCAGATGGAGAAGGTGTTCGATTATCTGGAGAAGAGCGGGATCGACGTTCTGCGTCTTTCCGATATGTCGGAAGACATTGACGCCTCCGCGGACGATAAGCTGCTGCTCCTGGATGACGACGACATCGATCTCTCGGAAGAGGAAGAGATCGATATGGAGAATATCGACCTGTCGGTTCCGGAAGGCGTCAGCATCGAAGATCCGGTGCGCATGTATCTGAAGGAGATCGGAAAGGTGCCGCTTCTTTCCGCTGAGGAGGAGATCAGCCTGGCGAAACGGATGGAGAACGGAGACGAGGAGGCAAAGAAACGTCTGGCAGAGGCGAACCTCCGTCTGGTCGTATCCATCGCAAAACGTTATGTGGGACGTGGAATGCTGTTTCTGGATCTGATCCAGGAAGGTAATCTGGGTCTGATCAAGGCGGTAGAGAAGTTTGATTACCGGAAAGGTTATAAATTTTCCACCTATGCGACCTGGTGGATCCGTCAGGCCATCACCCGCGCGATTGCCGACCAGGCACGCACGATCCGTATTCCGGTGCACATGGTTGAGACGATCAATAAGCTGATTCGTGTCTCCCGCCAGCTGCTCCAGGAGCTGGGACGCGAACCTACCCCGGAGGAGATCGCGGAGGAGATGCATATGTCTGTGGAGCGTGTCCGTGAGATCCTGAAGATTTCCCAGGAACCGGTTTCCCTGGAAACCCCGATCGGCGAGGAAGAGGACAGCCATCTCGGCGATTTCATCCAGGACGACAATGTTCCGGTTCCGGCGGATGCAGCTGCCTTTACGATGCTGAAGGAGCAGCTGGAGGAGGTGCTCGGAACCCTGACAGAGAGAGAGCAGAAAGTACTTCGTCTGCGTTTCGGCCTGGACGACGGACGGGCCCGCACGCTGGAGGAAGTGGGCAAAGAATTTAATGTAACCCGTGAGCGTATCCGCCAGATTGAGGCGAAGGCTCTGCGCAAACTGCGCCATCCGAGCCGTTCCCGCAAGCTGAAGGATTTCCTGGATTAAGGAGCGGCCATGCAGTTATCAAAACGATTGCAGGCGGTGGCGGACTTTGTGCCGCCGCAGAGCCGGCTGGCAGATGTGGGGACAGACCATGCGTATGTCCCCATTTCTCTTGCGGAGGAGAAAAAGATTACCGGAGCGATCGCGATGGATGTGGTGGATGGCCCGTTGCAGAGAGCCAGAGAGAACATTGCAGCGCACCATCTGGAAACTGTGATCGAGACGAGAAAATCTGACGGCCTGGAGGCTCTTCAGCCTGGAGAGGCGGACGCAGTGGTGATCGCTGGTATGGGCGGTCTGCTGATCTGCCGGATCCTGGAGCAGGGCCGCAAGGTAGCGGCGACGGTCAGGGATTGGGTCCTGGAACCACAGTCGGATACCGATCAGGTGAGAACGTATCTGTTAAGTCATGGATATACAATCTGCGAGGAAACTATGGTGGAGGAGGACGGAAAATTTTATCCTGTACTGAAGGTCTGTACCGGAAATGGTGAAAGCGGAGAAGGGGAGTGCGGGGAACCGTATCACCCAGTGGAGCTTCTGTATGGGCGCCACCTGCTCCGAAACCGCCATCCGGTACTGCGGAGATATCTGGAAAAGGAGATCCGGACTTATCGGAAGCTGCTGGAAAATCTGTCCCGCGCTCCCGGGGACCGTGCAAGAGCGAGGGCGGAAGAGGTCGCGAAAGCGCTGGAGATGGCGGAGCAGGCATCTAGGATCGTAAACAGATAAAGGAGGCTTTATGGATCACAATATTTGTCAGGTTACCGTTGAAAATGACGTATACGATTACCCGAAGGGAACTCCTTACCGGGATATTGCGAAGGCAATGCAGAAGAAATACAGATATCCGATCGTCCTGGTCACGGTGGACGGCAGACTCCGTGAGCTGCACAAGTGTCTGGATCATTCCTGTACCATGGGGTTTGTCACCCTGGCCGACGATATCGGTCATAAAACCTATCAGAGAAGTCTCACGCTCCTGATGCTGAAAGCCATGTACCATGTGGCCGGACATGAGAAGATCGATAAGATCGTTGTGCAGTATTCCATGGGAAGCGGCTTTTACTGTACTGTGCAGGGCAGGGTATCGCTGGATCAGGAATTTCTGGATCAGGTAAAAGAATACATGACAGAACTGGCCGAACGGGAGATCCCCATCCGAAAGAAAAATGTGGGAACCCATGAGGCGAGAGAAAAATTCCGCAGCTACGGAATGCTGGATAAGGAAAAACTGTTCCGCTACCGCAGAGTGTCCAGAGTCAATCTTTATGAACTAGACGGCTTCGAGGATTACTTTTACGGGTTCATGGTGGCGGACACGGGATACCTGAAATATTTTGATCTCCGGCTGTATGACGAAGGGTTTGTCCTGATCTTTCCCACAAGGTATGAACCGGAAACTCTGCCGGAACTGGAATTCTCCAGGAAAGTTTTTCAGGTGCAGAAGGAATCCGAGGGCTGGGGACAGCGGCTGGGTATTGATACCGTGGGAGCGCTCAATGGAAAGATCTGCGAGGGCGGATCCCACCATATGATGCTGATCGCGGAAGCGCTGCAGGAACAGAAGATCGCCGAGCTGGCCGGCGAAATCGCGAAGCGGAGAAATGTAAAATTTGTCATGATTGCGGGTCCGTCCTCCTCGGGAAAGACCACGTTCTGCTACCGGCTGACGATTCAGCTGGCAGCACACGGCCTGGTTCCCCATCCGGTCAGCTTGGATAATTATTATCTGAACCGTGTGGATACGCCGAAAGACGAAAACGGGGAATATGATTTCGAATGTCTGGAGGCTCTGGACCTGAAGCTTCTGGACAGAGATCTGAATACGCTCCTGAACGGCGGACAGATCGAGCTTCCCTACTATAATTTCAAGACAGGAAAACGCGAATACAAGGGTAATTATCTGGAACTTGGGGCGGAAGACATTCTTGTGATGGAAGGGATCCACGGACTCAATGACAGGCTGAGCAGTTTTATCCCGAAGGACAGCTGCTATAAAGTCTACATCAGTGCTCTGACACAGTTGAATGTGGATGAGCACAACCGGATTCCGACAACCGATGGACGGCTGATCCGCCGGATGGTGCGGGATAACCGGACCCGGGCTACTTCTGCCCGGGAGACGATCGCCATGTGGCATAAAGTGCGCAGAGGCGAGGAAAAATATATTTTCCCTTATCAGGATTCGGCTGATTTCGTGTTTAATTCAGCGTTGGTCTATGAACTGTCGGTACTGAAGCAGTACGCGGAACCGATCCTGTTCCAGATTCCGGAGGACGCTCCGGAATATCAGGAGGCAAAGAGGCTGCTGAAGTTTCTGGACTATTTTGTGGGGATCCCCAGTGAGCCGGTCCCGCAGAATTCTATCCTCAGGGAATTTATCGGCGGCAGCTGTTTTGATGTTTAGGGGGGACGAAAGCGGTCGGAGGCGGCTGTATGCATGTGCGGCGGGCGGCTGCGCAGCCGTGGAAAATCTATGCGTCCGGAGGCCCCTCCGGATGGGTACCGGAGCGATTCGATAGGAATTGTTGATCAATTCCCATCTCAGCGCTCCTCAGGCTCCGGACTTGAAGTCCTGCGCCTGCCCCATCCGGAGGGGTCTCCGGGCGCTGAGATTTTCTCACGGCTGCGCAGATGCCCGCCGTACATGCATACAGCCGCCTCCGGCCGCTTTCTGGTTGTGTGGGGCGCGAGGGACGATGGCGCTTGGTGACGGCTTGGTCGGGGCTGCGCATTGGATGCCGTAACAGTTCAGCTTGCTGAACTGTTACCTTTTCTGCGCGGTTTGTGTGAAAAAGTGGTGGACAGGTTTTGGGGTTTGTGGTAGAATAAGGCGGCGAAGTAGAACATGTAATCGCGGCTGGCAGGACCGAAAGGGGCCAGGTGAGGAAAGTCCGGGCTTCACAGGGCAGGATGCCGGATAACGTCCGGCGGAGGCGACTCCAGGGATAGTGCAACAGAGAGATACCGCCAGAGCGGCGCGTGCGCCGGAACTGGTAAGGGTGGAAAGGCAGTGTAAGAGACTACCGTTCCTCTGGTAACAGGGGAAGCCATGTAAACCCCATCCGAAGCAAGACCGAACAGAAAACTATGTGGCGGCCCGTCACGTTTTCAGGTTGGTCGCTGGAGGGCACTGGCGACAGTG
>ERZ1090868.1073-NODE-1074-length-14666-cov-8.791322_pt1 | contig 14666 bp, 16 predicted proteins | sample MGYA00478475_ERZ1090868 | MGnify/ENA primary metagenome ERZ1090868 (study PRJEB33644, sample SAMEA5815747) | chicken gut metagenome | biome: Chicken; feature: Gastrointestinal Tract; material: Caecum | place: Ireland | collected 2019-01-01 | study: A study of...
TACTCGATGACGTCGAGTCTCGTGGGCTCGGAGATGTGTATAAGAGACAGCCTTAAAAGGTGGATTTTTAAAGTTTTAGTCTTCAAATACACAATACTGAGCCATATATGCTTCCATCTGAGGAAGAATATCAGCATAAGTGCCTTGTTCTTTGAGATATTCATAAATATCACGCACTGTGATTAGAGAATGAACTTTAATGCCAAACTCCTCGCCAACTTCCATAACAGCGGTCTTGCCAGCGGTTTGACCTACTTCACAGCGGTTTACAGATATAAACATATCGGTTACTTTCACATCTGCACAGCCAGTAAGTACAGGCATTGTCTCACGAATAGCTGTGCCAGCAGTGATAACGTCCTCAATGATAATAACTCTATCGCCGTTTTGCGGCTTATAACCTACAATGCTGCCACCTTCGCCATGGTCTTTAACTTCTTTACGGTTGAAGAAAAATGGCTTGTCAATACCATAGTTACGAGCTAATGCACCAGAAGTTGAGGTTGCAAGTGGTATACCCTTATAAGCAGGGCCAAACATTGCATCAAAGTTATCACCAATGGTTTCCTTGATAGCTGCTGCATAAAATTCGCCTAGACGTGAGTTTTGCAGACCAGTTTTATAGTTGCCTGTGTTTACAAAGTATGGAGTTTGTCTGCCAGACTTTGTTACAAAGCTACCAAAACGCAGTACATCAGCACTCATCATAAATTCAATAAATTCTTTTTTTTGAGCAGAAAGCATTATATTCAATCCTTTACAATAAAATTACTATCTTTAATGACATCTTTATGTTGATTTACCAAATCCTCTAGAGTTATATTATCAACATAATTATTTATAGCATCAGCAAAACCATTCCAGAATGGAAGTGTGGAACAGGTATCTTTTCTAGAGCAGATTGCTGCGTTTTTTTCAAGACATGCGATAGGTGCAAGTCCGCCTTCTGTAACACGCAGAATTTCACCAGCAGTGTAAGCCTGTGCAGGTTTAGAAAGACGATAACCGCCTTGTGCACCACGAACAGAGCGTAAAAGCCCCGAACGGCTAAGCTGATTTACAATTTGTTCAAGATATTTTATGGATATGCCTTGACGAGCAGAAATTTCCTTTAGCGGAATGAAACTCCCGTGGTCATGTTCCGCAAGGTCAATCATAAGTCTGAGTGCATATCGTCCTTTTGTGGAAACTTTCATGCATAATCCTCCCATAAATACACGATAATCATACCATAAAAGCAACATAAACACAAGGTTTTAAGACATATAAAAACAGTTAGCTTTACAATATATTTGCAATATGTTACACTAAAAACGGCATTTTGTAATCATAGGAGGGAATAATGCTTACAGAATTTTCAAGAACTGAACTGCTTTTAGGCAGTGAGGCTATGGACAAATTAATAAATGCTAAAGTGGCAGTTTTCGGTGTTGGTGGAGTTGGTGCAGCTTGCTGTGAGGCTCTTGCCAGAGCTGGAATAAAAAATCTCACACTAATAGATGGCGATACTATTTCGATAACTAATAGAAACCGTCAGATTATCGCTTTAAACTCTACTACTGGTAAACCGAAAGCTCAGGCTATGGCGGATAGAATTAAGGATATAAACCCAAATTGTAATGTAACTGCTTTACAGCTTTTTCTAACAGAACAAAGTGATTTTGATTTTACAAAGTTTGATTATATAGTAGATGCAATAGACACTGTATCTGCTAAACTTTTTATGATAGAAAAATGCTATAAACAAGGTGTTAATATTATTTCAAGCATGGGTACGGGCAATAAACTTGACCCTACTCAGTTTGAAGTAAGCGATATTTATAAAACTTCGGTTTGCCCGCTCGCCAGAGTGATGAGAAAAGAACTCAAAAACCGAGGTGTTAAAAAGCTAAAAGTTGTATATTCAAAAGAAGAACCTCAAAAAATACCTAAAGAGCGTTATCAAAACTGCTTAGAAGATAAAAAAGGTACAGCAGGCAGACCAGTACCAGCTAGTATATCTTTTGTACCTCCAGTTGCAGGTATGATTTTAGCTGGTGAGGTTATAAAAGATTTAATTAAATTATGATTGTGAGCTGATTTTTTGAAAAATCCTGTTATTTGGTTTTTTCGTATTCTTTGTGTAGCTTTTCTTGGTATTAATATATACCTTGAACATAGTGGTAAATTTATAGTTGACCCTGAAATAAAACTTATTTTAGCCGCTATTTTTATAGCGTTGCTTACAGTTGCAGTAAACCCATTTAAAGGCTCGGTAAATAAAAAAACTTGGCTATGGATAATGTTTTTATATTATCTTTGGGTACTTGCAAACTTGCTGTTTTTTGATTTAGGCTTTGGCAGACATGCCGCCCTTAGCGGTATAAATTTAAAGCCTTTCTACACAATACGAAATTATTTAACCGCTTATGAGATTGGAAATATAACAAAAGAGCTTGTTGTTATAAATTTAATCGGAAACCTTGCAGCTTTTGCACCTATGGCAATCTTTTTGCCTGCTCTCTTTAAAGTAGAGCATAACTTTTTAGTATTCTTTTTAACTATTTTTCTTATGGTCGCCACCGTTGAAGGTGTGCAGTATTTTACAGGTACGGGCAGCTGTGATGTAGATGATTTGATATTAAATGTAGTTGGTGCTATGGTCATATGGGTTATTTTATTGCCATGGCGTATTATTATGAAATATAAGGGGCGTTGGCAATGAAAAAAAAGGTAGTAATTGTTGGTTTAGGTCTTATGGGTGGCTCTATGGCTATGGCCATTCATAAATATACCGATAATGAAGTTTATGGTTATAATCGTACCCGCTCGGTAGCTGAAAGAGCTTTAGCTGATGGCACATTAGATGGCATTGCTGATGATAATATAATATCTGAAGCTGATATTATGATTATAAGCCTTTATCCACAGGCAACAGTTGATTTTCTTTTAGAAAAAATGCCTAAGATGAAAAAAGGTGCTATTATAGTAGATTTAGTAGGTGTAAAAAAATATTTAGATGAAAAACTTACTGAGCCTGCTAAAAAAGCTGGTGTGCATTTTATCGGTGGTCACCCAATGGCTGGTAAAGAGTTTTCAGGATATGCTTTTGCTGATGCTGACCTTTTTATGGGTGCAAGTATGATTTTAGTTCCTAATGACTCCAGCCCACTTTGGGCAGTAGATGAGATGGACGGCTTTTTTAATAAATTAGGCTTTGGTCAAGTTGTTCGTTGTTCTCCTGAGCAACATGATGCTATGATTGCTTTTACCTCTCAGCTTGCTCATGTCGTTTCAAGTGCTTATATTAAAAGCCCTGAGGCACTTCGCCATAATGGCTATTCAGCGGGAAGTTATAAGGATTTAACCAGAGTTGCTAAATTAAATGAACATATGTGGACTGAGCTATTTTTGAAGAATAAAGAGCCACTGGTCAAGGAAATTGACGAGATTATATTACATTTAACAGAGTATCGTGATGCTATTTCAAATGGTGAAGAAGAACGTCTTTGCACTTTACTTCGTGAGGGTAGAGAACGTAAGGAAAGCATAGGTTAATATGACTATATTAGGTGAGCGTATTCGCACTCTTAGACGCAGGTCAGAAATGACACAGGGAGAGCTTGCTAAAAGACTTGAAATTTCTCAAAGTGCAGTCGGTATGTATGAACAGGGTAGACGTGAACCACCTTATAATTTGCTTATAAAAATATCAAAGCTGTTTGATGTAAAACTTGATTGGCTTTTGTCGGACGGTACAGAACAGGAATCAAGAGAACTTGATGAGATGTTTGAGGATTTTTTCAAAGCTATGCGTCAAAAACGTGGTTTAAAATTTCATGGTGAGCTGCTTTCAGTAGATGAAATAGAAAGTATAATAAAAGGCATAAAACTCGGTGCAGAGCTTGCGATAAAACAGAATATATAAAAAAAGTAGCTGAGAAAACTCAGCTACTTTTTAAGTTATAGCATGAAAAAACCTGATACACAGAGTATCAGGCTTAATGGCAGCCGAAGAAGGATTCGAACCCTCACAAACAGAGTCAGAGTCTGTCGTGCTACCTTTACACAATTCGGCTAAATATTCTATTGTCTAACTGACGAAAATTATTATATCTAAATACAGAATAAAAGTCAAGCATTTTTTTGAAAAAATTTAAAAAAATCTAACAGTTTTTTTTGCGGTCTTTTGCTAAAATTCTGTACATAAGTATATGGAAATAATATTAAACACAAGATATAATAAAATACGAATAAAAGTCGTAATTGTTAGTCGTTAATAGGAGGACACATGATTAGAAACGATTTAAGAAATATTGCTATAATTGCTCACGTTGACCATGGTAAAACAACTCTGGTTGACCAGATGTTAAAACAAGCAGGTACATTTAGAGAAAACCAAGTTGTTGAAGAACGTGTTATGGACTCAAATGATATTGAGCGTGAACGTGGTATTACTATCCTTGCTAAGAATACATCACTTCATTACAAAGATACAAAAATTAACATTGTCGATACCCCAGGGCATGCTGATTTCTCTGGTGAGGTAGAGCGTATCTTAAAGATGGTTGACGGTGTTATTTTGCTTGTTGATGCAGCAGAAGGCCCTATGCCTCAAACACGTTTTGTACTGCAAAAGGCTCTGGAGTTTGGTCATAAAATTATTATCGTTGTAAATAAAATTGATAGACCAGATGCAAGACTTTATGAAGTTGGTGACGAGGTATTAGAGCTGCTTTTAACACTAGATGCAACTGATGAACAGCTTGACAGCCCTATTATTTACTGCTCTGGTCGTGATGGCACAGCATCTATGTCACCAGATGTTCAAGGTGAAGACCTTGTTCCACTGTTTGAAAATATTCTTTCTCATATCTCTGGCCCTGATGTTGATATGGAGGGCGAAACTCAAATGCTTGTTTCCTCTATCGACTACAATGAATATGTGGGAAGAATTGGTATAGGCAGAATTGAGCGTGGCACATTAAAAGTAGGTCAACAAGTTACCGTTTGTGACTACCATCAGAGCATTAAGCCTTACAATTCTAAGATTGTTTCTTTATACGCAATCGAGGGCTTAGTTCGTACACCTGTCGATGAAATGAAAGCAGGCGATATTGTTTGTTTCTCTGGTATTGAAAATATCACTATCGGTGAAACTCTATGTGCTGCGGGTACAAATGAGCCTTTGCCATTTGTTAAAATCTCTGAGCCTACTGTTGAAATGTACTTCTCTGTAAATGATTCTCCATTTGCGGGTAAAGAAGGTAAATTTGTAACCTCTCGTCATCTGCGTGACCGTTTGTTTAAGGAATTACTGCGTGACGTTTCTTTAAGAGTTTCAGAAACCGACACAACTGATTCCTTTAGAGTTGCTGGTCGTGGTGAAATGCATCTTTCAATCTTAACCGAAAACCTACGTCGTGAGGGTTATGAGTTCCAAGTAGGTGCACCTAAGGCTATGATGAAGGAAATAGATGGTGTTAAATGCGAGCCTATTGAGCGTATGATTGCTGACGTTCCACAAGAGTCTTTAGGTTCTGTTATGGAAAAAATGGGTTCTCGTAAGGGTGAGCTTGTAACCATGAGCCCTAAGGGTGATGACCGTATGAGAGTTGAATTTTTAATCCCTGCTCGTGGTCTGTTTGGCTATCGTAGCGAATTTTTAACTGATACAAAGGGCGAGGGTGTTATGAACACTGTATTCCATGAGTATCAGCCATATAAGGGCGAAATTCAAAAGCGTTCTATTGGTGCTTTAATCGCATTTGAAACAGGTGAAGCCGTAACCTATGGTTTGTTTAATGCTCAAGAGCGTGGCACATTGTTTATTGGTGCAGGTACTCAGGTTTATGAGGGCATGATTGTAGGCAGCACTCCAACAGGTGAGGATATCGCTGTAAACGTTTGTAAAAAGAAACAGCTTACAAACACTCGTGCTTCTGGTTCTGATGATGCACTTCGCCTAATTCCACCTCGTCAGATGTCCATTGAATCTGCACTCGAGTTTATAGGCGATGATGAAATGCTTGAAGTTACACCAAAAAGTCTGCGTATTCGTAAAAAGATTTTATCTAACCAAATGCGTATGAAGAAAACAAAGGGTTAATAAATATTTATATATAAAAGGAGTAACAAAAAATGAAGAATGTAATTTCTACAACTTTAGCACCAGCTGCTATTGGTCCATATTCTCAGGCAATCGAGGTAAATGGCACTATTTACACATCTGGTCAAATTCCACTTGACCCAACTACTGGCGAAATCGTTGGTACAACCATTGAGGAGCAAGCAGAACAGGTAATGCAAAACTTAAAAGCTGTTTTAGCTTATGCGGGCGTTGGTATGGATTGTGTTGTTAAAACAACTTGTTTCTTAGCTGACCTTGCTGATTTTACTGCATTTAATGAGGTTTATGGAAAGTATTTCCCAGAAAATCCTCCAGCTCGTTCTTGCTTCCAAGTAGCAGCTCTACCAAAGAATGCTAAGGTAGAAGTTGAAGTGATTGCTGTTAAACCACAAATTAAGTAATAAATAAGGCGTGTTGCTGTTATGGTAACACGCTTTTATTATGGTTGTCTTGTGCTTACCCTGTGTTTGTGTTAAAATAAGTAATATATAGAAATGCCCATAGCTTTATAGTTTAGGGCTGACAAATGGGAGGGTGTTTTTTCTTGAAAATTCAGGAATCAGCAGAAAATTATCTAGAAGCTATATTAATGATTACAAATGAAAAAGGCTCTTGCCGCTCAATAGATGTTGCACAATTTTTGGAATTTTCTAAGCCTAGTGTAAGTCGTGCTATGGGACTTCTAAGGGAAAATGGATATGTTATAATGGACGAAAATGGTCTTTTAAGTCTCACTGAGTCAGGTAAGGAAATCGCTGACCGTATATTAGAACGTCACGAACTTTTAACAAAATGGCTTATTCGTTTGGGTGTATGTGAAGAAACTGCACAAGCTGACGCTTGTAGAATTGAGCATGTTATAAGCGTAGAGACTTTTGAAAAAATAAAGGCTCATATTAAATAATGCTTTGCGGAATACATATGTGTTCCGCTTTTTTTATACACAAAATACATTTTTTCGCTTTTTAAATGGCTATAATAGATGTATAATAATAAAAGATTGTTTAGTCCATTTGAAGGGAGGACTTACAAAATGGCAGAATTTATATCGCATTATTTATTTGGTCAGGAAATACTTCCGCTTATGCCTAAAGCTGCTCAAAATGCAGCTACAACATATAAAGCAGCATTTAACTGGGGACTGCAAGGGCCAGACCCGTTTTTTTATCATGCTCTAGCTTTGGGCAGTCCATTTAAAAAATATGCTAATTTAATGCACTCACAGAAAACAGATGAGCTATTTTATGCTTTTTCTCGTGCTGTAAATAGGCTTTGTGATGAGCGTCAAATAATAGCTCAGGCATATTTTTATGGCTTTTTATGCCATTATGCACTTGATAGCAATATTCACCCTTATGTTTATTGCCGTCAGCTTCAGTGGAAAGAAAAAATGCCTAATGTAAATGACAGCTCTATTCATTGCAGAATTGAAAATGATATAGACCATGAGCTTTATATGGCAAAATTTAAAAAACCTCTTACCGATTTTGATGTTGATAAACAATATAAATTAAGTGAAGAAGAAATTGCAGTTATTTCTGTTATACTTCATTATGTTTTAAAATCAGTATATGATGTTAATATTCCAACAGCAAAAATTAGAATGAGTTTTGAAGAAATGCGTAGAGTTATAAAAGTGCTTTACAGCAAAAATCAAACTATATGCCAAAGTCTTAAAAAACTTGAATGTATAGTTGGAAAGGGACTTTTTACAGGTCATTTTAAAACAGAAAAACCAAATTGGGACTGCTTAAACCTTAAACATAGTCCATGGTTTAATGCTTGGCAGCCTAACACACTAAGAGCTGAATCAGTGCCTGAGATATTTGATATTGCAGGTAAAGAGGCGGCAAATCTGGCAGTACAGTATTCATCAGAACTTGACGCTGGTTGGATGTTACTTCATCATTTTGATGTTTCTTTTGACAATGGAAATCCTAAAAACAGAGCTTTTAAACAGCTTAATTAATATACAAACTTATGGAGGGAAAAATAATGAATAATTTTACTTTCTGCACACCAACAAAGGTTATTTTCGGTAAAGATATCGAAAAGCAAATAGGTGAGACTATCAAAGGATATGGTGCTTCCCGTGTACTTATTCATTATGGCGGTGGTTCTGTTAAAAAAACAGGTCTATTTGATAAAGTTGTAAATTCACTTGAAAGTGCAGGTTTAAGTTATATAGAGCTTGGCGGCGTTGAACCTAACCCTAAGCTCTCATTTATACATAAGGGTATTGAGCTTTGTAAAAAGGAAAATATCGACTTTATTTTAGCTGTTGGTGGTGGCAGTGTTGTAGACTCATCAAAGGCTATTGGTGTTGGTCTTGTAACTGGTAATGACCCTTGGCAATATGCTTCTACTGGTACACACCCAGAGCCAAATGAGGTTTTCCCAGTTGGTGTTGTGTTAACTCTTGCGGCAGCAGGCAGTGAGATGTCTAACTCTGACGTTATAACAAATGATACTATCACTCCTTGGGTAAAACAGGGTATTACTTCTGAAACTGTACGTCCGCTCGTTGCATTTATGAACCCAGAAAACACATTTACTGTGTCTAAATTCCAAACTGGTTGCGGTATTGTTGATATTATGATGCACACTATGGAGCGTTATTTCTTAGGTGTAGGCGATTGCGATTTAACCGAAAGATTAGCTGAGGGTCTTTTAATTGCCGTTCGTGATGCTGGCAGAGTTGCTATTGCAAATCCAGAAGATTATGAGGCTAGAGCTACTTTGATGTGGGCATCTTCACTAAGCCATAATGATTTAACAGGTTGTGGAAAGCCACGTTACTTCCCAGTTCATAAGCTTGAGCACCCTGTATCTGCACTGCATGATAATATTTCTCATGGTGCTGGTCTGTCTGTATTATTCCCAGCTTGGGCTGAATTTGTTATGAAATATGACACAATGAAGTTTGCTCAGCTTGCTAATAGACTTTGGGGAGTAGAAATGAACTTTGACCACCCAGAAAAAACCGCTAAGGACGGTATCAAGGCTATGAGAGCATACTTTAAGGAAATTGGTATGCCTATCACCATGAGTGAGCTTGGCTTAAAACCAGAAGATTATGAAGATATTATAAATCTCACAACCAAAAACGGAACAGCTAAGATTAAGAGTTATATTGACCTTGGTAAAGAGGAAATCAGAGAGATTTATAAGCTTGCAGAATAAAAATAATAAAGCGTATCACAATAAAAGTGATACGCTTTTTGTGTTTTTAGGCCTCTGGGTCAACAGGGACGCCGTCAGCATCTAAAAGCTCAAAGTGTAAATGTGCACTTTGGCTTGCCTCTGCTGGTACAAGTTCTGCAATAGTGCCGATAACATCGCCTGCACTCACTTTGCTGCCTGTTTTAACCTTTGCATCTTCATTTAGTCCACGATAAATAGCTGTTCTATTGTCAGAGAGCTTTATTGTAACAGAGCAACCCCACAAAGAATCATTGCTTACATCGGTTACTTCACCGTTTTGCACTGCATAAACATGGTCACCTGCATTGCCTGCATAGTCTGTGCCTGCATGCACACGCCAATCACCAAATGTTTCTTGATAAATTAGCTTAGTACCTGAAAAAGCTTGACTTACTTCGCCGTCAGTTGGTCTAACCCATACAGGGGTAGTAGATGCAGTTTGCTCAGTTTCCTCTGGTTCTTCTGATACGGTAGATGTGGTTGTTTCATCTGTTTCATTGATAGTAGGTTCAGTTACTTCGCTAGATGTTTCTAGAGATGTGTCTAAAGTGTCATCTAATGAGTTATCTTCTAATGAAGTTTGTAAGCTTTCATCATCATCTAGTAAGTTATCAATCGGGTCTTGTAAAACATCTTCCTTAGGTTCCCATGTGGTTTGTGGTAAGTCTGGAACATATTCAACAGAATCCATTGATGCTTCATTAGAAATTGGTGCAAAGAATAATACATAACCTGAAATTGCGATTGCGATAGCACAAACAGTCAGGATTATGTAAAATCCTCTGTTTTGTGCTGCTGTTTGACGTCTTGTGTTTTTTTGCATATTTGTCCACCTCCAATTTTATTATGGACGGCGAACTTCACCCTTATACAAAATTATTCGCTTATTTCAGTGAGTGATTTAATTTGTGTGCCTTGATAATAATGAGTTAAAATTTCATCATAAGTTTTTCCTTGTTCTGCCAAATATTTTGCTCCATATTGGCTAAGTCCTACGCCATGACCATAACCAGTAGTATTAAATGAAATACTATCTTCAGATGTAGTGACTGTGAAATTGGTTGAATTTAAGCCAAGAGTTTCTCTTAAATCTGTTCCAGTAACCTGAACTGAGCCAAGTTTTACTGTTTTTATACCGCCAGCTGCTGAGCGTTCACTCGCTGCAAACCATGTTTCAGGTTTGCCTGTTAAATCTGCTGATGGAATAGCTTTTTTAATTATATCTCTAAATTCATCAAGTGAAAAAGTTACAGTTTCTTTGTATTTAGAACATGCATCTCCGCCTTTGCTTTCAACATTTGTGAGATATGGTATATCACTGCCCCAAACATCTTTTGCACTTTCGGTCATTTCTCCAGATGCCGCACTAAATACTGCTATAATCGGTTCGTTTTCATATGTAACAATCAAATCTTTAGTATCATTGACCGCTTGCATAATTATATTTTCATAATTTTCTGCATTATCCCCCCAACTTGCAACTTTTTCAGTGAGTGGCTTATATGCTGCACAATGATGAAAATCGTCGCACACATCTGCATCTGGGTGAGTGTCTGACCTGCCCGCACTAATTTTATATACTGCATAAGTTCTTGCAGCTACGGCTTGGGCTTTTATTGCTTCAATAGGGAAATCAGGCGAAATTTCAGAGGCAACTACGCCAGCTATATAATCTTCAAGCCCCATTTCTTCGGCTTTACCATCTACTGAAACGGTTATGGTTTGCTCATCTTCAATTTGTGCATTTGCATGAACAGACAGCATATCTTGCATAAAGTTATTATCAGAGCTATTATTTATATATTGTATTGAAATAGGCAATAAGTATATTAAAATAGTCAAAACTATGCCAAGTGATATGATTTTACGCATTTTAACCCTCCGTTATTTTAGTGTTGTCTTTATTTTGTATATGTTGTTACATTGACTTTATTACATGAATACGGTAAAATAATTTCATTATAAACTAATAAAAAGGGGAGTGTGAGTGTCAATGAACCGTATGTTAAAAGATGTTGATTGTTCGGTCATTTCTAATTTATGCGAAAACCTTGCACCTTATAACCATATTCGCTCGGAACTATTTTCACGATATGGTGTTAAAAAAGGTTTGCGTAATGCTGACGGTACAGGTGTAGTTGCAGGTATCACTAGACTTAGTAATGTTCATGGTTATATCATAAATGAAGGTGAACGTGAGCCAATAGAGGGTAGACTCACTTATAGAGGTATCGACCTTTATGACCTTATAAACGGTTTTGAAGCTGAAGACCGTTTCGGTTATGGTGAAGTTTCTTATTTATTGTTATCTGGTAAACTTCCAAATAAAGATGAGCTTAAAGCATTTAAATATGCCATGGGCGAGGCTAGAGCTTTACCTGAAAACTTTACTGAGGATATAATTATGCGTGCTCCAAGTAAAGACCTTATGAATAAGCTTGCAAGTGCTACTCTGGCTCTTTATTCTTATGATAATAACCCAGATGACACTTCTCTCCAAAATATAATGCGTCAGGCTATGGGACTTATCGCACGTTTTCCTGTTATTATTTCTCATTCTTATCAGGCTAAACGCAGATATTTTGACGGAACATCTATGTATTTACATATTCCAGATGCTCATTCTTCTACTGCTGAAACAATTTTACATCTTATTAGACCAGATGGAAAATTTACTGATGCAGAGGCTAAATTGCTTGATAGATGTCTTATTATTCATGCAGAACATGGTGGCGGTAACAACTCAGCGTTTTCTACTCGTGTTACATCTTCCTCTGGTACAGATACTTATTCTGCAATAGCTGCCGCTGTTGGTGCTCTTAAAGGTCCTAAGCATGGCGGTGCAAATCTCAAAGTTTGTCAAATGTTTGATGATATTAAACGTCATATCAAAGATTGGGCAGATGAAGATGAAGTTTATAATTATTTGATTAAAATTTTAAACAAAGAAGCTAACGACAATAGCGGTCTTATTTATGGTATGGGTCATGCAATTTATACATTAAGTGACCCTCGTGCAGTGGCGTTAAAGGCTGCGGCTCGTCCTCTTGCTGAGAAAAAAGGCTATAAAAAGGAAATGGAACTTATAGAGCTCGTTGAAAAGCTCACCCCTAAAGCTTTTGCTGAGGTTAAGGGCAGTGATGTGAAAGTTATGTGTGCAAATGTTGATATGTATTCAGGTTTTGTATATGAAATGCTTGGTATACCTAGAGAAATGTTTACTCCGCTTTTTGCCACAGCTAGAATTTCAGGCTGGCTTGGTCATAGAATAGAGGAGGTTATGACAGGCGGTAAAATTATTCGTCCTGCATATAAGTCCATTAGCAAAAAAACTCAGTATACTCCAATAGAAAAAAGATAAAACAGGGCAATTTGCCCTGTTTTTTTGTCGGTAAATATAAAAAAAGACACCTACCGAAGTAGATGTCTTCTTGGTGGAAGTTAACGGGCTCGAACCGCTGACCCTCTGCTTGTAAGGCAGATGCTCTCCCAGCTGAGCTAAACTTCCAAGATGGTGGCCCATCGGAGGCTCGAACTCCGGACCCTCTGCTTAAAAGGCAGATGCTCTGCCTGCTGAGCTAATGGACCAAAAGGCAACCTCTTGAATTGCCGAAAAACCTTGATTATTATATCACAATAAAACGACAATGTCAAACATTTTTTTAAAAAATATGAGGAAACCAGAAATAAGTGGCTGGGACGGCTGGACTCGAACCAGCGGATGGAGGAGTCAAAGTCCTCTGCCTTACCACTTGGCTACGCCCCAACATTACATGTTAGATATAACGCACTGCTTGGCAGTGCGTTATAAGTGGGGTGAGTAATGGGATTCGAACCCACGGCCTTCAGAGCCACAATCTGACGCTCTAACCAACTGAGCTATACCCACCATATAAAAAAGAAAACAACGTGGCGCGCCAGGAGGGACTCGAACCCCCGGCCTACTGCTTAGAAGGCAGTTGCTCTATCCAGCTGAGCTACTGGCGCATAGGTTATCCCGACCTAGGCAAACTAGGTGTTGTCGATGGAGCGGGTGATGGGAATCGAACCCACGTGTTCAGCTTGGAAGGCTGACATTCTACCATTGAACTACACCCGCATAATGTCGTGTGTTTTCTGACACTCATATATATTAACAGCTGATGAGCCAAATGTCAACAACTTTTTTCATATTTTTTAAAAAACTTTTTCAAAGCACAAAACATATAGAAAAAAGCTCGACCTGTGCGAAAGTCGAGCCTTTATCTTAAAATCTTTTTTAGTCCTTTAAGGATTAGCCCTGAGAGATAGCACCTACTGGGCAACCACCTGCACAAGAACCGCAATCAACACAAGCGTCAGCGTTGATTTCGTACTTGCCGTCACCCTCGGAGATAGCACCTACTGGACACTCACCAGCACAAGCACCACAGCTAATGCAAGCGTCAGAAATTACGTATGCCATAAAAAGCACCTCCTCTAAAAATTACACTCTCATTGTAACACAAGTTTAAAAAATTACAAGAGATTTTGTGCATGTTAGCCATTTGCAACTTTATGTTAGCACATGATAACTGACAAATTGTCTCTTTATAACATAATATATGTAAAATTCGATGATAAATAATCAAAAGTCAGAAATATAAAAAACTTTAAAAAACGGTAAAATAATGAGTATTCAAGAGAAAATAAGAGATAATCTCAAATAATAAAACAATAAAGGTCAGAAAAGGTCAAAAACAACACTTGCAAATATTTCTTGTGGGTGTATAATAAAAACATAAAAGGTCAAAGAAAGTCAAAGTCAGAAAACATCAAAATTATGACTGTGTTTAAAATAGATTGGAGATGGTAAAGATGAAAATGAGCGATATGATAGCCGACTTTATAGGTGAGATGTTACAAAGCGGCGGCGGTGTCGCAGAGCTAAAACGTAGGCAGGTCGCTGATAAGTTTTCATGTGTGCCAAGTCAGGTAAACTATGTTATAGAAACTCGTTTCACTCCAGAAAACGGTTATATAGTTGAAAGCCGTCGAGGTGGTGGCGGTTATATAAGGATTGTCCGTATGATGGACGATAAACAGCGTACACTTGTCGAGGCTGCAAGGGGTGTAGGTGGCAGACTCACTCAAAATGATGCTGCCAGACTTACAAAAACCCTTGTTTCAGTTGGGCTTTTAAGTGTAAGAGAGGGCAAACTTTTGCTTTCCGCTTGTTCTGATGGCTCACTTGCAGAAGTTCCAGAAGATTATAGAGATAGCATTAGAGCGAGCATTTTTAGATGTGCAATTTTAGCAATTGCCACATAGCTTTATACTTTAAGTAATATAATTACAATTTGTTATATATCTATGAAAGGAAGATGTCTTATGT
>ERZ1090868.1075-NODE-1076-length-14650-cov-6.376430_pt1 | contig 14650 bp, 8 predicted proteins | sample MGYA00478475_ERZ1090868 | MGnify/ENA primary metagenome ERZ1090868 (study PRJEB33644, sample SAMEA5815747) | chicken gut metagenome | biome: Chicken; feature: Gastrointestinal Tract; material: Caecum | place: Ireland | collected 2019-01-01 | study: A study of the...
TATACAGGTGTCGACGAAGATACGGGCGCGAGGTATCGTGCTGTCGGGGACAGGCCAGGAAATCATGGACAGGACAATGGCACAAGCGATACAGTAACGGAAGAGGGGCGTCTATGGGAAGCTGTAAATGCTCAACGCGAGGCAGGGCATGAAATAGACATTTCCTATACCGACCCCAACGCAGGCAGCTTCATGAGCTATCTCGTGCCGCTCATAGGCATCGTGCTCGTGTGCGTCGTGTTCTGGCTGATCATCCGCCAGACGCAGGGCGGCAGCAGCAAGGCGATGAGCTTCGCCAAGACGAAGGCGCGCGTCAACGCAAACATCAAGGTGCGTTTCTCCGACGTCGCGGGTGCGGAGGAAGAAAAGCAGGAACTTGCCGAAGTCGTCGAGTTTCTGAAGAGCCCCCGCAAATTCTCCGCCCTCGGCGCGCGCATCCCGAAAGGCATCCTCCTCGTCGGCCCTCCGGGCACGGGCAAAACGCTGTTCGCGAAGGCTGTGGCGGGGGAGGCGAACGTGCCGTTCTTCTCCATTTCCGGCTCCGACTTCGTCGAGATGTTCGTCGGCGTCGGCGCGTCGCGCGTCAGAGATCTGTTCGACGCGGCGAAGAAGAGTCAGCCCTGCATCGTGTTCATCGACGAGATCGACGCCGTCGGCCGCCAGCGCGGCACGGGCCTCGGCGGCGGGCACGACGAGCGCGAGCAGACGCTCAACCAGCTGCTCGTGCAGATGGACGGCTTTGAAACCAACGAGGGGATCATCGTCATGGCGGCGACCAACCGCGCAGACATCCTCGACCCCGCCCTGCTCCGTCCCGGCCGTTTCGACAGGCAGATCCATGTGAACCTCCCCGACGTGCGCGGCAGGGAACAGATCCTCAAAGTACACGCGCGCAACAAACCTCTCGCGCCCGACGTGAACTTCAAGATCCTCGCCCGCATGACGAGCGGCTTCTCGGGGGCTGACCTCGAAAACCTCCTCAACGAAGCGGCGATTCTCACCGCCCGCGCGAACAAAAAGATGATCGGCAACCACGAGCTGTTCGAGGGCATCAACAAAGTCCTCCTCGGCCCGCAGAAGAAGAGCCGCCTCGTCACCGAGTCCGACAAGCGGATCACGGCATACCATGAGAGCGGTCACGCCATCATCGCCAAGCTGTGCAAGCACTGCGACCCCGTTCAGGAGGTCTCCATCATCGCGCGCGGCATGGCGGCAGGCTACACCATGACCCGCCCCGACAGCGACGACAATCACATGACCCGTGCAAAGCTCACCGACCTCGTCTGCGAACTTCTCGGCGGCCGCGTCGCGGAAGAGCTCGTCATCAAGGACGTGTCGACGGGTGCCTCCAACGACTTGCAGCGCGTCACCGAGATCGCCCGCAAGATGGTCACCGAGTGGGGCATGAGCGAGCGCGTCGGCCTCGTCACCTATCGGTCGGACAGCCCCATCTTCCTCGGCAGGGACATGGAAGCCCACAACAGTTACAGCGAGGAGACGGCGGGCATCATCGACGAAGAGGTGCACAAGATCATCGAAACCGCCCATGCGCGCGCCGTGGAACTTCTCACGTCGAACCGCAAGGTGCTCGACAATATGGCGCGCGTGCTCGTGGAGCGTGAAACCATCTACACCGACGAGGTGGATATGCTTCTCGACGGCGCTTCCGTGGAAGACGTATACCGTTATATGGATACCAAAGAAAAGGCCGCGGAAGAAAATCCCTTCAAGCGCTTCGTGCACGACGAGGGGCCTGCAGACGGCGGCAAACCCGCAGTCAGCGAAGACGTCGCCAAAGTAAAGGGCGACTAAACCGGCGGCTCGGGCTAAGGCTACAATAAATAATAAGTAAAATGTTTGCCCGCCCCGCCTTGCGGCGGAGCGGGACGGCCCGTTCCGGCGGGCAAAAAAATAAATTACCACGGTGAAAGAGAATGGGAAAGATCGTTTCGTTTTCCAACCAGAAGGGGGGCGTGGGCAAGACGACGACTTGCGTGAACATGGCGTCGTTCATAGCCGCCTCGGGCAAAAAAGTCCTGCTCGTCGACATCGACCCGCAGGGCAACGCGACGACGGGCCTCGGGTTTTCCAAAAGCTCGCTGAAAAAGTCCGTCTATAACGTGCTCATCGACGACGAGCGCGCGGCGGACAACATTCTGAACACGGAGGTCGAAAACCTCGACCTTCTGCCCTCGAACATCGACCTCGCGGGCGCGGAGGTGGAGCTCGTGTACAAGCCCCGCCGCGAAAAGGTTCTGAAAAGCGCCCTCGAAGAGGAAAAGGGCAAGTATGATTACATCATGATCGACTGCCCGCCTTCGCTCGGGCTCCTGACCATCAACGCGCTCGCCGCGTCCGACTCGGTCATCATCCCCATTCAGAGCGAGTACTATGCTCTCGAAGGCCTGTCCCAGCTGATGAACTCCATCTCGCTCGTGAAACAGCACCTCAACCCGGCGCTCGACGTAGACGGCGTCGTCCTCACCATGTACGACAGCCGCTCGCTCATCTCCAAGCAGATCGCGGAGGAGATCAGAAAGTTTTTCACCAAACGCCTGTTCGAGATCGTCGTGCCGCGCAACATCCGCCTCGTCGAGGCGAGTTCCTACGGCAAGCCCATCATGATGCACGACCCCAAATGCACGGGGGCGCGCGCGTATAAGGCGCTCACGCAGGAGTATCTCGACCGCGAAGAGAAGAAGAAGTCGAAGGGCGCGAACTGACCGCAGGGCGGAACGGAGGAAGTATGAAGACGAACAGAGGATTAGGCAGGGGGCTGAACGCGCTCTTTATGGACACCGAGGAGGCGTACGAGAACGCGGCGAAAACGCCCGCTCCCGCCGCGGCGGAGTTTACCCCGTCCGACGGCGGTGCCGACGTGAAAGGGCTGAAAGAGGTGGATATAAGCCTCATCCGTCCCAACCCCAACCAGCCGCGTAAAAATTTCGACGAAGAGGCGCTGAACGAGCTTGCCGATTCCATCCGCAAGCACGGCATGATCATGCCCATCGTCGTCAACGAGCCGGAAGACGGCAAATACATGATCATCGCGGGCGAACGCCGCTACCGCGCGGCAAAGATGGCGGGCAAGACAAAAGTCCCCGTCGTCGTCCGTTCCTATACCGAACGCGAGGTCAAGGAGATCTCCCTCATCGAGAACCTCCAGCGCGAGGACCTCAACCCCATCGAAGCGGCGAACGCGATGAAGCAGCTGATGGACGAGTACCGCCTCACGCAGGAAGAGCTTGCCGAACGCATCGGCAAATCCCGCCCCGCGGTCACCAACACCCTCCGCCTGCTCTCGCTCACGCCCGAGGTCATCTCGATGGTCGCCTCCGGCAAGTTGAGCGCCGGGCACGCGCGCGCGCTCGTCACCCTTCCCGAAGACGTGCAGTACAAGCTCGCCGGCGACGCCGTCAAAGACGGCCTTTCCGTCCGCGACATCGAGCGCAGCGTCCGCGACTATTTCGCCTCCCCCGAAGAGCTCGCCGACAAAAAGAACAAGCAGAAGCAGCAGGTCTCCATCGAGCTCAAAGACCTCATCGAACGGATGCGTCACACCTTCAAAACGAAGGTCTCCCTCATCGGCAACGACAAAAAGGGCCGCATTTACATCGACTATTACAACACCGACGACCTCAACCGCATCAGCGAGATCGTCGACCTCGTCGACCGCAGCGAACTGCGCTGAACAAACGCGAAACACAGAGTCAGAACTCCCCGCAGGCGAAAGCCGCGGGGAGTTTTTCTTTCCTTATTTATATATAAAGCGCGCGGGGCGCGGGGCATGAAAAGAATGTCAGTTATTCACAAAAATTTCATAAACATATTTACACTTCAAGTTGCAATATCGCAAGAAAAACCGGCGACAGACAGGTGAACGTTTCGCTAAAAAGGCGAAGAAAGGCGGGTTTTCGGGCTTTTCCGGAGGGGGAAGCTGTCGTAAAATGGAGAACCCTGTTATAAGTTAACGATAATTGTGCAAATCGACTAAAAAACTTCGGAAAAAAGTATATTTTTTCACAAAAAATTTGAAACAAACTATTGACATGTCGCGGGTTGTGTGATATTATAAAACCATCAAAAAGGGGGGAGTGTCTGCGATCATCCGCGCGAGCGGCTGAGGGGCGGGCTGTACCTGTCCTTTTCGGCGGAGCACGGGTGATTTTTTATGCCCTGAAGCTCAACGGAGAGGCGCCTCTCCGTTTTGTTTTCCTTTCCGGAAAACAAAACGGGACGCATATTCAGCAGTTCTGAAAACCAAAATAAAAAATAAAAAGCGAGGTTTATATCATGAAAAGAATGTTGAAAAAACTTTCTATGATCGGCCTGGCGGTCGCGCTGATCCTCTCGCTCTGTCTCGGCGTCGCCGCGTGCGGCGGTCCCGACGGCAGCGGCAACATCAGCGTTTCGGTATTCTGTACCGAGCAGGATCGTGCGACGTATCAGGATCTGATCGACACATGGGAGCAGGAATATGCGGCGCAGCTGCGCGCCTCCGACCCGGATACATTCGGGAAGGACTTTGTCATCGACGTCGAATTCAATTATAATCCCGACAACATCAAATATTTCAACACTTTGTCGGATGATCTGCGTTCCGGATCTGCTCCCGATCTGTTCTATATCTCTCCGGGGCAGGTACAGACGCGCGTCGCCAACGGGTATATCCTCGACCTTTCGCAGTATATCGACTTTTCTGATTATGCGATGGACGATTTTTGGGGCGATGCTCTCGGGATGTATGCCTACAATCCCGAAACGGGTACCATCGGGCAAAACGTGACGTATAATGCGGAAAATCGTTCTTTCTCTGTCGCCTCAACGGGCGAAGCTGTCGGGATGTACGGCCTTCCCAAAGATTACTCTTCTTTCTCGATGGCATACAACGCCAACTTCTTCACGCAGGCCTTTAAGGATGCGTATGAGAGCAAGGTGGATACGCAGGGCGCGGCATGGGTCTATGACACCACGCCTGATGCGGGTACCGTTCCCACAACGAGCAACGCCACGCCGTCCGTTCTCATTAACCCCGGCGTGACCATTACCTATTATCCTTATAATTATTATAACTATAAGGATCTGAAGTCCGCTTACGACGCGAAGGATCCCGTCGCCGTCATGTCCGTCAAAAACGGCGGTTACGACGTGACGATCCCTTGCTATCCGAACGATTATTTCACGTCGGGCACTGACAATTCGGCTACCGTCTATGATGATACCATCGTCTACCCCGTGTACACCTATGCGGAGTTCTCCGCGCTGGGCTTTGCCGTTTCCTACTATGAAACGGTATACGATTCGGGCAGGGACAACAGCGGCAGCGGTGCGGTCGAGAGCAATGACTATAAGACCAGCGGAACGTATGCGCTTGCCACATGGCTTGATGCCAACCAGTACGGTGTTTATGCCAACGACACTTACGATTACAAGGCGACCTATTATCTGACCCCCTGGCTGGCGGGCAACGATACCTCCATCATCAACGACGTCATCGCTACGAGAACGGCGACCCCTTCCGTAGCGGTGCTCAAGACGGACGCAAACGGCAACATCATTCTCGGCACCGACGGGCAGCCCGAATATGTGACCCGCGACGACCCCGAATTTGCCACCAGCGATTACGGCATCAACAGCGAGCGCTTTATCGAAACGTACGCGGCGTTCCTCGCTTACGGTTCCGACTGGAACAACAATATGTTCTACACCAAGTCGACGCTCGACTCTGCCACCATCGGCAGCGGCGGTTTTGCCGGTCTGACGGCGGGGTACGAAGTGTTCTACGGCTTCGGCACATGGGACAGCTCCAACCTCGATACCGATAAGAGCGTGCTCGATTATCAGATCATGACGACGCCCGTAAGCGAAGATTTCGCTTATTATTCCCGCGTCAAGAACATGGACTACATCTCCGAAAAGTTCGGCAAAAACACCTCCGGCAACACGACCGAAGGCGCGTGGGACGTTGCTGCAGCGATGGCTGAGCGCCAGACCGAATGGGCAGCCCGTATCGATTCCGTCGGGTTCGCGGTCAATTCGATAACGGCAGAAAAATATACCGGCGAGTATGAATGGAAGATGGATGCGGTGCTCGACCTGTGCGCGTACCTCTCCGTCGATACCGATTCGCAGGTCAAGCTGACCTATGCCGGTTCGCAGATGCCGAACTACCGTTCGCTGAGCGGCGATTATATCAACGCCGAAGGCGAATTTGCAGGGATCATCAGCCCTGGTCACGAGATCTGGGCAACCGCGCAGGAAGCGGCATTGAAGCTGGCAGGGCTCACGCGCCCGCAGCAGAAAAAGGGGCTTATCGTCGACTGGCTGGAAGACAACTATCCCGAACTTCTTGCAAAAGACGCTGACGGCAACTATCTGTATTTCAACGATCTCTATGAGGGAAGCGTCATTAACACGCTGAACGAGCAGGTCAGCCGCGCGTTCAGGCTGTTCAATATGTCGGCGCTCACGCGCGAATCGCGCAACCTGCTCATCCGGATGGCGGAAACAAATGGCTTCCGCGACCCGTGTATGTATACTTTTGATAGCGATTGGTGGCAGACCACGTTTGCGACGTACGAGGGGTATTATCTGATGAACTACAACCTTGACGCAAACAAATACGATAACTTTGACACGACGAAGTCTCCCATTGCGGCTCTTCAGACGGCGACGACCGAAAAATATAATACACCGTACAACTACTGCATTGCACTTGCTCCTTACGGAGAGACTAATCTTCGCTTGACCGTAGCCAAAGGTCAGCAGGAAATGGGCTGATTACGAGTTCTGCCGTTCTTCCGCACGGAACGCGCGGAAGAACGGTAAATAAATGAAAGGGAGGGAGACAATGAAAGAAGAAAACGCCGCGTTCGACGACATGACTGTATCGGACAGCGGCACGCTTGCGGCGGCAGCCGAGGAAAAGGACGTTCTCGTCCCTAAAAAGAAGAAGACGATCAACCGCGCCAAACTGCAGGACAACCTGTGGGGCTGGGCGTTCGTCATCCTTCTCGTCCTCGGAACGACCGTATTCGTTTACATTGCGTTCATCATTACCCTCATCCTCTCGTTTACGGCGTACAGGGGCGGAAACCTGTTCGAGTATCTGGGAGAGATGAAGACCTTCAACAACGATGCGTTATACTGGTTCAAGCATATGTTCAGTAACGCCCCGCCCGATTATTTCAATCCGTATGCGGCGGGTGACGCGGGCAACTTCTGGGCAACGCTGGGCAACTCGTTTTTCTATCTCATCGGCATCCCCGTCGGCATGATCCTTTCCATCCTTATAGCCGTCTGTATGTCGAGAGACATCAAGTGCACGAACGCTTTCCGCGTCATCTATTATATCCCGACGGTCGCTTCCGTCGTCTCGATTTCGCTGGTGTGGAAACGCTTGTTCAACTATGACGGCGCCATCAACCAGCTGCTTGGTTCTTCCGTGCATTGGCTTGACGGCACGGCGGTCGTGCGCAAGATCACCATTCTGATCCTGACGACGTGGAAGGGGCTGGGCGGCTCGGTCATCCTCTTCGTTGCGGGGCTGAACGGCGTCAACGCGAGCTATCACGAGGCGGCGGAAATAGACGGCGCCAACGGCTGGTCGATCTTCTGGCGCATCACGCTGCCGCAGCTGTACCCGACGATCTTTTATGTGCTCGTCACCTCCGTCATCGGCGGTATGCAGATTTACGTCGAGCCCGAACTCATCTACGGCGGGTTCGAAGTGGCAGGTTCGGGTACACCCGTCACGCCGTTTGTCGGCTATATCATGAGCGTCGTCAATTTCAACGGAGACTATGCGTACGGGTGTGCACTGTCGGTCATGCTGGCACTCATCATCTTTGTGCTTACGCTCATTGAATTCGCGATCGACTCGAGGAGGGATAAGGTATGACGGATACTGTCAGAACGGAAAACGAAGTCCTCGAAAACGAAATCTTTGAAAACGAAGTGCCCGAAAACGAAGAGGCCGTCGGGCAGGCAGAGGCGGAAAAAAAGGTTAACCCCTTATATAAGGCAGTGTGCGTGTTTATCAACTGGTTCGGCTTCGGCAGTAAGCTGTACGGCTCGAACAAACACCGCAAAAAGGTCTTTTTCGACGTCATCACATACATTATCCTGATCGTCGGCGCACTGACGATGCTGTATCCTTTCTGGTGGATGCTCGTTGCCTCCGTCAACGATTCTACGTACAATATGTACCAGACGGTGTTCTGGCCCCGCTCGGTCGCCGACGGAAACATCTTTTACAACTATAGCAGGGTCATCTCCAACTTCAGCCTCACGATGGGCGGCGTCAGCTATTGGCGCATCGTGCTGAACACAATCCTGTATTCGGTTGTGCCCGTCGTGGTCGGCGTCATCGTCTCCGCGGCGGCGGCGTTCGCTTTCGCGAAGATCGACTTCAAGGGCAAAAACATTGTGTTCTTCTACTGTATGTTCGCGGTCATGGTGCCCTTCCCCGCGTTGATGGTCGTGCAGTACTGTCTCTACGATATGTTCAACTGGACGACGAACGGCCTCGCGATGCTTGTCCCCGGCTGTTTCGGCTCGGTGATGACGGCGTTCTTTATCCGGCAGTACCTGTACAGCCTTCCCACCTCCATCATCGAGGCGGCAAAGATCGACGGCGCCGGGTATTGGAGGATCTTCTGGAGGTTCATCATCCCGCTGGGCATGCCCGCCATCATGGCGCAGGGCATTCTCTCCTTCATGGGCGCGTGGAACAACTATCTTGCTCCGGAAATGTTCATCAAGGCGAACAGCTTCGAGTGGTATCACATGTCGGTGGCGTTGAGTCGCCTGGAGGCAAGCGTGTCTACCAACGCGAGTTTCAATATGTCGCAGGTCATCGCGGCGTCGGTGCTGGCGCTCGTCCCTGTACTGATCCTGTTCGGTATCTTCCAGAAGACGATCATCGGCTCGATCATGCTCACGGGTTCCAAAGAGTAATAAAACAGTCTTTTCCCGTGCGGGAGCGTTCTGCTCCCGCACGGCGGAAGGAGCAGGTGCCCCTATGGCGGGCATCTATGCTCCTGTGTTTCAATTTTCCATGCGGCGGCCCCGCAAATCTTATGAAAAGGAGTAAAAAGATGAAAAAGAAAAAATTTGCTTTTCTTTCGCTCGTACTCGCGGTTCTGATGGCGCTCTCGCTCGTCCTCGTTGCCTGCGGCGGCAGAGAAGAAGACAAAAAGCCGGGCGGCAACGAGCCGGGCGGCAACGAGCCCGGAGGCAATGAACCCGGCGGCGACACCGGTGACGAAGCCGACGTCATCCGCGGCGACGTGGTAGAGGGCAGCGGTGCAGTCGCCACGATTTCCGACACCTCGCTTGAAGGCAAATTCTGGGCGATGTACCCGCTGGAAGACAGCCTCGCCGTCGAAGGCAATGAAAATTACGTCGTCGCGGCGGCGATCAACCCCTATACGGGCGCCGCGCAGGCAAGCCTCACCGACGACGACGAGATGGAAATGTACTATGGCGAAAACACGCAGCTCGTTGCCAACCCCACCACCACGGGCAGGGGCAATTCGAAATACGTGTTCGATACAGAAAGCACGCACATCTCTCTCCCTGCCATTCCGGACAGCTACTTCAGCGAGATCGACAACTACGATGTAGATCTCGAGGCGGAAGAGATGACCGGGCTTTCAGTCTCCTTCTGGGCGTATAACAACGAGTCTCCCGTCGGCACGGTGGCGACCGGGCAGGCATCCGACTGGTCTAACGTTATGACTAACGGCTATGCCTCCGTCACGTGGGGCAACATCACGAATATCGGCGCGGGCAATATCCCTGTTTACCCCGCAAACCACGCTTATCTCGGCAAGGGAGCGTATACGGAAACCTCGTATCCCCTCGCGCAGGCGGCGCTGAGCACAGACCAGCTCTCCGCCCGCCCCGCCAGCGTTCCCACCAACACTTATTATGTGTATAACGCCATTAACGGCGGACGTCTCGAAGCGGATAACGAATCTGTCGCTCCCTACGTCGTCGAAATGCTGAACGACATGGCGAAGACGTGGCGCTACGTCACCATCAACATCGACTATGAAGAGGGCGTATCCTTCTATAACAACGGGTTGCTCGTCTATCGGTATGCGCCCGACGCCATAGACAGCACGGCAGGTTCCACCGCTTACGATTGGGATCGCCTGTATTCCGAGTTCATTTACGGCGTATCCGAAGGCAACAGGGAGTACAACTACCTGAATATGTTCAATGCAGAGTCGGGTATCTATGTAGACGATATCCTCGTCGGCGCATCCCTCACGATGGACGAAGTCGAAACCCTGTACGAAGACCTCGCCGGCCTCGAAGCAGGAACGGTCGACAACACGCTCGCTTCCACCGCGGCAGGGGATAAGCTCACCGCTGAAGCGGAAGCCGCCGCTGACCTTTTGAAAAAGCGTTGGGCGGCGTATGATACGGCCGTAACCGAAGAAGTCGGCACCGGCTCCGCTGTCGAAACCATCGGCACGAAAGACCGCAATGTCGCCTACGCAGACGGTTTCAGCAAAAACACTTTCAAACCAGCTGACGGTTCCGCTTACGAAGTGAAAATCGTGGCTTTCGGCGCGTCCGGCGGCGGCGAAAACTGGTATGCTCCCAACATCTCCGTCTACAGCGGAGACGGCAACTACCTCGGCGTTGTCCGCGTCGATTCTTGGGTCAACGATAACGTAAACGGCAATCCCGGTTTTGCTGCACCGGTTCAGGATATGTGTGATCAGAGCTTTACCTGGGCGTCTTCCATCAGCACCATTGCGGCGAACGGAGAATGGACGAAATTTACAGATACGAACAACACCTATTGGGCGGAGTTCCAGAACATCATTGAGTGGGCGCGCTTCGATATCACCATCACCTATGACGGCACCGACCTCACCTTCGCCTGGAAGATTACGCCCATCGCGCACGGGCAGACGATCACCGGAACGTCCACCACGCTGTATAAAAACGAAGAAGGCGAGCTCGTAAACGCAACCGCCAGCGAAACGGCAAGCAGCTACGGTATCGAAACGGCGGCAACCCTTAAAGCGGGATACACTATTACCGCTTCTAATGGTGTGGAGTATAATGCGGATAAATTCCTTGCCGTTGCTGACACGATGTATTTCGGTATTTCCACAGAAAAAGCTTATGTAACGATTGCCTCCGTCACGGGCGCAACGGTACAGGCTCCCGCGGCAGCATAAGCGGAACAGACACATACAAAACAGGAGGGGAGGGTTACAATTTATTGTGGCCCTCCTTTGTCAAAGGGGTAATTTTTATGAAGAAAAAAATATTCAGCATCCTGATGGGGGCGGTGCTCGCAGCGTCTTCTGTTCTGCTCACCGCCTGCCAGGGAGACGGGCAGCAGGCAGAGGATGTTACCGTTATCGAAGCCCCCGCCCTCGCCTATGACACGGCGGAAGGCTCCACCCTCAATTCCGTCATCGCGACGGACGAGCTCGTCGTTTCCTTTGCGGGCAGCGGCGTGAGCGCGGCAGTAACGTCCGGCCCCGTGACCCTTACGGAGGGGCCCTCCTCGGAGGCAGACGGCGTCACGACGCAGACGTATACGCTCACCGCGTCGGATGTGGGTGACTATGTCGTCACCTTCACCGTCGGCGAAGGAGAAAGCGAAGAAACGGTAGAAGAGCTCAACTACACCGTCGTGCAGGCGTATCCCGAAAACCCGGAATTCAACCGTTTACAGGGGTACGGGCAGCCCAATACCGGCACGACCGAAGCAAACGTGCACGACCCGTCCGTCATCGAGGCGAACGGCAAGTTCTACACCTTCTCCACCGATAACATGGGCCCCGCCTTCGGCTACCAGGTGCGCGAGAGCGACGACCTCATCCATTGGAGCTACGTCGGCGTCGCCATCGAGGGGCACGACATAACGGGTGCCGCCTATAAAGCGGGCACGGGCGCCTTGCAGGAAGTCTACGACGTGCTCGTGGAAGACGAAAACTGGGATTCCAAGAAAGACGGCGAAACCTGGACGCTTTGGGCGCCCGACGTCACCGAAGGCGCAGACGGCAAGTATTGGCTGTACGGGTGCTGGACAGCGGAATTCGGGCAGGGGCACTCTGCCATCTTTTTGTGCAAGGCAGACGAGGTCACTGGCCCGTATGTCTACGACAGCATGATTCTTTACTCGTATGACGGCTGGCCGATGTATGACGGCGGCATTACCTCCAACCCCAACGCCATCGACCCGCAGATTTATTACGTCGGCGATAAAATGTTTATGGCGTACGGCTCCTTTACGGGCGGTACGTGGTCTATCGAACTCGACCCCGAAACCGGACGCCGTGCAGACGGGCTGGAAGGGGATGCCCTTCTCCCCGCGGCGAACACGCCCGCAGCGGAGCGGTACGGTACCCGCCTCGTGAGCGGCACCGTCATCGAAGGTCCGACCATCAATCATCATGAAAACGTGGCGATCTATGAGGGCGACCCCGCCGAGTACAGCGAAAGCGCGGTCACTTATGAAGACCGCTACTATCTGATGGGATCGGCGAACAACCTCGCAACCGATTACAATATGCGCAGTTTCCACGCCGCGGCGTCGGAAGACGGCTCCCTTGCTTTCGTCTGCGCCAACAACGACGCGAACACGGGAGACCGCGTTTCCGGCTCCTTCTCTTGGAGAGAGAGCGATACCACGCGTGTTCCCAACTACGATTTCTTTGCCCCGGGGCATAACGACATGATCACCACTTCCGACGGGCGCAACATCATCGCCTATCACAACCGCATCGGGTTCGGCGGCGGCGCGCACTATCTGTTTACAAGCAGTTACGCCTTCACTTCCCGCGGCGACCTCGTCATGAACCCTAACCGCTATGCGGGCGAGGCTGTGCGCAAGATCGTTGAGGAAGAGATCACCGCCATTTCCGAGGGCAGTTACAGCTATGCCGCGGTCACGAACAACAGCTACCGTCAGTCTTTCAACGGCGGATATGCCAAAGACGACATGGTTCTCACCGCAGATCATAAGATACAGATCGGCGGGCAGGATGCCGGTACGTGGACGTTCTACGGTGATAATTATATCTATATAGATATCACCGTCGGAGAACTTGACGGCGACTATTACGGCGTTGTGATGCCTGCTTATATCGAGGCTTCGCGCAGCGGAGGTCTGGCGATCTCTTGCATCAGCGGAAACGGCAAAAACACGCTGTATCTCAACGCGAACGTATAAGACGCTGAAAACGGAAAAAACACTCTCTACCTCAACATGGCGTGGTAAAACACAACATCATTTCCCTCTTTATCGGTGCGGCGGAACGTATGTTCCGCCGCACCCCTTTTTTGCGGGCATTGTCAGGAAATCAGCGAAACGTTCCCCTGAAAATCGTGCAAAAAAAGCGCAAAAAAGTGCTTTCAATCGCTTGCCTTTGCCTTTTGTTTGGTGTATACTATCCCGCGCAAAAACAAAAAAGGAATTTTTTCGGACATATGCGATCTCTCTATCCGCAGGACCCGCATTTCACGCCTCTCGTAACGGATATCAACGCACCCGCTGCGCAGTGGGGGGAATTCAGCGCGCACGACCCTTCCCTCATCGAAGAGGGCGGCGTGTTCTACGCCTTTTCCACCGGCAACCGCGGGGAAAACAATTATCAGATCCGCCGCTCCGCCGACCTTATTCATTGGGAATATGTCGGGCAGCCCTTCCCGCAGGGCATCCCCGCGGAGGCGACGCGCGAGCTCGAGGCGGCTTACGGCGCCGCGCCCCGCAACTTCACGCTCTGGGCGCCCGACGTCGTCAGAGGAGCAGACGGCAGGTTCTGGCTGTACGGCTGCTATACGGCGGTGTTCGGGGACAACTATTCGGTCATCTTTCTCGCCCGCGCGGAAGAAATCTGCGGCCCGTACGAATACGCCGCAACGCTCGTGGTTTCGGGCGGCAGATGGGGCAGGACGCCCAACGCCATCGACCCGCAGATCTTCTATGACGGCGACAGGATGTACATGACCTACGGCTCCTTCTTCGGCGGGATACGCATCCTCGAACTCGACCCCGCCACCGGCCTGCGCAAAGACGGGCGGCAGGGCGCCGCTTTGCGCAGGGGCACCGACGCGGCCCGCTACGGCAAATGCGTGCTGTATACAGAGAACGCCGAGGGTTCCGTCGTGCACGTCGCCCGCTCCCTTCCGCTGTGGCTTCCCTTCGGCGAAGGTTCGCCTTCTTATGCCGACCGTTTCATTCTCATGGCGTCCTGCGACAATCTCGCCAAAGATTACAGCATGCGCGAGTGGAGCTCGGATAAGCCCGACCGCGGCTACGAAGTCCCTTCCGTCAAGCTGTCGAGTTCCTGCACCTGGCGCCGCGAGCGGGAAAAAGGCCCCGACTTTTTCGCGCCCGGGCACAACGACATTTTCACCTCCTCCGACGGCAGGATGTTCGTCGCCTGCCACAACCGCATCCGCTACGGCGATGCCCGCAGGCACTATCTCCTCGTCATGCTCGCCGCGTTCAACGGCGCCGGGCAGCTGGTTTTCAGCTTCAACCGCTATGCGGGCGAGCGGCTGCGCAAGATCTCCCGCGGGGAGCTCGTCGGCGACTTTTCCTATATCCCTCTGGATGCGGAAGGCGGCAAGCTCGTGCACGCGCGGGGCGGCCTGTCCTTCGCGGAAG
>ERZ1090868.1079-NODE-1080-length-14599-cov-4.233636_pt1 | contig 14599 bp, 14 predicted proteins | sample MGYA00478475_ERZ1090868 | MGnify/ENA primary metagenome ERZ1090868 (study PRJEB33644, sample SAMEA5815747) | chicken gut metagenome | biome: Chicken; feature: Gastrointestinal Tract; material: Caecum | place: Ireland | collected 2019-01-01 | study: A study of...
GTGCTCTGCTTCGTGGTGTTCAGAGAACTGAAATCGAAAGAGGACAGGTTCTGGCAAAACCGGGCAGCGTTACCTGCCACAAGAAATTTACCGCTCAGGTATACGTTCTGACCAAGGACGAGGGTGGCCGTCATACTCCGTTCTTCAACAACTACAGACCGCAGTTCTACTTCCGTACAACGGACGTTACCGGTGTGATCTCTCTGCCCGAAGGCACTGAGATGTGCATGCCCGGCGACAACGTAGAGATGACCATCGAGCTGATCCATCCCATCGCTATGGAGCAGGGACTTACCTTCGCTATCCGTGAGGGCGGACGTACTGTAGGATCCGGCCGTGTTGCTACCATCATTGAGTAATACAAACTAAATATAAATTTGTTATCGCAAGATAATTTTGTGTTCAAACGTAAGATGCCCGTAGAACTTCGGTTCTACGGGTTTATCTGTGTTGCGGTAAGCAGATAATCATCTGTACCTTAAAATCCTGGTTTCAGAGGAGGCATCCGCGGTTTTTTGGCGCTGTTTCCGGAATTCAGAAGGAGACAGACCATAGCGCTTTTTGAAGGTGCGGCTGAAATGGGCGCAGGAGTCGTAGCCGATGATTTCACAGATTTCCTGCAGAGTATAGCCGGTGGTTTTCAGAAGCGTTTCACCGTGTTCCAGTTTTTGCTTCTGAACGAATTCACCGAAGGAAATGCCCGTCTGTCGGTGAATCATTTTGCTCAGAAAGGAAGGACTGTAATGAAAAGTTCGAGACAATTCCGCCAGAGAAACGCTGGCATAATTCTGCCGGATGTATTCCAGCAGTACCAGACAGCAAAGTTCGGGATTTTCCGCGGTGGAAGCGCCGGAACCGGTGTAATATTTCTGGCAGTGCCGGTGGAGATAGTTAAAAAACAGAGCGGTAATACAGATACTGTTGCCGTTGCTGCAGAGATCCCGGCAGCGGGCTTCCCCAAGAAGCATCTGCATCCAGCGCTGAACCTGCCAGGATGTTCCGGTTGAAAAGATAAGAAATCCCATGGCCTGTTTTTTATAGAGATTTTCCCGGAAAAATGCGGTGAGCAGACTGTCCCGCTTCATCAGAAAAGAAAAAACAGAATCAAAAGTAGTTTTCCGGATCATCACAGAGATGACCAGACTGTCCGGATCCGCCATGAAATTATGCGGGGCTTCCGGAGCCAGAAAGCAGACATCCCCGGATGTAAGGCGCAGTTCCCGGTACTCTCCGCCCATAAACTGAAACAGGGCGCTGCCGCGCAGCCGCCATCCGGTAGGCGTGTATAAAAGACAGTTTATCGCCTGTCTGTTCAAAATGCTGCCGGCACAGCAGCCGGATATCACCGATCTTTAAAACAGAATCCTGCATAAGCGTTCCTCCTTCTCTGCATTCATTATAGGAAGAAGTTTTTTACATTTCAACCTGGGATGCAAAATGTCAAAAAAAGGCATGTTTTATCCATGTAAAAGCATGTATTTCCGTGAGCGTTTCTGGTACTCTATCATCAGACAGGCGCCTGAATAATCTGGAGAAGGAGAAGGAAAAATGAGAATAAAATGGAGACAAAAAGCAATGCTGATCCTTGCGCTGGCAGGGCTGGCCGGAACCATGGGGGCCTGCCAGGGAAAAGAAGAGACACAGCCGGGGGCGGAATCTCCGCAGCCTTCTGTAACGGCGGAGAGTGAAGCAAATCAGGCGGAGGAAGAAATTTCCGGAGATAACAGCGAAGAAAATGCCGGGCTTTTAAGCAGCGAAGAAATTCTGATCCGGGATCCATATGTGATGACCTATGACGGGAAATATTATCTGTACGGTACCGATGGGGATACAGCTTTCAGCGGAGAAATGGACAGTTTTCATGCTTATGTCAGCGAAGATCTGGAAAACTGGGAGGGGCCGTATACAATTTATGAAAACGATGGGAGCTATTGGGCGGACGCTCAGTACTGGGCTCCGGAAGTATATGAAAAGGACGGAACATTTTATTTCTATGGATCCATGGGAGGCAGTTCCCGGGAAAATAAAGGCATTGTACTGTTTCAATCCGAGGATCCTCTGGGCCCCTTTGAGCCGGTCAGTGACGGAACCATTACCCCGGAGGACGTAGATGCCATTGACGCGGCGCTGTATCAGGAAGATGGAAAGACATATATGGTCTATTCTCACGGGAAAGAGGGGATTTTCGCGGTGGAGCTCAATGACAGCTGGGATGCGTACGCCGGAGAGCCCTTTAAACTCTTTGACGTCAGCGGCTGCGGCTGGGCCACGGAAGCCTTTGAGGGCATGGTGCTCAATGACGGGCCGGCTCTCTATACAACAGAATCCGGCCAGCTGATCTGCTTCTTTTCTACCATGTCGGACAACGGATACCGGATGGGGTACGCAGTTTCAGACAATGGAAGCATTACGGGAAACTGGGAATGTACAGCAAACCAGATTCAGACAGAGACAGATGGCGGCCACTGCATGATTTTTACCAATCTGGATGGGAAAACCATGGTGAGCTACCACGCGCCCAACGAAAACAGCCATCCGGTCTTCCAGTATCTCACGGAGGACGCGGAGGGAACCATTCTTTTCACAGATACTGCGGCCTGACCGCGGACAACAGGAACAGGGGGCATGCCATGACAGCAGCCCCCTGCTTCATCTGGATAAATCTTACTGTTCTTTTTTCTCCACCATGGGGGAATCTGGCTCCTGGGCCTTGATCACATATCCGCATTCACAGACAGCGTCCTCCACCACACGGCCTTTTACTGTAAACACTTCAATCTCTTTTCCGCACTGGGGGCAGGTTCTCTCCTCCGGTACAGGGGTTTTGAATTTCGCTTCACATCCGTCTAATACAGCCATATTTCTACCTCCTGTTTTTAAGTCAGGGTTACAAGTCTACAGGTTTATTATAATTCCCTTTGAAAAAAAGGACAAGGGGAATCTTGTACAGCGGAGGCTCAGTTGGTATAATGAATCCAGAATTTCAGCCATAGAGAATAGAAGCAGGAGGAAAACCAATGATTTGCGGTAATTGTGGGAAACTGATCGGCGATCAGGAAAAATTCTGCCGATACTGCGGCAGCCCGCAGGACAGCCCGGAGCCGGAACCAAAGCGTAAGAGCAAAAAGAAATGGATCGCGGCGGGGATTCTGGCCGCTGCGGCTGTGGCGGCGCTGGCGGTCTTTCTGGTTTTGAGAAACGGTCCCGGGGCCAGATTTGAACAGGCTCTGAAAGACGGGGATTACGACAGGGTACTGGAATTGTATCAGAAAGAAAGCAAGGAGGGAAAACTTCCGGAGGATATAGAAGAACTCATGGAGGAGGCGATGAGACAGCTCTATCGGGAGTACAGTTCTGAAGAAATGGATTCCCATGAGATTTCGGAAGTGCTGAAACGGATGGGCGAGATTTTTACCGGAGCTCTTTCCGTGAAGGCCGGCGCAGTGGAGAGCCTGGTAGAGGGCGATGAGAATTTCCGGCGGGAAAACTGGGAGCAGGCGGCGGTTTTCTATCAGAGCGCTCTGGAAAGCTGGCCGGAGCTGGAGGAGGCCTCCGAGGGTCTGGAAAAAGCCGCGGGAGAATATCGGGGGCAGATCCTTGACGCAGTGGAAACTTACGTGTCGGAAGAAAAGTATGCGGAGGCCCTGGAAGAGTTGGAGCACGGACTTACTGTTCTGAAGTCAGATTCTAAGCTGGAGGATAAGCGGGAAGAGGTAAGCCAGGCTTACGAAACCTACCAGAAAAACCAGGCAGTAGTCTCTGTGGAGTTTACATCTGAATATGAAAACAGCCGGCAGTACGCGGTGATCCGGGGATTGAATCAGGCCGGGGAAGAAATTTGGAAAAAAGAGACGGAGCATTTTTTGGCCACAGAGCTGGACAGAGTGAACGAGATTGGAATGAGGGAAGAGGTTTATTATTACGCAGCCGGGGGCACGGTGACCGCCCTGGATCTGCAGAGCGGCGAAGTACTCTGGGAAAATGAGGAGTTTCAGGGAGCCAGCCTCTCCTATTCTTTTGGCAGTGATGGACAGCTGTATCTCTGTGGATATTACGGGCCGGATTTCTTTGCCGTGGATCAGGAAGGTAATACTTTATGCCGGATCGATTCTTTTTCCGCTCAATACCAGTGGCCTCACGGGATCCGCTGCAGCGGGGAGCAGGCGGTTGTCACCGTGAGCGAGGCGGCTTCCGGAGAAGAAGCCGAGATAACGGTAAATCTGTCAGATTATTCTTTTGAGCTGCCGGAGGTGCCGGAACAGACTCCGGAAGCTGCTGCCCAAATGACTTTGGAAGAAATCTGCAGGGCGGTGGAAAACTATTATAATACGGCGTATCACACAGAGGACTACGTTGTCTTTGAAAACGAAGCCATGGAAACCGATGGAGGATATTTTCTGATTCTGCGATATCAGGGAGGAAATACGGCCAACGTCATGGCTTCCGGCATCCAGGTGAACACAGAAACCGGAGAAGTGAAAGACGACTGGGATGGGGTCTGGAATCTGTACGGCTAAAGAAGGCTGTCCGTAAAACAGCCTGTGTCGGGAGAAAGATGACATTATAAATAGAAGAAATTCAGATGGCCCGGCGAGGGAGCGGCTCCGAAGACGGGTATAGAGAGGGAGGAAAGATGCTTGTACGAATCGGTTACGGAAACAAACTGAAGGATGATATCTGGCTGGCCGCCATGGAGTGTCCGAATTGCGGGCAGGAGGCGGACTTCCGCTTGAAGCGGGTGCAGAGTTATACCAGTATATTTTGGGTTCCCATAACATCGAGAACCATCAAGCGGACCATTGTCTGTGATCACTGCGGGGCAGGATGGGAAAAAAACAAGGAAGAGTATAAAGCTCTGAAAAAACAGCAGGAGGAGAAACTGGCCAGGGGTGAGTTTCCGGATCGGATTGTAGCCAGGGATTACGCTCCCGCAAGGCTTCATAAAGGGAGAAAAATCGGTCTTCTGGTGGGAGCGCTTCTGGTTGCGCTGATGTTTCTGACCATGTTTGCCGCCATTATGGGAGATTTGCGGGAGAGAGGAATTCCCTTGGACGGAGGCAGCGCGGCAGTGCTGATCCTGCTGATGGCACTGGGAGTTTTGCCGCTGATCTTTGCCCTTCGCAGTCTGGTAAAAACCAGTCGGCTGCAGAAAACATATAATTTTTATCAGGCCAGATACCAGCTTCAGCAGCAGCGCCGGTTCCAAACAGGAAATCCCCAAGGATTTCCCGGCGGAATGCAAGAAAACCGTTGACAAATTGCAAAACTCTATTATATAATCTCAGCAATGGCGATGACGAAGAGAAGTAGCCCGGAAGATCGCTCCCAGAGAGCGGGGAACGGTGGGAGCCCCGCAGAATGAGTCCGTGTGAATAACACTTCAGCAGCCGCAATCTGAAAACCGGTGCCAGAAAGTTCCGGCCAGTAGGTGCGCCGTGAGCCGCGCGATAAGCGGCGGGGCTTTCACAGGAAGCCGCAGAGAGACTGAAAATCAGTAAATCAGGTGGTACCGCGGACATACAGCTGTTCGTCCTGAACCCAAACGTTCAGGGCGGGCAGCTTATTTTTCGCGTAAACTACGAGCCGGGCGGCAAGATACCGGCAGACGCGGCGGTTATGCTGGCATAACAAGCCGTGGCTGGCGGCATCTTGACATGCGGCGACAGCCGCGAGTGAGCAGGAGCGGAGCGGATGCGAACTGCCCGGGGAGGGAGCCAAGAGGCGTGCGCCGCCTGAATGTATAGGAAGAGAAGAGTGAAATTGCAAGGAGGAGATTATGAACACATCGAACATCTACCGCAGCCGTACTCTCAACCAGGTGAGCGAGGCGGATGTGGGACAGAACCTGAAACTGGCAGGCTGGATCGAGAATATTCGGGATCACGGCGGGGTATCCTTTATTGACCTGCGGGATATGTACGGGGTCATGCAGGTGGTCATGCGGGATACCAGCCTGCTGGACGGCCTCAGCAAGGAGGACTGCATTTCCGTGGAAGGGCCGGTACAGCACCGGGACGAGGAGACTTACAATGATAAGATTCCCACAGGCACCATTGAGCTGGAGGCTCATAAGGTGGAGGTTCTTGGAAAAGTAAGGCGTCAGCTTCCCTTTGAGATCATGACCTCCAAGGAGACCCGGGAGGATGTGCGCCTGAAATACCGCTACCTGGATCTGCGAAACCGGAAGGTGAAAGATAACATGATCTTCCGTTCCCAGGTGATTTCCTTCCTGCGCCAGAAGATGACAGAGATGGGCTTCCTGGAGATTCAGACCCCCATCCTCTGCGCCTCTTCCCCGGAGGGAGCCAGGGACTACATTGTTCCCTCCCGGAAGTTTAAAGGGAAATTCTACGCCCTGCCCCAGGCGCCCCAGCAGTACAAGCAGCTGCTGATGGTGTCAGGCTTTGATAAATATTTCCAGATCGCCCCCTGTTTCCGGGATGAGGACGCCAGAGCGGACCGGTCTCCGGGAGAGTTTTACCAGCTGGATTTTGAGATGAGTTTTGCCACCCAGGAGGATGTATTCCGGGCCGGGGAGGAAGTGCTGACCGCAGCCTTCCGGAAGTTTGCCCCGGAGGGATATCAGGTGACGGAAGCGCCCTATCCTGTCATCAGCTATAAGCAGGCGATGCTGGAGTTCGGCACGGACAAGCCGGATCTGCGGAACCCCCTGCGGATCGTGGATGTGACGGAGTTCTTCCAGAACTGTACCTTCAAGCCCTTCCACAACAAGACTGTGCGGGCCATCAAGGTGCACGCGGATATGTCCAAGGGCTTCCATGAGAAGCTGCTGAAGTTCGCTACCTCCATCGGCATGGGGGGACTGGGCTATCTGGAAGTAAAGGAAGATATGAGCTACAAGGGACCCATTGACAAGTTCATTCCGGCTGAGCGGAAGGGCGAGATCGCCCAGATCGCGGGGCTGGAGCCGGGAGACACCATTTTCTTTATCGCGGACAATGAGGAGAGAGCCTCCCTGTACGCGGGCCAGATCCGCACGGAGCTGGGAGAGCGGCTGGATCTCTGCGAGAAGAACGCGTACCGGTTCTGCTTTGTCAATGACTTCCCCATGTATGAGTACGACAAAGAGGAGAAGAAGATCATCTTCACCCACAATCCCTTCTCCATGCCCCAGGGAGGTCTGGAGGCCCTGAATACAAAGGATCCTCTGGAAGTGCTGGCTTATCAGTACGACATTGTCTGCAACGGAGTGGAGCTGTCCTCCGGAGCGGTCCGGAACCATGATCTGGACATTATGGTTAAGGCCTTTGAGATCGCCGGCTACACCGAGGAAGATCTGCAGAAGAAGTTCGGAGCCCTGTATCAGGCCTTCCAGTTCGGCGCTCCGCCCCACGCGGGCATGGCCCCCGGCATCGACCGGATGATCATGCTGCTGCGGAACGAGGAGAACATCCGGGAGGTAATCCCCTTCCCCATGAACGGCAACGCCCAGGATCTTATGTGCGGGGCCCCGGGAGAAGTTTCCGAGACACAGCTGCGGGAAGCCCATATCAAAGTGAGACAGTAAGATGAACATGGTCATAATCCTGGTGGATTTTCTCATACCGGCGCTGATGCTGCTTTTCGGCCTGGCTATGTGGAAAGCTCCTTCCCATAAAGTGGACAAGTGGTACGGCTACCGGACCCGGCGGGCCCTGAAAAGCAGGGAGGCCTACGTCTTCGCCCAGGTCCGCATGGGGCGGATCTGGGCCTGGACGGCTCTTCCGCTGGGAGCGGCGGCCCTGATCCTGTCCCTGATCTTTGGAAAGGATCCGGGATTTACGAAGATTTCCCTGGCTCTTCTGGGGGGACAGGTGCTGGTGATGGTGCTGGCCATGATCCCGGTGGAGCGGGCTCTGAAGAAAAAATTCGGCTGAGGTGAAAGATGGAACGGGATGTAAGTATGGAGGAGATCTCCGACGGCCGCCTGTACGGCCTCAATGATCTGGTAAAGGCGGACTGCCGGGACTGCCGGGGCTGTTCCCGGTGCTGCCGGGACATGGGCAGTTCCATCCTGCTGGATCCTCTGGATGTGTTCCGGCTGTCGGAGGGCCTGGGGGCTTCCTTTGAGGAGCTGCTGGAGCGGTGCCTGGAACTGCATGTGGTAGACGGAGTGATCCTGCCCAACCTGAAAATGGATGAGAAAAGAAACTGCTGTGTGTTCCTGAACGACCAGGGGCGCTGCTCCATTCACAGCTTCCGGCCGGGGATCTGCCGGATCTTTCCGCTGGGAAGATTCTATGAAAACCGGGATTTCCGGTATTTTCTGCAGATCCGCGAGTGTCCCGCCAGCCGCAGCAAGATCAAGGTAAAAAAATGGATCGACACCCCGGATCTTCCCAAAAACCAGGAGTTTATCCGGGACTGGCATTTCTTTCTGAAGGATCTGAAGGAGACCTTCGAAACGGAGGCGGGAGCGGCCAGGCAGAGGGCTGTCAATGTCTATGTGCTGAAAGAATTCTATCAGACCCCCTTTGATCCGGGACAGGATTTTTACCGGCAGTTCCAGGAACGATTGGAACGGGCCGGGAAGGCGTGCGGTCTGGTCTTTTGAGAAAGGCGGAAAAGTATGAAAAATCTTCGCTGGATCCAGTCTGCGGCGGCCTGTTTTCTGGCTTTGATCCTGGGCGCGGAGCAGGTGAGCGCCGCAGTGACACTGGGCGGAGAGGGAACGGTCTATCCGGAAAAAGAACATGCGGAAGTCTCCCTGGGGGAAATGTCCAGGGAGCTGTTTGACCAGGAAGCGTTTGATCAGGCGGTGGAAGAATTGGATGAACTCTCCGGACGGAAAGGGCAGGAAGATCAGGTGCTGGAGCAGTACCAGATCATCCTGGAAGAGACGGACCGTCTGTATACCCAGTACGTGCTGCTGACCCTGGATTATTACCGGGATGTGGAAAATGAAGAAATAGCAGAGAAGTATGAGGAGAGCGAGAAACTGCTGATGGAAGCGGGAAACACAGCGGCGGAAACGCTGAGCGCTCTGCTGGATTCCCGCTATTACGGCCAGCTGCTCACGGAGACGATGGGAGAAGAAAACGCCGGCGCCTTTATGGCATATGATGGAATTACCATGCGGGAAAGCATTCTGACCCAAAGAGAAATGGATCTGATCCGGGAGTATGAGGAGGCGCTTGTACAGGACTACGACAGTCCCCGGGAGGAAAACCAGGTCCTGGGAGAGATTTATCTGGAACTGGTGGAGGTCCGCACGGATCTGGCTGAAACCCAGGGATATGACAATTACGCGGACTATGCCTATGAGCAGGGATATTACCGGGATTATACCGTGGAAGATGTGGAAGCGCTGCGTCAGCAGGTGAAGGAACATCTGGTTCCTCTGTATGAAGCCTGTCTGGACTGCGCCCTGGAAAATAATGTGGACGCCATCTACACCGGCCGGCAGGAAGACTCCGGGGAAATGCTGGAGCGTCTGATTGTCCCCATGGAAAAGATTCATCCGGAAGTGGGAACCGCTTACAAGTATTTTCTCAGCCAGGAGCTTTATGATATAGAGCCGGATGAGAAAAAAATAGATATGGGATATACAGTAGAGCTTCCCTTTTACGGGGACGCCTACATTTACGACAGCGGATCCGGCACCTATGAGGATTATTTCACCATGATCCATGAATTCGGACATTTTACTTCGGTGTTCTACGAGGATAATCATTATCTGTATTCTGTGGTGAACATGGATGTGTCGGAGATCCATTCCCAGGGGCTGGAGGTTCTGTTCTGGCCTTATTTCGAGGAGATTGTCCCGGGAATGGGAAGGACCATGCAGATTTATACGGTTTATGAAATGCTGACCAATATTGTTTTCTGCTGCATTTATGATGAGATTGAGCAGGAGATTTACCGGAATCCGGATATGACCCTGGAGGAGCTGAACCGGACCGTGGAGGAGATCTCCTCCGGTTACGGGGAAATCCCGCCGCTGGACCGGTATGAGTGGGTGGAAATGACCCATCTGTACCAGCAGCCCTTCTATGTGATCAGCTACGCCACCTCCGCTCTGGCGGCCCTGGAACTTCTGGAGATGGCCCAGGAAAACAGGGATCAGGCTCTGGACGCCTATATGGAAATTTCCGCTTCCGGCACAGGGACAGCCTACTGCCAGGTACTGGAAAATACAGGCCTTCGGAATATTTTTCAGGAAGGGGCGGTAAAGGAGACGGCGGAAGCTATGGCAGGCCTTCTGGATCTGGAGCTTCCGGAACCGGAGATTTCCCAAACGCCGGCTCCGGAGCAGGAACCCCAGGAGAAAATTTTAGAATCGGTTCTGGGAGGAATGTCGCAATGGCTTTCGGAATTGACGGAAAATCGGAGGCAAATGCTTTGGGACGCGCTGTAGATATGCCGGAATATAAGGATTCTTTCCGTCCGGCACCGCTTTGGGAAAGGAGAACAGGAACTATGAAATTTCAGGAAATTGATGTGAAGAACCTTCAGGGGAATCCCTGGCGCGTGATCGGGGATCAGTGGATGCTGATTACCGGGGAAAAAGAGGGGAAAATCAATACCATGACCGCTTCCTGGGGAGGCGTGGGCATCATGTGGGGAAAACCGGTTGCCACCGTCTATATCCGTCCGCAGCGCTATACCAAAGAGTTTGTGGACGCCGGGGAAATCTTTACCTTAAGCTTTTTCGGAGGAGAAGAGAAAAAGGCTCTGGGGTATCTGGGACAGGTATCCGGCAGAGAGGTGCCGGATAAAATCGGACAGTCCGGCCTGCATGTGATCCGGGTGGAAGGGGCGCCCGCCTTTGAGGAGGCAAAACTGGTGCTGGTCTGCCGCAAACTGTACGCCCAGGAAATGAAGCCGGAGTGCTTTATTGCCAGGGAAGAGATCGACAGGTGGTATCCGGAGGGGGACTTCCACACCATGTATATTGCCGAGATCCAGAAAGCCTATATCGGCGGGTGAGGAACAAGCTATGTGGATTGCAGATCAATGGAAAGACTATGAGGTGCTGGACACTTCAGGAGGAGAGAAGCTGGAGCGCTGGGGAAAATATCTGCTGATCCGCCCGGATCCCCAGGTGATCTGGAACAGCCCCAAAGAACATCCGGGCTGGAAAAAGCGGAACGGGCACTATCACCGCAGCAGCCGGGGCGGCGGGGAATGGGAATTTTTTCATCTCCCGGAACAGTGGCAGATCCATTACCGGGAGCTGACCTTCAATCTGAAGCCCTTCAGTTTTAAACATACGGGCCTGTTTCCGGAACAGGCGGTAAACTGGGACTGGTTTACAGAAAAAATCCGCCGGGCCGGCCGGCCGGTAAAGGTCCTGAACTTATTTGCCTACACCGGAGGAGCTACTCTGGCCGCTGCCTCCGCCGGCGCCCATGTGACCCATGTGGACGCCTCTAAGGGGATGGTAGCCTGGGCAAAAGAGAACGCCGCTGCCTCCGGGCTGGCAGACCGCCCCGTGCGGTGGCTGGTGGACGACTGCATGAAATTTGTGGAGAGGGAACTCCGCAGGGGAAATCACTACGATGGGATCATTATGGATCCTCCTTCCTATGGCCGGGGGCCCAAAGGAGAGATCTGGAAAATTGAGGACGCGGTCTATCCTCTGATCTGCCAGTGTGAAAAGCTGCTGAGCGAGGACCCGCTGTTTTTCCTGGTGAACTCCTACACTACCGGCCTTGCCCCGGCAGTGCTGACCTATATGATCTCCCTGGCCTTAAGAGACCGGGGCGGACATGCGGAAGCGTCAGAGATCGGGCTGCCGGTAGCGTCTTCCGGGCTGGTGCTGCCCTGCGGGGCTTCGGGAAGATGGGAAAAGTAAAAGACAGACCTTGACACAGGTTTCCAGGCAGTACTAAAATACAACCTGGCAAAAATCCGTCACAGCATGTTCCGGAGTCTGAAAGGATTTCCGTTCATATAAATGCGAAACTGAAGGAAGCGCTTCCGGCGCGGACATCTGAACTTGAGGAGGAATTGTTATGAAAGACTACAGGGAAATGAGCAGAGAAGAGCTTCTGGCCCTTCAGAAAGAAACACAGGAAAAATATGAGGAGGCAAAGGCAAAAGGACTGAAGCTGGATATTTCCAGAGGAAAACCCTCTGCGGAGCAGCTGGATCTGGCGGAAGGCATGCTGACTGTGATCGCGAAGAACGAGGACTGCTACAGCGACGCCGGCGAAGACTGCAGAAACTACGGCAACCCCACCGGCCTCCACGAGGCAAAAGAACTGATGGCTGAGATCATGGGCGTCACGGCGGAGGACGTGATCGTCTGCGGAAACGCCAGCCTGACCATTATGTTTAATACTGTATCCCGCTCCTTCACTCACGGCGTTATGGGCTGCACTCCCTGGAGCAAACTGGATAAAGTAAAATTCCTCTGCCCGGTTCCGGGATATGACCGGCATTTCGGCGTCACAGAGTATTTCGGAGTAGAGATGGTAAACGTTCCCATGACCCCGGAAGGCCCGGATATGGATCTGGTGGAAAAGCTGGTGGCGGAAGACGAGAGCATTAAGGGAATCTGGTGCGTACCCAAATACTCCAATCCCCAGGGCTACTCCTACTCCGATGAGACGGTCAGAAGATTTGCGGCTCTGAAGCCTGCGGCAAAGGATTTCCGCATTTACTGGGACAATGCCTACGGCATCCATCATCTCTATGAAGAGGAAGACAGGCAGGATAAGATCCTGAATCTTCTGGATGAGTGCAAAAAGGCCGGGAACCCCGACATGGTTTATATGTTCGCCTCCACCTCCAAGGTCAGCTACGCGGGAGCCGGCATTTCCGCCGTCGCCTCTTCTCCGGCCAATCTGGCGGAGATCAAGACCTATATGGGCTATCAGACCATCGGATACAATAAAGTGAATCAGCTCCGTCATGTGCGCTATTTCAGGAATCTGGAGGGAGTCATGGCGCATATGATGAAGCACGCGGCGATTATGCGGCCGAAATTTGAGGCAGTATGGAGAGTCCTGGAGCGGGAACTGGGCGGTACCGGCATCGGATCCTGGACCACCCCCAAAGGCGGATACTTTATCTCCTTTGACGCTCTGCCCGGCTGCGCCAAAGCCATTGTGGCAAAATGCAAGGAGGCAGGTCTGGTGATCACAGGAGCCGGATCCAGCTATCCTTATCACAAGGATCCTCAGGATTCCAACATCCGTATCGCGCCTACCTACCCCACCATGGAGGAGCTGGAGACTGCTTTGGATGTATTTGTGCTCAGCGTGAAGCTGGTGAGCATTGAAAAACTTCTTGAAACCAGATAATCAGAGAAGGCCGTTTCCGGCGGAAAGAGGAGCAGAGCCATGAAGATAATCGTATTGGCTGGGGGAACCAGCACAGAGAGAGAAATTTCCATTGTTTCAGGAAGCGGCGTCTGCCGGGCTCTCAGAGCAAGAGGGCACAGGGCAGCCCTGCTGGACGTGTTTTTCGGGTGCGGGGAGGAGGAGGCCAGGCGTGCCTTTGACCAGGAGTATGATGTAGACCGCGCGGAAGCTGTTATGAAAGAAAAAAGCGCGGAACTTGCAGAAACTCTGAAAACCCGCAGAGAATTTTTCGGCCCCTGGGTACTGCGGCTCTGTCAGGAGGCGGATGTGGTCTTCCTGGCCCTTCACGGGGCCAATGGGGAGGACGGAAAGGTGCAGGCGGCGTTTGACCTGTTTGGAATCCGTTATACCGGTACCGACTATCTCAGCAGCGCCGTTGCCATGGATAAGGGAGTTACCAAGGTCTTTTTTGAGGCTGCCAAGGTGCCTACGCCCCGGGGAATCCTGCTGGAACGGGGACAGGAGATTCCGGAGCTTTCCGCCTGCGGCCTGGAATTTCCGGTGATCGTCAAGCCCTGCTGCGGAGGATCCAGCGTGGGGGTGACCATCGCGGCCTCTCAGGAAGAGTACCGGAAGGCCCTGGAGGAGTCCTTTGCCTATGAGCCTCAGGCGGTAGTGGAGGAATTTATTCAGGGCCGGGAATTTTCCGTGGCGGTCATCGGGCAGAAGGCCTATCCCATCATAGAGATTGCCCCCAAGGAAGGCTTCTACGACTACAAGAACAAGTACACTGCGGGAAGTACGGTGGAGACCTGCCCGGCGGCGCTGCCGGAGGAGAAAACAAAGGAAATGCAGGAAACCGCCCTGCGGGCTGCGCAGGCTTTGGGAATCAGCGGGTACTGCCGCCTGGATTTTCTCATGCGTGAGGACGGCAGGCTCTACTGTCTGGAGGCCAATACCCTTCCGGGCATGACCCCCACCAGCCTGATCCCCCAGGAGGCGGCGGCTCTGGGAATCAGTTATCCGGAGCTCTGTGAGGAACTGATCCGCATTTCTATGGAAAGATATCAGTGAGGCGGGAAGTATGATGAAAAATCTGACACTGAGAAACATTGCCTCCGCCTGCGGCGGGGAGTATGTGGGAGCGGAATCCGCCCTTGACCTGTGCGTAGAGGGCATCACCACAGACAGCCGCCAGGTTCCGGAAGGAGGGCTTTTTGTAGCGATTCCCGGGGAGCGTGTGGACGGACACGACTACATACCGAAAGCAGAGGCGGCGGGAGCGGCGGCGGTTCTCTCGGAAAAAGAGCTGCCGGATGCGAAAGTTCCCTATATCCGGGTAAAATCTT
>ERZ1090868.1080-NODE-1081-length-14588-cov-34.968761_pt1 | contig 14588 bp, 10 predicted proteins | sample MGYA00478475_ERZ1090868 | MGnify/ENA primary metagenome ERZ1090868 (study PRJEB33644, sample SAMEA5815747) | chicken gut metagenome | biome: Chicken; feature: Gastrointestinal Tract; material: Caecum | place: Ireland | collected 2019-01-01 | study: A study of...
CGGCGCGTATGCGCCGTTCATCTTGACCGTTGACTGGCTCGGCTGGCTTTGCTATGAGTTCAGACCCTACCTTTTAGTTCTTCGAGAATTTGTTGATACTCTGGATTATCAGATAAAAACGAAAAGTCGTTACCGCTTTCCATTTCATTTTTCATCATATCAAATAGTCGTTCTGAAAAGCTATTTGTTTCACTGCCATGCAAATGACGATAAAGAGGACAATCTTGTGGTTTCCATTCTTTTTGCATAGCTGGTAACATAGATTTAAGCGCAGTTAAGCATTTCGTTTTATCCTGTTCGATAACAGAAAGCTGGAGTTTTGCAATGTAGGGAATATATGGTGGGACATGGCACAATTTTGATACTTGCTCATAAATTTCTGCGTAAAAGTTTGCGTCCTGCATTCGGTTCTCTTTTACTGCTATCTCCAACATATTCATTAAGGCAGTTTGAATTTCGGTTGCGCTATTTAAGACCCTGTGTTCCCATATTTTTAAAGCGTCCAAAAATTTATCTTGCGCTGTATAGAGAATGGCAAGTTGTTCTTCCTTATCAACAGAAGTAGATGGGTAGGTGTTAATGAGTTCTTCTGCCTTAGAGTAATTTTTTATCTTTCGATTATAAGAAATCAACATACTGATTACAGTTTCCTTGATTTCAATATTTTCACTGGTAGACAATCGTTCATAAAATTTTATGAAGGTTTCTTCATAGCGTTCCGGCTCTGCAACTCCGTAAAGAAACAACGCTCCATGTAAATACATGATTACGGAATATGTTAGACTTTCACAAGTTGGGTATTCATGTATCTTGTCAATTCCCATTTTGAAAGCAGTATCATAATCTTTTTCGCGAACAGTCTTATCGACTTCATCTACAAAATTGACTATCTCTACATCACTCAAATCGTCTTGAAAAGACATAAGTGTATTGAGGTCTATCTTTAGTAATCGCGCCAATGCGGGAAGAAGCGTTATATCGGGATATGTACTGCCTTTCTCCCATTTATTAACTGCCGGTGTCGATACGCCTAAATACTCCGCAATTTGCTCTTGTGTGAGAGATAAGGCTTTCCTTTTTTCTCGGATGATTTCATTGATTTTCATATTGCACCTCCGTTCTTCTGTAAATCATAATAGCATAGATAATTTCACGGAACAATGGAGCAAATATTAAAAATTGAGTTTACAAAATTAACCTATGGTTAATACAGCGTGTCGCAAAAGCGCCACGCTTTAGGGGGAACCCATTTCTGCCCGCATACGCGGGACAGAAATTCCTTCCCCCTAATATCCCCCTGGGGACAAAATTTGGCGCTGAACCGCGCACTCGCCGCAAGGCGGCTCGCACACTCTCAGCGCCAAATTTCCCTGTATGTGTCCCGTCCATCCGCACATGTCGGCTGGACGGGACTTTTTTGACAGTCTGCACCCTATATGCCGGCAAAGAGAGCTGCACTATAGACCTTTCCCCCAAAGTGTGCTAGAATACAGACAGCTTCCGGGCTGCGGCCCGGCGCGTTTTTGAGAGAAAGGATGCTTGCATGTGAAGATCATACTTGTGGGCGGCGGCAAGGTGGGCACAGCCCTGGCCCGCCAGCTCAGCGAAGAGGGCCACAGCGTCACCGTCATCGACACCAACAAGGCCCGGGTGGAGCAGATCGTCCAGGCCTACGACGTGTTGGGGGTGGTGGGCAACGGCTCGTCCATCGCCACCCTGTCCGAGGCGGGCATCGAGGACAACGACGTCTTTATCGCCATCACCGGCTCGGACGAGCTGAACCTGCTGTGCTGCATGTTTGCCAAAAAGGCGGGCAGCCGCCACACCATCGCCCGGGTGCGCAACCCGTCCTACAGCCACGAGCTGGACTTTATCCGCCAGCAGACCGGCATTTCGGCCATCATCAACCCCGAAATGACCGCCGCCACCGAGATCTCCCGGCTGCTGCGGTTCCCCGGCGCTTCCAAGATCGACACCTTTGCCGGCGGGCGGGTGCAGCTGATCAAGTTTGCCCTGACCCAGGCCCACGGGCTGGACGGGCTGCCCATCCGGGACATCCCCGCCCGCATGGGGTGCGACATCCTGGTCTGCGCGGTGGAGCGGGGCAAGACCGTCACCATCCCGGACGGCAGCTTTGTGCTGCGCAGCGGGGACCTGGTCACCTTTCTGGCCACCCCGGACAAGGCCCAGCAGTTCTTCCGCAAGCTGGGCATCCCCACCGCGCCGGTCAAAAACGCCATGATCGTGGGCGGCGGGGCCATCGCCTTCTACCTCAGCCAGTACCTGCTGGAAAACAAGATCAAGGTGCGGATCATCGAGCGGGACCTGGCCCGCTGCGACTACCTGGCCGAGGAACTGCCCGAAGCCCAGGTCCTGTGCGAGGACGGCTCCAACCGCAGCTTCCTGCTCAGCGAGGGGCTGGGCTCGGCCGAAGCCTTTGTGGCCCTGACCAACATGGACGAGGAGAACATCCTGCTGTCCCTGTTTGCCAGCAACCACTCGGACGCCAAGCGGGTGACCAAGATCAACCGGCTGGAGTTTGACGAGATCCTGAACAGCTTTGACCTGGGCAGCGTCATCTACCCCAAGTACATGACCTGCGACTTTATCGTCCAGTATGTCCGCGCCCTGCAAAACGAGGCCGGCAGCAACATCAAGACCCTGTACCGCATCCTGGACGACCGGGTGGAGGCGCTGGAGTTCACCGTCCACGAGGTCAGCCCGGCCACCGGCGTGCCCCTGAGCGAGCTGCACCTGAAGCCCAACCTGCTGCTGTGCTGCATCACCCGCGGGGACCAGATCATCATCCCCCGCGGCGGCGACACCATCCAGCTGGGGGATACCGTCATCGTCGTCACCCTGCAGCACGGCCTGCATGACCTGCGGGATATCGTGGCCGGGCAGGGAGGCGCGCGCAAATGAATTACGCCATCGTTTTCCGTCTTTTGGGCTACATCCTCCTGTGCGAGGGCGCCCTCATGGGCCTGCCCGCCCTGGTCAGCGTGATCTACGGCGAGTGGAACATCCTGTGGGTGTTCCTGTTCACCATCGCCCTGTGCTGTGCGATTGGCGGCGCGCTGACCCGCATCAAACCCCGCAGCAAGATCTTTTACCGGCGGGAGGGCTGCGTCACCGCCGCCCTGACCTGGATCCTCATCAGTGTGATGGGGGCGGTGCCCTTCGTCCTGTCGGGGGCCATCCCCGACCCCATCGAGGCCCTGTTTGAGACAGTGTCCGGCTTTACCACCACCGGCGCCTCCATCCTGGCCGACGTCGAGAGCCTGCCCATGGGCATCCTGTTCTGGCGCAGCTTCACCCACTGGATCGGGGGCATGGGCATCCTGGTGTTTCTGCTGGCGGTGCTGCCCCTGACCGGCGGCAGCCACGTCAACCTGATGAAGGCCGAGAGCCCCGGCCCTCAGGTGGAAAAGATGGTGCCCTCGGTCCGCCAGACCGCCGCCATCCTCTACGGCATCTATCTGGGCATGACCCTGATCCAGATCGTCTTTATGCTGGCGGGCGGCTGCCCCCTGATGGACAGCCTGCTGATCACCTTCGGTTCGGCCGGCACCGGCGGCTTTGGCATCAAAAACGACAGCATGGGCAGTTATTCCACCTACATCCAGGTGGTGACCACCGTCTCGATGATCCTGTTCGGCGTCAACTTCAGCGCCTACTTCTACCTCATCCGGGGCAAGTTCCGCAAGGTGCTGATCGAGGAGGTGCGCTGGTATTTCGGGGTCATCCTGGCGGCCATCGCCCTCATCAGCTGGAACATCCGGGGCCTGTTCCCCGATCTGCTGACGGCCATCCAGCAGGCGGCCTTCCAGGTGGGGTCCATCATCACCACCACCGGTTTTTCCACCTGCGATTTTGACCAGTGGCCCTCCTTTGCCAAGAGCATCCTGGTGCTGCTGATGTTCATCGGCGCCTGTGCCGGCAGCACCGGCGGCGGCATGAAGATCAGCCGCCTGGTCATCCTGGCCAAGAGCATCCGCAAGGAGATCGCCCAGACCCTCCACCCCAGCGTGGTCACCCCCGTCCGGGTGGACGGCAAGCCGGTGGACCAGGAGACCATCCGCTCCACCAACGTCTTTGTGGCGGCCTACGTGATCCTTTTTGCGGTGTCGGTGCTGCTGGTCAGCCTGGACGGCGAAAGCCTGGTGACCAACTTCACGGCGGTGGCGGCCACCTTCAACAACATCGGCCCCGGCCTGGAAGGGGTGGGCCCCATGACCAACTTTGGGCTGTACTCCGGCTTTTCCAAGCTGGTGCTGACCTTCGATATGCTGGCCGGCCGGCTGGAGCTGTTCCCGCTCCTGCTGCTGTTCGCGCCCGAGACCTGGAAAAAGTTCTGACCGGAGCGCCCTTCCCGCCCCTTCCAAATAGCAAACCAGACTGTCAAAAAAGTCCCGTCCAGCCGACATGTGCGGATGGACGGGACACCTACAGGGAAATTTGGCGCTGAGAGTGTGCGAGCCGCTTTGCGGCGAGTGCGCGGTTCAGCGCCAAATTTTGTCCCCAGGGGGATATTAGGGGGAAGGAATTTCTGACCCGCGCATGCGGGCAGAAATGGGTTCCCCCTAAAGCGTGGCGCTTTTGCGACACGCTGAGCCCCCTGCCCATCCGTGAAGATGGGCAGGGGGCTTCTTATGATTTTGGGTCAAAAAGGTCACGGCTGGCTGCCGGCAAAACGATACCGGCCCTTGCCCTGCCGCTTGGCCTCGTACAGGGCTTTGTCGGCAGCGGCATACAGGGCGTCGTAGGCGCCGCCGCCGGGGCAGGCCGCAATGCCGATGCTGCAGGCGGCGGGCAGGGGCTTGCCCTCCCACTCGATCCTGCGCACGGCTTCGATCAGCCGGGCGGCGTAGTTTTCGGCGGTGTAGCGGGTGCAGGGCGGGTCGAAAATGGCGGCGAATTCGTCGCCGCCCAGACGTCCCACCCGGCAGCGGGCGGGCGCCAGGGCGTTCATCAGGCTGGCCAGCTGGATCAGCACGTGGTCCCCCGCCTGGTGGCCGTAGATATCGTTGATGGTCTTGAAGTCGTCCATGTCCAGGATCAGCAGGGTCAGCTGCTGCCGCGGCCCCAGCTGGGCCAGGCGGCGGGTGCCGTAGCTTTCCAGGGCGGTCTTGTTCAGGGTCCTGGTAAAGGCATCCATGGACAGTTCCTTTTCCAGCTCCAGGATGCGGTCTTTCTGGCCCATGATGTCAAACAGCAGGCCCACGCCCACCACCGGCTGGCCGTCCCTGCCGTGCTGGAAGGCTATATGCACCTCGAACCAGCGCTCCCTGCCCTCTTTGACCGGCAGCAGCACCTCCTGCTTCTGGTAAGCGGCGGTGGTGTAAGCCTCGGTCAGGCAGCGCAGCAGGGTCTTTTTCTGCTGGTCGTTCAGCCGCTGGCCGGTCTCGACCTTGTCCCCGATGTGGTCGATCTGCTGGGGCAGGTCGAACACGTCTTTCCACGCGGGGCTGAAGCGGATCACATCCTCTTTGATGTCCCACCGGAAGGCGATCAGGTTGCCCTGCCGGAGCAGCAGGTCGTACTGTTCGCTGCTCAGGCGGAACTGTTCCTCCGTCTCCTCCAGGGCGCGGTTGATGTCCTCGATCCGGCCGGCCTGGGTCAGCTCGATGCAGATGCCATGGTAGCGGGCAAAGTAGATCACCAGGGTCATCATGCCCATGATGACGTAGTTGAGCACCGCGCCCGGGTCGTTCAGGGTGACCAGGTAGGCCAGCATGATCAGGTACCCTGCCGTGATGTTCACCACCGCATAGAGGGGCTCCATCAGAAAGAGGGCGGCAAAGGCCACCATGGTCGCCACGCCGCTGATCTTGCCCACCGAGAGGGAGGTGCTGAGGTCGAACGCCGCAAACAGGGCCTGCCACAGCACAAAGAAACTGCCGGCAAACTGCAGGATGCCATAGCGGACCTTGAGGCTCAAGTTCCGGCCGCCCAGGGCGTCGGCGCACAAAAAGACGGCCGCCGCCAAAAACAGGCTGGCGTAAAAGGCAAAATAGGTCCAGTTGTTGGGGGTCGTGAGCCCGGACGGCGAATAAAAGATGACCCGTATGATATTGAACAGTTCTACCCCGACTGCAAACACCGAGATGACCTTTATCAGCGCCCAGTTGCTGCGGACCGCCTGCTCCACAAAAGCCGGACGGATCTGGGGCTGGATGTGACGCGGCATACAAAATCTCTCCTTTGCTCTAAAACGCTGTCCGTTCCTTATTATACCGTCCGGCGGCCGGTTTGTCGAGAGTGAAACCGCTCCGGGGAGGCGCAGCGCCGACCCATACTTTGTACAAAGTTTAACGATGATTTTTGTGCAAGACTGCAAGTGAAAAAGCTGTGAAAGTTCCGGGGCACATCCTTGACAATACCATGAAAAATCTGTAATCTATTGTTCGTACCCGAACTATAAACAGGGGGGTTCCCTGGACGCAAGGGGGTGGGATACATTGGAAAAGGACTGCGGCGCACAGATCAACCTGCTGTCCCGTATGCTCAAACGGCGGCTGAACGTCACATTGCAGGGGCTGGGCATCACAGCCATCCAAAGCAGGGTGATGTTCTACATCATGGACCACTGCCTCGAGGGGCCGGTGTTCCAGCGGGATGTGGAGCAGGTGTTCAGCCTCAGCCGCTCGACGGCCACCGGCATCCTGCAGCAGCTGGAAGAAAAAGACCTGCTGCGGCGGGAGAGCGTGCCCAGCGACGCCCGGCTGAAAAACCTGGTGCCCACCCCGCGGGCCGCCGAGCTGGACGCCGAGGTGCGGGCCTGCCTGCGCCAGACCGAGGTGCTGCTGACCCGGGGGCTGTCGGAGGGGCAGGTCCAGCTGTTCAAAGAGACGCTGGCCGCCATGATCCGGAACCTGGACGCGGCCGGTGCCCAGAGCCCCGGCCCTGATTAGTTCGCAGCCGAAATGTTCGCGCAAGAACAAATGCAAGTATGTAAGGAGGAGTACACGAGGCATGAATTCGATCGTTAAGACCTTGTCCCGCAGCATCCGCGAGTACAAGAAGACCTCGATCCTGACGCCCCTGCTGGTGACAGTGGAGGTCGTCCTGGAGTGCGCGATCCCCTTTGTGATCGCCAACCTGGTCAACCAGATGCAGGCGGGCTGCTCGATGGACGTCATCGTCCGCTACGGCGCGGTGCTGCTGGTGATGGCCGTCATTTCCCTGATCTTCGGCGGCGCGGCCGGCGCCACCTGCGCCAACGCTTCCGCCGGCTTTGCCCGCAACCTGCGCAAGGATATGTTCTACAAGATCCAGGACTATTCCTTTGAGAACATCGACAAATTCTCGGTGTCCAGCCTGGTCACCCGTCTGACCACCGACATCAGCAACGTCCAGATGGCTTACATGATGATCATTCGTGTGGCGGTGCGCTGCCCGCTGATGCTGGTCTTCTCCTTTGCCATGGGCTTTATCATGGGCGGGCGGCTGGCCATGATCTTCCTGTTCACCATTCCCCTGCTGCTGATCGGCCTGCTGCTGGTCATCCGGGCGGCCACGCCCCTGTTCCGCCGGGTGTTCCGCAAGTACGACGCCCTGAACGACTCGGTGCAGGAGAACGTCCAGGCCATGCGCGTGGTCAAGAGCTACGTCCGTGAGGACTACGAGAAGAAGAAGTTCGCCGCCGCGGCCGAGAACGTCCAGCGCGACTTCACCAAGGCTGAGCGGATCATGGCCCTGAACGGCCCCATGATGCAGTTCTGCGTCTACGCCGGCATGGTGTTCGTCATGTCCTACGGGTCCTACACCGTCATCACCAGCATGGGCCTTGACCTGAACGTGGGTCAGATGTCCTCCATGCTGACTTACAGCTTCCAGATCCTGATGAGCCTGATGATGCTGTCCATGGTCTTTACCATGATCATCATGTCGCAGGAGTCGGCCGAGCGTATCGTCGAGGTGCTGAGCGAGGAGAGCACTCTCACCAGCCCCGCAAACGCCCTGACCGAGGTCAAGGACGGCAGCGTGGACTTCGACCACGTCAGCTTCAAGTATTCCAAAAAGGCCGAGCGCAACGCCCTGTCCGACATCGACCTGCACATCAAGTCGGGCGAGGTCATCGGCATCCTGGGCGGCACCGGTTCTTCCAAGTCCAGCCTGATCCAGCTGATCCCCCGCCTGTACGACGTCACCGAGGGCAGCGTGAAGGTGGGCGGCGTGGACGTGCGCAAGTACGACCTGGAGACCCTGCGCAACCAGGTGGCCGTGGTGCTGCAGAAGAACGTGCTGTTCTCTGGCACCATCAAGGACAACCTGCGCTGGGGCAACCCCAACGCCACCGACGCCGAGATGGAGGAGGCCTGCCGTCTGGCCCAGGCCGACGAGTTCATCCAGCAGTTCCCCCAGAAGTATGACACCTGGATCGAGCAGGGCGGCTCCAACGTCTCGGGCGGCCAGAAACAGCGTCTGTGCATCGCCCGCGCCCTGCTGAAGAAGCCCAAGATCCTGATTTTGGACGACTCCACTTCGGCCGTCGATACCCGCACCGACGCGCTGATCCGCCAGGGCTTCCGGGAGTTCATCCCCGAGACCACCAAAATCATCATTGCCCAGCGCGTGGCCAGCGTGCAGGATGCCGACCGCATCATCATGATGGAGGGCGGCCGCATCGCCGCCATCGGCACCCACGAGGAGCTGATGCAGTCCAACGACGTCTACCGCGAGCTGTACAATACCCAGAACCGCAAGTCCAACAATCCTCAGGCAGGAGGTGACAAGGATGCCGAATAACGCAAGCACCGAGCGGGGCAAGCGGGCCCCCAAGGGGGTCATGCCCCGTCTGATCCGCACCGTCTTTTCCTTTTACCCGGTCCTGCTGCCGGTGACCATCGGCTGCATCCTGGTCAACGCCATCGTCAGCTCGATGCCCTCTGTTTTCATGCAGAACGCCATCGCCGTGGTGGAGTCCACCTATAAGACCGGCGACTGGGCCGCCGCATCCGGCACCATCTTCCGGCTGGTGACCATCCTGATCACCCTGTACGTCATCAGCCTGGCGGCCGGCGCGGCCTTCAACCAGCTCATGGCCATCATCACCCAGGGCACCCTGGCCAAGCTGCGCGAAAAGATGTTCGACCATATGCAGGACCTGCCCATCCGCTACTTCGATACCCACAGCCACGGCGATATCATGAGCTTCTACACCAATGATATCGACACCCTGCGCCAGCTCATCAGCCAGAGCCTGCCCCAGCTGATGATCTCGGGCATCACCCTGCTGAGCGTTTTCTGCATCATGATCTACTACAGCATCTGGCTGGCCCTGGTGGTGCTGTGCGGCGTGGTGGTGATGTTCTTCACCGCCCGCTACGTCAGCGGCCACTCGTCCAAATACTTCCTCCAGCAGCAGATCACCATTGCCAAGACCGAAGGCTTTATGGAAGAGATGATGAGCGGCCAGAAGGTCATCAAGGTGTTCTGCCACGAGGAGGGCGCCAAGGCCGACTTTGACAAGGTCAACGACGAGCTGTTTGAAAACAGCGAAAAAGCCAACCGCTACGCCAACATCCTGATGCCCCTGCTGGGCAACATGGGCAACGTGACCTACGTGGTGGTGGCCCTGGCGGGCGGCGCTCTGCTGCTGAACGGCGCGCCCAACCTGAGCCTGTCGGGCATGGCCCTGAACATCAGCATCGTGGTGCCCTTCCTGAACATGACCAAGCAGTTTGCCGGCGCCATCGGCCAGGTGTCCAACCAGGTCAACATGGTGGTCATGGGCCTGGCGGGCGCGCACCGCATCTTCGCCCTGCTGGACGAGGAGCCCGAGGCCGACGAGGGCTACGTCACCCTGGTCAACGCCCGCGAGAAGGCCGACGGCACGCTGGAGGAGTACCCCGAGCGGACCAACGTCTGGGCCTGGAAGCACCCCCACCACGACGGCACCATCACCTACACCCGCCTGCGGGGCGACGTCCGCTTCTACGACGTGGACTTCGGCTACACCCCTGAAAAGACGGTGCTGCACGATATTTCGCTGTACGCCAAGCCCGGCCAGAAGGTGGCCTTCGTCGGCTCCACCGGCGCGGGCAAGACCACCATCACCAACCTCATCAACCGCTTCTACGACATCCAGGACGGCAAGATCCGCTACGACGGCATCAACATCCGCAAGATCAAAAAGGCCGACCTGCGCCACTCGCTGGGCATCGTGCTGCAGGACACCAACCTGTTCACCGGTACCGTGATGGAGAACATCCGCTATGGCAACCTGGAGGCCCACGACGAGGAGTGCATCGCCGCGGCCCGGCTGGCCGGCGCGGACGACTTCATCCGCCGGCTGCCCGACGGCTACAACACCATGCTGACCGGCAACGGCGCCAACCTGTCCCAGGGCCAGCGCCAGCTGCTGGCCATTGCCCGGGCGGCGGTGGCCGATCCCCCGGTCATGATCATGGACGAAGCCACCAGCTCCATCGACACCCACACCGAGGCCATCGTCCAGCGGGGCATGGACGCCCTGATGACCGGGCGCACCACCTTTGTCATCGCTCACCGGCTGTCCACCGTCCAGAACGCCGACGCCATCATGGTCCTGGACCACGGCCGCATCATCGAGCGCGGCACCCACGACCAGCTGATCGCCCAGCACGGCACCTACTACCAGCTGTACACCGGCGCGCTGGAGCTGGACTGATCCGCAGCCAGTTTCCACGGCAAACCAAAAGGGCTTTCCCCCCAAAGGGAAGGCCCTTTTCTCTATGCGCCGGAAGGCAGAAACGAAGAAACCCCGCATGGACACCTGGTGTTCCAGGCATCCATGCGGGGTCTTACCAAGTTGCGCCAGCAGGAGTCGAACCTGCGATGGAGGAGTCAAAGTCCTCTGCCTTACCGCTTGGCGATGGCGCATCGGGTGCATGGCGCGCCCTACAGGACACGCCATGCAGTAGTATACCATATTTGGGGCCGTTATGCAAGATGTGCGTGCCGGGCCCGGCCGGTCACTCGATCAGGCCGTTGAGCAGCGTCAGGCACTTGCGGCTGTGCAGCTTGCGGATGGCCTTGGCCTCGATCTGGCGGACACGCTCGCGGGTGACGCCGAAGTCGCGGCCCACTTCTTCCAGGGTGCGGGGGCGGCCGTCGTCCAGGCCGAAGCGCAGCCGGATGACCCGCTCCTCGCGGGGGGTCAGGCTCTTGAGGGCCAGGTTGATCTGCTGGGCCACCATGGCGCGGTCGGCTGCCTTGCCGGGGGCCTCGGCGTTCTCGTCGGCCACAAAGTCGCCCAGGGAGGAGTCCTCCTCCTCGCCCACCGGGCTCTCCAGGCTGGCGGGCTCCTGGGCCATCCGCTGGATCTCACGCACGCGCTCCACCGTCATGTCCATGGCCTTGGCCAGTTCCTCGGCGGTGGGCTCGTGGCCGTTCTGGTAGACCAGCTGGCTGGTGGCCTGGCGCATCCGGTTGATGGTCTCCACCATGTGGACCGGGATGCGGATGGTGCGGGCCTGGTCCGCGATGGCGCGGGTGATGGCCTGGCGGATCCACCAGGTGGCGTAGGTGGAGAAGCGGAAGCCGCGTGCGCAGTCAAACTTTTCGGCCGCCTTGATGAGGCCGATGTTGCCCTCCTGGATCAGGTCCAGGAAGGCCAGGTTGTGGCCCACGTGCTTTTTGGCGATGGACACCACCAGGCGCAGGTTGGCCTCGCTCAAAGCGCGGCGGGCGTTCAGGCCGTCCTGCCGGGTCTTGAGCAGCTGCTCGCGGCGCTCGTCGCTCAGGGGGCCGTCCTCGACGGCCTGCAGGGCCTCCTTCTCTTCGGCGGCGTCCTCTGCGGCATCGTCGGGGCGCTCCTTGTCGCGGGCGTCCTCGGGGTCCATCTCCTCCTCCGGCTCCTCGTAGTCGGGCGAGTTCTCGTCCTCCTCAAAGGAGAAGCGGGCGGTGTTGCGCTTGATGTAATCGGGCCGGTTGTACTTGCGCCGGTCGGCCTGCAGGATGCGGGCCGCCTCCGCGCCGGCATGGATGCGGCGGCTCAGCTCCACTTCCTGCTCCGCGCTCAGCAGGGGGATCTGGCCGATCTGCTTTAAGTAATTCTTGACGGGGTCGTCCAGCAGCTCATCCATGGCGGCTTTCAGGTCGGCGGGGTTCTCCTCCAGGCGGTCCTCCTCCGGCTCGTCATAGTCGTCGTTGGCGCTGGCCTCAGCGCTCTCCACCTCGGCCAGGATGCTGTCCACGTCCAGAGAGGTTTCGTTCTCCTGGATCTTGATCCCGCGTTCTTCCAGGATGGTGTACAGGCTCTCGGTGTCCAGGCCGCACTCCTGGGCCAGTGCGCGCACTTCGTCCGCGTTGACGGTGCCCTCGCTGGCGCCCTTGCGCAGCATTTCTTTTAAGGTCATACCCATCGTATATACTCTCCTTTTCGCTCAAAAGGCCAGGCAGCCTGCGGCTGCTCAGATCACCAGCCCGCCGTTCACCCCAAACACCTGCCCTGTGATGTAGCCGGCCTCCTCCCCTGCCAAAAACAGCAGGGCGCGGGCCACTTCCTGGGCGCTGCCCAGACGGCCCACCGGGGTCTCCTCGGCCAGGGCGGCTTTGTCCCCGGGGGTGAAAGCCGCCATCATATCGGTGTCGATGACGCCGGGGGCCACACAGTTGACGGTGATGCCGCTGGGGCCTTCCTCCCGGGCCAGGGCCTTGGTCATGCCGATCAGGCCGGCCTTGGCCGCCGAATAGTGCACCTCACAGCTGCCGCCGGTCTGGCCCCACATGCTGCTCACGGTCAGGATGCGGCCCCATTTGCGGCGGATCATGCCGGGCAGGGCCAGCTGGCACAAATGGAACGCGCCGGTCAGGTTGACGTCCAGCATATGCTGCCACTCGGCAGGGGTGATATCGGTGAACAGCTTCTGCTGGGCGATGCCGGCGTTGCACACCAGCACATCCACGTGTCCCAGCATGATCTCGGCCGCCGTAAAGGCGGACTCGCAGGCCGCGCGGCTGGCCACGTCGCACTGCAGGGCGATGCAGCCGGGCAGGCTGGCCTCCAGCGCGGCCGCGGCCTGGGCGTTGGTGTGGTAGAGCACCGCCACGCGGTACCCCGCCTCGTAGAAGGCGCGGGCCGCAGCCGCGCCGATGCCCCGGTCCCCGCCGGAGATCAGCACCCCCCGGGCCGGCGCAGCAGCCTTGGGCTGCGGGGCCGGTTCGAGCGGTTCCAGATCAAAGGTCAGCTCAAAATCCTCTTCATGCATGGGCTGTTACTCCTGAATGACATTTGGATGCCTTGCCGCCCGCCGTCCCGCCGCCTGTACTTTCCCTGCCGGAATCGCCGGCCCTGCGGCATTTTCGGACAAAAAAGCAGATACTTTCGGCAAGATACCAGTATATATTATACACCTTTTGTGCGAAAAAGGAAAGAGGGAGACGAAAATTTTCTGCCCTCTCAGTCAGCGGCCTGCGGCGGAGAGGGCGGCTTTTTCCATTTGGGGCGCGAAGCGCGCGCGGCACGCAGCCGGACAAAAAAGTCCGCCAGCAGGGCCGAGGCTTCCTCCGCCCGCAGCCCCCGCTCCACCACCGGGTGGTGGTTGAACGGCAGGGCAAACAGGTCTGTCACCGACCCGCAGCAGCCGGCCTTGGGGTCAGCCGCGCCATACACCACCCGCCGGATGCGGCTGTTGATGATGGCCCCGGCGCACATGGGGCAGGGCTCCAGGGTGACGAACAGCTCGCACTCCCACAGCCGCCAGCCCCCCAGCGCCTGGCAGGCCCGGTCGATGGCCAGCAGCTCGGCATGGTGGACGGCGTTTTTCTCGGTCTCGCGGGTGTTGTGGGCGGCGGCCACGATCTCGCCCCGCCGGGCCACCACCGCCCCCACCGGCACTTCGCCCAGGGCGGCGGCTTTTTCCGCCTCGGCCAGGGCCGCGCCCATCAGTTCATGATCGGTCATGGCAGTTTTCTCCTGATCTCGTCACAGCATCTCGGTGGTCAGCTGGCCCAGCAGCAGCACCAGCACCACCAGCATCATGGGGCGGATGACCTTTGCGCCGCCCTTGAGGGCCAGCCGGGAGCCGATCAGGTTGCCGGCAATGCCGCTGATGGCGCAGGGGATGGCGATGTGGAACACCACCAGCCCCGAAGCCAGATAGGTGGCCAGGCTGGCGTAGTTGCTGGCCAGGTTGAGCAGCTTGGCGTTGCCGCTGGCCCGCCGCATATCGTACCCCATCAGGGTGCTGAAGGCGATGATGGCAAAGGTGCCGGTGCCCGGCCCAAACAGGCCGTCGTAGCAGCCGATGCCCGCCCCGATGGCCGCCGCCAGCAGGGCGCGGGCGCCGGTCAGCGGCTGGTCGCCCTCGTCCCGGTCGGGGGCCTGCCAGCGGGTGAGGATGATGCCGGCCGCCACCGGCAGGATGCACAGCATCATCAGGCGCAGCGTGCCGTCGCTGAGCAGCACCGCCAGGTGCGAGCCCGCCGCGCTGCCCGCAAAGCTGCCCGCCGCAGCCAGCAGGCCCACCTTCAGGTCCAGCGCGCCGCTTTTCAGAAAGCGGGCGGTGGCAAAGGTGGTGCCGCAGGCGGCGCTGAATTTGTTGGTGCCATAGGTGTAGTGGGCCGGCAGCCCCGCAAACAGATAGGCCGGCAGGCTGATG
>ERZ1090868.1086-NODE-1087-length-14571-cov-6.350510_pt1 | contig 14571 bp, 6 predicted proteins | sample MGYA00478475_ERZ1090868 | MGnify/ENA primary metagenome ERZ1090868 (study PRJEB33644, sample SAMEA5815747) | chicken gut metagenome | biome: Chicken; feature: Gastrointestinal Tract; material: Caecum | place: Ireland | collected 2019-01-01 | study: A study of the...
ATATAATTCTAATTAATAGAATATTGAGAATGGAGTTCATTTTGGATAAGATTATTATAGAAGGTGGTCATACGCGTTTGCAAGGAGAAGTGGTCATTGAAGGGGCTAAAAATGCCGTCTTGCCACTTCTTGCAGCCACTATTTTACCAGAAGAAGGAAAGACGGTACTTACGAATGTGCCAATTCTTTCGGATGTGTTTACCATGAATCATGTGGTGCGTGGTTTGGACATTCAAGTGGATTTTGATGAAGCCACTAACACCATTGAGGTTGATGCATCAGGAAAAATTTTAGATGTTGCTCCTTACGAGTATGTGAGCAAAATGCGTGCTTCTATTGTTGTTCTGGGACCTATCTTGGCTCGTAACGGCCATGCCCAAGTATCTATGCCAGGCGGTTGCACGATTGGAAGTCGTCCGATTGACTTGCACCTAAAAGGTTTGGAGGCAATGGGAGCAACTATCACACAATCTGGCGGTGATATTACTGCGACAGTTGACGGCAAGTTGCGTGGAACCACGATTTACATGGATTTCCCATCTGTTGGAGCAACGCAAAACTTGATGATGGCAGCCACTTTGGCAGAAGGTGTGACAACCATTGAAAATGCTGCACGCGAACCAGAAATTGTTGATTTAGCCATGCTGCTAAATAAAATGGGAGCAAAGGTTAGAGGAGCAGGTACAGAAACCTTGACCATTACTGGTGTGGAAAGCCTTCGCGGTGCAGAACACGATGTGGTGCAAGACCGTATTGAAGCAGGGACTTTCATGGTCGCTACAGCCATGACTTCAGGTAATGTTTTGGTGAAAGATGCCATTTGGGAACACAATCGTCCGTTGATTTCGAAATTGATTGAGATGGGCGTGACAGTGATTGATGAAGAAGAGGGTATCCGTGTGATTGCGGACACGCCAGCCTTAAAACCAGTGACTGTTAAAACCCTACCCCACCCTGGTTTTCCAACGGATATGCAGGCACAATTTACCGCTTTGATGGCGGTTGTGAACGGCGAATCAACCATGATTGAAACGGTTTTTGAAAATCGTTTCCAACACCTTGAAGAAATGCGCCGCATGGGCTTGCAGTCTGAGATTTTGCGTGATACAGCAATGATTCATGGAGGCAAAGAATTACAAGGAGCACCTGTCATGTCTACAGACTTGCGTGCCAGTGCTGCCTTGATTATGATTGGTATGGTGGCAAAAGGCACAACAACAGTTGGCAAATTGGTTCACCTTGACCGTGGCTACTACAAATTCCATGAAAAATTAGCAAAACTAGGAGCGCATATTAAGCGTGTAAGCGAGGACTAAATGACAACAGGTTGGAAATATGTTGCAAAACAACTAACCTTAATTCTAGTGGTGGTGATTCTTAGCGTTCTTTTTCTAGCTATCGGTTTAATGCTAGGTTACAGCGTTTTTGGAGAGGGTAAGAACCCCTTAGCCATCTTATCCCTTGATAAATGGCAGTCCATTATCGGAAAATTCACTGGAAACGGTTAGGTTAATCACATTATCAAATTCAAAGTGGATAATCGCCTTTATGCGAGTAAATGCGGTTTTCCACTTTTTTAATGGAAGGAATTATGGCGAAAAAATCAAAAACATCAAAACAGTTTAAATCCATTATTGCAGTACTAGTTGCCTTAATTGGTATCGGGACGGGTTGGGTAACCACCTCAGAATCAGGCGAGCAATCCTTGCAGCAGGTGGTTTCCTTGGTCACTGGGCAAGAAACGTCTGCCTCATCTGTCACGTCTAACCAATCCAAATCAACAGACGATGTCCCAAGTCAAGCCTTAGCAGAAACGGTTTTAACCGATAGCGTCAAGGAACAGTTGGGCAACAAGCTTGAGTGGAATGGGGCTGGAGCTTATATTGTGAATCAAAACAAGACGTCTTTAAATGCCAAGGTATCGAGTAAGCCTTATGTCAACAACAAAACCAAAACCGTTCAAGGGCAAACGGTTCCGACGGTTGCGAATGCCTTGCTAAGCAAATCCACACGCCAATACAAGAGCCGTGAGGAAACTGGCAATGGCTCAACTTCTTGGAAACCAGCTGGCTGGCACCAATTGCAACACTTGTCAGGAACTTATCACCATGCCGTTGATCGCGGGCATTTGCTGGGCTATGCTTTGGTTGGTGGTCTAAAAGGATTTGATGCCTCAACCAGCAATCCTGCTAATGTGGCAACGCAAACAGCTTGGGCAAATGAAGCCAACTCAGAAGACTCAACAGGTCAGAATTACTATGAATCACAGGTTCGCAAGGCTTTGGATCAAAACAAACGTGTGCGTTATCGCGTGACCTTAATCTATGATGGCGACAATATTCTCTCAAGTGGTACGCATTTGGAGGCAAAATCATCAGACGGTAGTTTGGAATTTAATGTCTTTATTCCAAATGTCCAAAGCGGCCTGACTTTCAATTACTATTCTGGTGAGGTCAGTGTCAATTAGCCGTTTTTCAATCTTGTCAAATGGTTTAAAATTTGTTAGAATAAACTATAATTGAATAGTGTCTTGTGAGAGTAGTACCCTTATGGCAGTTTAACAGGGAATGGGAGCCGTGACTGGAAGCTTCCTAGATGAAAGTTTGGCGAATTCACTCACCAAAAAAGACAAGAATTAAGGTCTGCAAGTCAGATAAAAAACGGATGGTACCGCGTGTCAACGCTCCGCTAATGGAGCTTGGCACGTTTTTCGTTTTGTGAGCAGTATTCAGAGAGGGAATGGAATGGATTTACAAGCGCAATTAGAAGAATTAAAAGAAACAACGCAAGCCAAGTTGGCTGAAATGCATGGCGATCATGCCAAAGAACTTCAAGAATTACGTGTACAAGTTCTTGGGAAAAAAGGATCATTGACAGAATTGTTGAAAGGTTTGAAAGAACTCTCACATGATATGCGTCCAGTGGTTGGAAAACAAGTCAATGAAGTCCGCGACGTCTTGACAAAAGCTTTTGAAGAACAAGCTAAAATTGTTGAAGCAGCAAAAATTAAAGCTCAATTAGAATCTGAAAGTTTGGATGTGACTTTGCCAGGTCGCCATGTGAACCTTGGTAACCGTCATGTCTTGACTCAAATCAGCGAAGATATTGAAGACATTTTCATCGGTATGGGCTTCCAAGTAGTCGATGGTTTTGAAGTGGAAACAGATTACTACAACTTTGAACGCATGAATTTGCCAAAAGACCATCCAGCGCGTGATATGCAAGACACTTTCTACATTACAGAAGAAATCTTGCTTCGTACGCACACAAGCCCTGTTCAAGCCCGTACACTTGACAAACACGACTTTGCCAAAGGACCTTTGAAAATGATTTCACCAGGGCGTGTGTTCCGTCGTGACACCGATGATGCCACACACAGCCACCAATTCCACCAAATCGAAGGACTTGTGGTTGGCGAAAATATTTCAATGGGTGACCTTAAAGGAACGCTTGAGATGATTATCAAAAAAATGTTTGGTGAAGACCGTAAAATCCGCCTTCGTCCATCTTACTTCCCATTCACGGAGCCATCTGTTGAAGTGGACGTGTCATGCTTCAAATGTGGTGGTAAAGGCTGTAACGTTTGTAAGAAAACAGGTTGGATTGAAATTCTTGGGGCAGGAATGGTTCACCCTCGCGTCTTAGAAATGTCTGGTGTTGACTCTGAAAAATATTCTGGCTTTGCTTTTGGTCTTGGTCAAGAACGCATTGCAATGCTTCGCTATGGTATCAACGATATTCGTGGTTTCTATCAAGGCGATATGCGTTTTTCAGAACAATTTAAATCTTAAGCAAGTGTAGCTATTAAAATCAGCTCATTTACAAAAAAGTCAGTCTAAAAGAATAAACAGTAGAAAGGAATAAAGCGTTTGTCATTTGAGTCTTGCTTGAATGCAAACACGCTTTTAACGATTAGATTATGTTAGTCAGTTATAAATGGTTAAAAGAGCTTGTCGATGTTGATGTGACAACACACGAGCTTTCTGAAAAAATGTCAACAACAGGGATTGAAGTTGAGGGGGTATCAAGCCCGTCTGATGGTTTAACGAAATTGGTCGTTGGTCATGTGGTTTCTTGTGAAGATGTCCCTGATACTCACTTGCACCTTTGCCAAGTGGATACAGGTGATGACGAATTGCGCCAAATCGTTTGTGGTGCCCCAAATGTGACTGCAGGGATTAATGTCATTGTAGCCGTTCCAGGAGCTCGTATTGCAGACAATTACAAAATCAAAAAAGGTAAAATCCGTGGCATGGAATCACTTGGGATGATTTGTTCTCTAGAAGAACTTGGTTTGCCTGATTCAATCATTCCAAAAGAATTTTCAGATGGTATTCAAATCTTGCCAGCAGAAGCAAAACCAGGTGATAGCATTTTCCCATACCTTGATTTGGATGATGAGATTATTGAATTGTCAATCACACCAAACCGTGCGGACGCTCTTTCAATGCGTGGGGTTGCTCATGAAGTGGCAGCCATTTATGGCAAATCTGTTCACTTCCCACAAAAAGACGTAAAAGAAGTTGAAAAAGCAGCCAAAGATGTGATTGATGTGGCTATCGAATCTGATAAGGTTTTGACTTACAAAGCGCGTGTGGTGGAAAATATAACGGTAAAACCAAGCCCACAATGGTTGCAAAACCTTTTGATGAATGCTGGTATTCGCCCAATCAACAATGTGGTTGACGTCACTAACTACATCTTGTTGTACTTTGGTCAACCAATGCACGCTTTTGATTTGGATAAATTTGACGATAGCAAAATTGTTGCCCGTCAAGCGCGTTTGGGTGAAAAATTGGTAACCCTTGATGGCGAAGAACGTGACCTGGTGGATGAGGACCTTGTTATCACTGTTGCGGACAAACCAGTTGCCCTTGCAGGTGTTATGGGTGGACAAGCAACTGAAATTGATAACCAATCTAAAAACGTTGTTTTGGAAGCTGCGGTCTTTGATGGCACATCTATTCGCAAAACCAGCAGCCGCTTGAACCTTCGTTCTGAAAGCTCATCACGTTTTGAAAAAGGCATCAACTACGCAACTGTTGATGAAGCCCTTGATTTTGCAGCTGCTATGCTAAATGAATTGGCAGGCGGAGAAGTTCTTGTTGGGTGTGTTGAAACTGGTTTTGTTCCAACAACAGACGTTGAAGTATCAACAAGCCTTGATTACGTTAACGTTCGCTTGGGTACATCCTTAACTTATGCTGATATCGAAGATGTCTTTGCCAAACTTGGCTTTGGTGTGTCTGGCAATGCAGAACATTTCACTGTTTCAGTGCCACGTCGTCGCTGGGATATTGCCATTCAAGCTGATTTGGTTGAAGAAATTGCGCGTATCTATGGTTATGACAATCTACCAACAACCCTTCCAGAAGCTGCTGGAACAGCAGGCGAATTGACTGCGACGCAAAAATTACGCCGCAAAGTGCGTTCAATCGCAGAAGGTGCTGGTTTGACTGAAATCGTGTCATACGCCTTGACAACACCTGAAAAAGCTGTTGAATTTACCTTACAACCAAGCCATTTGACCGAATTAATGTGGCCAATGTCAGTGGAACGCTCAGTGCTTCGTCAAAACATTGTGTCTGGTATGTTAGATACCATCGCTTACAACGTCGCTCGTAAAAACAGCAATATTGCCATTTACGAAATTGGTAAAATCTTTGAACAAAAAGGCAATCCAAAAGAAGATTTGCCAAATGAAATCAGCACTTTTGCTTTTGCGATTTCTGGTTTAGTGGCTGAAAAAGATTTCCAAACCAAGGCAACTCCAGTTGATTTCTTCTATGCCAAAGGTATTTTGGACGCTCTCTTTGATAAGCTTGATGTGACGGTGGATTATGTGGCTGAAAAAGGTCTTGACAGCATGCACCCAGGACGTACAGCAGCCATCTACCTAGATGACCAATTGCTTGGATTTGTCGGACAAGTTCACCCACAAACCGCTAACAACTACAATATTCCTGAAACTTATGTTGCAGAATTGAACTTGGATATGATTGAAGCAGCTCTTCCTGCGGATAAAACTTTTGTTGACATCACCAAATTCCCTGCAGTTTCTCGTGATATTGCCTTGTTATTGCCAAGCACAACAACGCATAAAGACATCATTACAGCTATTGAATCGGCTAACGTGAAACGTTTGACAGATATCAAACTCTTTGACGTTTATGCTGGTGCTAATATCGCCGAAGGCATGAAATCAATGGCTTACAGCCTTACATTCCAAAATCCAAACGATAACTTGACTGATGAAGAAGTTACTAAATACATGGATAAAATCACTAAAGTCCTTGTTGAACAACTAGGAGCAGAAGTTCGTTAATCATTTGATACAATATTAGGCTATTTTGGTTAATATAGATAAACCACCTCTACGAAAGTAGTGGTGGTTTCTTGTTTATCAAAAGGCCAAACCAAAAGCAGAATTTGGTATAATAGGATTATCTAGTGACATGACGAAGGATTATTATGAAATTATTATATACAGATATTCAGTTTGATATGACTGAAATTTTGGCAAGAAAAGCGATGGAAGAGGCTAAAGCTGGTAAGCGTGTTTTCTACATCGCTCCAAACTCTTTGTCTTTTGAAAAAGAAAGGGCAGTTTTGGAACTTTTGCCTGACCAAGCGTCTTTTGCCATTACCATTACACGTTTTGCTCAAATGGCGCGCTATTTTGTCTTAAATGAACCTCAGACCAAAGAAACGATTGATGACAATGGCTTAGCTATGATTTTTTATCGTGCGCTGTCTCATTTTTCTGATACAGATTTGAAAGTTTTCGGGCGTTTAAAGCAAGATACGAATTTCATCAAGCAATTGGTTGATTTGTATAAGGAATTAAAAACGGCTAACATGACCGTGCTTGATTTGACAGAATTGCATACGGCTGAGAAGCAAGAAGATTTGGTGAAAATCTTTTTGGCAGTTAATGACATTTTGTTAGCTAACCAGTATGAAAATCAATCAAAAATTGCATTTTTTGCTAAACAGGTAGCATCGGGTCATTTGGATGATGCGCTTGAAAATGTTGTTTTGGTTATCGATGGCTTTACTCGTTTTTCAGCAGAAGAGGAAGACTTAGTCAGCCTTTTAGAGGAAAAATGTGCTCAAGTGATTATCGGAACTTACAGTAGTCAAAAGGCTTATAAGGCTACATTTTCAACTGGGAATGTCTATCAGGCAAGTTTGGATTTTTTGCATTCTTTGGCTGCTAAATTTCAAACACAGCCAGAGTATGTCGAGAGTTCTCAAAAATCTCAAGAAGCATTTGCTAAGTTGTCAAAACTCTTTGAAGCTAAGCACGACTTTACAACATCAGATATCACCTTAACGCAAGATGATAAGAAACATTATGCTATCTGGGATGTTATTAATCAAAAAGAAGAAGTTGAGCATGTGGCAAAGGCTATTCGTCATAAACTTCACCAAGGCTATCGCTATAAAGATATTTTGGTGCTTTTGGGTGATGTGGATAGCTATCGTCTGCAAATCGGCAAAATTTTTGATAAATATGAAATTCCCTATTATTTTGGAAAAGCAGAGTCGATGAGCGATCATCCTTTGGTGCATTTTATTGATTCCTTGGAGCGCGTGAAACGTTATCGTTTTCGTATGGAAGATGTGGTTAATCTTTTGAAAACAGGACTTTATGGTTCCTTCACTCAAGATGATTTAGACCTTTTTGAGCAATATCTGATTTACGCTGATATTAAAGGACAAAGTAAATTTGGCAAGGAGTTCACGATTGCTTACAAGGGTGAAGAACACTTAGCTTATATTAATTGCATGCGCGAGCAAATCATAGCGCCTTTGCTAGGTTTATTTAAGGCACAAAAGCAGTTTGGCTCAAGCCTGCTTGAAAAATTGATGACTTTCTTGGGTGCTATTTCTTTGCCTGAGAATTTAGAGCGTATGGTAGCTACCTTCTCAGAAAATGACCAGGAAAAGCACGAGCAAGTTTGGCGAACATTTACTGGCATTCTCGAGCAATTTCAAACGATTTTTGGACAAGAAAAATTGTCTTTGGATGAATTTTTAGCTCTTTTAAGAAGCGGTATGTTGGCTGCCCAGTACCGCGTAGTGCCAGCAAGTGTTGATGTGGTTTCTGTAAAATCTTATGATTTGGTTGAGCCACATACCAATAAATTTGTCTTTGCACTTGGCATGACGCAGTCGCATTTCCCAAAGATTGCGCAAAATCGTAGCTTGATTTCAGATGAAGAACGTGCCAAGGTTAATGAGACAACAGCTGACAATCAACGTTTTGATATGATTAGTCGTGAAAATATTAAGAAAAATCATTTTGCTGCTTTGTCATTGTTTAATTCAGCGACGGAAGAATTGGTGCTCAGTTTGCCACAAATTGCTAACGAGTCAGAAGATAAGGAATCTTCTTATCTTGCGGAATTAGCTAGCTTTGGTGTGCCTGTTTTGGTTAAGGGACGAAATCGTTTGTCGACAGATGCTGAAGACATTGGGAATTATAAAGCGCTCTTATCTCGTGTGATTGAGGTTAATCGCTTAGCTATTGAAGAAGAACGCGAGCTTAGCAAAGAAGAGCAGACCTTCTGGTCAGTAGCTGTACGTTATCTTCGTAAAAAACTGGTAAATGACGGTATTGAATTGCCACTTATTAAGGACAATATGCAGACCAAGCCAGTTTCTGATGAAGTGATTGAGACGCGTTTTCCAAGTGATGAGCCGATTAATTTATCTTCATCAGCGGTGACAACTTTCTATAACAATCAGTACAAATATTTCTTACAGTATGTGCTTGGTTTACAAGAGGTTGAAACCATTCACCCTGATGCTAGAAATCACGGAACATACCTTCATCGTGTCTTTGAATTGGTCATGAAAGATGCTTCTAACCAGCCGTTTGACAATAAATTAGATCGAGCTATTCAAACAACCAACGCCGAAGATGCTTTCAAATTTATCTACGAAGAAGACGAGGAAAGCCGCTACTCATTGACAGTCTTAGAAGATATTGCTAGAAGCACGGCAACCATTTTACGTCAGGATACTCAGATCCAGGTGGAAAATGAAGAAGAACCTTTTGAATTAATGCTTGCCAATGCAGTTCGTATTCGAGGCATTATTGACCGTGTGGATCGTTTGTCAGATGGAAGTCTTGGGGTGGTTGATTACAAATCAAGTAACAATACCTTTGATATTCAAAAATTCTACAATGGTCTTAATCCGCAATTGGTGACTTATATGCAAGCACTTCGCGATAAAAAAATTAAAAGTGAATCAGATAAGATTTTTGGAGCCATGTACCTTCACATGCAAGAGCCAAAAGTAGATTTGTCATCGGTAACTACTACAGAGAAAATTTTGGAAAATTTGTCTAAAGAACTTCGCTATCGTGGCTTGTTCTTAGAAGATGAAAAAGGCTATTTATCAAATGGAAATTATCATCTTAATGATTCTGTTTATACGCAAGAAGAGTTAGATATTTTACTAGCTTATAATCAAAAATTATTCCTTCAAGCAGCTGAGCAAATTAAACAAGGATACTTTTTGATTAATCCTTACAGTGAGGATGGTAAGACGGTTAAGGGTGACCAATTAAAAGCTATCACACGCTTTGAAGCGGACCGCCACATGCCATACGCACGCAAGTGGTTTAAATTACCAAGAAAAGATAGACGTCAAGGCTTTTTGAGCCTGATGCAAGAAGAGGAGGAAAAAGATGACCTTTAAACCATTTTTAACGGCTGAAGCGATTTCTTCTCTACAGCAAAAAGAGGCGCAGTCATCAAAAGCGCAAAAACGAACACCTGAACAAATTGAAGCCATTTATAGCTATGGCAACAATATTTTGGTATCAGCGTCGGCTGGTTCTGGGAAAACTTTCGTCATGGTTGAGCGCATTATTGATAAAATTTTGCGTGGGATTGCTGTTGACCAGCTCTTTATTTCGACCTTTACAGTTAAAGCAGCGGGAGAATTAAAAGAACGTCTTGAGAAAAAAATCAGCCAAGCTTTGCAACAAGCGACGCATAATGATTTAAAAACCTATCTTAATGAGCAGCTGCTAGCTCTGCAGACTGCTGATATTGGAACCATGGATGCCTTTACGCAAAAGTTGGTTAACCAATACGGCTACACATTAGGAATTTCACCGACTTTTCGCATTATGACGGATAAGAGCGAACAAGATCTTATCAAGAATGACGTTTTTGCAGATCTTTTTGCAGATTACATGACGGGGCAAAATCAAGACATTTTCCGCAAATTAGTTCGTAATTTTTCTGGCAATCGTAAAGATACCACAGCTTTTAGAGGAATTGTTTACAAAATCTATGATTTCAGTCAAGCAACGGATAATCCTAAGAAATGGCTGGCTGAGGTTTTCTTGAAAGGTGCTAGAACCTATACTGATTTTTCCGCCATTCCCGACCAAGAAGTTGTGGATTTTCTAGCTTGCATGCATGAGACAGCTAATCAATTACAAGATGTGACGGATTTAGAAGATTATAAGCAAAAAACAGCTAAGGGGACGCCTACAGCGGCTTATAAAAAGCATTTGAACATGATTGAGCATTTGCATGAGTGGGCTTTGCATTTTGAGACGCTTTACGGTCGTGATGGACTTGGTCGTTTGGCGACAGATGTGGCTGACTTGATTCCATCTAGTCCAGCTGTGACAGTTGCAGGGGTAAAATATCCAATTTTCAAGACTCTCCAAGGTCGTTTGGCTGGTCTGAAACACTTAGAAACTATCTTCAAATACCAATCGGAAAGTCTACCTTTGTTAGAACTTTTACAAGCGTTTATGCAGGATTTTTCTGAACAATATTTGCAAGCTAAAATCCAAGAAAATGCTTTTGAGTTTTCGGATATCGCTCATTTTGCTATCCAGATTTTGGAAGAAAATCCAGATATTCGTGAGCTCTACCAAGATAAATACCACGAAGTCATGGTCGATGAGTACCAAGATAACAATCACACGCAAGAACGCATGCTTGAATTATTGTCAAATGGTCATAATCGATTCATGGTGGGAGATATCAAGCAATCTATCTATCGTTTTCGTCAGGCTGATCCGCAGATTTTTAACCAAAAATTCAAGGATTTTCAAGAGCATCCAGAACATGGAAAATTAATTCTGCTAAAAGAAAACTTCCGTAGTCAGTTAGAAGTCTTGGATACGACAAATAGTGTCTTTACGCATTTGATGGACGAGTCTGTTGGGGAAATTTTGTATGATGGCATGCACCAGTTAGTAGCAGGCAGTCCCGCACAAAAAGAAGCTCATCCAGAAAATAAAACACAAGTCCTTATTTACGATACTGATGATGGTGGTGAACTTGCAAGTAGTCCAGAAGAGGAGCAAATCAATCCAAACGAGGTTAAGCTGGTAGCTAAAGAAATTATTCGCCTGCATAACGAAGGAGGTGTTGCCTTTGAAGACATCACGTTGCTAGTTTCATCACGTACGCGTAATGATGGTATTTTGCAGACTTTTGAACATTATGGTATTCCTTTGGTGACGGATGGCGGTGAGCAAAATTACCTAAAATCTGTTGAAGTTATGGTGATGCTAGATACCCTTCGAGCTCTGGATAATCCGCTTAATGATTATGCTTTGGTAGCTCTGATGCGTTCACCAATGTTTTCTTTTAACGAAGATGATCTTGCTCGTCTTGCTCTTCAAACAAGCGAGGATGAGACCAGAGCCAATCTTTACCAAAAACTAGAACATGCTTTGGCTAATCAAGGTCAGCATGCAGAATTGGTCACACCAGTTTTACGTGAAAAATTAAAAGATTTTATGACTTGCTTTAGCAAGTGGCGTGATTTTGCCAAATGGCATTCGCTTTATGATTTGATTTGGAAGATTTACAATGAGCGCTTTTATTATGATTACGTGGGCAATCTCCCCCGTGCCGAGCAGCGCCAAGCCAATCTTTACGCCCTTGCCCTTCGCGCTAATAATTTTGAAAAGACTGGCTTTAAAGGCTTATCACGCTTTATTCGCATGATTGATCGCGTCTTAGAAAGTGAAAATGATTTGGCTGACGTTGAAGTGGCCCTTCCAAAACATGCTGTGAATTTGATGACTATCCATAAGAGTAAAGGACTTGAATTCAAGTATGTCTTTATTTTGAACATTGATAAGAAATTCAGTATTCAAGACATGATGTCACCCTTGATTTTGTCACGTCAAAATGGAGCTGGTATCAAATATTTGGCTGACATGCGAGAAGAGTTAGATACGGATGTTTTTCCAACCGTTAAAGTCAGCATGGACACTTTGCCTTATCAGCTTAATAAACGTGAACTGCGCCTAGCAACCTTGTCTGAACAAATGCGTTTGTTCTATGTTGCCATGACCCGTGCTGAGAAGAAATTGTATTTAGTCGGAAAAGCAAGTTCTGAAAAATTGGTTGATAAATACAGCGGTAAGTCAGAAAATAATCATCTTCCAGTTGCAGAACGTGAAGCTTTCATGACTTTCCAAGATTGGATGTTGGCCATTCATGAAGCTTATAAGGACTTACCATTTAAGGTTGAATTTGTCACAGATGAAGATCTGACAGAAGAGAAAATCGGGCAGATTGAAGTCAAATCAGCTATTAAACCTGATGATTTGTCAAATAACCGCCAGTCAGAAAATATTGCAGAAGCTTTGGAGAGACTTGAGGCAGTTGCAGAGTTGAATACCAAATATCAATCAGCCATTAACCTGCCAAGCTTAAGAACACCTAGTCAGGTTAAGAAACTGTATGAGCTTGTTATGGATACTGATGGTGTTGATGTGATGGCTAAGAAGGACCAAGTAAAACCAAGCTTTGCCTTACCTGATTTTTCGAAAAAAGCCAAGGTTGAAGCGACAGCGATTGGTTCTGCCATGCACGAGCTCATGCAGCGCATTTCCTTGTCTCAAAAAGTGACACTAGAGGATATTTCAAAAGCTCTAACACAAGTGTCTGCTAAAGATGAAGTTAAAGCGCGTATTCATCTAGAAAATGTTTTGGATTTCTTTGAAAATTCAGCTCTTGGACAATTGATTCAGCAAAATACTGACAAAATCTACCGCGAAGCTCCATTTGCTATGCTAAAAGAAGACCCTGAGAGCAAAGAAAAATTTGTTGTTCGTGGGATTGTCGATGCTTATCTTATTTTAGAGGATCGTTTGGTTCTTTTAGATTACAAGACTGATAAATACACAAACAGCGAGGAAATCAAAGACCGATACCAAGGTCAAATGGCACTTTATGCCGAAGCACTCAGCAAGTCATATCATATTGATCAAGTTGATAAATACCTTGTTTTACTTGGTGGAGAGTGTCTGGAAGTAGTTAAACTTTAAAAGTAATTAAAAAAACGACCGTTTAGCATAAAGCTTGCGGCCGTTTTTGGTATAGTATATTGTATATTGAAAAAATAAAGGCGAATTGATTGGATTAACTCCAGAATTTAGCGGCGATGTCTTGACCTTGCTTAATTTTAGCCCATTGTTGTGGAATGCTCAATTCATTTCCAGAATCACATGAAGCAAAACCGCATTGGTGTGAGAGGTAAAGGCGGTCTTTTGGCAAGATTTGGCTAGCTTCTTCAAGCATTTTAAGCGCACGTTCTTCATCGTCAAGATCAGTTGTTTTACTTGAAAGAAGTCCAAGGACGACTTTAGCATCTGAGTCTTTCAAGCTTTCAAGAGCTTTAAGGTCACCAGCCACTTCGCTATCCCATTCAAGGAAGAAACGGTCATAGTGTTGATCTTTCAAGAATTTTGTTGCGATAGCTTCGTAAGTACCACCAGCAGCAGAACGACTTTCGTAGTTACCACGGCAGTTGTGAGTCCAAACTTGCAAACCAAGCTCATGACCGTAGTCCGCAACATCGTTATTTACTGCGATGAATTCATCAGCAAGATTGGCAAGAGCGCTGTTTCCTTGAGCAAAGAAACCAGCTGGGTTTGTTTCATCGAAAAGTTCCCAGAGGCAGTCGTCAAATTGAATGATTTCTCCGCCAGCTTCTTTGTATTCTTTCAAGAATTCTTTATAGGCATTTGTAAGACCAGCTTTTAGTTCTTCTTTAGTTTTGTAAACTTGGTCTTCACCAACTAATTGATTAAAGACTGTGAATTCTGTGTAGGCGTGAGCAGGTCCCCAGATTGTTAGTTTTGTGTCAGTTTCACCAGCTTCTTCTTTAAGAAGTTTGTAAATATCTAGAAAGTGGTGATTTTTGCCAGAAAGTGGTTCTGTGATACGGATACCAATATCCTTACGTGTTTCAAAATGACCGCCATCATGGTCTTGGAAAGTGTATCCGTGGTCAGCGATGTAACGTTCAATACCTTTTAAGCCCCAAACGAAATCAAGGTGCCACATAGATTTTGAGTATTCGCCGTCAGTTAGGACATCGATACCTGCCGCTTTTTCTTCAGCGATAACTTTTCTGATATCAGCTGTTTCTGTTTCTTTGTAGCCTTCGAATGCATCGTAGAAAGGATATTTGATATCATCACGATGCTCGATAGCGATTTTGTATTCGCGTAAATCTGCTGATAGTAAAAGTGAACCAACTAGTTGAAATATTGATTTAGCCAAT
>ERZ1090868.1087-NODE-1088-length-14566-cov-6.788988_pt1 | contig 14566 bp, 12 predicted proteins | sample MGYA00478475_ERZ1090868 | MGnify/ENA primary metagenome ERZ1090868 (study PRJEB33644, sample SAMEA5815747) | chicken gut metagenome | biome: Chicken; feature: Gastrointestinal Tract; material: Caecum | place: Ireland | collected 2019-01-01 | study: A study of...
TGAACGGCAGCTGCGCCGGCGGCACCGGCGCCTTCATCGACCAGATGGCCACCCTTTTGAAGATGAGCGCCGACGAGATGGACAAGGCTGCCCAGACCGCCACCCGTACTTACACCATTGCCAGCCGCTGCGGCGTCTTTGCCAAGAGCGACATCCAGCCCCTGATCAACCAGGGGGCCCAGGCAGGTGACATCGCCGCTTCCATCTACCAGGCCGTGGTCAACCAGACCATCGCCGGCCTGGCCCAGGGTCGCCCCATCAAAGGCAATATCGTCTACCTGGGCGGCCCGCTGACCTTCAGCAAGACGCTGCGGGAAAGCTTTGACAAGACCCTGGGGGTCAAGGGCCTGTGCCCCGAGAACAGCCTGCTGTTTGTGGCATTGGGCGCCGCCTTCTACGCCGACGAGGAGTCCGATCTGCACGAGGTGGCCCGCCGTCTGGACGACTACAGCGCCACCGCCACCTATGTGAGCCTGCCGCCGCTGTTTGCCAACCAGCAGGAATACGAAGAATTCCATGCCCGCCACCTGAAGGCCACGGTTCCATGCCTGCCTTTCAGTGCCCAGTGCGGGCCGGTGCACATTGGCATCGACTCCGGTTCCACCACCATCAAGCTGGTGGTCATCGACCAGAATGCCAACATTCTGTTTGAGAGCTACCGCCCCAACCTGGGCAACCCGGTACCGCTGGTACGGGACACGCTGCTCAAACTGTACAAGGACCACCCCGGCCTGCAGATTGCCAGCGTGACCACCACCGGCTACGGCGAGGAGCTGATCAAAAACGCTTTCCACTGTGACCGCGGTCTGGTGGAAACGGTGGCCCACTTCACCGCTGCCAAACATTTTCTGCCCGATGTGGACTTCATCATCGACATCGGCGGCCAGGACATGAAGTGCTTTAAGATCGAGGACGGCGCCATCAGCAACATCTTCCTCAATGAAGCCTGTTCCTCCGGCTGCGGCAGCTTTTTGCAGACCTTTGCCCAGGCGCTGGGCTACGACGTGAAGGAGTTTGCCGCTTTGGGTTTGTTCGCCGACAAACCGGTGGACCTGGGCAGCCGGTGCACGGTGTTCATGAACTCCTCGGTCAAGCAGGCCCAGAAGGACGGCGCTTCCATCCAGAACATCAGCGCAGGACTTTCCATCTCGGTGGTCAAGAACGCCCTGTACAAGGTCATCCGCGCCTCCAGCCCCGAGGAACTGGGCCGCAACATCGTGGTCCAGGGCGGCACCTTCTACAACGAAGCGGTGCTGCGCGCCTTTGAGAAGGAGATGGGGGTGGAGGTCATCCGCCCCGACATTGCCGGCCTGATGGGTGCCTACGGTGCGGCCCTGCACGGACGCAGCCATGCGGGTGAAAACGCCCACAGCAGCGTGCTGACCCAGGAGGAACTGGAGCAGTTCAGCCAGACCGTCAAGACCGTCCAGTGCAACGGATGCGGCAACCATTGCCAGCTGACCGTCAACACTTTTGCGGACGGCAAGCGGTTCATCTCGGGCAACCGGTGCGACAAGCCTGTGACTGGCAAGGCAAACGACGAGGACCTGAACCTCTACGCCTACAAGCTCCAACTGCTGGAGGAGTACCGCAACGCCCCGACCCCGGCACAGCCCCGGGCCAAGATCGGCATTCCCCTCTGCCTGAATATGTATGAACTGCTGCCCTTCTGGCATACCTTGTTTACCAAGCTGGGCTTCCAGGTGGTGGTCAGCCCCTTCTCCAACCGCAAGCTCTATCAGTCCGGCCAGGCCACCATCCCCAGCGACACAGCCTGTTTCCCGGCCAAGCTCAGCCACGGGCACATCCACTGGCTGGCGGAGCAGGGTGTGGACGCGGTCTTCTACCCCTGCATGAGCTACAACCTGGACGAACACCTGGGCGACAACCACTATAACTGCCCGGTGGTGGCCTACTACCCCGAAGTGCTGGAGGGCAACTGCCCCGAACTGACCAAGATCCCGCTGCTGTACGACTACTTCAACCTGGAGCGACGCAAGGACTTCTACAAACGGTTCTACCAGTCCATCACCAAGACCTTCCCCGGACTGGACAAGAAGGCGGTGCATGCGGCCATTGATGCCGCCTACGAGGAGTACGCCCGCCACATGCAGCAGGTACGGGACAAGGGTACGGCCATCATCGCCGAAGCCCGCAAGGAAGGCAAACACATCATCGTGCTGGCCGGCCGTCCCTACCACGTGGACCCCGAGGTCAACCACGGCATCGACCAGCTGATCATCCGCCAGGGTGCCGCCGTGGTCACCGAGGATTCGGTGAGCTGGCACGAGGAAAAATTCAACACCTCGGTGCTGAACCAGTGGACCTACCACAGCCGCCTGTATGCCGCGGCCAAATACTGCACCACCCAGCCCGACATGGATCTGGTACAGCTGGTATCCTTCGGCTGCGGCCTGGACGCTATCACCACCGACGAAACCCGGGAGATCCTGCAGGCCGGCGACAAGCTGTATACCCAGCTGAAGATCGACGAGATCACCAACCTGGGCGCCGTGAACATCCGGCTGCGCAGCCTGTTTGCCGCTCTGGAAGAGCGCCGCGAGGCCGCCGCCGAACGGGCCTGACAGCCCTTTGTTTTTCCCACAGAAGAGGCAAAGTATATGGAATACATGACCCCCAATTTTACCAAAGAGATGGTAAAAACCCATAAGATTCTGATCCCCAACATGGCGGTGACCCAGTTCCGTCTGATGCAGGCCGCCCTGGCCAGCGAAGGCTACCAGACCGAGGTGTTGGGCAACTGCGGCAGCGAGGTAGCCCAGCTAGGTCTGAAATACGTCCACAACGATACCTGCTACCCTGCCCTGTTGGTCATCGGTCAGTTCCTGGACGCCCTGAACAGCGGTAAGTACGACCTGGACCACACAGCGCTGCTGATCACCCAGACGGGTGGCGGCTGCCGTGCCTCCAACTACATCAAACTGCTGCGCAAGGCTCTGGTCAAAGCCGGCTACGGAAACATTCCGGTGGCTTCGCTGAACTTCTCCGGTCTGGAAAAAGGCAGCGGTCTGCCCCTGACCCTGCCGCTGCTGCGCAAGGTCATCGCGGCCATCTTCTACGGCGATATGCTGGTGGCGCTGCGCAGCCAGACCCACCCCTATGAGAACCGTCCGGGCGATGCCGACGCCATGACCGAAAAATGGATTGCCCGCATCCAGGAATGGATCCGCAACAACAAGAACTATTCGGCCCATGACATGAAAAAGCAGTTTCCTGCCATTGCCGCCGACTATGCGACAATCCCCGTCACCCGGGTACCCAAGGTCAAAGTGGGTGTCGTGGGTGAGATTTACGTCAAGTATTCCCCCCTGGGCAACAACGACCTGGAGAAATTCCTGGAAAGCCAGGATTGCGAAGTCAACCTGCCCGGCCTGATGGGCTTTGTGGAATACTGTGTGGCCAATACCCGGCTGGACATTGACCTGTATGGCGGCAACAAGCTGGTGGCCGGCGGCGCCGATGCCTTCCTGGGCTGGCTGGATTCCATTGGTGTGGCCAGCTACGAGGCTATGCGGAAGTACGGCTTCTATGCGCCGGGCTCCTTCCGGGAACTGATGAAAAAGCCGGAAGGCATCATTTCGCTGGGTGCCAAGATGGGCGAAGGCTGGCTGCTCACCGCCGAGATGCTGGAACTGGTGGAGGGCGGCTACGGCAACATCGTCTGCGCCCAGCCCTTCGGCTGCCTGCCCAACCACATTGTGGGCAAGGGCATGATCAACAAGATCCGCGCCCTGCACCCCGAAGCCAACATCACCCCGGTGGACTACGACCCCAGCGCCACCCGTGTCAACCAGGAGAACCGCATCAAGCTGATGCTGGCCGTGGCCCGGGAGCGGCTGAACCAGCCCGCCGAATCCCCGGCCCCCTTGACCGCCGAACAACTGGCCGGCGGTGCGCCCCAGCTGCAGACCACCGTGCAATAAATTCCAAAAGAAAACGCTCCGCACATCACTGGATGTGCGGGGCGTTTTGCCGCTTATTTCAGATGGCGCAGATCGCCGCTCTCCCGGAAGTCCTCGTAATCGAGAGACAGGGAGGGATTGTAGTAGGGATCGTGGAGGATGTTCTCCCGGCCGTGCACTTCATAGAGGCGGTCATGCTCGGCGTCAAACCGGGCCTTCTTGGCGGGGTCCTTCTCATCGGAACCGCGGGATTTGCTCTCGTGATGATAAAGCTCGGCGTAGGGAGTCCAGAGGATGCGCCACCCGGCATCCCGCACCCGCAGACAGAAATCCACATCGTTGTAGGCCACGGTCAGGCTCTCATCCAGGCCATGCACCCCATCAAACACCGACGTGCGCACCAGCAGACAGGCGGCCGTGACGGCCGAGAAATCCTGCACGGTGGCCAGCCGGAACATATAGCCGCTGCCGCCCCGCTTGTGGTACTTGTGGCTGTGTCCCGCATAACCGCCCAACCCCGTAATGATGCCGGCATGCTGGATGGTATTATCGGGATAGTAGAGCATGGCACCGCAGATGCCCACACCGGGCTGACTGCACTCCCCCACCATCTGGGTGAGCCAGTCGCCGTTGATGACTTCGATGTCATTGTTGAGCAATAGCAGGTAGCTGCCGGCGGCGTACTTGCGGCCGAAGTTGTTGATGCGGCTGAAGTTGAATCCGCCTTTGTAACGCACCACCCGGGCGCGGTCGTACCGCTGAGGCAGATTTTTGTAGTATTCTGCGGTGGCGGGATCGGTGGAGTTGTTCTCGATGACGATGACCTCGAAATTTTCGTAGGTCGTTTTGGCGTAGAGGCTGTGCAGGCAGGTTTCCAGATCATCGGTATGGTCTTTGTTGGGAATCAGGATGGAAACCAGGGGCTGGGGTTCGGGGATGTCCCACACCACATGGCAGGTTCCGGGGAACTTGCCCGGTTCCACCGTGCCGTGGCGGCCGGTGGCGGCCAGATGGTCGGCCACCGCCTTGCGGGCGGCGGCCTCCACATAGGGTTTGGCCGCCGTACCGCCGCTGGTGGAGGCTGCGTGCACCCGCCAGTAATAGAACACCTGGGGGATGTGCATGGGTTTTGCCGCCGGGTCCCGGCGCTGCATCTCGTCGATCAAACGCAGGAAAAGGTCATGGTCCTGGGCGCCGTCACATTCCGGGCGTTCCCCGCCCACGGCTTCAAACAGTTCCCGGCGGAACACCGCCAAGTGGCAGATATAGTTGACGGCCATCAGGTAGTCCGGCGCATAGTCCGGCTTGAAATGTCCCACCCGGGGGTGCTGGGGCGTCTTTTCAAACAGGGCTTCGTCGCTGTAGGCGAAATCCGCCTTGTTTTCGGCCAGGGCCTTGCTCATGCAGTAGATGGCGTGGGGCGCCAGCATGTCATCATGGTCGGCCAGCGCCAGGTAATCCCCGGTGGCCAGGGCTGCTGCGGCATTGGTGTTGGCTGCGATGCCCTGGTTCTCGATCTTTTTGTACAGGATGCGGGCATCCTGCGCGGCCCGCCGCTGTACTTCCTGGCCCACATCGGCGTGGGCGCTGTCGCTGGCGTCCACCAGCACCAGCTGCCAGTTGGGTGCCGTCTGTTGCTGGACGCTGTCCAGAAACTGCTGTAAGAAGCGGGGCGGCGTATTGTACAGCGGTGTCAGGATGCTGATGGTGGGCCAGTCTTTTCCATGCTGGGCCGCGTCGACCCGCTGGGCTTCCAGTGTCTTTTTGGCGGGCAGATACCGCGCCCGCTTGCCGAAAAACCGGCGTTTGAAAAAGCCGGCGGCCCGGGTGGCCATAACGCCCACCCCTTGCTCCTTGGTCAGGGTGCGCGCATAGCCGAACAGTTCCCGGATGCGTTTGGTTTGCAGACTCATGGCATCAGCCGTCCAGGCCGTTGGCCTGACGCTCCATATTCTCGATGATGATGGTGTGGATATCCCCCTGGGTGGCGGCATACTCCAGCACCTTCCAGGGCGTGTCGGTGTGGTAGTGGACCTTGATCAGGTCCTCGTCCCCCACCACCAGCAGGCAGTCGCCCTCGGCACAGTTGAGGATGCCGTCGTGGATCACGTCCTCGTCCAGGTCATGCCCCTCGATGAGGAGCTGGGTATCGAAACGGTTTTTCATGGGGGTAGCCTCCTTATTTCAGGCCGAAGTTTTCGAACAGATTGTTGAAATGGGGATTGTAGTAGGGGTCGTAGTTGTCGATATATTCCCGGTACTTGGCGTAGAAGTTGGCTTTCTCCCGCTCATACCGCTTGGCATTTTCCGACAGGGTATCCAGCCCCCGGCTCTTGCTCTCGTAGTGGTAAGCTTCGGCCCGGGGCGTGTAGACGTTGAGCAAACCCTGTTTCCAGAGTTTCAGGCAATAGTCCACATCATTGTAGGCCACGGCAAACCGTTCCTCGTCCAGCCCGCCGGCGGCCTTGTACAAAGCGGTCTTGGTCATCAGGCAGGCACCGGTGACGGCCATATAGTCCTGGGTGGTGACCAGCCGGTACATATCTCCCACCGCCGTGCGGGGATAGCTCTTGTGGCTGTGGCCTGCGCTGCCGTTGATGCCCATGAGCACCCCGGCATGCTGGATGGTGTCGTCGGGGTAGTAGAGCTTGGCCCCCACCGCGCCCACGTCGGGGCGCTGGCTGTAGCTGAGCAGTTCCCGCAGGAAATCCTCCGACAGCACTTCGATGTCGTTGTTGAGGAGCAGCAGGTGTTCCCCTTCGGCAAACCGGGCGCCGAAGTTGTTGATGGCCGAAAAGTTGAAGGGGCCTTCGTACCGCACCACACGGCAACGTTCAAACCGCTGGGGCAGGGTCCGGTAGTAGGCTTCGGTGGCCGGGTCGGTGGAGTTATTCTCGATGACAAGGACCTCGAAGTTGTCGTACCCGGCATTCCGGTACAGACTGGTCAGGCAGCGGTCCAGATCGTCGGTGTGGTCCTTGTTGGGGATCAGCACACTGATCAGCGGATGACCTGTCAGCTCATACCGCACCTGGAAAGCGCCGGGGGCATCGGGCACCGCCATGGCCCGGCCGGGCAGGCCCAGCCGCTGCAGTTGGGCGTCGATGGCCCGCTCCCCCGCCGCGATGGCGTAGGGTTTTGCCTCCATGCCCGCAGCAGTGGAGCCGGCGTGGCCCCGCCAGATGTACAGCACCTGCTTGATATGCTCAATCTTTTTGGCCTTTTCGGTCAGGCGCAGAATCAGGTCGTGGTCCTGGGCACCGTCAAACTCGCTGGATTCGTAGGCGCCTGCCGCGTCCAGCAACGGGCGGCTGAACACCGCCAGGTGGGTGATAAAGTTAACCCCCCGCAGATAATCCGGCGCAAAGTCCGGCTTGAAGTGGTACCCGCCCAGCTGTTTCAGGTCCGCCGAAAGGACGATCTCGTCACTGTAGACAAAGTCTGCTCCGGTCTTTTGGATGGTCTGCACACATTCAAAGAGGGCGTTGGGGTAGAGCACATCGTCGTGGTCCAGCAAGGCCAGAAACTCCCCGATGGCGGCGGCAAACCCCGCCGTGGTGTTGGCGGCAATGCCCCGGTTTTCAATCTTTTGACAGGTGATGCGGCTGTCCTTTTGCGCATACTGCCGGGCCCGCCGGGAAACGGCATCGTGGGCATCGTCACTGGCATCCACCAGCACCAGCTGCCAGTTGGCATAGGTCTGGCGAAGCACGCTTTGGACCATCTCGTCAAAAAAGCGCAGCGGCGTATTGAAAACCGGAACCACCACGCTGACGCAGGGCCCCTGTAAACGGGCGGCCCGCTGGGCTTTCAGGGTGCGGCGCAGGGGCAGGTCCGCCCGGTGCCGCCAGTCGTCATGGTGAAAGGCCAGCCCCACCCGGAAGGAGATGTCCCGCCAGAGCTGTTCGGCCCCCTCTTCCCGCAGGGTGGTCACAGAACGGCGGACCAGATCCTGCAGGTGGGCGGGGTTGAGCAGCCGCCGGGCCATACCGCCCACACTGTCCTGGACGGCCAGGTCGGCGGGGCGCTCGTTGTTGGGTTGTTGCTTCATGAAAACCTCATTCCTCCGTCCGCTTGGCGGGCAGGGCGTCTTCCTTCTGGAAATGACGGTATTCCGGTGTAATCTCGGCAGTGAGGCCGTTGCGGCGCAGGTGGCCGTGGTCCAGCCAGGCCACCTTGTTGCACATTCTCTCAATCTGCTCGATGGAATGGCTGACCAGAATCACCGTTGTGCCGCCCGAAAGCAGCTCGGCCATGCGGCGCTCGCACTTTTCCTGGAACAGGAAGTCACCCACCGAAAGGATCTCGTCGGCAATCAGGATATCCGGCTTGGTCATGGTGGCCACCGCAAAGGCCAGGCGCGCCACCATGCCAGAAGAATAGTTTTTCAGCGGTACATCCAGGAAATCCCGCAGCTCGCTGAATTCCACAATGTCCTCAAACTTGGAGTCGATGTATTTGGGGGTATAGCCCAGCACCGTACCGTTGAGGTAGATGTTTTCCCGGGCGGTCAGGTCCATGTCGAAGCCGGCGCCCAGCTCGATAAGGGGAGCGATGGTGCCCCGCACGGTGACTTTGCCCGCGGAGGGCTTGTACACGCCGGAGATGATCTTGAGCAGGGTGCTCTTGCCGCTGCCGTTGAGGCCGATAAGCCCGTAGAAATCGCCGGGCATAATGTCAAAGCTCACATCGTCCAGGGCGAAGAACTCGTCAAAGCGGACGCCGCCGTGCATCAGCGCCACAAAGTATTCCTTCAGGCTCTCATGCTTTTCCTTGGCCAGGTTGAAGCGCATCGAGACATGGTCGATGGAGATAATCGGCTGTTGTGCTGCCATAGCTGCGCCCCTCCTTACATGTACAGGACAAACTTGTCCTGATTTTTCTTGAAGACCACAATGCCCAGCACCATACTGACGGCCGCACAGAGGAAGCAGACGATGAGCATGGTGGCATCCAGGCCCTGGCCCCACAGCACGCAGCGGCGGAAGGCTGTAATGTACCAGTACATGGGGTTGATGTGGATGAGCCGCTGCATGATGCCGGACAGGGTTTCGGGATCATAGAAGATGGCACTGGCATAGACCAGCAGCGTGCAGAACACTTCCCAGATATGCATGATATCCCGTACAAAAACGTACAGCGCCGACAGCAGCAACCCGATGCCCAGGCTGAAGAAGAACAGCATGATCAGCGGATAAATGGCCATCCAGGCGGTGGCCCAGGTGACCGGCGTCCAGGTGATGACAAAGACAATGACCAGCGCAATGAAACTGAACGCACAGTTGACCAGCGCAAAGCAGCACTTTTCCATGGGGAAGATGTATTTGGGGATATACACCTTGCGCAGGAGCGGGGCGTTTTTCAACACACTTTCCATGGCCATGGAGGTGGACTCCCGGAAGAAGTTGAAGAGCAGCTGGCCGATGATCAGAAAGCCCGCAAAGTTGGGGATTCCCTCGCCCCGCAGTCCTTTCATGATGGAGTCAAACACCAGGAACATGACCAGACAGGTAAGCAGCGGATTGAGCACACTCCAGGCCACGCCCAGCACACTGCGTCGATACTTGAGCTTGAAGTCCCGGGTGATCAGATTCTGCAGCAGGTAACGGTACTTCCAGAAACTGGCAAAACTGTTTTTAAGACTCTGCACAATAACTCCTTAGTACTTCTCAAAGAATTCAAACTTCTGCTGCGCAAAGGGGGTATGCTCCTTGTCCTTGGCGCTGGTCTTGTGCTCGCAGCCGCAGTCCGGCCACTGTACGTTGACGGTGGGATCGTCGTAGGGGATGCCACCCTCGGAAGTGGGGTCGTACACATCGGTGCACTTGTAGCAGAATTCCGCCACATCGGACAACACCACAAAACCGTGGGCAAAGCCTTCGGGGATGTAGAGCATCTTCTTGTTCTCGGCCGAGAGGGTCACGCCCACCCATTTGCCAAAGGTGGCGCTGTGGGGACGGCAGTCCACGGCAACGTCAAACACTTCGCCCATGGTCACCCGCACCAGCTTGCCCTGGGTGTGGTTCTTCTGGAAGTGCAGGCCGCGCAGCACGCCCTTGGTGGAACGGCTCTGGTTGTCCTGTACAAAAGGTTTGTCGATACCGGCGGCCACAAAATCGTCGATCTGGTAGGTCTCCATAAAATAGCCACGATCATCACCGAACACGGTGGGCTCGATAATCTGAACTTCCGGAATCTCGGTCTTGATAAAATTGAACTTACCCATGCTAGATTGCTCCTTTATTTCCTACACGGTATTTGTACAAAAGCTGTTTGTTTTTTTACATAACGATACAGGATACATTATACTCCATTTTCCCCCTGCGGGCAAGATGGGGCCTCGGGTTTCCGGTGTTTTTTCCGTCTTGCCAGAAAAAGCCCGCTGTGGTATGATAGCCCCGAACCCCAGGAAGGAGGCCTTCCCATGACCAAACAGCAAGCCCGGGCACGGGCCAAAGTGCTGCGTGCCACCCTGCCCATGGAAAAAATCGGCGCTGCCATGGCGCAGCATCTGTTTGCTCTGCCTCGCTGGCAGACTGCCCGCACGGTACGTGCTTTTGTTTCGATGCCCGATGAGCCTGACACCCTTCCCATCCTGCGCCGGGCGCTGGACGACGGAAAGGCCTTGCTGCTCCCCCGTGTGACCGGCCAAGGCACCATGGACTGGGTGCAGATTCCCGATCTGGATCTGCTGCAGCGGGGTACTTACGGCATCTGGGAGCCACCGGCCGGGCTGCCGCCCGCCTCGGCGGTGGACGGTCTTGCCCTGATTCCCTGCCTGGCGGTGAGCACCGATGGGGTCCGCCTGGGCCGGGGCGGCGGGTATTATGACCGCTTTTTGGCACATGCTAAGGGGGACCGGCTGCTGCTCTGCCCTTCCGCCCTGATTCTGCCGGACATTCCCGGCGAAGACTGGGACATTCCCTTTGCCCCCCATGAAATTTTGACTGAGAAAGGAATTTTTGTATGAAAAAAGCCCTGTTTTGTCTGAGCCTGCTGGCCGTTCTGGCCCTGACCGCCTGCGGTGGCAGCAAAGACGCCGCCGAACCCACTCCCACCCCGCTGCCGGAGGAGATTATCAACAATCCCGTGGCGTCGGACGACGGAATGGCCAGCGACCCCGGCATGGAAGTCACCCCTGAGACCGCCACCGAGCCGGATGTCGACGCGGAGCTCAGCGGCATGGTGGACAAGCTCTACGAAGCCCATCCGGTGGACCTGATGCTGCTGACCACCAGTGCCGTCAACCTGAATGATCTGAGCTGGCTGACCTACAACACCGGCCTGACCGCCGACCAGGCAACCCTGGTGGATGCCGGGGTACTGTCCGAATCCCTCACCGGCAGTCAGGCCTACAGCCTGGTGCTGCTGCGGGTCAAGGACAAGGCCGATACCCAGACCATTGCCGATGCCATGCTTGATAACATCCAGATGAACAAGTGGGTCTGCACCATGGCCGACAAGGCCCGTGTTGCCACCTTTGACGACAAGGTGCTGTTCGTGATGGCCAACAGTGAGCTGACCGATGTGGATGCCCTGATGGCCGCCGCCCCCGATGCCCTGGGCGTAACCTTCGATTACCAGAACAGCAAGGACGCTGAGATCTGATTTTTCCAAACACAACACAAAGGCCGCTCCGGTAAAAAACGGGGCGGCTTTTTCAGGTGGAAATCGCCAAAAAAATCGATGCTGCGTATCTCTACGTTTCGTGGGTGGCCAACCAGGCAGGAGCCATGGTATACTCAAGGTGAAAGGAGGAGATCCAAATGGACCAAAGCAAAATCGGTAAATTCATTGCGGAGGCGCGTCGGGCCCAGGCCCTGACCCAACGGCAGCTGGCTGAACAACTTGCCATCAGCGACAAAACCATTTCCAAATGGGAGTGTGGCAAGGGACTTCCGGAAGTTTCTTTGATGCTGCCCCTGTGCGAAATTTTGCAGATCACCGTCAATGACCTGCTCTCTGGTGAAAAAGTTGCCGAGAGTGATTATCAGAAAAAAGCGGAGGAAAATATGATGGATTTGATTCGTGAAAATGCCGAGAATCGGGAACGGATGACACTTTCCATCATCTGCGGTTTTATCACCGTTATCGCAGTTTGTGCGCTGGTGATGCTTGCCTCTTACCTGGAACTGCCCGTGGTTGTGCGCATTTTGCTGGTGGTCTTTGCCGTACTGACTGCTGTAGTTGGCATCGGGGCTGCCGCCCGATTGGAGGTAAAAGCCGGGTATTATGAGTGCCCCCACTGCGGAACCCTGTTTGTACCTACTATGACCGACTATGTAAAAGGATACCACACCTTCACCCGGCGGCGACTGACCTGCCCCGCCTGTGGGAAAACCGGTATGTGCCGTCATCGCATCACCCGTTGATCCCCCCTACCCGGATTTCGAGACGCAAAAAGGCGTCGCAGCTTTCGCTACGGCGCCTTTTGTAGTTATGTCAACCGATCCGAAAATCAGGCCTTGGCGGCGCGGATCTCCTTGATCAGTTCGGGAACCACCTTGAACAGGTCGCCCACGATGCCGTAGGTGGCAACGTCGAAGATGGGCGCGCTCTCGTTCTTGTTGATGGCAATGATGGTTTCGGAATCCTGCATACCGGCCACATGCTGGATGGCGCCGGAGATGCCCAGAGCCACGTAGATGCGGGGATGCACGGTCTTGCCGGTCTGGCCCACCTGATGATCGCTGGACAGCCAGCCTTCATCGGTAACGGCACGGGAAGCACCCACGACGCCGCCCAGAACACCGGCCAGCTCTTCGGCCAGGGCAATGCCCTTGTCCACGTCGGAGCTGATGCCACGGCCCACGGAGACGACCACGTCGGCACCGATCAGGTCAACCAGCTTCTTGGCGCTCTTCTTGATGTCGAGGATTTCCACATGGATATCGTCGGCGGTCAGAGCGGGGGTAACCTTCTCCACCACGACCTTGGCAGCACCGGCCTCGTCGTAGGCCTGGGTCTGCATAACGCCGGGACGGACGGTGGACATCTGCGGACGGAAGCGGGGGCAGATGATGGTGGCCATCAGATGGCCGCCGAAGGCCGGACGGGTCATCTTCAGGTTGGTGTTCTCTTCGAACTTGGTGTTGTCCACATCGATGTTGGAGGTGGTGCGCAGGAATTCCTTGTACTTCTCCACATCCACATCCAGGTGGGTGCAGTCGGCGGTCAGGCCGGTGTGCAGACGGGCGGCACAGCGGGGGCCCAGGTCACGGCCCAGGTTGGTGGCGCCGATCAGCATGATCTCGGGCTTCTTCTCCATGATGAGGTCGCACAGCGCCTTAGCATAGCCGTCGGTGGTGTAGTCCTTCAGCAGGGGGCTCTCGATGTAGTAGACACGGTCGGCACCGTAGCCGCCCAGCGCCTTGATGTAATCCTCGTTGAGCTCGTTGCCCATGACAACACCGCACAGCTCCACGCCCAGGTCGTTGGCCAGCTTACGGCCTTCGCTGAGCAGCTGATAGCTGATGGTCTGGATCTGGCCTTCGCGCTGCTCGCAGAAAACCCACACGCCCTTGAAGGCGGCGGTGTCCATTGCATTGAATTCAGCCATTGTACGTTTCTCCTTCCTCAAATCAGGTGCTTGTCGTTCAGGATGCCGACCAGCTGGGCCGCATCCTCGACCATCATGCCCGCGCCCTTGACCGGAGGAGCAAAGGACTTGTAAACATTCGTCGGGGAGCCCTTGAGGCCGATGGTATCGGTCTCGATGAGCGGGTCATCTTTCAGGGTGTTGTAGTCGAACACGTCGATGGGCTTGTCGTAGCACTCGAAGATGCCGGACACGCTCATGTAGCGCGGGGTGTTCAGTTCCTTGATGCAGGTCAGCAGGCAAGGCGTGTTGACCTTGAGTTCCATGTAACCGTCTTCCAGCTGGCGCTTGACAACCAGAGAGTTGCCGTCCTTCTTGATGTCGGTGACATAGGTAACCTGGGGCAGGTGCAGCTTCTCGGCGATCTGGGGACCAACCTGGGCGGTATCACCGTCGATGGCCTGACGGCCGCAGAAGACGATGTCCTCGGGGCCGACGCCGATCTTGTTGACGGCAGCAGCCAGGATCTGGGAGGTGGCGAAGGTATCGGAACCGCCGAACTCACGGCCGGAAACCAGCACGCCACGGTCAGCGCCGCGGGCGATCAGCTCACGCAGCATGCCTTCGGCCGGCGGCGGGCCCATGGTGACGACAACGACTTCGCAGCCGGTCTCTTCCTTGAGCTGCAGAGCGGCCTCGACGGCGTTCAGGTCGTCAGGGTTGGTGATGGTGGCCATGGCGGCGCGGTCCATCGTGCCGTCGGCTTTGACGGCTACCTTGCCCTGCGTATCGGGAACCTGTTTGACACAAACAATTGCTTTCATGGTACGTTTTGCCTCCTTACTTCAGCATCGCGCCGGAAATGACCATCATCTGGACTTCGCTGGTGCCTTCGTAGATCTCGGTGATCTTGGCATCGCGCATCATGCGCTCGATGGGATAGTCACGGGTGTAGCCATAACCGCCGAACAGCTGCAGGCAGCGGCGGGTCACATCGCTGGCGGTGCGGGCGGCGATCAGCTTGGCCTCGGCGGCCTCGACGCTGTAACGGGCCTTGGCGCCGTCCATCACGCTCTGCTTCTTCAGAGCGGCCTGGTACACCAGG
>ERZ1090868.1089-NODE-1090-length-14556-cov-7.269637_pt1 | contig 14556 bp, 14 predicted proteins | sample MGYA00478475_ERZ1090868 | MGnify/ENA primary metagenome ERZ1090868 (study PRJEB33644, sample SAMEA5815747) | chicken gut metagenome | biome: Chicken; feature: Gastrointestinal Tract; material: Caecum | place: Ireland | collected 2019-01-01 | study: A study of...
ATATAAGCGTGATCCATATACAATAACATCAGAAAAGGTAAGATATGAAAGAAGTTTCAACATGGATGCAAAAATGTTAGATGGAAAAACTGCAATTATCACAGGAGCCAGCTATGGAATGGGACGTTCTATGGCAGAGCTTTTTGCAGAAGAGGGGGCCAATGTAGTGATCACAGCCAGACATCAGGAAAAACTGGACGAAGTTGTGGAAACGATCCGGACGAAAGGCGGCAAAGCCATGGGAGTAGTGGCGGATGTCTGCTCTACAGAGGACACAAAGAAAGTGTTTGAGGTTGCTCTGAAGGAATTCGGCGATGTGGATATTCTGATCAACAATGCAGGGGTCGGCGAGCAGAAAATGATTGATGAGACAGACGATGAGTGGATGAAATATGTCATGGATACGAATCTGGGCGGACCTATGAGATATATCCGGGAAGCACTGAAAATATTCCTGCCGAAGAATGACGGCGTAATCATCAATATTTCTTCTGTAAACGGGACAAGACCTTTCTGCGGCGCGACTTACACATCTACCAAAGGGGCGCTGAATACCCTGACAAAGAACGTAGCCATGCGGCTGATTGATACCAATATCCGCTGCAACGCAGTTGCACCCGGAGCAACCGTTACACCGGCGCACCTGGCAAACAAAGCAGGAGAGCAGCCGGGCGGGGCGAAAATGCTTGAGTACAGCGGGCACTTTGTATATTTCCCCGGCCCGGAATGTGATCCTATGGATCAGGCTTATGCATGCCTGTTTCTGGCAAGCAAGATGGGAAAAGCTGTCAAAGGACAGGTGCTTCAGGTTTGTAATGGCGCATTCCTGTAAATGACGGGAACCTCCGGTCTGATCGCCGTGGACCGGACGACTGCATAGAGATAGATAAAACCTATAGTCAGATATAAATAGCCGGGATTTGCTATCGAAAACTCCGGGATTTACTTATAATGGTTGCAGAAACAAAGAACAGATGCAAGGGAGGAATGGAACATGTCACAGGAAAAACTGATGATTCATGCAGGAACTCATACACTGACAGCAAAACTGGAGGAAAATTCTTCAGTCACAGCGCTGAAAGATCTTTTAAGGGAACAGCCGTTGACTATTCAGATGCACGATTATGCCCGGATGGAAAAAGTCGGAACGCTTGGAAGAAATCTTCCGACCAACGACAGACCGACGCACGCAAAGCCCTGTGATCTGATTCTTTATCTTGGGAATTCATTTGTGATTTATTACGAATCGAATTCCTGGAATTTTACCCGGCTTGGAAGAATCGAGAACGTTACTCCAGAAGAACTTCGGGCTATCCTGGGTCAGGGGGATGTGTCCGTTACCCTGGAGCTTTCTGATTCTGAGTAAGGAGGAAAAGGATCTGTGACGGACAGAGAAGTGCATGAACGATACCGTGTACCAATGGAAGTGCTTCGAACGTATGAAAAGTGGCGGCTGAACGGTACGGAAAACAGAGCGGAAGGCCATTGGGAGTATGACGCTTCGGATCTGGAGCGTCTTGGAAAGAATATGCGCCTGACAGTCCGATTCGCAACGGGCTGACAGCCATGAATGAGGCAATGATACGGAAAATGAAGAAATAGTTCCATCGGATGAACCGAAGTTGATTTTGACGAACAGGAGACGATAGAATATGAAAAAGGCAGTTTTATTTTTTCTTGCCGCCTTACTGATGCTTTCTCTGGCTGCCTGCGGAAACGAAGGCGGCGGAGCGGAGCAGACTTCGGAAGTTTCCGAAGTTTCCGGAAGTACGTCTGAAAGTTCCGCACAGGAGACACAGAATACGGCGTCAGAGGAAAGCAGCAGTTCTGACACGGCGTCTGCAGCTGCGGAGAATACGGAAAACGACGGAGACAGGGTTCTTGTGGCTTATTTTTCCTGGGCGGATAATGCGGTTCTTGCAGAGGATGTGGACGCCGTATCCTCACCCAGTGTGATCCCGCCGGGAAACGTACAGCAGCTGGCAGGATGGGTGCAGGAGGAAACAGGCGGCGATCTGTTTTCCATACAGGTAACGGATCCTTATCCAAGCGACTGGGACGAATGCCTGTCCCGCGCCAATCAGGAACGAAGTGAGAATGCAAGACCGGAGCTTGTACAGAATGTAGAGGATCTGGAGCAGTACGACACAGTCTTTCTCGGGTACCCCAACTGGTGGTACGGCGTCCCTATGGCACTGCTTTCTTTCCTGGAACAGAACGATCTCTCCGGCAAGCAGGTGTATCTGTTCTGCTCACATGGAACCGGCGGGCTGGCCAACAGTGTGGAGCTTATCACAGAGGCGGCGCCGGATGCACAGATTTCTGACAACATCTTCGACTGTTATGAGGAAGAGGCTGCCTCATCCCGGGAAGCAATCCGGGAGTGGACTGCGTGTCTTGGATATATGGCGGCGGATTCATCCGCAGAAACAGAAGAGACCGGCGAAACGGAACAGGAAGAAATGCAGATATCAGTGACTTGCGGGGAGGATACTGTCATATACCAGCTGAATCACAGCGCGGCGGCTGTGTCTCTCTGGGAACAGCTTCCGCTTACCATTGAAGTGGAGGATTACAGTACCAATGAAAAGATTTTTTATCCTCCACAGGCGCTGGATATCACCGATACACCCATGGCGGACGAAGGGGCGGGAACGCTGGCTTATTATGAGCCTTGGGGAGATGTGGTTCTGTTTTACGGAGACTACAGTGAAAACCCGTCGCTGTATGAACTGGGTCACGTTGTCTCCGGCGGAGAGCTGGTTTCCCGGATGACCGGAACAATCACTATTGATGCTGTTGACTGAACTGTTACAAAAAATCCCGCAGAGATCAATCGAAAGGATCTCTGCGGGATTTTTCGGATGCTTCCAGTTCTTCCCGCATGACATTCAGAAATTTTTCTGCGGCTTTGGAGAAAACCTGGTATTTTTTCCACACCATATATACGCCAAGCTCCAGGGACGGAGCGAACGGGCGGAAGCAGAGCGGGCTGTCTCCGCTGGTATTGATGATTCTGTCCAGGCACAGGACATATCCCATTCCTTCCTCGACCATGAGAGAACCGTTGTACAGCAGGCTGTAAGTTGCCGCCACATGGAGCTCAGATAAATCTCTTTTCAGCCAGGAAGAAAGCATGGCGCTGGAAAAGGCCTGACGCGAAATGATCAGCGGCACATGCCACAGGTCTTCCGGAGCAATTACTTCTTTCCCTGCCAGAGGTGCGTCCCTGCGCATCAGCACACCCCAGGTTTCCCGGACAGGCAGTTCCAGAACTTCATATTTTGTGATATCTGCGGTCTGCAGCAACAGGCCGAAATCAATCAGTCCCTTGTCAAGATTTTCCAGCACATCTTTTCCGTTGCCGCTGGAGATGTGAAAGTGAATGTGGGGATACTGGGACTGAACATTCTGCGCGGCCCGTGTAAGCAGGCGGATTCCGTCTGTTTCACCGGCGCCGATATAGACGTCCCCGGCAATCGACTGGTCGGACAACGCAATTTCACTGGTAGTCCTGTTTACCAGTGACAGAATTTCTTCCGCACGCTTTCTGAGAATCATCCCTTCTTCCGTCAGAGTCACTTTTCGGGAACCGGGTGTTCCGCGTATCAGAAGCTGTTTGCCCAGTTCTTCTTCCAGCGCTTTGAGCTGGGTGGACAGCGTCGGCTGGGTCAGGTGCAGAGACTGCGCGGCTCTTGAAATGCTCTGTTCTCTGGCCACGGCGAGAAAATATTGAAGGACACGCAATTCCATACAGTCACCTCCTGAATCTGTTATTGCGAGTATACCAGATCAATCAATCGTTTTCAATTATGAAACTCTTCGTATGCCAGGCGTGCCAGACAGACATTGGCTATTATATTCATGCAAAGCAGGCATTGATATACATAAAGTACAAGTATTTTACATGACAAAGGACATATCGTATAATATAAACATACAAAGTAAAAATTGTTATCAACTCTGTGACAGTCCGACAGACGGAACTATGCGGCAGTTCAGCAGACTGAACTGTTACGGAACTGCCACATTTACCTTAAAGGAGGAAATGAACATGAATTACAGCAAACTTGGAAATTCGGAACTGGCGGTTTCCCGTATCTGCATGGGATGCATGGGATTCGGAGATGCCAAAAACGGACAGCACAGCTGGACGCTGGACGAAGAGCATTCCCGTGAGATTATCCGACGGGGACTGGAACTGGGAATCAACTTTTTTGATACCGCGATCGGATACCAGAGCGGCACAAGCGAGCAGTATGTGGGGCGGGCTCTGAAGGATTTTGCAAAGCGTGAAGATGTGGTTGTCGCTACGAAATTTCTGCCCCGGACCCAGGAAGAGATTGCATCCGGAGTTTCCGGACAGCAGCACATTGAGCGGATGATCAATACGAGTCTGAAAAATCTCGGTATGGACTATGTGGATCTGTATATTTACCATATGTGGGATTATGAGACGCCCCTTTACGACATTATGGACGGACTGAACCGAATCGTAAAAGCAGGCAAGGCAAGGTACATCGGCATTTCCAACTGCTTTGCCTATCAGCTGGCCAAAGCCAACGCACTGGCCGAAAAAGAAGGGTTTGCGAAATTTGTATCTGTACAGGGACATTACAATCTGATTTTCCGGGAAGAAGAGCGGGAGATGGCAAAGCTGTGCGCTGAGGACAATATTGCCATGACGCCCTACAGCGCGCTTGCCGGCGGCAGACTCTCCAAACATCCGGGAGAGACTTCCAGACGTCTGCAGGAAGACAGCTACGCGAAACTTAAATACGATGCGACGGAAGAGCAGGATCAGGTGATCATTCAGCGTGTGGCGGAACTGGCAGAGAAACATAACGTTTCGATGACGGAGGTTTCGCTGGCATGGCTTCTGACAAAGGTCACAGCTCCGGTGGTGGGCGCCACGAAAATGCATCACGTGGAAGGCGCCGCAAAATCCGTGGATCTGATTCTGGCTCCCGGAGAACTCTCCTAACTGGAAGAGGCTTACGTACCGCACCGGCTGGTAGGTGTGAGGGCACAGAACACTCCGGCAGCGGCAAAAGAACAGCACGTGTGGTCTACCGGAAAACAGAAAATAGAGAAGAACTGAGGTATGGCAGTACGAATCTTCGGGTAAGAAAGAAACAACTTGAATTCTGTATCTGCCAAAAATCGAAGTAAGAAAAAGAGCCCCAAAAGCGTTTCCCATCGAAACAGGAACGCTTTTGGGGCCGTTACACTTGTGCGGCGGGTGATTTTATGCCTGCTGTCCGGAAATATAAATGTACGCGTCTTCCAGCGTAGGCTCCACAGAAACACAGTCCATGTCCGGCATCTCGTCGCTGATCAATTTTATCTGAATGCCGTCTTCGGACAGCTGTTTGGACGAGATATGATATTTTTTCTCCACTTCCCGGGCCTGCGCTTCATCGCGGAGCCGACATATCCAAACGTGTCCTTTGGCCGTCCGGATCAATTCTTTCATGCTTCCGGCATATAGGAATTGTCCCTTTTTCATCACCGCAAGCCGGCTGCAGACCGCTGCCAGATCCTCCACTACGTGAGTGGAAAAAAGAACGGTTCTGTTTTCTGAGAAATCAACCAGCAAATTCCGGATGCGGATTCGTTCTTCCGGATCAAGCCCGGTAGTCGGTTCGTCCACAATCAGGAATTCAGGTTCATTTAAAAGAGCCTGTACCAGACCAACCCTCCGCTTCATTCCTCCGGAAAGCTGTCTCATTTTCTTCTTCCGATGCTCTGTCAGGCTGGTTTTCTCAAGATAATACTGAATGCGCTTCCGACATTCCTCTTTCGGTACGCCGGCAAGATCCCCCATATATTCGAGACATTCCTGAACCGTCAGACCGGGATACAAGTCAATCTCCTGCGGCAGGTAGCCGATCTGACGCTGGATTTTCGGGTAATTTTCTTCACAATAAAGAATTCCGTTCATACTTACCGTACCACCGGTGGGTGCAAGAACTGTGGTCAGGACTCTCATTAAGGTGGTTTTTCCGGCTCCGTTTTCTCCCAGGAGGCCAAAAATTCCATTTGGTATTTCCAGATTAGCGTGATTAATCGCAGTCACTTTATTCTTAAATGTCACAGTCAGATCATTGATTTTAATACTCATAGATTTCAACCTCTTTTCCTGATTATATTCGGCGTCAAAAGTGTCATCCATACGCATAGCAGCAGGCAGAAAGCCTTGCCGTACAGCCATCTGAAATCCCGGCTGTCCATTACATTGCGGAAAGCATAGGAAAACAGATTCCAGTTGCCCAGCACATTATTACCCAAAGTGGAATTTGTTACAAGCCAAAGGGCAATACCGCATCCGATACCCACCCACATATTTCGGAACAAACAGGCAAGAAGATTTGCCAGGATGCCCCAGAACCAAAGAGTTACCGCTATTGCCGCTAAAAATATGAAAAACATCTGAAGCTCTGATTCTGTGCTTTGTCCGGCCTTAGAAAGGGACTGCGGATGTTGAAAGCCATAAAACATACCGTATCCAATGGCACTCAATACAAAAAGGGTAATTTCCTGTATCACCATCCGCATTCCAAGGGAAGAAAGGCGTCTTTGTATGGGATATAAACGGTGTATCTCTGACCGTTTGGAGGTGATTTCCTGCGTATAAGTGTCCGCACAGAAAACCATTGCAAGTACAGCCATGGGCGCTTCCATTGCAACACCAATTTCATAAGAAAAAGTGATACCACGAATCAGACTTAATATCACAACAAAGCTGAAAGCATATGCCAGCTTATATGCCGGAAGAATGATCTTTCCTTCTGTCATTATCATATTCTTCGCCTCCTCCAAAGCTGTATTCCAATGAGAACGATTCCTGCGGAAGCAATCAGCAGACAGATCTGGTTCACCGTTGCCAGCGGCGGCGGTGTCACATCAAAAAACATCCCCGGAAAGCGTACCATAATCGCCAGCGGCCGCCCATAATATCCGTAAACACCTTCCGCATTTCGGCTTCCCATATTGGAGTAAATCATATACAGGAATAAAAGGGGAACCGCAGGAAGCGGATTCTTAAATAAAAGTGCTACGATAGTATATACACACACAATCATCAGCATATTCGGCAAAATATACTGGCAGGTTGCCAGGAGAAAGTCAGTCAGTCGTATCTCAAAGCCGTTACCGCTGGTACAAATCATGCAGGCTACCCAGAATACCAGATTTAATATTGCGAGAATTATGAGACTGATCAGGAAGCCTCCTGCAACTTTTCCGATGACATACTGTGTAGCACTGATGGGTTTTGTATGCAACAATTCATAGGTATTTTTTCTCATGTCCTGCAGAAAGAGAACGGCAAGCAGAATCGTTGGACGGAACCGATCCTTTTCTGCGGATACCGGTTCCGTTCTTTTTTTCTGTTCCGCCGGATACCGTAACAGTTCAGTGGACTGAACTGTTACCCTGCTACGAGGATTTTACAGTTTATCTATGGAAATTCTGTGAAAAATGTGGTATACCATTATCTTGTAGAATTATTTATGTTACCCTGCCAGATTCCCGCATATGCCTTTGCCTGTGCCGTGAATCTGCGTTTTATAATATGGAGGAAACTATGTGGATTGCAGACAAATATATCGATCATGTAAAAGAACAGACCGTCGAACATCCCGGTGAGAACTGGGGAAAAATACTTCTGGGATTCAAGGCAAATAAATTCCGCATGAAGCTGCTCCCGAAGAAAGGATTGTCCAGAGGCTATCAGAAACTGGAAACCATGATGATGTCGCTGGTGGCGGATTCTCTCGGACGACCGGACCGCTATGTGTGGGGAAATATTTTCTCTCCCTGCGAGATCATGGACTGCTTTGGTCTCAACACACTTTCCATTGAATGTCTTTCCTGCTATTTCAGCGGCTACCACCTGGAGGATTTTTTTATTGACTACGCACAGAATGAGGGAATCGCTCCCACGCTGTGTTCCTATCACAAAACCTTTGTAGGAGCCATCGACAGCGGCGCCGTGCCTGTGCCGGAATATGCGGTGACGACTTCTCTCTCCTGTGACGGCAATCTGAATACTTTCCGCTATCTGGAAAAGAAAAAAGGAGTGCCGTTTACCTTTCTGGATGTTCCCTACCGGGACGATGAGGCATCCGTGGATTACCTGGCGCAGCAGCTGAAGGATTTTACCGCCGAGCTGGAGAAAAGATTCGGCAGACCCTTTGACGAGGAAAAACTGAAAGCTTCCATCCGGATCGAAAATGAGACACGCAAAGAACTGATGCGGTTCTTCCGCCTGCAGAGCGAGCGGTATTATCCGGGAGAGATGATCAGCCATCTCTATATGATGATGGGAATGCACCTGATGATCGGAAGGCAGGAGTTCCTGGATCTGATCCGGTTTATGATTGAAGATATCAAAACATATCCGAAATTTGAGGGAAAGAAGATCCTTTGGATCCATCTGCTCCCGTTTTACCAGGAAACGCTGCAGAAATATTTCAACACCAATCAGAAGTATCAGATCATTGCCAGCGACATTATTATCGATTCCATGGAGGAAATGGATCCTTCCAGACCGTTTCATGCTCTGGCCCGGAAAATCATACGGAATCTGTACAACGGTTCCTACTCTCACAAAGCGGAGATGGTTGGCCGTCTGGCAGAAACCCTTCACCCGGATGCCGTGATTCAGTTCTGCCACTGGGGCTGCAAACAGTCTTCGGGCGGCAGCGTGCTGCTGAAGGAAAAACTGAAAGACATGAACATTCCGATGCTGATCCTGGACGGAGACGGTATCGACCGGAGGAACAGCCATGACGGTCAGATCAAGACCCGCCTGGAGGCGTTCCTGGAAATGCTGGATGCCGGCGACGGCGAGGAAGAAGGGACCGAATTGCTGCAGGCGTCCGGCAGGTAACCGGACAGCCGCGTTGTCCTGCGGCCTTGCACGGTGAATGTGCAGGCCTGGCAGAATGATTACGAAAAAGGAGCAGAAATGATATTATGCTAGGATATATATGCAAATACGCCCCTGTGGAAATTTTTGAATCCATGGGGGTGGAAATGAGCCGGATTGAGCCGGATGTGACAAACTTCAACCAGGCGGAAATCCGGATGCACCCCAATATATGCAGTTTTGCCAAAGGGGTTCTCGAGGAAATGATGAGCAAAGATTATGAGGGTGTGATTCTGACTACATGCTGTGACAGTATCCGCCGTCTCTACGATGTGCTCAGAGAGGAATTTCCGGAAAAATTTATCTATATGCTGGACACTCCGCGCATTACGAAGGATGCGGGCGTCACGCTTTACGAACAGAGAATCCGGGCAATGATCCGGGAATATGAAGCGTTTTCCGGAAAAACGTTCCGGGAAGATACGTTCCGGTCTTACCTGGAGGGACTCCGGGAAGAACAGCAGTATGCGGTGAAGGACCATACCGTCAATATCGGCATCATCGGCGCCCGCGCCAATGACAGTATCAAAGAAATCCTGAAAGAAAATCATGCCAATGTGGCGTTTGATCTGACCTGCACAGGCCTGGGAAGAAAAATTCTGGTGGAGGAGAAGGAGCTCCTTACCGGATATACCCGCGGTCTGCTGAGTCAGTTCCCGTGTATGAGGATGGAACAGGCAGCCAACCGGGACGAGCTGATCCGGCGCAGTGTGGGCAGTGTGGACGGAATCATTTACCACACGGTACAGTTCTGCGACAACTACGCTTATGAATACGCGTGGATCAGAGAATGGATGGACCGCCCCCTTCTTCTGCTGGAAACGGATTACACCCGCCAGAGCAGCGGTCAGATCCGTACAAGAATCGAGGCGTTTCTGGAGTCGCTGAATCCGGAAAGAGGGCGGACAGAAAAACCGAGAAAAGGAGACGGAACAATGTATGTAATCGGAATTGACAGTGGCTCCACATCGACCAACGCAGTGGTTATGGACCAGGATAAAAAAATCAAAGCGTTTTCAGTGGTGCGCACCGGCGCGAAATCCGGCGTGAGCGCAGACCGGGCGCTGCATGAGGTCCTTGAAAAGGCAGGGCTTGCCAGAGAAGATATTTCTCTGATTGTCTCCACCGGATATGGACGGGTCAGCATCGAGTTTGCCGATGAAAACGTGACAGAGATCAGCTGCCATGGAAAAGGCGCGCACTATTTCAATCCGTCCATACGTACGATCCTGGACATCGGCGGACAGGACAGCAAGGCGATCCGGCTGAATGAAAACGGAGAAGTCAAGGATTTTGTCATGAACGACAAATGTGCGGCGGGAACAGGACGTTTTCTTGAGATGATCGCCCGCACGCTGGAAGTCTCTCTGGACGAGCTTGGAAAAATTGCCCTGACTTCAACGGAGAAAATTGAGATTACGAGTATGTGCTCTGTCTTTGCCGAGTCGGAGGTGATTTCCCTGATCGCAAACAATAAGGAAAAGGCAGATATCGCCGACGGCGTGTGTCATGCGATTGCAAACAAAGCCTTCGGTCTTCTGCGCCGTGTGGGCATGGAACCGGATTTTATGATGACCGGAGGCGTTGCGAAAAACCCGGGCGTCGTGCGGGCAGTGGAAGAGAAGATAGGCGCAAAACTTTATATCTGTGAGGAGCCGGAGATCGTCGGCGCCACAGGCGCTGCGCTCTATGCATTAGAGAGAGTGTGAGATTCAGGCGTTGCCGTTCAGCCAGGCACTATGCATTCCCTGCACAGACCGCAGGAATGCATAGTGCCTGCGGGCATCCGTCCCGTCGCGAAGTGATTTTTATCGGAGAGAAGGTAGAAAAATGAAGAAGAATCTGAAAGACACTCAGGGACAGTACGAGCGGATGACTACAGCTCCCGTCTCGAGTCTGATCATGTCTCTGGCCGTGCCAAGTATGGTCACAACTCTGATCAGCAGTGTTTATAACCTGGCGGATACCTTTTTCGTCGGACAGATTGGAACCAGCGCGACGGCGGCGGTCGGCGTCGTTTTCTCGGTCCCGATGGTTCTGAACGCACTGGGTTTCTGGGTTGGCACCGGAGGTTCGAATCTTGTTTCCCGGATGCTTGGGGCGAAGCAGCAAAAAGAGGCGGACGCGACAGCCAGCACCGCCTTCTTTCTGAGCTTTTTCTTCGGTCTGCTTGTGGCTGTCGTGGGAATTGCGGCCGGCGCGCCTCTGATGCGTCTTCTGGGAGCGACGGAGACCAATCTGCCGTATGCGGTCGCTTATGGCAGATATATTTTTATCGGAGCGCCGTTTTCCGCCAGCAGTCTGGCACTCAGCCAGTGTATCCGTGCAGAGGGAAAAAGCAGGGAGAGCATGATCGGGCAGGTGACCGGCGGCGTGCTGAACATGGTGCTTGATCCGCTGTTTATTTTTGTTTTTGACTGGGGAATTTCCGGCGCGGCAATTGCGACTGCGCTCAGCCAGATCATTGCCTGGGGGATCCTCCTCAGTTATTATGTCCGGAAACAGACACAGGTACAGATTGCCTTCCGGCTGCTTTACCGCAGACCGGAGGAATATGGGCTGCTGTTTACCACAGGCTTTCCCAGCCTGTGCCGCCATGGCTGCAATATGTTTGCCAATGTCGTGCTGAATCTTGTCGCCGGCGGATGGGGTGACGCTGCGATTGCGGCGATGAGTGTCGCCAGTCGTCTGCTTTATCTCTCCAACGCGGTGTCTCTCGGACTGATTGAAGGCTGTCAGCCTGTCATCGGCTATGCCCATGGAATGAAAAATCATAAGCGTGTAAAGGATGCTTTCTGGTTTACCGCCAGGACGGCTATGCTGAGTATGTGCGCGTTCGCTGTGGCCGGAATTCTTTTTGCTCCGGGACTGATCGGCCTGTTCCGGGATGATCCGGAGGTCATCCGGATCGGCGCGACAGCGCTGCGGCTGATCTGCATTTCCCTTCCGTTCTCTGCATTTATGTCCTGCGTGAGCACGCTGTTTCAGGTGGTTGGCCGGACGCTGGCGAGCAGTATCCTGGTTTTCAGCCGTCAGATTCTGTTTTACGTTCCGGCGCTGCTGATTCTGCCCCGGCTTCTGGGCCTGATCGGCCTGCAGGCTTCCGGACCGCTGGCGGATCTTCTGATTTTTGCCGTGGCGCTCCCGATGGTACTTCATTACTTTAAAAGATTCGAAGAAACAGAGAGCGAAAACACTTGACTTGGAGTATACTTCAGGTTGTATCCTATAGGAAATACAACAGACTCCAAAAATGGGTTTTCAGACAAATATCAGTAAGACGCCGCAGAGGCGTCAGGAGGAGGCAAGTATGAAACAGAAACGATTGGTGGCATATTTTTCAGCGAGCGGTGTGACACGCCGCGTAGCAGAGACGCTGGCGAAAGCGGCAGATGCAGATCTCTTTGAAATCTGTCCGGAGGTTCCGTATACGGATGCGGATCTGAACTGGATGGATAAGAAAAGCCGCAGTACAATAGAAATGAAAGATCCCGGAGCACGCCCGGCAATCCGGGGCAGGGTGGCGGATATGGAAAGCTACCAGACCGTTTTCCTGGGCTTCCCTGTCTGGTGGTATGAAGCGCCGAGAATTATCAGCACATTTCTGGAGCAGTATGATTTTTCCGGAAAGCAGATCGTGCTGTTCTGTACATCGGGAGGCAGCGGCCTGGGAGATACGGAAAGCAAGCTGAGGTCGTTGTGCAGTGAAACCACCGTATGGCTTCCGGGTAGACGGCTGAGCGCAGGAGATTCCGAGGATATGCTGAGAGAATGGGTAAATACACTGAAAGGATAAGCAGAGGCTGACAGTAAAATGGACAAAAAAGAATGGAAAGAAATGCTGGAGCAGGTGGCCGCAGGAACTCTGCCCCCCGACGACGCAATGCTCCGGATCAAGACAGAACCTTATAAAGAGATGGGATTCGCCAAACTGGATACCCATCGTGGAATCCGCCAGGGAATGGCGGAGGTAATTTACGGCGCCGGAAAAACGCCGGATCAGATTCTGAAAATCGCGGCGGAAATGGTACGGGAACATGAAAAAACCGTTCTGATTACCCGCATGTCCCAGGAAGCGGCAGACCATGTGTCGTCAGAGCTGGATCTGCATTATGATCCTCTGTGCCGGATCGGGATTGTGGGAGAGATGCCGGAACCGGACGGGATCGGAAAAATTGTTGTCGCCACAGGAGGAACCAGCGATATGCCGGTGGCGGAAGAGGCGGCTTTGACCGCCGAGGTTTACGGAAATGAAGTGGTGCGGCTCTACGACGTGGGCGTAGCCGGAATGCACCGGCTGATGAGCCATGTGGAAGATATCATGACCGCCCGGGTGATTGTGGCGATCGCCGGGATGGAAGGCGCGCTGGCAAGCGTGATCGGCGGGATGGCCGACTGCCCGGTGATCGCAGTGCCGACGAGTATCGGGTACGGAGCAAACTTCGGAGGCCTTTCCGCGCTGCTTTCCATGCTCAATTCCTGTGCCAGCGGCGTCAGCGTTGTGAATATCGACAACGGCTTCGGGGCCGGATATCTGGCCAGTATGATCAATCACATGGAGGGACGGAAATCATGAAACTCTTATACCTTGAATGCAATATGGGTGCAGCCGGAGATATGCTTATGGGTGCTCTTGCCGATCTGCTTCCGGATAAGCAATCCTTTGCCGACCGTATGAACCGCCTGGGGATTCCCGGCGTACACGTAGAATTACAGAATGCGGTGAAATGCGGCATCGTGGGAACTCACGCGGAGGTAAGCGTCAACGGAACGGAGGAGGAGAGCCTGGAGGTTCCGACCGACGCTCACGCCGGTGAAAATATCCCTGTTCACGAGGTCCACAGCCATTCCCACGGCCATCACGGGGGAGCCGGTCACCTGGAGGAGTCGGATCATCACACAGACCCCGGGCATCTGGCGGATCCTGTGCCGCAGGAACATCCGGAGCCTGCGGCACAGGATCCTGCGTTTCCGGAACATGCATCGGGTCTGTATCATGTCCATACCCATTCCCATGCCCATCACGGCATGACGGAAATCGATCACAGGATAGAGCATCTGGACATTCCGGAACAGGTGAAAAGGGATGTCAAAAGCATTTACCAGATCATTGCAGAGGCGGAGGCCAGCGTACACGGAAGACCGGTATCTGAGATCCATTTTCATGAGGTCGGAACGGCGGACGCTCTCGCGGATATTACCGGATGTGCGCTGCTGATCCGGGAACTCGGCGCGGAAAAGATCGTAACTTCGCCTATAAATGTCGGATACGGTCAGGTGCGCTGCGCCCATGGAATCCTTCCAGTGCCGGCGCCGGCGACTGCACGGATCCTGGAAGGCGTTCCCTGCTACGCGGGCCGGATCGAAGGAGAGCTGTGCACTCCGACGGGAGCGGCCATTCTCAAATACTATTCCGACGAATTCTGCCGTCTCCCTCAGATGATCATCCGGAAAACGGGATACGGGATGGGAAAAAAAGATTTCCCCGCGGCCAACTGCGTCCGTGCAGTGCTCGGCGAAAGTATCTGACGGCAATAACAAAGAGTTCCGCTTGCGGAACTCTCGAGCCGAGCGCGGTCGCCCTGGCGACATATTTCTGCTCCGCGCGAGTGCGCATCCCG
>ERZ1090868.1093-NODE-1094-length-14535-cov-15.135221_pt1 | contig 14535 bp, 13 predicted proteins | sample MGYA00478475_ERZ1090868 | MGnify/ENA primary metagenome ERZ1090868 (study PRJEB33644, sample SAMEA5815747) | chicken gut metagenome | biome: Chicken; feature: Gastrointestinal Tract; material: Caecum | place: Ireland | collected 2019-01-01 | study: A study of...
TCTCGAGCCGCGAAATTTATCAGGCGGGCGTCGAATGCCTCGGCGAAGAGGGGGCGTTCTCGGACGCGCAGTGCATCGCCTTTGCCATCGAATGCCTCAAAGAGGCGGGGCTTCGGGATTTCATCATCGACATCGGCCATGTGGGATATTTCAAAGGGCTCCTCGAAGAGAGCGGGCTTTCCCCCTTCGAGGCGGAGGACGTGCGCGCCTGCATCAACCGCAAAGATACGATGAATGCGGAGCGTCTTTTGAAAAAAGCAGGCGTTTCGGGCGACGCGCTCAACAATATTTTGGCGCTGCCCGCGCTCTTCGGCGGAAGGGAAGTCTTTTCCGTCGCAGAGGCGCTTACGCACAACCCTTGTGCACGCAAAGCCGTCGAAGAGCTCAAAAACATCGACCGCCTTCTCACCGAAATGGGCTATGAAGGATATATTTCCTACGATCTCGGCATGATCAAACCGCTCTCGTACTATTCGGGCATTTTATTTTCGGGGCTCGTCAAAGACCTCGGCGCGCCCGTTCTGAGCGGCGGCAGATACGATAACCTCGCGGATGCCTTCGGAAAGCATATGCCCGCCGTCGGCTTTGCGATGGGCTTAAAGCGCATCCTCGTCGCTTTGGAGCGGCAGGGATCTCTCCCCGAAGAGAAAAAGCCGCTCGTCATCGTGGCGGAGGAAGGACAGGAAGCAAGGGCGTACCGCGAATTTGTTTCCCGCACCGAGCGCGGCGAAAGGGTACGGCTGAGCGCGCTCACGGGAAAAGAGGGCGCAAAACAAGAGCAAGATGCGGGGTATGAAGTGCTCCCCGTGGGAGGGAACGCATGTTGACCTTTGCACTTTCCAAAGGGCGGCTCGCAACGGAGAGCGCCAAACTGCTTGCCCGCTGCGGCGTGGATACCGCCGTCCTCTATGAAGAGACGAGAAAACTCGTGCTTACAAGCGCGGACGGAAATTTCCGCTTCTTCCTCGTCAAGCCCTCCGACGTTCCCGTCTATGTGGAGGCGGGCGTTGCCGATCTCGGCGTTGTCGGAAAGGACACGCTCATCGAAGAGGACCGCGACATCTACGAGATGCTCGACCTCAAGATCGGGGAATGCTCGCTGTGCCTTGCGGGCTATCCCGAACGCAAAGATATTTTGACGAGCCCGGCGCTCCGCGTCGCCACCAAATATGTGAACACCGCAAAACGCCTGTTTTCCGAGCGGGGGGAGGACGTGGAGATCATTCCCCTGCACGGTTCCATCGAGCTTGCGCCCGTGACCGACCTTTCCGACGTCATCTTCGACGTCGTGCAGACGGGCTCCACCCTGAAAGCCAACGGACTTGTCGTTTTAGAAGAGGTTTTCACGGGCATCACGGCACGGCTCGTCGCCAATAAAGTCAGCCTGAAAACAAAATCGGCGGAGATCCTTCCGCTCATTGCCAAAGTCAAGGAGGAAGTGGCATGAAGATCGTCACGAAAGAGGAGAGCGCGGAACTTTTGGAGCGCCCTTTCGAAGAACGCAAAGAGGAGATGAAGCGCGTCAAGGAGATCGTTGGAAACGTCGCCGAACGCGGAGACGAAGCCGTCTTCGAATATGAGGAACGCTTCGACAAGACCGTGCTTTCCAAGGAAACGTTCCGCGTTTCCGAAGAAGAATATGCGGCGGCTTATAAAGAAGTTTCTCCCGAACTTTTAGAGAGCCTGCGGCTTGCCATACGGAATATCTATGCATACCACAGCCGCGCGGGAAGGAAGGAGCACATCGTCACAGAAAAGGGCAGGACGACGGGCTATGTCATCCGCCCCGTGGAACGGGCGGGCATCTATGTGCCGGGCGGCACGGCGCCGCTCTCTTCCTCCGTGCTGATGGCAGTCCTGCCCGCAAAAGCGGCAGGCGTCGAACACATCATCGTCGCAACGCCCGCAAAGGAAGGGAAGGTGCATCCGCTGACCCTCGTCGCCGCGAAGGAATGCGGCGCGGAAGCCGTCTTCAAGATGGGCGGCGCACAGGCGGTCGCGGCGCTTGCGTACGGCACGGAGAGCGTCCCCAAAGTGGACGTCATCGCAGGCCCCGGCAACATCTATGTGACGCTTGCAAAGAAGGAAGTCTACGGGCAGGTCGGCATCGATATGCTGGCAGGGCCGAGCGAGATCCTCATCGTCGCGGATGAGAGCGCCGATCCCGACTGGGTGGCGGCAGACGTCCTGTCTCAGGCAGAGCACGACGTTCTCGCCCGCGCCATCGTCGTGACGACAAGTAAGGAACTTGCAAAGCGCATCTCCGAGCGGGTGGACGCCCGCCTTGCCGTGCTCCCGAGAAAAGAGATCGCCGAACGCTCCCTGCTTTCGAGCGGCGGCATCATTTTGACGGACACGCTCGACGAAGCGGCCGAGATCTCCAACAAGATCGCGCCCGAGCACCTTGAATTGTATGTGAAAGACCCCGACGCCCTTCTTCCCAAGATCAGGAACGCGGGGGCGGTGTTCATGGGGGCATATACCCCTGAGCCCGTCGGCGACTATTTCGCGGGGCCCGATCATATCCTGCCCACGGGCGGAAGCGCACGCTTCTTTGAAGTACTGAACGAAGACGTGTTCACGCGCAAGATGAGCGTCATCCGCTATACGGAAGAGGCGCTAAAAGAGGACGGGGAACACATCGTGCGGCTTGCAGAGAGCGAATCTTTGATGGCACACGCGCGGGCGGTCACTGCCCGCCTCGGGGAGGAAAACAAATGAGAACTTCGCACATCGAAAGAAAGACCAAAGAGACGGAGATCGCCCTGACCCTCAACGTCAACGGCACGGGCGTTGCGGAAATTTCGACGGGCGTCGGCTTTTTCGACCACATGCTCGAACTTTTCACCGTGCACTCGGGGATCGACCTTACTCTCTCCTGCAAGGGGGATACCTACGTCGATTTCCATCATACGGTGGAGGATACGGGCATCGCGCTCGGCGACGCCTTCAAAGAAGCCCTCGGCGATAAGCGCGGCATCGCAAGATTTTCCGACCGCGTCGTGCCGATGGACGAAACGGCGGCGCTCGTCGCGCTCGACTTAAGCGGCAGGGCGTATCTTGCCTTTGAAGACAAGCTAGACGGGAAGGCGGGGGTATTCGACCTCGAACTCGTGGAAGAGTTCCTGCGCGCGTTTTCTTCCCATGCAGGGCTTAATCTCTATGTCAAACTTTTGAGGCGGGGCAATAAGCATCACGAGGCGGAAGCCGTCTTCAAGGCGCTCGCTCTTTGCCTGAAAGACGCCGCTGCCGTCGTTTCCGACCGCATCCCGTCCTCCAAAGGAGTGCTCGAATGATCGGCATCATCGACTACGGCATGGGCAATCTCCGCTCCGTGCAGAAGGCCGTCGAATTTTTGGGCGGGAAAGCCGTCATCACCGCGGAAAAGAGCGAGCTCGACAAGTGCGGCAGGCTCATCCTGCCCGGAGTCGGCAGTTTTGCCGCAGGCATGGAAAATCTGGAAAAGACGGGGCTTGCCGATTACGTCAAAGCGCGGGTGGGGGAGCTGCCCATCCTCGGCATCTGCCTCGGGATGCAGTTTCTGCTCGATGAGAGCGAGGAAGAGGGCGTCCACAAGGGGCTCGGACTCATCCCGGGGCGCGCCGTGCGCTTTACGGAAGGCAAGGTACCTCAGATGGGCTGGAACGCCGTTTCCGACATGCGTTCGCCCCTGTTTGCGGGCATCCGCGACGGTTCGCAGTTCTACTTCGTGCACAGCTACTATGCCGATACGACGGACGAATACACCATCGGCAAGACGGAGTATTATAGAACTTACGCCTCCGCCATCGGCAAAGGCCATGTGTACGGCGTGCAGTTCCACCCCGAAAAGAGCGGGGATCTCGGGCTACAGCTCATGCGCAATTTCATGAGGTTATAAGATGAAACTCTATCCCGCCATCGACATATTAGGCGGCCGCGCGGTGCGCCTTCTGCACGGGAAGCGCGACGCCGTCACCGATTACGGCGACCCCGTCGACCGCGCAAAACAGTGGCTGGACGCGGGCGCGCGCATTCTGCACGTCGTCAACCTTTCGGGCGCCTTCGAAGAACAAAACGACTTCCCGCGCGTCTTAGAGCGCATCGCGTCCTTAGGCGTTCCCGTGCAGACGGGCGGGGGCATCCGTTCGCTCGAAGCGGTCAAAGAACGCTTTTTATCGGGCGCCGACCGCGTGGTGCTCGGCACCGTATGCGTGGAGCAGCCCGAAGTATTGGAAGAAGCTGCCTCTCTATACGGCGGTAAGATCGTCGCGGGCATCGACGCACGCGAGGGAAAACTTGCCGTGCGCGGCTGGACGGTGACGGCGGAGGAAGACGCCTTCTCGTTCGGGAAGAAGGCAACCGCTCTCGGCATCACGGACGCAGTTTTTACCGACGTCGGGCGGGACGGCGCGCTCACGGGCGTCAACCTTGAAGAGACCGTCAAAATGGCGGAGACCGGCCTCAACGTCATCGCCTCGGGCGGCATCCGCAATATGAACGATTTGGAAGCGCTGAGAAAAAACAACGTCTACGGGGCGATCTTAGGCCGCTCCGTCTATGAAGGAACGATCGACCTTACAAAAGCGATCGAGGAGTTCGAATGTTAAGCAAACGTCTCATCCCCTGCCTCGATTTAAAGGACGGCAGGGTCGTCAAGGGTGTCAATTTCGTGCATCTCGTCGACGCGGGCGACCCCGTGGAGACGGCAAAGCTCTATAACGCCTTCGGCGCGGACGAGCTCGTCTTTTTGGACATCACGGCAAGCTACCGCGGCAATACTCCCATGTGGGAGATCATCTCGCGGGCGAGCGAACAGGTCTTTCTGCCCCTCACGGTGGGGGGCGGCATCCGCACGACGGAAGATTTCAGAAGAATGCTCTCGTGCGGGGCGGATAAGATCGCCGTCAATTCCGCCGCCATAAAAGATCCCACGCTCATCACGGAAGCAGCCTTGAAGTTCGGGCGGCAGTGCGTCGTCCTCGCCGTGGATGCCAAACGAAACGAACAGGGCAGATGGGACGTCTATCTCAACGGCGGCAGGGTCAAGACCGATCTCGACGCCATCGAGTGGATCCAAAAGGCGGAACGCTTGGGCGCGGGCGAAGTGCTCCTCACAAGCATGGACCGCGACGGCACCAAGGAAGGGTATGATCTGGAGCTGACGCGCGCCGCCGCGGAGGCCGTCAATATCCCCGTCATCGCCTCGGGCGGGGCGGGCAAGATGAGCCACTTCTACGACGTTCTGACCGAAGGCAAGGCGGATGCGGCGCTTGCTGCTTCCCTCTTCCATTTCGGCATCATCAACATGAGAGATCTCAAAAGTTATCTCGCGGAACGCGGCATCGCCGTCCGCATGGAGGATTAAATGGATATCAAATTCGACGAGCGCGGGCTCATCTGCGCCATCGCGCAGGACGCGGAGAGCGGCGACGTGCTCATGCAGGCATATATGAACGAAGAAGCCCTTCAAAAGACGCTGGAAACGGGCTATGCGCACTATTGGAGCCGTTCGAGAAAGTGCCTTTGGAAGAAGGGCGAAACGAGCGGGCATGTGCAGAAAGTCAAAGGCATTACGTTTGACTGCGACAAGGACTGCGTGCTCCTTCAGATCGAGCAAGTTGGCGCCGCCTGCCATACGGGCAGCCGCTCCTGCTTTTTCAACGTAGAAAAGGAGGAAGAGGGCGCGGGGGTCAGATTTCTTTCCGAACTTGCGCGCGTCATCGACGACAGAAAGCAGCATCCCGAAGAGGGTTCTTATACTTCCTATCTCTTTGAAAAGGGCATCGATAAGATCGCAAAGAAGATGGGGGAGGAGGCGGTGGAGACCGTTATCGCCTCCAAAAACGACAAGAAAGAGGAGCTCGTCGGCGAGGCGGCAGACCTTTTGTATCACCTTTTGGTGCTGCTCCGCGAAAAGGAAGTGACGCTTTTCGACGTATGCAGCGAACTCAAAGCGAGGCACAGTTAACATATGGCAAGAGATACCGGTTCGCTTCTTTCCTTCCGCCCTTCCATCAAAGTCATGGACGCGACGATGCGCGACGGCGGGCTCGTCAACAACTTCCGCTTTCCCGATGAGTGGGTGCGCGCGCTCGTGAGCGCCAACATGCGCGCGGGCGTTGATTATATGGAGCTCGGATACAAGTCCGATCGCGACCTCTTTGACGAAAACAAGTTCGGTAAGTGGAAATTCTGCCGCGACGAGGACGTCTTCAACGTGCTCGGCGGCACACCCGAAGGGCTCAAACTTGCGTGCATGGCAGACGTCGGCCGCTGCAACTATGAGCGCGATATCGGCCCGCGCGAAAACAGCCCGTTTTCGATGTACCGCATCGCGACCTACATCAACACCATCCCCGCGGCGCTTGCGATGGCAGAGCACTGCCACAAGATGGGCTACGAGACCGCGGTCAACATCATGGCGATCTCCAAAGCGACGGAAAAAGAACTCTCTTTGGCGCTCGACCTCATCGGCAATTCCCCCGCAGACGTCATCTATATCGTCGACAGCTACGGCTCCATCTACCCCGAAGAGATGCGCGTCATCGCAGAACGCTATCTCGAAGCGGGCGAAAAGTACGGGAAATCCATCGGCATCCACGCGCACAACAATCAGGAGCTCGCCTTTGCGAACACCATCGAATGCACGGCGCTGGGCGTCGACTATCTCGACGCGACGGTCTCGGGCATGGGAAGGGGCGCGGGCAACTGCCGCATGGAGCTGCTTTTGGGCTTCTTGAAGAACCCGAAGTATAAGCTTGCGCATATGCTGCGCTTTGTGGAGAGCAGCATGCCCCGCGTCCGCGAACAGGGCGCCGTCTGGGGGTACGATCCCGCCTATCTTTTGACGGGCGTCCTCAACCGCCATCCTTCGAGCGCCATCCGCTTTATTCAGGAAGGAAGGGGGGACTTGTGCGAATTTTACAACGAACTTTTAGACCAGGAATGAGGCGCATAACACGGCGCCCTGCGTTTACAAAAAATGAAAACTGTGTGAAGTTTTCCGAATTTTCTTTCACGCACGCTTGACATTATTATATATGCGTGGTAGGATATTTGTAAAAGGAGAATGCGTAAATTTCGGCTCGGGATTTACGCTTTTTCTTATGTTTGCTTGGGTTTCAATTTTTTCTTACCATCTGCATCCGAATGATGCGGAAAGGAGGACTTCTTTTGTTAAAGACACTTGCAAAGAGCATCCGGGAGTATAAGCTGGCGTCCATCTTATCGCCGCTTTTCGTCTCCATCGAGGTCGTGCTTGAATGCCTGATGCCCTTCGTCATCTCGATGCTCGTCGAAGTTATCCAATCGATGCCTGCCACCATGACGGACCCCGAGAAGGCGGAATTCTGGGCCAAGATCTGGCAGTACGCAGGCATCCTGGTGGCGATCGCCGTTGCATCGCTCGTCGCGGGTACGCTCGCGGGCGCCTTCTGCGCGCGCGCATCGACGGGATTTGCCAAAAACCTGCGCAAAGACCTTTACTATCACATCCAGGACTTCTCGTTTGAGAACATCGACAAGTTCTCGACGCCTTCGCTCGTCACCCGTATGACGACGGACGTCACCAACGTGCAGCTTTCCTACATGATGATCGTGCGTCTTGCCATCCGCGCGCCTCTTATGGTCGTCTTCTCCTTCGTCATGGCATTCGTCATGGGCGGCGACCTTGCGTGGATCTTCCTTGCGGTCGTGCCCGTCGTTGCGTTCGCGCTGTTTGCCATCATGTATAAGGTCATGCCCACCTTCCGCCGCCTCTTCCACAAGTACGACGACATGAACGAATCCATTCAGGAAAACGTCAGCGGCATCCGCGTCGTCAAGGCGTATGTGAGAGAGGAATACGAAAAGGAGAAGTTCGGCAAGACTTCGACCGCCCTCATGAAGGACTTTACAAAAGCGGAACGCCTGCTCGCGTGGAACGATCCCATCATGCAGTTCGCCTTCTACGGCGTGCTTTCCGCCGTGCTGTTCGTGGGTTCTTATCTCATCATGAGCGTAGGCGAACCCATGTATAACGTCGCAAGGGTCTCCCAGCTCATCGTGTACGGCATGCAGATCCTCTCTTCCGTCATGATGTTCTCGATGGTCTTCGCGATGATCGCAATGTCGGGCGAATCTGCCCGCCGAATCGTCGAGATCCTCACCGAAAAGAGCACGCTGCACGATCCCGATGACCCCGTCTTCGAAGTCAAGGACGGTTCCATCGACTTCGACCATGTCGACTTCAAATACTCCCCGACGGCGGAAAAGAATGTCCTTGAAGATATCGACCTCCACATCAAGTCGGGCGAAACGATCGGCATCATCGGCGGCACGGGTTCTTCCAAAACCTCGCTCGTCAACCTTCTCTCCCGCCTCTACGACGTGACGGAAGGGAGCGTCAAGGTGGGCGGCGTGGACGTGAGAGCATACGATCTGACGGCGCTTCGCAACCAGGTCGCGGTCGTGCTTCAAAAGAACGTCCTCTTCTCGGGCACCATCAAAGAAAACCTCCGTTGGGGCAATCCCGACGCGACGGACGAAGAGCTCGTCGAAGCGTGCAAACTTGCGCAGGCGGACGACTTCATCCAGAGCTTCCCCGATAAATATGATACCTACATCGAACAGGGCGGTACCAACGTCTCGGGCGGGCAGAAGCAGCGCCTGTGCATCGCGCGCGCCCTCCTCAAAAAGCCCAAGATCCTCGTCCTCGACGACTCGACGAGTGCCGTCGATACCCACACCGACGCGCTCATCCGCAAGGCATTCCGCGATTACATTCCCACGACGACCAAGATCATCATCGCGCAGCGTATCTCCTCGGTGGAGGACGCCGACCGCATCATCGTCATGGAGAGCGGCAGGGTCAACGCCGTCGGCACGCACGAAGAACTCGTCAAGACCAATCCCATCTATGCGGAAGTCTATCACTCTCAGATGAAGGGGGCAGACAATGAAAACTAAACTGCATGCAAAAGTGCGCCCTCATACCCCCGAAGCGCCTCAGGTAAAACCCAAAAAGCAGAAGGGGACCTTCTCCCGCGTGATGAAGGCGCTCTTCCGCTACTACCCCGGCATGACGACGCTCACCATCATCTTCCTCGTCATCAACGCCATCGTGAGCTCCGTGCCCGCCATCTTCATGGAGAACATCTACTCCGTCATCGAAGATGCGCAGACGGCAGCTCCCGCAGGTCCGGAGCTGTGGGACGCGTGGGGCGGCGAAATCACGGGCAACATGCTCGTCCTCATCGGGATGTACGTCGTTTCCCTTATCTTCGGCGCCATCCATGCGCAGCTCCTTGCGATCATCACGCAGGGCTTCCTCGCCAAGATGCGCGAGCAGATGTTCGACGGGATGCAGGACCTTCCCATCCGCTATTTCGATACGCACAATCACGGCGATATCATGAGCTATTACACGAACGATATCGACTCGCTGCGCCAGATGATCGCAGTCAGCCTTCCGCAGATCCTGCGCTCGGGCGTGATGGTTTTAACGCTCTTCGTGATGATGCTCTATTACAGCCTGTATCTGACGCTCATCGTCGTTGTGGGCATCGTCGCGATGACCTTCATCACCAAAGTCATCGGCGGCGGTTCGGGCAGATTCTTCCTCGAACAGCAGCGCGCCATCGGTAAGACGGAGGGCTTCATCGAGGAAATGATGAACGGGCAGAAGGTCGTCAAGGTGTTCTGCCATGAAGAGGAGGCAAAGCGCGACTTTGACCGCGTCAACGACCATCTCTTCGAGCAGGCAGACCGCGCGAACAGATACGCGAACATGCTCATGCCCATCATCATGAACATCGGCCACATCATGTACGTCATCGTGGCGCTGTGCGGCGCGTTCTTCATGCTCGAAGGCGTGCAGAACATCGGCATCCTCGAGCTTACGAACGGCAAGATCACGAACATCGTCGAGATCGCGCCCTTCTCGGTCGCCGTCGTCGTCGCATTTTTGCAGATGGCGCGTCAGTTCAGCAACAACGTCGGCCAGGTCTCGCAGCAGGTCAACTCCGTCGTCATGGGTCTTGCGGGCGCCAAGCGCATCACGATGCTCATCGACGAACAGCCCGAAACGGACGACGGGTACGTCACCCTCGTCAACGCCAAGGAAGACGAGAACGGCAATATCACCGAGTGCGAAGAGCGCACGGGCATGTGGGCATGGAAACACCCTCATCACGACGGCACGCTAACGTACACCAAGCTCGAAGGCGACGTGAGAATGTACGACGTGGACTTCGGCTACACGCCCGAGAAGATCGTCCTGCACAACATCACGCTATACGCGCGCCCCGGTCAGAAAGTTGCATTCGTCGGCGCGACGGGCGCGGGCAAGACGACGATCACCAACCTCATCAACCGCTTCTACGACATTGCGGACGGCAAGATCCGTTACGACGGCATCAACATCAACAAGATCAAGAAGGGGGAACTGAGAAGATCGCTCGGCATGGTCCTCCAGGATACCAACCTCTTCACGGGGACGGTCATGGATAACATCCGCTACGGCAGATTGGACGCAACGGACGAGGAATGCATGGCGGCAGCCCATCTTGCGGGCGCGGACGACTTCATCTCCCGCCTCCCCGAAGGGTACGACACCATGCTCACGCACAACGGCGCCAACCTTTCACAGGGGCAGAGACAGCTTCTATCCATCGCGCGCGCAGCCGTTGCCGATCCGCCCGTCATGATCCTCGACGAGGCGACTTCCTCCATCGATACGAGAACGGAAGCCATCGTCCAACGCGGCATGGATAAACTGATGGAGGGAAGAACGGTGTTCGTCATTGCCCACCGCCTCTCCACGGTCAAGAACTCCAACGTCATCATGGTGCTCGACCACGGCCGCATCATCGAGCGCGGCACGCACGACCAGCTCATCGAGCAGAAGGGCAGATACTATCAGCTCTACACGGGCGCGTTCGAACTCGAATAAAATATTCAGCTCCCCGAAAGATCGGGGAGCTTTTTTTGTTCTCTGCACAAGATAGCAGTATGAGCTTTTTTGAACGGGTGAAGGGCGGCGTGCGCCGTGCAGTGGAGAGAGGGGTTGAAATTGCCCGCCTCTTTTCCGCGCACCGTATCACGACCATCGCAGGCGCACTCACCTTCTTTCTCGTTCTCTCCGTGGTCCCGCTCTTCTTCTGGCTCATCCTGCTCTTCGGAAGAGAAGGACTTCCCGAAGAGCCCGCATTCGAGCTCTTTGCATGGGCGGAAGAGCTTATTTCCTATTTGGTAAAGCACGCGGGGGAAGCCGCCTCGGGCGCGGGCGCCGTGCTTCTTTTGACGACGCTCTGGTCGGCATCCTCCTTTTTTTATCATCTGAGAAGGAGCGGCGAACTTCTTTCGGGCGTCTCCCGCCCGCACGGCGGGCTAAGAACGCGCCTCCTTGCTCTCCTGTTCACCCTTGCGGTCGTCGTGCTCCTCGGCGGCGTCATCGGGATGTTTGTGCTCTTGGGGAACCTCATCCATCCGCTGCCGCAGCCACTCAACGGTATATTGAAGATACTCTTTCTGTTTGGCGGGAGCTTTCTTGCCGCCATGCTCTTGAACTTCTACGCGGCGCCCAAGAAAGCAGCGAAAAAGAGAGGGAAAGAAAGCCTGCTTGTCGCCGTTCTGTGGCTCGGGGCGAGCGCCGTCTTCCTCGTCTATGCCCGCTTCGGGAACAAGGAGCAGCTGTACGGGGCGCTGTCGCTTCTCATCGTGTTCTTTCTCTATCTGTATTGGATGATGATCTGCTTTGCGGCGGGGCTGATCCTCGGCAAAAATGGGGGATTGACAAAACGCAAAAAGGGGAGTAAAATAGATGGGAATGAACCTATGGAGGACTGTATGACAAAAGTAAACGACCTTCCTTACAGCCGCGTGACACTCGAAGAGATACAGGCTGCCTTTGAGACCTTTTTCGCAGCAGCCGAAAAGGCAAAGAGCGCGGATGACATGCTCTCGGCGCGCAAAGAGCTCATCGCCCGCCGCAGCAAATTCGACACGGCATACTGCCTTGCCAATATCCGCTTCACGCAGAACACCGCCGATCCCTTCTACAAAGGAGAGATGGACTACTACGACGAAGTGTATCCGCTCGTTCACAACGAACTTGCAAAGTACTTCCGCGTGATGCTCGAAAGTCCCTTCCGCAAGGAGATGGAGGCAGCGCTTGGGACTGTACTCTTCAAGGGCTTTGAATGCGCGGTCAAGGCGCACTCGGAAGAGATCGTCGAAGACGAGCAGCAGGAAAACGCCCTGACGACGGAGTATTCCCAGCTCATGGCGGGCATGCTCTTCGATTGGCAGGGCGAGAAGATCCCGCTCACCGTGCTCCGCGGGAAGCTGGAAGACCCCGATCCCGCCGTCAGAAAGGCGGCAGCGGATGCGATCGGTCTCGGCCTTCAGGCGAACAAGCAAAAGCTCGACGAGATCTATGATAAACTCGTGCACATCCGCGACAGGATGGCGAAAAAGATGGGCTATCAAAATTATGTGGAGCTCGGCTACTACCGCATGGGCAGGACGGGCTATACGCGGGAGATGGTGGAAGCCTTCCGCGCCAACGTGAAGGGATCGCTCGTGCCCGTCGTGAGCGCGCTCAAAGAGCGCATCAAGGGGGAAATGGGGCTCGATACCTTCCGTTTCTCGGATAACGACGTCTACACCAAAGAGGGGAACCCGCCCTTCACGCTCACCATTCCGGAAGCCTTCTCGGAGGCGAGCGGGATGTATCACGAGATGGACAGCGAGATCGGCGCCTTCTTCGACAGCATGACGGAGGCGGGCGCGCTCGACGTCGAGAGCCGCCACAACAAGGCGGGCGGGGGCTACTGCACCTTCATCGGCGACTACCACCAGCCCTTCATCTTCGCCAATTTCAACGGCACGACAGCGGATGCAGACGTCCTGACGCATGAATTCGGGCACGCCTATGCCTCGCACTGCATCGATGTGGGCGGCGTTGACTACGATATCGACGTGGGCGGCATGGAGACGGCGGAATGCCATTCCATGAGCATGGAATTTTTGTGCTGGCCGTATATGCGCCGCTTCTTCGGCGAACGCGAACAAGGCTATCGCTACAAGCACCTTGCCGATGCGCTCTCCTTCATCCCGTACGGCTGCATCGTGGACGAATTCCAGCATCTCGTCTACGAACATCCCGACTGGACGCCAGAGGAGCGCGACAAGGCGTATTTAGAGCTTGAGAAAGCGTACCGCCCTTATCTCACCTACGAGGGCATTCCCTATCTCGAGGAGGGCACAAGATGGCAGTATCAGGCGCATATCTTTGAAAGCCCGTTCTACTATATCGACTACTGCCTGGCGCAGACGGTCGCCTTCGGGTTCCTCGTGCTCTCGCAGAAAGACCACGACGAAGCGCTCCGCCGCTACAAACAGTTCGTCTCGGCGGGCGGCACGATTGCCTTCCGCAGCCTCGTAAAACGGGCAGGGCTTGCCGATCCCTTCGGAGAGGGCACGCTTGACTCTCTCGCCGCCTCCGTCTCGGAAATCTTAAAGAAAGTCAAACCGCAATAACGGCATCAAAAAATAAAGGGCTGCACCCGTCTTGGGCGCAGTCCCTTTTTCAACCGATCATCGCCTTATAGCGCTCTCCCCATGCCGCCATATCGTCCATGAGCTGCAACAGCGACCGGCCGATGTCCGTCAGGGCGTATTCCACGCGGGGCGGGACCTCGGCATATACCGTGCGGGAGATGATGCCGTCCTCCTCCATGGCGCGCAGGTTCTCCGAGAGCACCTTCTTGGAGATGGAAGGGACGCCGTTTTTGAGTTCGGTAAACCGCTGCGGCGCCTTCAGTAAGTTTCGGATGATGAGCAGTTTCCACTTGTTCCCGATCAGCTGTACCGTGGTTGCCACGGGGCATTCGGGCAGTTCTTCCTTCGTCAGCATACATGATTCCTCCCTTTTTCTCCATGATAACACATCCGGGGGAGCAAGTCAAGCCTATTGGTTTCAAAAAGTTACCAGGTTACAAAAGAATTATCCTGTAAACAAAATGTAACCTTTGAGACAGTATCCCCGTTCTGTGGTATGATGTCGGCAGAATTATTCAGGAGGTATTGATATGGCAAATTATTCTAAGACGAGCGTTGCGGACGCAGGGCGCGTGGAACTGCACGATCAGCTGGGACTGACGGGCGCGGAAGTGAGCATCAACATCCTGCCCGCAGGGGCGAGCGTTCCCTTTGTTCATTCGCATAAAGAGAACGAGGAGATCTACGCCGTGTTGGAAGGCACGGGCAAGGCAGAGATCGACGGCGAGACCGTCACCTTAAAGGCCGGCGACTGGCTGCGCATCGCACCCGCCGCGAGAAGGCGCTTTTTTGCCGCCGAGGACAGCGCGTTCAAGTACATCTGCATCCAGGTCAAGGCAAATTCTCTGACGGAATATACTGCGACCGACGCCGTCATGGCATAATGGTGCTTCGGGGGCGGAGCGCGGAAGGGCGGCCGTCTCCCGTACAGTCATGGGATGCAAAAGGGCACGGTGTTACCGCAATTCCGATAGGGAATTTTGGTAAAGGCTCGTCCTTTGAAAAGAGAGT
>ERZ1090868.1096-NODE-1097-length-14526-cov-4.476677_pt1 | contig 14526 bp, 13 predicted proteins | sample MGYA00478475_ERZ1090868 | MGnify/ENA primary metagenome ERZ1090868 (study PRJEB33644, sample SAMEA5815747) | chicken gut metagenome | biome: Chicken; feature: Gastrointestinal Tract; material: Caecum | place: Ireland | collected 2019-01-01 | study: A study of...
CCGCGCGGCAGCGCACAGGTATCCTACGCGCCCGGCTGAAAAAGAGGGGACTCAGCCGAGATATTTTTCCGCCCCGCCCCGCTTGACCGTCTCACGGCTTCTGCCGATGCAAAAGTCCCCGTCCGTAAGATCGCGCGTCAAAGTCGTACCCGCGGCGATAAAACAGCCGTCGCCGATCCGCAGGGGCGCAACAAGATTGCAGTTGCTGCCCAGAAACGCCCCATTCCCGACGCGGGTGCGGGATTTGCGCCTTCCGTCATAGTTGACGAACACCACGCCGCAGCCGACGTTCACCCGTTCGCCGAGATCCGCGTCGCCCACATAGGCAAGGTGCGCGATCTTGCAGCCGTCGCCGATGCGCGCATTCTTGCATTCGACAAATGCGCCGATGCGCACGTCGCTGCCCGCTTCCGACGCGGGACGAAGCGAGGCATACGGCCCGACGGAGCATCGCTTTCCCACCCTGGCGCAGACGAGCCGGCTGCTCTCCACCCGCGACCCCGCACCGATGACGCTGTCCTCCACATAGCTGTCGCCGCCGATCACGGCCTCCTCGCCGACGACGCTCTTTCCGCGCACGACGCTGCCCCTGCGCACGATGACTCCGCGGCCGAGCCGCACGGTGAGATCGACCTGCGCGCCCTCCTCCACGAGCGCGCCCCGTCCGGCATGCCAGAGTGCGCTCTCGCGGAAAGCACGCTCACGCATCGCGGGATAATCGGCGAGCGAAAAGAGCCCGTCTGCGGGGGCGCTTCCCTCGCGGAAGGGCCCGCCCCGCTCCAGGAATCCGCCGCAAAAGCGCAGGCTCCCCGCATGGCCGGACATAAACCGCGCAAGTTCCTCGCCCGTCAGAAAGGGAAACACGGGGTACAGCACGACTTTCTCTCCGGGGGGCGGCGCACCGTCAAGGAGTTCCGCGCCGAGATTGCGCTGCATACGTTCCAGAACATTCATGCCGGCCAGATCGAGCTCATAGCTCTTTTTTCCCCGAAAAGTGAAAAACGCGCGCCTGACAAGATAAACTTTCATATTCGTTATCATATCAAAACGCCGCGCCCGTTTAGAACGGACGCGGCGTTTTTATGCCCGAAAATTCTGTCACATCAGCGCACGTTTCACCGCGCGGCAATACTCCCGATATCCCTGTTCGCGCAGCTCCCGAACGGCCGGATCCGGTTCAAAAACCTGTCCCGCACGGCGGAATTGCTCAAGCGAGGCTTCATCCGTCAATCCGAGCGAGAGCGCGCAGAGCATTGCGGCGCCCAGGGCCGTGCTCTCGCGTTCGGCGGGCCTGTCCACGGCAATGCCGAGCACGTCGGCCTGGAACTGCATGAGAAAGTCGTTTGCCGACGCCCCGCCGTCGCAGCGGACAGCCGACAAAGGCACGCCCTCCGCGCGGATACAGTCCGTCAGCTCGCGCGCCTCGTAAGCGATGCTTTCAAGAACGGCACGCACGAGATGCGCGCGCGTCGTCCCGCGCGTGATCCCCGAAAACAGGGCGCGCGCCTCCGAATTCCAGTGCGGCGCTCCCAGCCCCGTAAAGGCGGGGACAAAGCAGACGCCGCCCGTATCGGGCACGCTCTGCGCGACCTGTTCGCTCTCCGCCGCAGAGGCGAGCAGCCCCAGCCCGTCGCGCAGCCACTGGATCCCGCTTCCGGCATGAAAGGAACTTCCTTCCAGCGCATAGGCGACCCCGCTTTTCAGCGCGTAGCCCACCGTCGTAAGAAGTCCGTTGCGCGACGAGACGCACTTCTCCCCCGTATGAAAGAGCAGGAAAAGACCCGTTCCGTATGTGATCTTGCCCTCGCCCGCGCGCAGACAGCCCTGTCCCACCAGCGCGGACTGCTGGTCCCCCGCAGCCCCTGCAAGCGACAAAACCCCGTCCCGCGTGCGCATTCCACCCATGCGGGCGTCACATAGACGGACTTCCGGCAAGACAGACCGCGGGATCGAAAAGCGCGAAAGCAGCTCGTCATCCCAGTCGAGCGTATGGATATTGAAAAGCATCGTGCGGGAAGCGTTCGTGACGTCCGTCACAAAGGAGCGCCCCTCCGTGAATCTGAAGATCAGCCAGGAGTCCACCGTGCCCGCGCACAGCCTTCCGCGGGAGAGCAGATCGCGCGCCGCCGGGATATGATCGAGATCCCAGCGGATCTTGCTCGCCGAAAAATAGGCGTCCGGAACGAGTCCCGTGCGCTCCCGGACGAGCGCTTTCGTATCGTCGTCAAGCGCATCGCACCACGCGCTCGTGCGGCGGCACTGCCAGCCGATCGCAGGACAGACCGGTTCGCCGGTGGCCCTGTCCCACAGGACGGTCGTCTCGCGCTGATTGGTAAAACCCACGCCCGCAACCATATTTGCGCCCGCAAAGCGAATGCAGTCGTTGAGGACATACGCGGCCTTGTAGTAGATCTCGTCTGCGTCCTGCTCCACCCAGCCGGGCTGCGGGAAACTCTGCCCCACTTCCTGCTGCGCACGGTAGACAAACTGCTTTCCGATCAGATCGTACACGAACGCGCGCACGCTCGTCGTGCCGGCGTCCAGTGCAATGACATATCTCATGATTTTCCCCTTATCTGCCCGCAGGACAGCTTTTCAAACGCAAAAAGCCCCTGCGAGGCTTTTATCAAAGATGTTTCAGAATATTCCGATAGATCGCCGTATCCGAATCGAGATAGGTATTGAAGATCACGCGCAGCCCCGCATCGCCGTGGCGCATCTTCCAGCGCATCACCGCGCCTGCGGCGATCTCCGCGGCCTCCGCCTGCGGGAAAGAAAATACGCCCGTGGAAATACAGCAGAAGGCGACCGACCTCAGCCCCGCCTCCGCCGCCACGTCCAGGCAGGACGTATAGCACGAACGCAGCATTGCGCGGTCCTCTTCGGTGACCTCCCGGCGCACCATGGGTCCCACCGTGTGAAGAACATACTTGGCGGGAAGGTTGTATGCGCGCGTGATCTTGCAGTCGCCGCAGTCCTCTTCATGCCCCTGTGCCGCGATGATCTTGGCGCAGTCGTCGCGCAGCTGCATACCGGCCGCAGAGTGTATGACGTTGTCGATACAATTGTGATTGGGCAGAAAACACCCCAAAAGCCCCTTGTTCGCGGCGTTGACGATGCCGTCCGTACTCAGCCGGCGGATATCCCCCTGCCACAGGGAAATCCCGTCCGAATCGGGGATCTCTTCGGGGCTGACGATCCCCCTTTCCAGCGATTCTGTCCAGAAAAGCCTGTCCTGTAAGGAGATAATCTCCCGCGGGATCGGATGCGCGGGCCGCTCGTTCATGTAGCCGCGGACGAGCGCGCGTTTCTTTTCCACGGTGGCGCTGAATGCCGCGATCATGCCGCGTTCGCGCAGCAGCCATTTCAGGATCGCGTCGATCGCCTCCCCCTTTTCCTGTTCCGTCAGCGGCTCCGGACGGGGATAGGGCGAGAGATCGACGACGCCGTCAAACCGGCAGTTCACTTTGCAAGCTCCTTATTATAATTGATCAGACATCCCGCAAGCAGGATTTTCCGCTCTTCGGGCGTCAGCGGGCCCGTTTCCAGAACGATATCGCGCGTCTTGCCGCCCGAAATGACCGTAGCGACGAACCGCTCTTCGCCGGAAGCAATGCCTTCGGCAATATTTCTGACAAGGAGATAGTCCCCGACCGAAAGCCCCGCCTGCCTGCAGGTGAACGGGAGCATGCCCCAGTTGATGAGATTGGAGCGGTACCGCTTGGTCGCATATTCTTTGCAGATGTTCGCAACGCCGCCCAGAACGCGCTGACAGGACGCCGCCTGCTCGCGCGCGGAGCCGTCGCCCGGCTTGACGGAGACGACGACGCTGCCGTATATGGTGCCCTCTTCGATTTTCAGTCCGCCGAGACAGTCCATAACGTTTTCGGGAAGAGCGCCGCTCTCCCTTCTGACCGCCTCGTCGGCGGCGACCGCCCTAGCGCGCTCCACATATCCGGGATCCTTGCGCGAGAGCGCAAAGGAAGCGAGCTTCATGGGATTGGAGCGGTAAGAACTCGTCTCGCCCGAGGGAATGAGCTCGTCCGTCGTCGTGACGGGATCGGACAGCGCGGAGACCACCTTCATTAAAAGATGCCTGCCCAGCGCGATCTGTTCGGGCCAGTCCGCAATGTTGGGCCCGTAGACGAGTTCGGCGGAAGGATCGGGTTTCCCGGCGCCGTGATAGACGCGGTTTTCATAGATCTTTCCGTCATATTTATATTTTTTGATGCGCCTGTTATATTCCCGGTCGAGCGCAGACGTCAGGATCCCGCCGTTTGCTGCGGTCGCCGCGATCGAACGCGCGTCCATCAGCGCGACCGCAGCGAGCTGTCCCTGCGCGGGCTTGCTCCCCTCACGGTTTTCAAAGTTGCGCGTCGTATGGCGGACGGAGAGCCCGTTGTTCGCAGGCACGTCCCCCGCGCCGAAACAGGGGCCGCAGAACGCCGTCTTGACGACCGCGCCCGCCTCCATGAGCACGCCCGTATAGCCGGCATCGGTGAGCGCCTTGTAGACGGGCTGGGAAGCGGGATACACACTGAGCGCAAATTCGCCGGTCCCGACGCTCTTTCCGCGCAGGATCTCGGCCGCTTCGGCCACGTTTTCGTATCCGCCGCCCGCGCAGCCCGCAATGATCCCCTGCGTCACGTATACCTTGCCGTCTTTCACCTTATCGGTGAGCGTGAAGGAGTCGTCCCCCTTGATCTTTCTGCCCTGCTCCTCCGCCTTTTTCAGAATCTCGACGGGGTTTGCAAGGAATTCGCGGATCGTATAGGCATTGGAGGGATGGAAGGGAAGCGCGATCATCGGCTCGACGCGCGAAAGATCGATCGTCACCGCCCCGTCATAATAGGCGGGCTGTGCGACCTTCATCTCGCGGTAATCCTCCTCCCTGCCGTGCTCGCGGAAATATTCGCGCGTCTTTTCATCCGTCTCCCAGATGCTGGAAAGGCAGGTCGTCTCCGTCGTCATCACGTCGATGCCGATGCGGTAGTCCATGGACAGATTGGCAATGCCGGGGCCGATAAATTCGAGGATCTTGTTCTTGACGAATCCGCTTGCAAAGGTCGCCTTGACGAGCGCAAGCGCGACGTCCTGCGGGCCGACGCCCTTTCTGAGCTTGCCCCGCAGATAGACGGCGACGATCTCCGGCCGCCTGACGTCGTAAGTCTGTTTGAGAAGCTGTTTGACGAGCTCCGGACCGCCTTCGCCCACGGCAAGGGTGCCGAGCGCCCCGTAGCGCGTGTGCGAATCGGAGCCGAGGATCATAGCCCCGCACTTGGCCGCGCACTCCCTCATGTACTGGTGAATGACCGCAAGGTGCGCGGGGACATAGTCCCCGCCGTATTTTTTCGCTGCAGAGAGCCCGAACACATGGTCGTCCTCGTTGATGGTGCCGCCGACCGCGCACAAAGAGTTGTGGCAGTTGGTGAGCGTGTATGGAATGGGAAACTCCTTCAGCCCGCTCGCCTTTGCGGTCTGAATGATCCCGACATATGTGATATCGTGCGAAACGATCGCATCGAATTTCAGCCGCAGATTTTCCTCGTCGCCGAGATTGTGCGCCTTGAGAACGGCGTATGCAAGCGTGTTCTTTTCCGCTCTTTCCTTCTTGTCCGATGTGAAAAACGCCTGCGATTCCTTGACGATGCGCCCGTCCATATAATAGACGCCCTTTTTGATGAGCCTGACCATACAGCTTCCTCCCGTGAGTATACTGCCTCTATTATAATGGATTTTGTCCGAATTTTCAAGTGTTCGGCGAAAAGAAGCGCGCTTTCGGCAGAAAAAGTTTTTTCCATGCTTCCCTTATATGAAAATTTCCCGTCCCCCGTCGTGCACCCTTGCTTTTTTGCCCGCAATTTGATATACTGAATGCATGAAAGAGGATCAGGAAAACATTTACACAACCGATGCGCCCGAGGTCATTGCGCCCGAGCTTCCGTCGAATACGCCTGAATTGCCTGCCCGCACCGAGCTGCAGGGCGACCGCTCGTCCCGCCCGGGAACGAGGTATCGCTTCCGGTTTTCCCCGCTGACGCGTGTGGTGCTCTTTGCCGGGCTTGCGCTCTGCCTTGCCGCGATCGGCCTGACTACCTGGCAGTTCGCCGACTTTCTGCGCACCGGAAATCTTGCCAACACGCTGGAATGGCTGAAATTCGTGCTGCTGTACTGCGTGAGCGGCGCGCTCGCCGTCATCATCGTCGCCATGCTCGTGCGCTCGGAGTACATTCTCACCAACAGGGAACTCACCCTTGCGTTCGGATTTATCCGCAGTAAGTATCCCCTCTCTTCCATTGCGTCCGTACATCTCTTCAAGGGAGCGAACAAACTCGCCGTCTATTTTGAGGACGCAAAGAGCAAATATATGGTCATCGTCATCAGGGACTCGCTCTATGAGGCGTTCATCAAAGACCTGACTTCCCGCAACGAGCGCATTGCCTTTTCGTTCTCCACGGCCGAGGAAGAGGACGAATACAAAAAGAAGAAAAAATAACGCATCCGCAGCTTAACGGAAACGGGACGCCAAAGCGCCCCGTTTTTTTGATGTCCGAAATTCCGGTTTCCGACCGCAGAAAGGAACAAAAAGCCCGCCTCAGAATGCGTCTTTCTGTGTTTTGGACCAGATTTTTGCAATCACCGCAAGCCTGCACGAGAGCGGCACCAGATGCATGAGCGCATGCAGCAGTTTGTTCCAGAACCCGATGACGACGCTGCGGCGGTTCTTTGCGACGGCCCTGAGCGCCCGCTCGGCGACCGTCTGCGGAGGGAGCGCCGAGACCCGCCCGAACCAGCCGTGCGCGGCGATGTTCTGTTTGATGTCCTCCCGCGTGGGAATGCCGCCGGGAAGCACGACGGTGACTTTGGCGCGGCCCTTCCACTCCGATCTCAGCGCGATCCAGAACTGTTCGAGCGCCTTTTTGGTCGCGCTGTACAGGGCAAAATAGGGCATGGGCGCACTGGCCGACATGCTTCCGACTGCAAGCAGTTCGCACACGGTTTGCTCGCTTCGGCGCATGAGCACGCCGTGCGCAAGGGACACCGCGCCCTCCAGGTTGACGCGCGTCTGCATGACAAGTTTTTCTTCCGAATATGCCTCGAACGCCTTCTGCGTATCGATCCCCGCCACGTAGATAAGGCGGGAAAAGCGCACGCCCTGCCCGTCCGCAAAGGCAAAGAGCGCCGCACGCTGTGCGCTGTCCGCAAGATCGCAGGCAAAGCGCAGGACGGGAAGCCCGGGAAACTCCGCGTGCAGTGCGTCGGCAAGCGATGCAAGGCGTTCCTCGCTGCGGCCCGTTAAAAACAATGCCTGGCCGCGCCGGGCAAGCAGGCGTGCAAACGCGCCGCCCAGCCCGCCGCATGCGCCCGTGAGAAGCGTATACACGGCTCAGTGTTCCCTTTTGACCAGATTGACGAACGCCCGCAGAGAAAACGGCATGTTGGCGTTCTTCGGAAGCGCCAGACCGACCGACCTTGACGGCATGGCGGGTCTGACGTTGAGTTCAAACAGCTCGCCGTCCCGAAGCCTGCGCTGCGCATATTCGCGGGGAAGGCAGCCGATGCCCATGCCGTCGGTGATCAGCCGCTTCATAAAATCCCAGCTCCCGACCTCGACGGCGGGGTGCAGTCTGACGCCCAGACTCTCGGCAAAATGGTCGACTGCGGCGCGCGCCACGGTGTTGGGTTCCAGCAGAAGGAGCGGATATTCCTGCAGATCCCACACGGAGAGCTCCCTGCCTCTGAGCGAGGAAAAGGCCTCGCCGGCAAGGAACACATCGTTGAGCAGCGCGACCGAATCGGTCAGCACGATCCCCTCGTCCGGTTCGATGGGCAGATTGAGGAATCCGACGTCGCAGCGGTCCGTCTTCAAGAATTCGATGATGCGGGGAGAGACGTCCGAGATGAGTTCGATCTTCACCTGCGGATACAGCTTGTGATAGGCAACGATCTTTTCCGCAAGAATATATTGGAAGATCGTCTCAGAGGCGCCGATGCGCAGCGTTCCCGTTGCGCTCTGTTTGAGTTCGGACAGCTTATCTTCGACGCCGCCCAGAAGGCGCAGCGCCTTTTCCACGTCCGCATAAATCAGCTCGCCCCCCTGTTTGGAGAGCTCCATGCCCTTGTGCAGGCGGTTGAAAAGGGGCGTCCCGAGCTGTGTTTCAAGCTGTTTGATCGCCTGTGAAACGGCGGGCTGGGAGATGTACAGCTCCTCCGCCGCCTTTGTAAGACTACCGCACCGCGCCACCGTGTAAAATACCCTGTAAAGTTCAAGATTGACCATCGTGTCCTCCCTTTGCGCAAGCCGCGCCGTCCTCTCCCCGCCCTCTTTTCGCGCTGACCGCTTCTCTCATTTTCCGACGCAGAATTTGGAAAAAATCTCGTCGATCACCCGTTCGTTCGCCGTCTCTCCCGAAATCACGCCCAGAATGCGCCATGCGCGGCGGATATCCTCCGCATAGAGCTCGTTGGGAGCGCTCCTCACCGACTCGCGCGCCGCGCGCACCGCCTCCAGCGCCTCCTGCGCGGCACGGTAATGCCGTTCGGAGAGCAGAAACGCGTTGTCGTTTTCGCGCCCGAACCCCTTTTCATAGAGCATTTTTTTCAGATCTTCCAGCCCCTCGCCCGTGCGCGAGGAAAGGACGACGTCGCAGTCCCCGCGGCGCGTCAGGTCGCTCTTGGCGCCCACCGTGATGACGGGCGTTCCGGCGGGGAATTCGGGAGCCGGCGCCTCGTCTTTGAGCCAGACGATCACGTCCGCGCCCCTGATCGCCTCCCTTGCGCGGCGGACGCCTTCGCGCTCCACCTTGTCCTCGCTCTCGCGCAGGCCCGCAGTGTCCGTAAGCAGAAAATTGACCCCCTCTATGGAGATCGTTCCCTCGTTCAGGTCGCGGGTCGTGCCCGGAACGTCGGAGACGATCGCGCGTTCATAGCCGAGCAGGGCGTTGAGCAGCGAACTTTTTCCGGCATTGGGCGCGCCGACGAGCGCAACGCGCACGCCCGATCTGATCTTTTTCCCGGCCGCATACTGCCCGACGAGGGCGGCAAGTTCCCCCTCCGCTTCGTCCAGCCGCGCCGCGATCATTCCGCGGGAATCGGCGTCCAGGTCCTCCTCGGGATAGTCCAGATCGGCGTCCACCTGCGCAAGGCACTCCGTGAGCTTTCCCTGCAGGCGCGCGCCGAGCTGCGTCAGCTTTTCGCTGTAAAGAAGATACCCCGCGCGCACCTGCGCTTCCGAGGAGGCGGCGATCATTTCGCCCAGTCCCTCGGCGGCGGAGAGCGAAAGCTTTCCGTTCAGATAGGCGCGCCGGGTGAACTCCCCCCGCTCGGCAAGGCGCGCGCCCAGTTCCAGCGTGCGGCGCAGGACGCCGCGGGCGATCTCCGTGCCGCCGTGGCAGTGCAGCTCCACGACGTCCTCGCCCGTAAAGGACTTCGGCGCGCGGAAATAGACGCACATTCCGAAGTCGCGAAATGCGCCGGCGTCGATCACGCCCGGATACATCATGTTCGGGAGATAGTCCCCCTTGTGGGAGAACATTTTCCGGGCGACGCCGAGGGCGTCCCCGCCGCTCATGCGCACAATGGCAACGCCCGCCGCGCCGCTCCCCGTGGCAATGGCTGAAATCAGATCGTTCATAGGCCTCTTATAAGCGCAGGTTTTTAAGCCCGCGTTTTTTCCTGTTGCATTATAATTTCCGATTATATTATAGCACTGCCCCTTGCAAATGTAAACGCTTTTTTCAAAAAATGCGGCGGTTTTTCCTCTCCGGAAAAACCGCCGCAAATCATTCAGAAATCGGGGAACGGATTATTGTCCTTTCCGCCGCCGTTCGTCTGTCCGCCGCCCGAAGAGGCGTCCTGACCGCCGCCGTCCGACGGAGCGGGCGCATCGCCGAAATCGGAAAACGGGTCGTCATTTCCCGCACCGCTGTTCGTCTGGTTGCCGTAAGCATCGTAGCCGCCCTGTCCGTAACCGCCGTAAGGATCTGCCTGCTGACGGGCGCGGGCGTACTGCTCCATCTTCTTGCGCATATAGGCGTTATAGTCGACCGGCGTATTGTTACGCACCGCAAAGATGACAAATCCGCGCAGCGGAAGGACCGCACACATGAACGTCATCAGGAACGGCCCGCGCGCATAGTACTTGCGGAAGAAGGCATAGAAGAGCACACACAGGAAGAAGATGAGAAAAAGATCGGCGATCATCTCAAGGACGTTACAGACAATATCCGCCGTGACGATCCAACGCGATGCCAATGGCACAAGCGAAGAATCAAATACATAATATACAGATCCGTCAGAGTATGTCATCTCTGAAAAATATGCGGGATTCATTCGCGCATACAAAAGCACAAGCCCAAATACACTCAGCGCGACAAAGAAAAATTCCGCAAGCGCCGCATAAAGTCCGACCCGTTTCATTTTCTGGCCGAACAGCTGCGTTTCCCCTGCGAGCTTCCCTGCATACCAGGTATTGGCAAACGGCAAAAACGCGAGCCAGCTGTGCTTCATGCCGACTTTTTTGGCCATGACGGTCATGCCGATACCGCCGAACACAAGACAGACCACATAAAGACCCGCTGCCACGTAAAGGCTGATCGTTTGCGTATTTATTACATAATTGACGCGCTCTTCCAGAGATGAGAATGAACTTCCGAAAGAAAAATATTCCAAGAAAAATTGTACTACGTTGATCAATCCGAAAAATTCCATAGAAACTCTCCTTTATTTTATATCCCGAACAGCGGGAAGCCGTAGTCCACGTGTTCCAGCGTCAGCCCTGCGGCAGGAAGCGTTCTGTACAGCTTTGCCCGCTCCCCCGTTTCAAAGGCCGAAAGAATATCTTTCCCGTCGGCAATTCCGCAGCCGACGGCATACAGCTCTCCCGCAAGGATACGCACCATGTTGTAAAGAAACCCGTTTCCCGTGACCCGGATCTCGTACATGGGTACCCCGTACACGGTCCGACGGTCGGCGAGAAGCGAAAAGACCGTGCGCACCGTCGTCCTGGCAGAGGACCCCGTCGCGCGGAACGCCGCAAAGTCATGCTCGCCCTCGATCAGCGGGCAGACGGCCCGCATGCGGCCAAGCTCCGGCTCCCGTTCCAGGCGCACCGCATAGCGGGAAAGCAGCGGATGTTCCGTCCGCGAACAGTAAAACCGGTAGCAGTACGTCTTCTGCCGCACGGCGCGCGTACAGTCAAACCCTTCGGGCGCCGCGGCGCTTTTCAGCATCTTCACGTCGTCGGGAAGAAGCCGGCTCATGACCTCGGCAAGTTTTCCGGGCGGCACGGCCGTATCGCCGTCCGTCTGGCCGATCTGCCCGGCCGCGTGCACGCCGGCGTCCGTCCTTCCGCTGAGTGCGATCCGGACGGGTGTGCCGAAAATTCCGGCGGCGGTTTCTTCCAGAACGCCCTGCACCGTGCGCGCGTTCTTCTGCCGCTGGGAACCCGCAAAATGCGTGCCGTCATAGGCGATGAGAAATACGTAGCGCATGGCAGGCCTCAGTAGGGCGCGGGCAGCCAGATCTTCATCAGCACCACCCCCGTGATGAGCGCCGCCCCCAGCAAAAACGCAATGAGATCGCGCCAGGTAAAGCGCAGTTTTTTATACTTGGTGCGGTGTTTCCCGCCCGTATAGCAGCGCGCGTCCATCGCGTCGCCCAATTCGTCGGCACGGCGGAACGCGGACAGAAGAAGCGGAACAAGAATGGGGATCGTCGCCTTTACCTTTTTGATGATCCCGCCGCTTTCAAAGTCGGCGCCGCGCGCCATCTGTGCGTTCTTGATGCGCGACGTCTCGTCCATCAGAATGGGAATGAAGCGAAGCGCGATGCTCATGACGAGCGCAAGCTCATGCACGGGCAGCCTGATCCATTTGAGCGGCGTCAGAAGGCTCTCCACCCCGTCCGTGAGCGACACGGGCGTCGTGGTATAGGTGAGCAGCGACGAGCAGATGACGAGCAGCACGAGCCGGAGCGCAAGGAACACGGAAAAGATGATTCCCTCAAAGGAGACGCAGAAGATCCCCCATTGCCAGTAGACCGTATCGCCGCTGTAAAAGAGCACGTTCAGGGCCGCGGTGAACAGGACCAGGAAGGCGACGCCGCGCACGGAGCGCAGGACCTTTCCGAAGGGAATGCGCGCGAACAGGACCATGAGCACGAGCACCGCGGCACATGCCGCAAGCCCGTAGAAGTTGGACGCCAGAAAGATCGCCACGATATAGGCTATGAGGAAGAGGATCTTCAGCCGGGGATCCAGGCGGTGGACAAAGGAATCGACGGGATAGAACTGACCGAACGAGACGTCTTTCATGCTCTGTCCCCCCCGTTCGTTCTGCGCCGGTATTCCAGAACCTTTTCGCAGAAATCTTCCGTTGTGAAATCGCAGTCGATCTCGATGCCGCGTTCCCGGAGAAGAGCGCACAGCTTCGCCGTGAGCGGGACGTCCAGCCCCAGCGCCGTGAGTTCATCGGCGCGGCGGAAGAGCTCGCGCGGGGGAAGCACGCACGTGACCCGCCCGTCCGCAAACACCGCCGCGCGCGTACAGTTTTCGGAGATCTCGTCCATATCGTGCGAGACGATGACGACCGTCTTGCACCATTCCCTGTGCAGCTTGTGCAGAAGTTCCATGACCTCGCGCTTGCCAAGGGGATCGAGCCCCGCGGCCGGCTCGTCCAGAACGAGCACTTCGGGCCGGGTGACAATGACGCCCGCGATGGCGACGCGGCGTTTCTGTCCGCCCGAGAGTTCAAACGGGGATTTTTCCCTGAGCTCCCCGAAGTCCAGACCGACCACTTCGAGCGCGGCCTGCACGGCGGCGTCGATCTCCTGATCGGACAGCTTGGTCTCGGAAAAATTTTTCAGGCCGAAGGCGACGTCGTCGCGCACCGTCTCGGCGAACAGCTGATATTCGGGATACTGAAAGACCATGCCCACGCTCCGTCTGAGGGCGCGGAAATCCGTCTTTTTGTCCGTCAGGTCAAAGTCCCCCACCTTCAGAACGGTGGCCGGGGGCGGAAGCGCCCCCTTTTTCGGCTTTTCCGGGCGGTATTTCTTCATGGAAGAGGGCAGGCGCAGCAGCCCGTTGAGGTGCTGGACGAAGGTGGATTTTCCGCTGCCCGTATGCCCGATGATCCCGAAAAATTCCCCCTCTTCAATGGTGAGGGAGACGTCTTTCAGGGCGGCCGTCTCAAACGGGGACTTTGCATTATAGGTATAGGAGAGATGCTCGGCTACGATACGCATTCCGCGATCTCCTTTGCGAGCGTCTGCGCATCGAGCGTATAGCCGACCTGCATTCCGCCCGCGCGCAGTTTTTCGCAGATGATGCCGATGCGCGGCAGGGCGAGATTGTACGTGACGAGTTCCTCGCGGCGCTCGAAGATCTCCCGCGGGGTCCCCTGCATGACAAGTTCGCCGCGGTTCATCACCACGGCACGGTCCGCGAGCAGCGCCTCTTCCATAAAGTGCGTGATCAGCACGACGGTGATCCCCTCCTGCTTGTTGAGGCGGGTGACGACGTCGACGATCTCGCGCCTGCCGCGCGGGTCGAGCATGGCGGTGGATTCGTCCAGGATCACGGCCCTGGGTTTCAGGGCAAGCACCCCCGCGATGGCAACACGCTGTTTCTGACCGCCCGAAAGGCGGGCAACGGTGGCCGTGCGGTACTCCTCCATGCCCACGGCGCGCAGCGCAAAATCGATACGCTTTCCGATCTCTTCGCGGGGCAGGCCGACGTTTTCCGCGCCGAAAGCGACGTCGTCCTCGACGATGGTCGCCACCGTCTGATTGTCGGGATTCTGGAACACGACGCCGACGTTCCTGCGGACATCGTACAGGTTCTTTTCCCCCAGAAGGGTGCCGAATACGCGCACCTCTCCTTCATCCGGCGTCAGAAGTCCGTTCGCAAGGCGCGCCAACGTGCTTTTTCCGCTTCCGTTATGTCCGAGTACGGCGACAAATTCTCCCTCGTCGACGGCAAAATTCAGATGTCTGACGGCGAACGGCCCCTCCTCTTCGTAGCGGAACGACACGTCCGTAAATTCGATCGCCTTCATATTGCTCCCAAATATCCGGAAACAGGGACAGCGGCTTGTTCCTGCCCCGGAAGATTTTCCCTTATTAAAGCAAATTGTCCGTCTTTTTACAATGAAAACACCGTGATATTTTTGTAAAAGCCGCCATTTTTGTCCGCAATCGGCGCCGCGGTTCCCAAACCGTTCCCCTTACACGCACGGACATGGAAAAATATCCGACAAAAACGTAAATTTTTTCATGGCGGGGGTTGACTTGTCCGCAAAAAACATTTATAATAAACGTGTGCGTGTAAAAAGCGCCCTTTTTGCGTGCGCTCAAAATGCCGGACGGACAGGTTCATGCGCCCCGCCGCGGCAGAAAAGACATTGCTTCCGGGCAAAACCGCACAAAAACCATGCCTGAAACTCACGGCAAAGACTCCGCACCCGCGGAGGCTTTGCGTGAACAATAAACGATATAAATTTATGGAGGTTTTTCGATGACCAAGAT
>ERZ1090868.1101-NODE-1102-length-14481-cov-6.216831_pt1 | contig 14481 bp, 13 predicted proteins | sample MGYA00478475_ERZ1090868 | MGnify/ENA primary metagenome ERZ1090868 (study PRJEB33644, sample SAMEA5815747) | chicken gut metagenome | biome: Chicken; feature: Gastrointestinal Tract; material: Caecum | place: Ireland | collected 2019-01-01 | study: A study of...
CACCCGGAGCATGGTGCCCACCAGGATACGCACCATATTATAGAGGAAGCCGTCTCCGCACACGCGGATGCGGATTAAATCGTCCACCGGCTCGACCTCGCACCAGAAGATGGTGCGCACCGTGCTTTTGACCGGCGTGCCCTGACTGCGCACGGCGGCAAAGTCCTGTTTGCCGACAAAGCGCTGCGCGCCTTGCTGCATGCGCTCGATATCGAGCGGATAGTTGTAGCGGTAGGCGTAGCGCGCGTGGAACGGGTTGCGCAGGGTGGACGGGAAAATATAGTAGGCGTATTCCTTTTTGGTGCAGTCAAACCGCGCGTCAAAGCCGTCCGGCACCTGCACCGCACCCGAAACCGCGATATCCTCCGGCAAAAAGCTGTTGAGCGCGTAGGGCAGGCGATCCATCGGGATGGTGCAGTCTGCTTTGAAGTTTGCAACATAGCGGCGCGCGTGCACGCCCGAGTCGGTGCGGCCAACGCCGGAAACGTGTACTTTCTGACCGAGCAGCCGGAAAACCGCAGTTTCCATGCTTTCCTGAATGGACGGGCCGTTTTTCTGTATCTGCCAGCCGTTGTAGGCCGTCCCGTCGTAGGACAAAATCACTGCAATGTTCATAGACCGTACCGCCTGAGCAAGAGGATCGCGGCAAACAGCGCCGCGCAGATCAGCACCGCGCAGATATCCACGCGGGCGATTTTGAGCTGCTTCATGCGCGTGCGGCCTATGTCGCCGCGGTACAGACGGCACTCCATCGCGGTTGCCAGCTCGTCCGCGCGGCGAAACGCCGAAATAAACAGCGGCACCAGAATGGGAATCATGGCTTTCGCGCGCTGCACCAGATTGCCGGATTCAAAATCCGCGCCGCGCGCCTTTTGCGCCGAGATGATCTTTTCGGTTTCTTCGATCAGCGTCGGGATAAAACGCAGCGCGATCGACATCATCATGGAAAGCTCATGCACGGGGGCGTGCAGCTTTTTGAGCGGCGAGAGCAGCCGTTCCAGCCCGTCGGTCAACTGGATCGGGCTGGTGGTATAGGTCAGCATCGAGGTTGCGATGATGAGCAGCATCAGACGGACAACCATGAAGATCGCCGTGCGGATGCCCTCGCGGCTGATGTGCAGAAAGCCCCATTGCCAGATATACTCGCCGGGGGTGTAAAACAGGTTGAGCACCGCCGTGAATACGACAATGAATAAGATTGGTTTGAGTCCGCGCACGACCAGCTTGGGGGAAATGCGCGAGACACCGATGATAATGGCCAGAAAGGCAACGATCAGCGCATAGGAGATCGGGCCTTCCGCGAGAAAGAGCAGCACGATGAACGCGACCGTCAGCACGATCTTGACGCGGGGGTCCAGCCGGTGTACGGCGCTGTCACCCGGGAAAAACTGGCCGATGGTGATATCCTTGAGCATCAGCGCGCGCCCCCTTTCTTCTTGCAGGCGCGCAGCGCGTCCAGCGCCTGCTGCACCGTATAGACCGAGGTGTCCACATCATGCCCGCGTTTTTTCAGCTCCAGCATGACCTTGGTGATCATGGGGATATCCAGTCCCGCCGCAATGATTTCGTTTGCGTGCGAGAATACCGCGCGCGGCGTGTCGCAGAACAGGACTTTTGCGTGATTCATCACGAGCAGGCGGTCGGCAAGTCCTGCGATATCCTCCATCGAGTGGGAGACAATCAGAACCGTTGCGCCAGACTGCTTGTGATATTCCTTGATAAGACCCAGAATTTCATCGCGGCCCTGCGGGTCAAGGCCGGCGGTCGGCTCGTCGAGTACGAGCACTTCGGGCCGCATAGCGAGAATACCCGCGATGGCGACGCGGCGTTTCTGGCCGCCCGACAGTGCAAACGGCGACTGGTTCGCCATGTTTTCATCCAGCCCGACCGCGCGCATGGATTCCAAAACGCGCTCGTCGATCTCTTTCTGCGGCAGTCCCATATTGGTGGGGCCGAAGGCGATGTCTTTGGCGATGGTTTCCTCAAACAGCTGATATTCCGGGTACTGGAACACCAGACCGACGCGAAAGCGCGTTTCTCTGGCGCATTTGCCTTTTTCGTTCCAGATGGATTGACCGCTCAGCAGCACTTCGCCCTCGTCGGGCTTCAATAGGCCGTTAAAATGCTGGATGAGCGTGCTTTTTCCCGAGCCGGTGTGACCGATCACGCCCAGAATTTCGCCTTTTTCGATTTTCAGATCGACATGGTCGAGCGCTTTGCGCTCAAAAGGGGTGCCTGCGCCATAAATATGGGTCAGGCCCCGTGTTTCCAGAATGGTTGACAAAGGATTCGTCCTCCTGTGTGTCAAAAATCAGTGGGCGCGCAGCCTCACTGTAAATAGGTTTCGAGAATGTCCGCGCATTCCTCCACCGAAAGCGCGTCAATGGGCAGAGTTTCGCCGTCCTGCCGGTCGAGGTCGTACAGCACTTCGATCGTCTGCGGAACGGTCAAAGACGCGGCGCGCAGCGTGTCCACCTGCGTAAAAATCTCGCGCGGCGTGCCGTCCATCAGCACATTGCCCTGATGCATGACCACCACACGACCGGCCTGCACGGCCTCGTCCATATGGTGGGTGATGAGAATGACCGTGATGCCGAATTTGCGATTCAGTTCGCGCACAACCGCCATGACCTCACGCCGTCCCTGTGGGTCGAGCATGGCGGTCGGCTCGTCGAGCACCACGCAGCGCGGCATCATCGCAATCACGCCCGCGATTGCCACGCGCTGTTTCTGTCCGCCGGACAGACGGTGCGGCGCCTGCGCGCGGTATTCGTACATACCGACGGCCTTGAGCGCTTCGTCCACGCGCTTGCGGATCTCAGCGGGCGGAATGCCCATGTTTTCTAGGGCGAACGCTACGTCTTCTTCGACCACGGTCGCCACCAGCTGGTTATCCGGGTTCTGGAACACCATCGAGACGGTTTTGCGTACCTCGTAGGTGTTGTTTTCGTCCCGCGTGTCCATCATATCGACGTAGCACACGCCGCCGGTCGGCAGGCGGATGGCGTTAAAGCAGCCCGCGAGCGTGCTTTTGCCCGAGCCGTTGTGCCCCAGCACCGCGACGAACTCGCCGCGCTGAATGGAAAGGTCCACGCCCTTGAGTACGGGCACGGCAAGCTGCCCCTCTTCGACGGGGTAGGCGTATTGCAGGTTTTCGGTTTTGATGATTTCAGACATAGTTTTCGTCCTTGCAAAAATCAGAATTTCGGTCGGTTGGACTCGTTGATCGCGTCCTTAACCGCCTTTTTGATGACAAAATACAGCAGAAGCAGGCCAATAGCCATGGGGATCAGGGAGTAAATCAGAATGGGAAGATATGTCGTAAACCAATGTATTTGATGCATTACAGTCAACTCCTTTTGTCTCTATCCCGGTTGGTGGTTGTCCGTCTTAGGTTTCTGCGATAAACCGTGCGCTTGAGCCGCACGGCAGCACAAGCCCGGTTGCCTCGACCGGCAGGCCAAGCTCCTGCGCTTCGATTTTGCCCGCAGCGCGCTTTGCGGCTGTAATACCGAGCAGATAGGCCATCACCGACGGGGCAAGCCCGGTCGAATAGCTGGAAATCAGCACAAACAGGGGCTTGTCCGACAAAACGCCCATGGTCAGCTCGACAAAGTCGGCTACGTCCTCTTCGATCTTCCATGTTTCACCCGAAGGGCCGCGTCCATAACTCGGCGGGTCCATGATGATTGCATCGTACTTGCGGCCGCGGCGGATTTCACGCTGGACGAACTTTTTGCAGTCGTCCACAATCCAGCGAATGGGCCGGTCGGAAAGGCCGCTGGACGCAGCGTTTTCACGCGCCCACTGCACCATGCCCTTGGATGCGTCCACGTGGCAGACCGACGCGCCCGCGTTCGCCGCGGCGAGCGTTGCGCCGCCCGTATAGGCGAACAGGTTCAAAACGTTCACCGGACGGCCCGCGCCCCGCACCATTCGGTCAATAAAATCCCAGTTGGCGGCCTGCTCGGGGAACAAACCGGTGTGTTTGAAACTCATGGGCTTGAGCTGGAAGGTCAGATCGCCGTAATGGATCGCCCACTGCTCGGGCAACTTGCGAATCTCCCATTGTCCGCCGCCCGCCTTGGAGCGGTGATAGATGGCGTTCGGCTTGTCCCATGCGCGGCAGCCCTCCGCCCGCGGCCAGATGGCCTGCGGGTCAGGCCGCACCAGCACCTGATCGCCCCAGCGCTCCACCTTTTCGCCGCCGCCGCAGTCGATGACAACGTATTCTTTCCAGTTGTTTGCGATCCACATAAACTATATCCCTCATTCAGGTGTGAGATTTACACAATATATCAGCTTCTATTCTAACACCAAACCGCGGCGCGTGCAATCAAAAAAGAAGCGTTGCCAAATCCTCTCGCTTTAGGTAAAACGGCAAAAAAACGCACACACCCACTTAAAAGCAGATGTGTGCGCGCAAAGTAGAAAAGGAAGTCAGGCTTTGGCTTCGGATGTATGGGACAAGCGGCGGGCGATGACGATGAACATGACGATACTCATGACCACCGAGAACAGGTCGGCCACCGGCTGGGAGAAGATGATGCCGGTCATGCCGAGATAAGCGCCCGCAATGATGACGCAGGGGACGAAGATGAAGCCCTGACGGCTGACGGCCAGAACCAGCGCCGCCGCCGCGCGGCCCATGGCCTGCAAGGCGTTTTGCAGCACGAACATAATGCCCAGCACCGGGGCGGAGAACATGAGCGCGCGCAGCATGGGCACGCCCGCTTCAATGACGGCGGCATCGTCAATGAAGATCGAGATGATCGAATCGGCGGTGAACCAGTAGATCACCGTCAGGATCACGCCCATAATGGTGGTGCAGATGGCCGAAAAGTTGACCACTCCGCGCACGCGGTGAATATTGTTTGCGCCGTAGGCAAAGCCGATCAGCGGCTGCACGCCCATGGCAAGGCCGAGCTGGACAAACACTACCAGCATGTTGGCCTTCATGGCTACGCCCATGCCTGCAACCGCGTTGTCGCCGTAGCCCGCAAGGTATTTGTTGAGCAGGATGTTGGACAGGCTCATCAGAATGTTGTTGAGAGAGGCGGGCAGGCCGATTGCGATTACGCCGCCGATGATGCCGCGCACGGCGAAGTCGCGCGGATGGATGGACAGTACGGTTTTGCCGCGCAGGAAGTAGAACAGGTAAAAGAAGCAGGCACAGATATTGCCGATGACCGTGGCAATGGCCGCGCCCTTGACACCCCAGCCCAGCGCAAGGATCATAATCGGGTCAAGGATGATGTTGACCACCGTGCCGACCATGTTGCCGATCATGGACGCGGTCGCCGCGCCTTCGCCACGGATCAGGTTGCAGAAACCGTTGGCGAAAATAATGAACGGCGCGCCGAGTGAAATCCAGAACAGGTAATCGTGAGCGTAATCGATGGTGTATTCGCTCGTGCCGATGACCGAGAGGATGAATGGCATCGCCGCGAGAAACACGAAAATCATGATAACGCCCCAAATCAGCGAGCCGTAGCAGCAGAATGCGCTGACTTTCTTGGCGCGATCGCTTTCGCCCGCGCCCAGCAGGCGCGAAATCAGGGAGGAGCCGCCGATGCCGAACATGTTGCCGAAAGCCATCAGAATCAGGAACACCGGCGTTGCCACCGAAACCGCCGCCACCTGATTGGCGTCGCCCGTCTGGCCGACAAAAAAGGTATCGACCATGTTGTACAGCACGACGACCAGCATGCTCAGCATAGTCGGTACGGCCATCTGCGCAACCGCCTTGGGGATGGGGGCATCACGGAATACAGAATCGTTATTATTTCTCATTATATTACCTCTTGTAATTATATAAATGTAGTTAGCTACATAAGCGCGTGAAAAAATATCAGCTTTCGCTGATATTGTGGTAGACGCGGGACAGATAATTTTCCAGCTGCGCGATTTCCTCGTCGGTGAAACCGCGGGTGACGCGCTCGTCGATCGTATCGCGCGTTTCACGCATGACGCGCTGCACTTCATCGAATTTTTCGGTCAGCCGGATGACGCGACAGCGGCGGTCACGCGGCGAAACCGAGCTGGTGACAAAGCCCTTGTTCTCCAGTCGCTGGATAAAACCGATCACGGTTGGATGCTTGAGTTGGAAATGCTGGCCGATGTCCTGCACCGTGGTTTCCTCATCGCCGCGCTCGGCCAGATATTCCAGCAGATCGCTCTGCGCGCAGGTCAGTCCGAGCGGGCGCAACGCTGCATCGGCATGCGCCATAAACTGAATATTGATCATTTTGAAAAGGTCGCCGGGGAAAACCGGACTGCTCAAAATGGCATCCTCCCTCTCTTTTTAAGTAGCTTGCTACATAATTTTATCAACAGAAAGCCGTCTTGTCAACGGCTTTCCAAAAGTTTGGCGATTCAGCGCAGTGCGCGCGAAAAGTATGGAGCGTGGTTGTGCAAATTTGCATCGTCTCACTTCTTGCGCTTGGCCTTGGCCCAGCCCTTTTTCTTCGGCGCAGCGGGGCGGTGCGCTGTGGGCCGCGCGTTTTTCGCGGATTTGGCCGTGCGGCTGGACGATACCGGCGGCTTTTCGCCGCGCGCAGGACGGATCAGACATTCTTTGCCAAAGCCAATCAGGTCCTCACGGCCGGCTTTTTTGAGTGCGGCGAGTACGATCGGGCGCTTGTCCGGCCGCCGCCATTGCAGCAACGCACGCTGCATGGCTTTTTCCTCCGCGGTTTTGGCAACATAGACCGGTTTCATCGTGCGCGGGTCGATCTCGGTGTAGTACATCGCGGTCGAAAGCGTGCCTGGGGTGGGGTAGAAGTCCTGCACCTGTTCGGGCATATAGCCGACACGGTTGAGATACTCGGCCAGCAGGATTGCATCATCAAGCGTCGCGCCGGGGTGAGAACTCATCAGATAGGGGACAAGGTACTGCTTGCGGCCCAGTTTCTGGTTGATGCGGGCGTACCGCTCACGGAACTGTTCGTATACAGAGAATGATGGTTTGCCCATATAATACAGAGCGTTATCGCTCATGTGCTCGGGCGCGACCTTGAGCTGTCCCGAAATATGGTGCTCGACCAGCTCGCGGAAGAATGCGTCGTTGTGGTCGGCCATCATATAGTCGTAGCGCAGGCCGCTTCGCACGAAAACCTTCTTGATGCCCTCGATCTGGCGCAGCTCGCGCAGCAGATTGAGGTAATCCGTGTGGTCGGCTTTGAGGTTTTTGCAGGCTGAAGGGAACAGACAGCGCTTGTTTTTGCACAAACCGTGTTCCTCCTGCATTCTGCAGGACGGAAAACGGAAGTTGGCCGTTGGCCCGCCGACATCGTGAATGTACCCCTTGAAACCGGGCATCTGCACAATCTGCTTGGCTTCCTCGATCACGCTTGCGTGGCTGCGCGCCTGAATATAGCGCCCCTGATGGAAGGCGAGGGCGCAGAAGTTGCACGCTCCGAAGCAGCCACGGTTGTGGATGATCGAGAACTGCACCTCCTGAATCGCGGGCACGCCGCCCAGCGCTTCATAAGATGGGTGATAGGTGCGCATGTAGGGCAGGGCATAGACGTGATCCATTTCCTCGGTGGTCAGCGGCTTTGCGGGCGGGTTCTGGATGAGTACGCGCTTGCCGTGGCGCTGTAAAAGCGTTCTGCCGCGCACTGCGTCCTGCTCGTCGTACTGGAGCTTGACCGAGCGGGCGTAGTCCGGCTTGCTGGCGCATACATCCTCATAGGACGGGCACTCGACCGCATTTTCGATGTCATTTGCGTCATGCGCCATGTATGCCGTGCCGCGCACGCCGACGCAAGCATCCGCGCCCTTTTTACCGTGCTTTAAGTTGTTTGCAAGCTCCACGACCGAGTGCTCGCTCATGCCGAACATCAGCCCGTCCGCGCCGGTCGATTCCAGAATCGAGGGCATGACGCGGTCGGCCCAGTAGTCATAGTGCGCAAAACGGCGCAGACTGGCTTCGATGCCGCCGAGATAGACCGGCGTATCCGGGAACGCGCGCCGCGCAAGCATGGCATAGACCGTTACCGCGCGGTCAGGGCGTTTGCCCGCCTTGCCGCCGGGGGTGTAAGCGTCGTCCGAGCGGCGCTTTTTCGCGGCCGTGTAGTGCGCCACCATCGAGTCGATGTTGCCGCCGTTGATGAGCACCGCGTAGCGCGGTCGGCCCATGGCGATAAAGTCGTGCTCGTCGTGGAAATCCGGCTGGCTGAGAATGGCAACTTTATAGCCTGCATCCTCCAGAACGCGCGAGATGATCGCGGTGCCGAAGGAGGGATGGTCCACATACGCATCGCCCGTGACGAGCAGAAAATCGCAGTAATACCAGCCGCGATCGACCATATCCTGTTTGTTTATCGGGAGAAAACCGTTCATCATTTCCCTTTCTCTTTACAAAGATTGAAAGATCGTCTATCATAAAAATAAGCAGTCCGGCAAGACAAAAGGCGGCCCGCCATGCTCCTGTAAGGGAGGTGGTTTTTATGGAGATAATGTGGCAGATCATTTTGCTGCTGATCTTTCTTGAAATCATCAAGACCATAAAAAAATGACCGCCCACTTGCCCCGGGTACGGTCATTTTTTTGAAATGATAGATACTTAGGGTCAACCGTCTTTGCCGGACTGCCCTTTTTCTACTTTCATTATAACGGATTTGCTCCGTTTGTCAAGCCCTGCCTCAGTTATCGAGGTAGAACTGTACCAACTCCTGCATCAACTCGTCACGGTCGATCTTGCAGATCAGGCTGCGTGCGTTGTTGTGGTTGGTGATGTACGTCGGGTCCTCAGAGAGGAGATAGCCCACGATCTGGTTGATCGGGTTATACCCTTTCTCCTTAAGCGCGTCATATACTGCGGTCAGCGTGCGCTTCATTTCCTTGTTGGACTCGTCTACAAGGCTGAATTTTCTTGTGCCGTCAAGCATGTCTGTCTCCTTTCCGATCCTACCGGTTGGCTTTTTGCTATAAACAGCATAATACAAAACGGCCAAAAAGTAAAGCCTTATCCGCGCAAAACCGCACCGAAATCTTTTTCCAGCGCTGCCAGTGCATTTTTCATCGCCTTATCGCACTCCTCGTCGGTCAGCGTGCGGTCGGGCGCGCGCATGGACAGCGAGTAGGCCACCGATTTCTTGCCTTCCGGGATGCCCTTGCCCTTGTAAACGTCGAACAACTTGACGTTTTCCAGAATATGGCCTGCGGCCTTTTCGATCGCGGCCTGCATGGAGGCGGCGGGAACCGCGTCGTCCACCAGCACGGCGATATCGCGGGTCGAAGCCGGGAACTTGGGCAGCGGGTGGTAGAGTTTCACGGGGTCAATGGCGGCGAACAGCGTATCGAGCGGCAGCTCGGCAGCGAGCACCTCGCCGCTCAGACCATAGCGCGCGGCAACGGTCGGATGCACCGTGCCGAACACACCGGCGGGCTTGCCGTCGATCAGAATGTTGGCGCAGCGGCCCGGATGATAGGACGGGTTGTTCTTCTCCGGCATAAACTGCACGCCCTTGACGTTCAGCTCGCGGCAGATCGCTTCAATGACGCCCTTGAACTGGAAGAAGGATAGGCGACCGTAGCTGCCGAGGGTGAGCACCTTCTCTTCATGAGGCAGTACGTCCGGGTCGGCCTTGCCGTCCTTGACGGTCGGGATATAGACCGTGCCAAGCTCGAACAGCGACGCGGTCGGGTTGCGGTGTGCGTGGTTGTGCGCGAGCGATTGCAGCATGGAGGGCAGCACGGTCGTGCGCATGACGCTGAAATCCTCGCCGAGCGGGTTGAGGATGGTCGTGGAGATGCGGCGCGGGTCATCTTTCGCCCAGCCGATCATGTCATAGAACTTCGGGGAGATGAACGAATGGCTCATTGCCTCGTCAAAACCGGCCTCGCGGCAGGTCAGGGAGACATTCTGCTCGGCCAGCTGCTTGGGTGTGTACTCGCCCTGCACCATTTCGCCGGCGTACAGCGTGGTCGGGATCTTGTCGTAGCCGTACATGCGCGCGACTTCTTCAGCAAGATCACACATGCGCGCAATGTCCACGCGGAACGACGGGATGATGACCTTGCCGTCCTCCACGCGGAACTCGAGGCGCTCCAGATATGCCTTCTGCTCGTCGGCCGACAGGTCAAGGCCGAGCAGCGCGTTCATCTTGTCCGGCTCGAAAGGCAGCGTCTTGGGGGTCAGGTCGGCAGCGCATGCGTCGATGATGCCGTCCACGACTTCGCCTGCGCCGAGCATTTCCACCAGCTCGCACGCACGCTGCACAGCGGGCATGGTCAGCGACGGGTCAAGGCCCTTTTCAAAGCGGCCGGACGCCTCGGTACGCATGCCAAGCGCCTTGGCTGTTACGCGCACGGTCGCGCCGTGGAAGCAGGCGGACTCGAATACGACGGTCTTGGTGTCGTCCTCGATTTCGGAGTTGGCGCCGCCCATAACGCCTGCGACGGCAACCGGCTTGTCGTTGTCGCAGATAGCGAGCATCTTGTCGGTCAGGTCGTGATCCTGTCCGTCCAGAGTCTGAATGGACTCGCCGTTCCGTGCGCGGCGCACGACGATCTTTCCGTCCGAGAGGCAGGAATAGTCAAACGCATGCATCGGCTGGCCGTACTCAAGCATGACGTAGTTGGTGATATCAACGATGTTGTTGATCGGGCGCACACCGCAGGCGTGCAGACGCTCGCGCATCCACGCCGGGGACGGCTCGATCTTGATGTTCTTGACCAGACGCGCGGTGTAGCGCGGGCAAAGGTCGGTGTCCACCACCTCAACAGACATATACTTGTTGATGTCGTCGCCCGAGCCCTTGACCACCGGCTCCTTGACCGCGAACGGGCGCTCAAAGGTCGCAGCGGTTTCGCGCGCCAGACCGATCACGCTGAAGCAGTCAGCGCGGTTGGAGGTGATTTCAAAGTCGGCAACGTAGTCGTCCAGACCGAGCACCTTCTTGATGTCCTCGCCTACGGGCGTGCCTTCCGGCAGGAACAGAATGCCGTTCTCGCAGGCGTAGGGCACGCAGCCGTGCGTCAGTCCCAGCTCCTGGAACGAGCACATCATGCCGTTGGAGACTTCGCCGCGCAGCTTGCCCTTGGTGATTTTCACACCGCCGGGCAGCGTGGACTTGTGCAGCGCGACCGGGCAGATTTCGCCCACCGAGTCGGGGGTCACGTTGGGCGCACCGGTGACGATCTGGATGGGTTCGCCCTGCCCCACGTCGATCTGGCAAATCTTGAGGTGGTCGGAGTCCGGATGATCGACGACCGACAGCACCTTGCCGGTCACGACGTTTTCGATCTCTGCGCCGAGGTAGTAGACCTCCTCGACCTTGGAGCCGGACATGGTCAGGCGGGCGTCATACTCCTTGGGGGTAACGCCGGAAATATCGGTATAATCCGAAAGCCAGGAAAGTGGCAATTTCATAATGGATTAGCGCTCCTTTATCGTAAAGTTCAGGATATCGCGCCGATCGGCGCGCATGGATACAGACCGCGCAGCGCGGTCGTAAAAAGTCCAGCTTTGCCGGACTTTTTACACCTCGACTTAGCGCCCTTGGGGCGCGTCGTTCGGGTATCGAGAACAAGTTTCTCCGGAACTTGTTCTCGTATATAGGGGACTTTTGAAGTCCCCTATACTCGTTAGAATTGTTCGAGGAACCGCACGTCGTTCTCATAGAACAGACGGATGTCGTCGATCTTGAAGCGGCCCATAACCGTGCGCTCCAGACCGATGCCGAACGCATAGCCCGAATACTCTTCCGGGTCGATGCCGCTCATTTCCAGCACCTTGGGGTGCACCATGCCGCAGCCGAGGATTTCGATCCAGCCCTCGCCCTTGCACAGCGGGCAGCCTGCGCCGTGGCAGCGGTAGCACTGGATATCCATTTCCGCCGACGGCTCGGTGAACGGGAAGTGGTGCGGGCGGAAGCGCACGACCGTGTCCTCGCCGTACAGCTTTTTGGCGAACAGCTCAAGGATGCCCTTGAGGTCAGACATGCGGATGCCCTTATCGACGACCAAGCCCTCGATCTGATGGAACAGCGGGGAGTGGGTCGCGTCAACTGCGTCCGAACGATATACACGGCCCGGCGCAATGATGCGGATGGGGGGCTTTTTCTGCTCCATCGTGCGCACCTGCATGGGCGAGGTCTGTGTGCGCAGCACCACGTTATCCGAGATGTAGAAGGTGTCCTGCGTGTCGCGCGCCGGATGGTCCTTCGGGATGTTGAGCGCTTCAAAGTTATAGTGGTCCAGCTCGACCTCCGGGCCTTCCGCAATCGAGAAGCCCAGACCGATGAAGATTTCCTTCAGCTCATCCAGCACGATGTTGAGCGGATGCTTTTTGCCGATGACGACTTCCTCGCCCGGCAGGGTTACGTCAATGGTCTCAGCCTCCAGCTTGTGTGCCAGTGCGGCCTGCTCGATGACTTCCTTCTGCTTGTCGATGATGGTTTCAATTTCGGCGCGCACGTCGTTGATGAGCTGGCCGACCGCCGGACGCTCCTCTGCGGCCACATCCTTCATGCCCTTTAAGAGCGCGGTCAGCTCGCCCTTTTTGCCGAGAAAGCGTACACGCGCCTCGTCGAGCGCACGGGCGTCGCCCGCCGTGGCAAGCTGGTCCTTTGCGGCCTGCAAAATGCCTTGCAGTTTTTCTTTCATGATGACTCTCCTTTATGAAAAATCGTTCAGGGACGCAATAAAAAAGCCTTTCGTCCCGCAAAATAGGGACGAAAGGCGTAAAATACATCTTCCGTGGTACCACCCTGATTCCCGGACAGGCCGGGCACTCATTGAACGCCGGTAACGGGGCGTTACTTCGCCTGCGCCTACTGGAACATTCGTTCAGCGCCGGTGCTCGCAGGGGAACTTCGCGTCAGGTCTCTTTGAACGGCTCGCAGCCAAAGGCCGTTTTCTCTGAAAAGAGGGGAGTGACGGTACTTTCCCTGTTCATCGCAGGTATCGTTATTCCATAACAGTATTATTAAAACACAGTTTTTCGGCAAATGCAAGGGGAAGTTGCACAAATTTGCGTACAATCAGCTGTCGAGTGCAAAGGTGAGCGGTTTGCAGCTTTCAAACTGCCAGTCGGTCATCTCGACGACCACGCCGCCGGTGAGCGCATCGGCAGACACATCCTCAAAAATATATGCCGTGATGCCGTATGTATCGGGCAGTATGGTAGCGTTGCAGTCGGGCAGAGCGGCAGGGTATATATCCCGGTTGGGGTCCTCATTCTCGAAAAAGCACACGAGCGCTTGGGCCTGCGGATAGTATACCGCGCGGTGCAGGGTCACGCCGTCTTGCTTGACGGGCTGCGCAAGCAGCTCCTGCGCCGACAGAATGCCGTCTGGCACGGTGTTTTCGATCTGCGTCATGTGCGCAGTGCGCACTTCAGCACGGATGGCCTGCTGTTTGCCGACCGTCTGCCACGCAAGGCCGGACACCGCGACGAGAGCTGCCATGGCGAGCAGCACGAGCAGGATTTTTCGTTTGCTGGTCATGCGATTCCTCCTTCCGATACATTTACATCAAATGTGCCAGCGCGCTGTAAACCGGCGTGATGAACAGCGTGCCGATAACAAAGCTCACAAGGTTTGCGGTGAGGGCATACGCCACGCGGCGCGCGCGGGTGTGCCCGCGCAGCAAGCGCGCATAGGCAAGAGATTCGACCACGAAAATGACCGCTTCGATGGCAAACGCCCAGAAAAAGGCATGACTCCGGTTGACAGAGAGCAGAATGCGCCCATAGGTAAGCGTCATCAAAGCCTGCGTTGCAAGGTTGACCAGCAAAAACGGTTTCAGGTTTTCGTACAGCTTGAGGCGGAACAGCAGCAGCACCGCTGCTTCAATGAGGAGCGTTACCATAAAGGTGCAGACAAATTGTTTGAGCAGGCCAATTCCAGTCGGTGAGGTCGAGATTTCGCCGGTTTGTGCGTTGATGGTAAAGGTCTGCATCGCACGGGTGCGCTCGGCTTCGCCGGTCAGTAGCACTGTGCCGTCCTCATGCAGCAACGCTGCACGGAACGGCGAGGGGAAAGGAATGGTCCATAAGAACACCTGATCTCCGTCGTATGGTGCGCAGTCCCACACATACCAGCCATCCGGCAGGGCGGCGGTGAGCGCTTCGGGCGGATTTTGCGGAGGATTGTCGCACGGCTCGTTTCCAAGCAGGGCGACAGATACGATGCCGTCGTTCATCCCGGCGATGCTGACATAAATGGACGAGGTCGGCAAGCCGTTGGCGCGCGCGGAAACAGGCAGAAACAGAAGTAAAACAAACAGGCAGAGAACAGAACGGAGCTTTTGACGCATGGTGATCGCCTCCCTGTGTTTTGATATCTTCATTATAACAGAGGGGCGGCAAAGCACAAGTTACAGGATGATTTTTCACCCGATGGCGCGGTCTTCCGCGCCGGAGAGCGCTTGACGCAGCCAAAAAAGGACGGTTTGGCGGTCGGCGGTTTCGTCCGAAAGCTCCATGTAGCGGACGAGGTCGTCCACTGCGCGCACCAGATACAGGTAAGC
>ERZ1090868.1110-NODE-1111-length-14435-cov-5.022879_pt1 | contig 14435 bp, 13 predicted proteins | sample MGYA00478475_ERZ1090868 | MGnify/ENA primary metagenome ERZ1090868 (study PRJEB33644, sample SAMEA5815747) | chicken gut metagenome | biome: Chicken; feature: Gastrointestinal Tract; material: Caecum | place: Ireland | collected 2019-01-01 | study: A study of...
TCTACACTTATGCGATCGTCGGCAGCGTCAGATGTGTATAAGAGACAGGCGTCTGCACGGCGGAGGAGGACTTCGCCGACGTGGAACGCGTCTGCGGAAAACTCGGCATTCCGTATTATACCGCAGATTTTTCCCGCGAATACATGGAGCGCGTCTTTTCGCACTTTCTGGAAGAATACCGCGCGGGCAGAACGCCCAATCCCGATGTGTTGTGCAATCGCGAGATCAAGTTCGGCCCGTTCAAGGAGTATGCAAGGGCGTTGGGAGCCGATCTGATCGCGACGGGACACTACTGCGGCATCTCGCATGAAGGGGGCGTGCACAGGCTTCTGAAGGCGGCCGACGGCGGAAAAGATCAGACGTACTTCCTCAATCAGCTCACGCAGGAACAGCTCGCCGACGTCCTGTTTCCGCTTGCCCGTCTTCGCAAGGAAGAGGTGCGGGCCATCGCGGAAGAGAACGGGCTGGCGACTGCCCGGAAAAAGGATTCCACGGGGATCTGTTTCATCGGCGAACGGAATTTCCGGAAATTTCTGCAAAATTATCTGCCCGCACAGCCGGGCAGGATCGAGACGCTTTCGGGGGAGACGGTCGGCGAACACTTCGGCCTCATGTATTATACGCTCGGCCAGCGCAGGGGACTTGACCTCGGCGGCCGCGCGGGCGAAGAGGGCCGCTGGTTTGTGGTGCGCAAAGATCTTGCGCGCAACGTTCTGGTCGTCTCGCACGGGGACGAGGGGCCGCTGTACACGGACGGCTGTACGGTGACGGGCATGAACTATATTCCCTGTCCGCCCGCATCGGACGAATTTTCCTGCCGCATCAAGCTCCGCTACCGGCAGGCGGAACAGGGCGCGCGCGCCGTCCGCACGGGAAAGGACACGCTGACCCTGTATTTCGACGAGTCGCAGCGCGCCGTTACGGAGGGACAGTACGCCGTCCTGTACGATGAAACGCAGTGCCTGGGCGGGGGCGTGATCACAGGCGCGTTCCGTATGTAACAAGGAATTGGTGCGTACCATGCCGGCGATATACGCTGTTTTTTGGAAAAAGGGGCGGCCATGTCCGTGGCGGACATGGCCGCCCCCTTTATGTTTTTCGTTGTTCCGGTATAAAAATGCATTCACATGGCAATAACTTCCGTGTTCTTTCGGGGGTTTATCATGAAAAAAGCAATTGTCATCTGTCTGCTGATTGCCGCGGTGGCGGGGATCGTGCTTGCGTTCGGCGGAGCGCAGGGGGCGGACGCGGGCGCTCCGGCGTCCTATCTGCGCGTACATATCCGCGCCAATTCCAACGATGAGGCCGATCAGGCGGTCAAGTATCGGGTCCGCGACGGCGTGGTGGAATTTCTCACGCCGACGGTGGCGGAGTGCGGGACCAAGGAGGAGGCGATCGCCGCCGTCTCCGCCAAACTCGACGAAATCGAGCGCGTTGCCGAGCGCATTCTGGAGGAGAACGGCTATTTTTACGGGGCAAGGGCAAGGGTCTGCGAAGAGAGCTTTCCCACGCGCGTCTATGACGGCGCAACGCTGCCCGCGGGCGTGTACGACGCGCTGATCCTGGAACTCGGTTCGGGCAGGGGGGACAACTGGTGGTGCGTCGTCTATCCGCCGCTCTGTTTTACGGGCGGAAACGCGAACGTTGTCTACAAGAGCAAGATCGCAGAGATCATTCAAAAATTTTTCGGGTAAAAAACCCCGCCGCAGTTTTATGCGGCGGGGTTTTTGAGTACCGGGATCTTATCCGAGAACGAGCGTGAGCGAACCGTTTTCCGCTTCAAACGTCAGTTCGTTTTTGGAAGTGTTATAGTCCGCGTCGGTTTCATCAAGCACAAAATTGATCGAAAAATCCTTGAAACCTGCGATTTCCTGATAGCCCGCGCGGACGCTGTATCTGTGCCCGGGGACATATTGAAGGGTGACCGTAACATATCCGTCTTCATCGATCGGGTAATCTTCCGACCAGAAAGTCTGGTCTTGTCTGGCGTCGGTAGAAGAATCGTAATCGAGATCCACGAATTCAAAGAAGAATCGGTCGGCCTCGACGTTTTTGGGGACTTTGAACGTGATGTTCTCCTCCCAGGTGTCCACATGTTCAAGGGGCTCGGGTTCCGTGACCGTCACGGTGCAGGCGAGAACGGCCTGATCGCCAAAGGATTGCTTGTTGTCCACGATCAGCACGATCTTGGCGGTTCCCGCGTGGATTTTCGTCCGGTCGATGTGGATCTCAAGTCCGATCGTTCTGCTGGGGTTCTGGGCGGAGACGGGTTCCGGTTCGTCTCCCAGCGCTTCGGCGGGGCTCACGTCCTGATCGAGCGAGATAACGCGCGCTTCATATCCGAATAATCCGAACGCTGCGGTTCCTTTGGGTTGGCTGGTCACGTCGGCGGTCAGAATTCCGTCGTCGGAATCCAAATACTGTTCTCCGTCGTATCCGGCCTGCCAGATCTCGATCGCAGTCGGGTTGCCCTCGTTCCAGGAGAGGAAATTGTCCGTCTCGTTGTCGGGATAATAGGACGCATCGACGGAGAGCCGAACAGGCTCTGCGGGCATGGTAAAGGAATATTTTCCCGCCGCATCTGCCGTGAGCTGTCTGTAGCCCGTCTCCGAGCCGTGGATCTCCACCCGGTCGAGAATGCTCTCCTCCGGGTACGTGAGGGTGATGCCGAACGTCACCGTGTCGCCTTCGTAAGCGCCTTCGGGCAGGTCGGTCACCGTGAATACGTCGGATGCGGACGGCGCCTGAATGGAGTACAGCGTTCCTTTATTCTCCCCGCCGTCGCCGCCGTCGTCCGTACACGCGGCAAGAACGCCGACGGAAAGGCACAGGCCAAAACATGCCGCCAGAGCCGTCAGGAAAGACTTTGTTTTTCTGTTCATATGATGCCTCCTTAGCGCCTTAATTGTATCACGCGGGGGGGGGTAAGTCAACGGAAAATTGTAAAAAAGTTTATCTTTCGGAAAAATGCTTCCGGAGGGGAAGCTCTTTTTTTGTATATTTTCCGCCAGATCGCACACCGTAAGCATAGGAGGACAGTATGAAAAAAGGTTTGATGGTCGGCGCGATGGCGTTCGCGCTCGTCGGAAGCGTAGCGGCGGGAACGACCGCGCTCGTTTCCGCGCAGGAGCCCACGGTCGCGGAATTTGCCGTTGCGCCTGCGGCGGTCCTGCGCCAGGGCAGCACGGGCGGCGAGGTCAAAGAAGTCCAGCGCCGTCTGAAAAATTGGGGGTATTATTCGGGTGCGGTGGACGGCATTTTCGGTTCCGGCACCAAAAAGGCAGTGATCCTGTTCCAGAAGAAGAACGGGCTGACGGCGGACGGGATCGTCGGAAAGGCGACCTACAAGGCGCTGGGCATGAATGATTCCTACAACGCGCTGAACGGTTCGTCCGGTTCGGGCGGCACGGGCGGCGTGAACGGCTATACGTCGTCCGACGTCTACCTCATGGCGAAGGCGATCTATGCCGAAGGCAGGGGAGAAAGTTACACGGGGCAGGTCGCAATCGGGGCGGTCATCATGAACCGCGTCAAGAGTCCGCAGTTCCCCAACACCATTTCGGGCGTGATCTACCAGAAGGGCGCGTTCACGGCAGTCGCCGACGGGCAGATCAATCTGGAACCCAACGACACCGCTTACCGCGCCGCCCGCGACGCCATGAACGGCTGGGATCCCACTTACGGGTGCCTGTATTACTACAATCCCGCCGTTGCGACCAGCTCGTGGATCTTCACCCGTCAGACGGTGACGGTGATCGGCAAGCACGTCTTTGCGATATAAGGAGGTCATGGAAAATATGGATAAGAAAATCGGAAGCAACGTATCGAGCGGCGCTGAGAAAGTAGAAAAGGTGGAAAAAAAGTCCGCCGCAAAAAAGCAGAGCGCGGCAAAAAGCGCCTCTGAAAAAGCGCGCGCGCAGGCGCAGGCGGCGGAACGCGAGGCCGCGGACGCAAGGTTCGAGGCGGCAAAGGCGCGCTCTGCCAAAAAAGAGGCCTCCCGCATGAAGGCGGCCGAGGAAAAGCAGAAAAAGATGCAGGAAAAGCTCGAAGCGAAGCAGAAACGCCTGGAGGCCCGCGCGCAGGAAAAGAGCGAACGTGCTCAGAAAAAAGCGGAAAAGGCGGCCCGGCACGAAATGCTCGCCGCGGAGAGCGCGGCCGACAAAAAGGCGCGTCTTGCGCGGGAAAAACGCGAACGTCTTGCCAAAAAGCAGCAGAGGGCGCAGGCAAAGGAAGAGGCTCTGCGCGAGAAGCAGGAAGCGCGCAAAAAGGCGCACGAAAAGCGCGCCGCTTCGCGCGGGAAAAAGCGCGACGGAAAGAAGCGCGCTCCGGGGATCGGCGGCTGGATCGCGGCCGTTTCTGTTCTGGGTGCGGCGTGTCTCGCGCTTGCCACCGTCGTCACGGTCGGCTCCTTCCGCATGAGCGACATGGCGATGCAGTCGGCAAACGGTTACCGGGCGACGCTCTATGAGCTGGTCTCCGTGTCCGAGGACATGGACGACAACTTTGCCAAGCTGCGCGTCTCTTCGGGCGCGGGCGAACAGCGCGCGCTGCTCACCGAGATCCTGGTCGATTCCGCTCTCATGGAGAGCGCGATCGAAAAGATCCCCGTGGACGCGGCGACGGGAACGGACATCTCTTCCTTTGTCAACCGCACGGGAATGTGCGCGCGTCACATGCTCCGAAAGCTCGCCTCCGGCGGGTCGCTCAGCGAACGGGAACAGCAGCTCATCGCCTATCTGTATGAGACGAACGCCAGACTGTGCGCCGAACTCAACGACCTTGCCCTGCACACGCCCGCCGAAGAGCTTGCGGCCTTCTTTGCGGGCAAGGAGGGCGGCGTCGGGACCCGTTTCAGCGAGATCGGGCAGGGCGCAGTCAAAAAGCCCGAAGAGATCGGCGATGCGCCGTTTGCGGGCGAGGGCAACGTCGGCGACAACGCCATCATCGGCATTGCCGAAGTGAGCGCCGCCGATGCGGAGGAAAAGGTCCGCTCTTATTTCGAGGGCTATCACATCGCGGACGTCCGCATGACGGGCGAGACGATGGCGCGCGATTTCAAGGCATATAATTTTGTTCTGACGGACGAAAACGGTACGGAATTTTTTGCACAGGTCACCAAGAACGGCGGCAAGCTCGCGTTCTTCGACAGCTATGAAGTCTGCACGGACAAGAACTTCACGCTCGAGGGCTGCGATTCGCTTGCGCGCGAATATCTTGAAAAGCTGGGCTATACGGGGCTGACGCCCGTCTGGTTCTCCGATTCGGGGAACGTTGCAAGTATCACGTATGTGGCGGATATCGGCGGCGTGCGCGCCTATCCCGATATGATCCGGGTGCGTGTATGCGAGGAAAAGGGGCGCGTGGTCGGCATGGACGCGCATGCGTATCTCGTCAATCACCACGGCAAGCGCGAAGTCGCGCCCTCTGTATCGGAAGCTGAGGCGCGTGCAAAACTTGCCTCCGTACTCGAAGCGGAAACGGGACGCCTTGCGCTCATTCCGCTCGGCGGAAGGGAAGTCCTCACCTATGAATTTGTGTGCAGTTACGGGGAAGAGCAGTATATCCTCTATCTCGATGCGCATACGGGCGAAGAGGTCCGCATCTTCCGCGTGCACGAGAGCGCACAGGGAAGCTATCTGAGCTGAAACCGCGGTCCGCGGCGAATCGTTCGCGGAACATGCGGAAAGGGCGGAAAATATTAAAAAGCCGGGCGTTGCCGCTCGGCTTTTTAATGAGAAAAAATATGGATTCGGATAGTCAGAACTTCATGCCCCCCAAGGACATTTTCATTATATTACGCAGATTTCGGAATGTCAAGTCTTTTTTGCAAATCAGCGACTTTTTTACGGGAATTTTTTTCAAAAACAGAGAATACGTCCTTGCAAATTGTCTGATTTTGTCGTAAAATGAGGAAAACGAAAAAACGGAGAGGCAGATGTTCCACGTTGTACTTGTCGAACCGGAGATCCCGCAGAATGCGGGCAACATTGCGCGCACCTGCGCCGCAACGGGGTGCGTGCTGCACCTTGTCCGGCCGCTCGGGTTCGAGATCACGGACAGATATCTGAAGAGGGCGGGGCTGGATTACTGGCACCTTGTGGACGTGCGCGTGCATGACGATCTTGCGGCGTTCCTGGCGGCATATCCCGAAGCCCGCATGCACCTGTTCACGACAAAGGCGCGCAAAACGTATACGCAGGCGGACTTCCGGAAGGGGGATTTTCTGGTGTTCGGCAGGGAGACGCGCGGATTGGAGGAAGAGTTCCTGCTTGCGCACGCCGATGCGTGCGTCCGCATTCCCATGCGGGAGGAGGCGCGCTCATTGAATCTTTCCAACAGCGTTGCGATCGCCGTCTATGAGGGGCTCCGGCAGAACGACTTCGGCGGCCTGGAATGTGCGGGCAGTCTGCATCGCCTTCACTGGGAATGAAACGCGCCCTCGGCATCGTGCTGGCCGTGCTCGTCTTTGCCGGCTGGGCGGCGGCGATCGCCGCCCCCTTTCCCAAGGCCGTCGGCGCGGCGCAGACGTATGAATGCGTATGGGGATCGGGCACAACTTCGGAAAGTTACGCCTCCGCCTATGCCTCCCTTGCGGGGGCAGATGAACGGGGCGTTGTTCTGGAACGCGGCGGCGCATACGGCGTCATTGCTCCGTCTGCGGCCTACCGCGAGGCGTATGCCGTCCTGGAAGGGGACGATTTTGCGCAGCTGATGTCCGTCTCGGCGCAGGGCCTTACGCGCATCGAGCGCGCCGCCGTCTGGAAGACGTACTCCGCGCGCCTGTGGTATGCGGACGAATTTTTTACGTGGACGGGGGACGGCGTGGGCCGCACGGAGCTTTCCCGCCGGTTCGACGGGAGCGTGCTCACGGCATTCTCCGGCCTGCCGTCGCCCGAAACGCTCGCATGGCTGAAAACCGTCCGGCTGGAACTGCGCGGCGGGGCCTTTGTGTCGGCGGAAGACCTTGTCGGGACGGCGGTGGAGAGCATCGGCGTCCGTGCGCCCTATGCATTCTCGGACGGGGTCGTCACGCTGGACACGGCGGGCGGCCGCCGCATCGTGTGCGGGGTCCCCGCCGCCGGAACGCTCGTCCTGCCCGACGCGGACTATGCGGACGAGGGCGCCCTGCTCCCCTGCGACCGGCTGACGGAACTCACCGTTCCGTTTGTCGGAAGCGCCAAGAAGGACACGGGAAGCGATTTTCACGGCGAACTGGCGTATCTGTTTTCAACGGGCACGCAGTACAGGGTGCCCGAATCCCTGAAAAAAGTGACGGTGACGGGCGGAACGCTGAGGGCGTTTGCATTCTATGCCTGTCCGGAACTGGAAGAGATCACGGCCTGCGGCGTTGCGGAGGAGGATATTTCCGCGCAGGCGTTTCTCGGGTGCGGGTCGCTGCGGGCGCTGCATTCGCCGCTGCGGGACGTGCGGCTCACGGGAACCTTTTCCGCCCGGGAACTGCCCTGCGGCTGCACGCTGTTCGAGCGCGATTGAAAGCCGCCGTTTTCGGGTATAATCACTTATCGGGACAAGTTTACAAAGACCGGGGAGGGAGTACGCATGCTCAAAAAGCTGTTCAGCCGTTTTGCGTTTGTCGCGCTGGCGATCATTCTCGTTTTTACGCTCGACGTGCTCATCATCGTCGGGCTCATCTGGCTGCTTGCGACATGGCTGATACAGACGTTCCCCGCGGCGGGGCCATGGATCTCGTTCGGCATGTCCGTGCTGAGCTGGATCATCGTCTTTATGACGGCGCTGCACGCCGCCAACCGCGACATGGTGCCCGAGACGAAGATCCCGTGGATTTTGTGCATCGTCATCTTCAACGTATTCGGCGTGGCGATCTATGCGGTGTTCTCTTCGCACCGTCCGAACAAGCGGATGCAGAAAAAAGCACTCATGCTGAGCGGCCGCGCGGCGCCCTTTGAAAAGTCCGACGTCGCGCCTGAGCGCTTTGCGCAGGAAGCACATCGTTTTTCGGACGTCGGCGAGGCGCTGCTCGCGGTCAATCCGTCCGCCTGCGTCTACGACGGGACGAAAACGGAGTACTTCCCCGTGGGGGAGGACTTCCGCGACCGCCTGCTGGCCGACCTGGAAAAGGCCGAAAAGTACATCTTCATGGAGTACTTCATCATCAAAAAAGGGGAGTTCTGGAATGCCGTTCTGGACGTGCTCGCGCGCAAAGTGCAGCAGGGCGTCGAGGTGCGGTTCATGTACGACGACATCGGCTGCATGGGGCGCGTGCACCTTGCGTATCACAGAAAGATCCAGAAGATGGGCATCAAGTGCGTCAAGTTCAACCCGTTCGTGCCCGTCGTGACCAATGTGCACAACAACCGCGATCACCGCAAGATCACCGTCATCGACGGCAAGATCGGCTACACGGGCGGGATCAATCTTGCGGACGAGTACGTGAACATCGATTCCCCGTTCGGGCACTGGAAGGATACCGCCGTGCGCCTTGAAGGCGAGGGCGTCAAGGGCCTGCTCCTCATGTTTCTCAAGCTCTACAATCTTGCGACGCGGGGGGAGGGCGAGGACTTCGCGCCCTATATCCCGGAGACGTATGAACGGTTTGAGGGCGAGGGCTTTGTGCAGCCGTACGGCGGCGGGCCGCGGCCCGTCTATCCGCGCAGCGTATGCGAGGACGTGTACATCAACATCATCAACGCGGCGCGCGATTATCTGTGGATCATGACGCCCTATCTCATCATCGACTACCGTATGCGCGAGGCACTCATTCTTGCGGCGGAACGCGGGGTGGACGTGCGTCTCATCACGCCGCATATCCCCGATAAAAAGATCGCTTTCGCGCTCACCCGCTCCAACTATCTTGCGCTGATCCGCGGCGGGGTGAAGATCTATGAGTACACGCCCGGATTTGTCCACGCAAAGGGATTTCTGGCGGACGATAAGGTCGGCGTCGTCGGAACGGTCAACCTTGACTACCGTTCCTTTATCCACCACTACGAGAACGCCGTGCTCATGTACAGGACAAAGTCGCTCGTCTCCATGCGCGAGGATTTTGAAAAGACGTTCGCCGTTTCCCGCCGTCAGACGCCTGAGGACGCCAAAAAGAACGTCGTCTGGCGATGGGTGTGCGAGATCGCCAAACTGTTCGCGCCGCTCTTCTGACCCTCCCTTGCGGGGACGGGCGGACATAAAAAGCGGGAAAACGTAACGCGCGGGCCGGAAATACCGGCCCGCGCGAATGTTTTTTCCCCGAAATGGGCGCGTCGCAGGGGACAAGAATGTGGTTTGCGCGGGCGGGCACCGTGTTGCCCGGGAAACCGATCTCGTTCAGGGTGCGCACGACGGTCTCCCTGCCGCGTCCGACCGCGTCCGCCCTGTGCGCGTCGGAGGCAAACGAGACCTTTCTTCCGCCGAGCAGGAAGTACCGCTCCAGGATATCCCTTCCCGGCAGAAAGTGGCCGGCTCCCCGCGCCGAGGAATTGACTTCGAGAATTTTACCGTGCGCGACGATCCCGGAGAGGATCTCGTCCAGAAGGTCCGGATAGTCGGAAGCGTGCAGGATCTTGTCGGGATAGGGCGCATTGCGCGAGACGTATCCCAGATGCGCCACGATGGCGTAGGGATAGGGCGCGGAGAGGCTTTCAAGAACGGCCTCCAGATAGCCGCGGTAGGCCGTGTCGCGCGTCTTCCCCACAAAGGATTCGGGGAACCAGACGTCCGCGCCGTCCACGGTGTGCACGCTGTTCACCACAAAGTCGGGGGAAAACCGCCCGACCGTTTCCCGGTACATCGCCTGTGCCGCGGGGTTTTTGGAAAATCCGAACTCCCCGCCTACCAGCACGCGCATACGGCCGGCATAGGCTTTCTGCAGACGGCGCGCCTCGGAAAAGTATGCCTCGGCGTCGATCATGGGCACGGGTTTGCCGTGGACAAGAACGCCGTCCGCAAGATAGTCGTAGTCGAAGTGATCGGACACGCCGTAGAAGGCCGTGCCGAGGCCTGCCGCGCGGTCAAGCATCTGCGAAAGGGGAGACTCTCCGTCGGCGGAAAAGGCGCTGTGGGTATGAATGTCTGTGAGCTGCATACCCGCATTATAGCACGCTTTCCGGGGATTTGCAACCGTCAGAGCACGCGCCGCGCCGTCACAAAATATTTCTGTCTCGTTGCGGACATCTGTTCGATGACGGCATAGTCGCTCGCCGTGTGCAGGATATAGTTTTCGCCGAGGTAGAGCGCAACGTGTCCGATGCGCTCCACGCCCGTCTTGTCGTAGCGCTGCGCGTTGGTGTAGAACAGCAGGTCGCCGCGCGCAATGTTCTCCCACGTCACGGGAACCCCCTGTCTGACCTGCGTGCGCGTCGTCACGTCGAGCAGGATCCCCGCGCCCTGATAGAAGATATACTGCATGAGCGAGGAGCAGTCAAAGGCGCTCGTCGTGAAGTTTTTCAGAAAATTCCCCTTGCCGTCGTGCAGGCGCACCGCGCCGTAGACATAGGGCACGCCCAGAAGCTCCAGCCCTTCGGCGATCACGCGCTCCACCTCGTCGCTCGCCTTGTCCAGGTAGGCGACGGCGGTGTAGGCCTCCTTGGCGCTGACGTAGGCGGCGGTGCCGCGATAGCGCGTTTCGTACCAGTCTCCCGTTCTTCCGACCAGGTGCAGCATGTCGCCCGCGTTCACCTGTCCGAGCGTCGCGTAGCCCGTGCCCGCGCCCTTTCTCACGTTGAGTCCGTCCGTGCGGACGCGCACATACTGCGCCCGCAGGCTGACGGCGGGCACGTCCTCTTCCTCTTCTTCCGGAAGCGTGTCCCCGGGCGTCTCTTCGGGGCTCTCCTCCGGGACCCGATCTTCCTCCGGGGTCTCCGGGAGGACGGGCAGTTCGTTTTCCGGCGTCTCGGGAAGCCCGGGAAGCACGGGGGTTTCCATGGCCGTCTCGTCGTCCGTCTGCGGATTGCAGGCGGCGATCATGGGCGCCGCCGTCATCAGGACGGCCAGCGAGCAGGCAGCAGCGATCAGATGTTTTTTCATCACAATTTCCTTCCTTTTGTTTTTCTCTCGTGACTGCATTGTATCAGAAAAGAACATACGTTGACAAGGAAAGCATACAGGTGACCTGCTGGAAGCAGAGGGAAGGAAAGGAAGGGACTTGACGGCGGGGCGGGGTTGTGGTACAATATGCGCGGGAGATCGTGCAATGGAAATGATGTTTGAAAGTTTTGACAAGAAGCAGATCGCCGTCCATGTCTGGGAGGCGGAACATTGCAGGGCCGTCGTGCAGATCGTGCACGGCATGACCGAACATGCCGCCCGGTACGAACCGTTTGCGCGCTTTCTGAACGGACACGGCTATACCGTGGCGGCGGACGACCACCGCGGACACGGAAACACGGACAAGGATACCCTTGGCTGGTGCGCGGGCGACATGTTTGCGGACACGGTGCGCGACGAGGCGGCGCTCACCGACTGTTTGCGGGCGAAGTACGGCGTGCCCGTCATTTTGTTCGGCTTTTCATACGGCTCCTTTCTCACGCAGAGCTGTCTCGGCCTCTTTCCGGAAAAGATCGCGGGCGCCGTCATTGCGGGCAGCAACTACAAAAAGGATTTCGAGGTATACCTCGGTTCCGTCGTCGCGTGGCTGGGCTGTGTCTTCTGCGGGGAGAAAAAGCCCGCAAAACTCATTGAAAAGCTCTCGTTCGGCGCCTATGCAAAGCGGTTCGAGGACGGCGAATGGCTGTCGGCGGACGCGGCCAACAATGCCGCCTATCACGGCGACCCCATGTGCGGGTTCACCTGTTCGTTCCGGTTCTATTCGGATTTCTTCCGCGGCCTGCGGCGTCTGTACACGAAAAAATATATTGCCGGGCTGAAGAAGGATCTGCCCGTGCTCCTCGTTTCGGGGGAGCAGGATCCCGTGGGGAATATGGGGAAGGGTGTCAGAAAGCTCGCCCGCTTTTACAGGGAGAAAGCGGGTATGCAGAACACAGAACTCGTGCTCTTTGAAAATTCCCGCCATGAATTTCTCAACGAGGAAAGGGACAGGGACAAAAAGTGGGGGACGGTCCTCAGCTTTTTTGACGGCCTGACGCGCTGAACGGCGCAGACGATTTGCGTTCCGTAAAAAAAGCGCCCTGCGGCTTTTGCCGCAGGGCGCTTTTTGTTTTTGTTCAGTTGACGATCTTGGGATCGAGGTTGAGCGTGTACTGGGATCCGCCGCGGTCGTCGGGGAAGATGGTCGAGCCGGGTACGACGGGCAGCGTCAGCGGGTTGATGAGCGCGTCGGCGGTCAGGTTGGACACGGCCGCTCTCAGATAGGGGAACATCGTTTCCGTCGCGTTGATCGCAAAGAAGCGGCGGTCCTCGTCCGTCTCCATGTTCTGCACTTCAAACACGCCGACAAAGCGCGCCAGAAGGTTGAAAGGCTTGGGGGATTCCTCCGTGCTCTCGATCTTGCACTCAAGGATCACGATGTTGATCTTGGGATTTTCGTTCGCGTGGCGGATCTGCCGCGAGAACAGGGGCTTGATCTCGAACTTTGTGTCGGGCTTTGCCTTGATGGGGTTGACCTTGAAAGAGAGCTCTTCCGCGGTCAGCGCTTTCAGGGAATATTCGATCATGATTACACCTCTTTGAATTCGTCGTTTCCCTTATTTTACCATGCGGAAAGCGGATTGTCAACCCCCTTTTCGCGCCGCGTCGGCTCTGTCATGAAATTGATGGAAAAATCTGTATTATTTTTCGTCAAAACGCTTGCTTTTTCGGGGGAAAAGCATATAATACAGGCGAGAAAAAATCCGGTCGGCGCGCTCTGCGCCAAAGGTGTATCATGGACGAAACAAAAGGCATGAAGGATCTGACCAAGGGCAGTCCTTTCAAGCTCATTCTTTTTTTTGCGCTGCCCGTCTTTCTGGGCTGCGTGTTCCAGCAGCTCTACAACATGGCGGATACCATCATCGTGGGCAATACGGTCGGGCCCGAGGCATTCACGGGCGTCGGACTGACGGGCTCCATCGTCTTTCTGGTCGTCGGGTCGATGAACGGGCTGACGTCCGGTTTCTCCGTCAAAGTGGCGCAGGCTTTCGGCGCGGGGGAGGAAGACCGCGTGCGCCGCGCCGTGGGCATGAGCTATCTTCTGAGCATTCTCGTCGCCGCCGTCGTTACGGCGGTCGCCGTTCCGCTGACGGGGGTGCTGCTCGATCTCATGCAGACGCCCCCCGCATATTACGAGTACGCCTATTCCTATCTGTTCGTCATTTTCTGCGGGATTCCCGCGACCGTCTTTTACAACATCGTGGCGGGCATGCTCCGCGCGGTGGGGGATTCGAGGACGCCGCTCTACTTCCTCATTCTCTCCGCCCTGCTCAACGTCGGACTGGACTTTCTGTTTATCCTCGCCTTCCGGATGCATTACACGGGCGCGGCGGTCGCCACGGTGCTCTCGCAGCTCATTTCGGGCATCGGCTGCCTGATCTGCGCCCTGCACCGCTATCCCGTTCTCCGTCCGCGCAGATCGGATTTCAGGTGGGATTTCCGCCTTGCGGGCGGGCACCTTGCGCAGGGGCTTCCCATGGCGCTCCAGTTTTCGATCACCGCGATCGGCTGCATGGTGCAGCAGACGGCGCTCAACGGCCTCGATGCCGCGCTTCCGGGGGTGGTCACGGCGTACACGGCCGCGTCCAAGGTGGACGGGATCGCTACGCAGACGTTCGTCGCACTCGGCACGGCCATGGCGACGTACACGGGGCAGAACTACGGCGCAAAGGAGTACGGACGCATCCGCAAGGGCGTGAAGGTCGGCATGCTCTATTGCCTTATAAGCTGTGCGCTCGCATTCGTCTTTGACGTGGCGCTCTGCGAACCGCTCATGCGCCTTTTCCTCAACACCGATTTAAGCGCCAACGTCGCCGAACATTATTCAGAGGTCATCGCCTACGGCCGGCAGTATCTGCTCTGGCAGTGTTCGTTTTATATCTTCCTCGGCGCGATCTACGTCTACCGCAACACGCTGCAGGGGATCGGCAGGAGCTTCATTACCACCTTTGCCGGAGTCACGGAGCTCGCGGGGCGCGTCGTCGCCTCCCTGCTGTTCGTCCGGTTCTGGGGGTTCACGGGGATCTGCGTCTCCAATCCCGCCGCATGGGTCGCGGCCGTTGCGTTCCTTGTCACGACGTACTGTCTGTGCATGCGCAGGGTCGGAAAGCAGGAAGAGACCGGCCGCGAGCCGCGCCGCAGACCGCATCTGCACCGCCGCGCGGTCGCAAAGGGCGAAAGGGTATCATAACAAAAAAGCGCTCCCGCCGGGGGCGCTTTTCCGATGTCCGCTCATCGGCCCCGGCGCGTAAAAAACGGGGGACGGCGTATACTGAACATATATGAATGAGTCCGCCGCACAGCGGCCGCGCCGTCTTTCGGCGACCGTCTTTTTGTTTTTTCTCTTTTCCTTTCTCGGCTGGGCCATGGAAAAGGTG
>ERZ1090868.1114-NODE-1115-length-14387-cov-6.362755_pt1 | contig 14387 bp, 17 predicted proteins | sample MGYA00478475_ERZ1090868 | MGnify/ENA primary metagenome ERZ1090868 (study PRJEB33644, sample SAMEA5815747) | chicken gut metagenome | biome: Chicken; feature: Gastrointestinal Tract; material: Caecum | place: Ireland | collected 2019-01-01 | study: A study of...
CCGTAACTGTCATATAACAGCCCACCCCCCCCCCTAAATTTTACATTTGCGGCGGGGGGCGCGCCGAAACCCGCCCCCGCCCCGCCTTCTGCCTCTTTCCGATACGGAAATCAGAACTTGCCGTTCTGGTTCTGCCACGTCGCTTTATCGGCGATGGTTTCCATGACATCCCAATGCTCGGCAATCTTGCCGTTTTCCACGCGCCACAAATCGTAGTACGAAGTGGGCTTGCCGCCGAACGTGCCTTCGGATACCGCCAGAACGAAATTGCCCTGCGCAAGAATTTGATACGTTCTGTCGTAAATCATGGCAATGCCCGCCTTCCCTGTTTGCCTGCCGCACATACGATGGCTACCTTTTTCATGATACAAAACCTCCGGAAAATTTGTTGTAATCTTTTTGATTACGGCGATAGTATAGCATCTCTTTGTTGTAATGTCAATCATTACAACCAACTTTTTTTATTTTTCCGTCAACTTTTTTTCGCGCAAAAAAGCCTGCCCTCCGTAAGAGGGCAGGCTCTGCGTCTTTCTTTATTATATTGTCGCGCCCGCGCGTTCAGTCGCGGCGGTAGGGGGTGCCGCAGTAGGGGCAGGCAGGGCGGGTGCCGCGCTTGTAGGTGAAGCGGGCGCCGCACGCCTCGCCCACGGCGGAGAGATCTTCCTCCGCGAGGGCGGCGTTCTCGTTGAGCGTAACGCCGTCTCCGCTCTTTTTATAGCCGACGAGATAGCGCTTGTTGAAGCAGGTGTCGAGGCGGTTGCGCACTTCTTTTTCAGAGATCCCGAGCTGCGCGCCGATCTCCTGCACGGTATAGAGGTGTTCCTCTTCGATGGCTTCGACGACGCGGTACAGCCCTTTCTTGCCGCCGTAAGCGACCCAGGCGATGGGGCAGCCGTAGAAGCCCGTCGCCATGAAGCCGATGCCGATGCCCCATACGGCGGGGATGCCGAAGCCCAGCCCCACGCCGAGCATCGCCCCGCCGACAGGCAGCAGGAATGTAAATATCAGCGCCGCAGCGAACGCGCCGCGCAGCGCCTTTCTGACGTTTTTCATGTTCCCCTCCCTTTTTGTTTCCCTTTCAGTATATTGCAAAAGGACTGTTTTGTCAACCTCCTCCGCAAAAAAAAGGCAGACGCACCGAAAATTCCGCTTTTTCCGCAACGCAATTTGACATTTCCGCGCAAATATGCTATATTCATTATGCGGGAGATTTCCCCGCAAGGAGGAAAAAGAAAAAAAACTATGGCTCTGCTCAAAGTCATCGAATGGACGGAAACGGATTCCGATACCATCGTACATAAGGTAGACCTGAAGGGCAACGTCATCAACCGCGGTTCCGCGCTCAACGTGCGCGAGAGCCAGGTCGCCATCTTCTGCGACAAGGGGCGCATGGCAGACGTGTTCCTGCCCGGCTTTTACAAGCTGGATACGGACAGCGTCCCCATCCTCACAAAGCTCATGTCGTGGAAGTACGGGTTTGAAACGCCCTTCAAGTCCGACGTTTATTTCGTCAATACGCGGCAGTTCACCAATCAGAAGTGGGGCACTTCCAACCCCATCATGGTGCGCGACGCCGATTACGGCGCGGTGCGCGTGCGCGGCTTCGGCACCTATGCCTTCCGCGTAAAGGACGCCTTCGTGTTCATGCAGCAGCTTTCGGGCACGCACTCGTCCTTCTCCACGCGCGACATTTCCGACTACATCCGCAGCATGCTCGTGATGGGCATCTCCGACGCCATCGGCGAGAGCGGCATCCCCGTGCTCGACATGGCCGCCAACCTCATGGAGATGAGCGAAGGGGTCAAAAAATCGCTCTCCCACCGCTTTGAAGAGATGGGGCTGGAGCTGACCTCCTTCAACTTCGAGAGCTTCTCTCTGCCTCCCGAACTCGAAAAGGCGCTGGACGAGAGCACCCGCCTCGGCATGATGCGCAAAAACATCGACGTCTACACCCGCCTCGCCCAGGCAGACGCCCTGCGCGAAGCGGCGAAGAACCCCGGCGCCGCCGGCGGAACGATGGGCGCCGGCATCGGCATGGGCATCGGCATGAACATGGGCAAAATGTTTGCCGACATGACCGCGGCCCCCGCCGCTCCCGCAGCCGCACCCGCCGCCGCGGGAACGTGCGCGAAGTGCGGCCACCCGCTCTCCGCGGGCGCCAAATTCTGCCCCGAGTGCGGCGCGAAGGTGGCGGCCTCTTCCTTCTGCCCCAACTGCGGCAAAAAAGTGCCCGCGGGCAGCAAGTTCTGCCCCGAATGCGGCTCGAAGCTGTAAGGGGGTGGACGGTATGATCGCAGCCGTTTCCGTGCTCGCAATCCTCGCGGGCGTCTTCCTCGTCACGACGATCGTCTTTTATGCGCTGTACGCGCGCGAAAAGGGCAAGACCGCGCAGAACGCGGCAGATAAAGTGAAAGTCATCGACGGCGTGCGTTACTCCCTCGACGAGGCCGTCACGCGCGAAGGGGAGGCGAACGTGACCCTGCAAAAGGGAGACGTCCTTCTCCGGCAGGGCGTATCGTATACGGCAAAGAAGGGGAGCGCGCTGCTTCCCGGCACCTACACCGCCCTCGCCGCCTCCGACGCGGCAACTTCTTTCAAACTGCGCGCGGGCGGTCTGGTGCGCAGCTACAACCACGGAGATACCCTCGTCCTCGCGGAAGGCGAGGAGGTGTGCGCGGTCTCCTGCAACGTCATTCTTCGCTGAATAAGGAGGAACTCATGAGCAAAAAAATCCTCGTGCGCCTTCTGGTGGCGCTCTCTTTCCTCGTCGCGGCGGTCTTTTTCTTCCTGTCCGTGCTCGAGGTCGAACCCTTCACCGAATTTTCCGCCTCCTGGGCGGGCGTCATCTTCGCGGGCGTGAGCGGCATCGCACTGCTGTTCAACGCCATCGGCACGAAAAATTCGGTCACTCTCAAAAAACTCAACGTGGCTTTGAGCGCGGTATTGCTCGCGGTGGCTCTCGTCTGCCTCGTGTCTGCGCTCGCCCTTCCGCAGAACTGGATCCTTCCCCTCATCCTGATCCTTGTCGGCGTGATGCTGGTGCTCGGCATCCTCATCACGGGCGGCAAAAAGTGGGACGAAGGCGACAACCACAAGGCGGGCTACAAAAACTATTATCAGCGCAAAGAGGAAGAGGAAAAGGCAAAAAAGAAGGAAGAGAGCGAAAAGTGATCTTCCCGCCGATACGTTTACGCCTTTTCCGCAGGAAAAGATATAAAGAGCAGGGGCGTTCCGTGCGGAACGCGAAAGGGGCGCCGCAAAAATGCGGCGCCCCCGTTTTACCCCGATACGCTTGCTATTCAGGGAGGAATGAGATGAGTTTGCATTTTTCGCCGCAGATCGGCGTGCGCGACACCCGCTGCCCGGGCGACAAGATCTTTTCGGAGCCGCTCTCCGTATGCTATACGCTGCTGACAGACGATATCACGCGCGGCGAAAAGCCCGCTTCCACCCCGTACAGCGACCGTCTCGCCCCTTTCCGCGAGGAGGGCGGCGCCCTCGTCTGCGACGAGGCGGAGGCGCGCCTTGAAGTGCGCGAAGAGGGCGGCGCGCTGCATTTTTCCATCTCTTACCGCGCGGAAAAGCTCTCCCGCTTCGGCATCTGCCTGCCCTTCTTTTTCATGGGCAAAAAGGGCGGCTGCTGGCAGCGGCAGTTCCTGCTGAACTCGCCGTATATCGCGCAGGACGGGGATATCCTGTATGCCTATCTCACCAAACCTTCGGGGGAACACCTCGTCGCCGCGGTAAAGGGCGGCGCTGCGGGCTGGAAGATGGACTACTCTCCCTACCTCGGCGGGCATTATTTCCTCAACCTCAAATTCTACGCCAATTTCGACCGCGCCTACCGCACGCCCCGGCGGGCGCAGCGGCTGGATTTTTCCCTCTTTCCCGTCCGCGATTTCAGGCACTGCCTCTCCGTCCTTGCCCGTTTTTACGGCGTACCGTTCCTCGATTACGACGTGAACGGGGGCGCCTGCGGCACGGAGATCGCCCTGCGCGCATACGGGCGCTGCACGGGCTTTCTGAAAGCGGGGGAAGGCGTTCCGCGCAAGGGGCGCTCCTTCCGCGCGGAAGGGGAGGGGGAAAGCGAGCTCGTCCCCCTCTGCGGAAAAAAGCGGGGCGCGCCCGTCACCGTCTATGCCTTCAAAGACATCTTTTCCCTGTATAAGCGCTCGATGGATGCCGTCGACCCCGCAGACGTGGCAAAGACGGACGGCAACCTCTGCGAGCACCAGTGCTGGGCGCCCGCGATGCTGCGCCTCCTGCTGCTGCGCCCTTCCCTGCTGACCGCGCGGGAGGCGCAGTCGTACAGGCAGCGGGTCAAAGAACTTTTAGACGTCGTTACCGAAACAGACCCGGCAAAGGCGGTCGAACGGCGCACCATCCTCGCCTCTCCGCACGAGGGGCTGCCCGCCTACAATATTTTCCGTTCCACACGCATACAGGAAGAGTTTTTCGGCATCACGCTGCTTCTCGACGCCTTCCGCGTGTTCGGCGACGAAAAATATTACGAGTACGCCGTGCGCACCACGGACAGCCTTCTGCTCAACTATCAGAAGGAGGACGGAAGACTGGAACGCCCGAACGGAAAGGTGCGGGAAGATTATACCACCGTATGCTGCCCGATGATCCCGCTGGCAGACATGGCTAACTTTCTGAAAGGGCGCGACCCCGCCCGTTCGGAAAAATATTTTGCGGCGGCGGGGCGCATGGCGGAATACCTGTTCCGCCGCGGCATGAGCTTCCCCACGGAAGGCGGCAGCGCCTCCGAAGCGGAGCCGGAAACGGAGGAAGGCTCCGTCTCGTGCACGGCGCTCGCCCTGCTGTATTATTGCAGGAACGTAAAGCGGGAAGAGCGCTATATCCGCAAGGCGAAGGAGATCCTCGACGCGCACGAAAACTGGGTCATCCGCGCGCCGCTCTGCCAGATGCACGGTTCCACGCTGCGCTGGTGGGAAACGCAGTGGGAAGGCGACGCCGACGGCCCCGCCATCTGCGCGGGCCACGCCTGGACGATCTGGCGGGCGGAAGCGGATTACCTGTATTCCGTGCTCACAGGCGACGCCGCGCACCGCATCAAGGCGTACAACGGTTTCATGACGAACCTTTCCAAAATACGCCCGGACGGAAAGAGCTATGCCGTCTACAATCCGGACATGATCAACGGCGGCGGTTTTCATTCTCGTTCGGAAGAAGTGCGCTTCTCCCTCGCGTCCAGGTTCCCGCGGCAGACGGACAGCGGGCTTTCCCGCTACGTCTGGGTGCGCCTCGCCGATACCTTTCTCAAAGACGATACGTTTACGCCTTTTCCGCAGGAAAAGATATAAAAGAGCAGGGGGGGTCCGTGCGGGCCGCCCCGCGGTTTTGTGGCTCTTTGGAGGGAATATAAGTTTTTATTGGTGGGGAGCGTGGCGGGGTGTTTTTGGGTGGGGATGCTGCCTTCCTGATTGACGGCGAGCTTTTTCGCGTAGGCGATCGCCTCCGCCTGCGTGCCGAACAGCTTGATCGCCTTTTCGCCGCCCGCAAATTTCACCTGCCATTTCCCGTCCGGCCGCTTCGCGACGTGATAGTTGCGCGCCGCCGCCTTTTCCTTCTCTTCCGCGGCATCCTTCTGCGCGGGCGCCGCTTTGGCGGTCTTTTCGTCCTTTACGGCGGGTTTCGCCGCCTTCTTTTCTTCCTGCTTTGCCATTCTCTTTCCTCCTTCCGCAAGGCGTTTTTCCGCCTCTTACAAGCAGTATAACATAGATCCGCCCGTTTTTCAAGGGCCGACGCAGAATTTTCCCTTTCTTTTCACTTTATTCCCGCGGAACGAGCTCGATTGCGCGTTTGCCGGTTATATGCTCTATGCGCAGCTCCAGCATGGCGAGGGAAGAGAAAAAGCGCCCGATCTCCCTGTCCCGCTCTTCCTCGCCCCTGTGAACGAACCTGTCGGAAAACGCCTCCATCGCGCCGCGCTTTTCCTCTTCGCCGAGCACGCGCACCTGCCCGAAGGCGATCACGCTCTCAAAATAGGTGGTGTACTCCTCTTCCGTAACGTCCGCGCGCGAAACGACGCAGAAGCTCGCTTTGCCGCACCTTTTCACGGCGTCGAGCTTATGTCCTTCCCGCGCGCAGTGAAAGAGCAGGGTATCTCCTTTCAGCGCGTAATTGAGCGGCACGGCATAGGGGTATCCGCCGTCGCCGAGCAGGGCGAGCACGCCGTATTCCCCCTCCCGCAGGATCTGCCGGCACCGCTCCGGCGAGAGCGCCTGTTTTTTTCTGCGAAGTTCTCTGAACATACTCTTCTCCTTAAAAAAACTCCGCCGTAGCGGCGGAGTTTTTGCAATCATTCTTCGGTTTTGTTTTCCGTTTCGGTGTTTTCCGTCTTTTTCAGGTCGTTGCTGTTGCCGAGGAAGGTACCGAAATAGGGCTGACGTTTGGAGCGGGGCAGCCCGGTCGCGCGGGGCCTGTCTTCCCTGCGCCCGTCCCTGCGGTCGCGGTCGTACCGCCTGTCGCGGTCGCCGTACGGCCTGTCTTCGCGGCCGGAAGAGCGGTTATCGCCGTAATTCCTGTCCCCGTAGCGGCGGTCGCGGTTGAATCCGCCTTTGCTGCCACGGTCTCCGCCGCGCCTGTCCTGACGGAAGCCGCCGCGGCGTTCGCTGAACCTGTCCGCACCCGGGCGCAGGTTGTTGGGCACGACGACGACGTAGCGGTTGGGTTCTTTGCCCTCGCTGGTCGTCTTGACTTCGGTGCTGTCCGCGAGGGCGGCGTGGATGATGCGGCGTTCGTAGGGGGTCATCGGTTCGATGGCGACCTTCCTGCCCGTGCGCACCGCTTTGTCCGCCAGCTTCTGCGCGAGGCGTTTGAGCGTCTGTTCGCGCTTGTCGCGGTAGCCTTCGCAGTCGACGACGAGGCGTTTATATTCTTCCCTGCCGATGTTGGCGACGGCGCCGGCGATCACCTGCAGCGCGTCGAGCATCTCGCCGCGGTGCCCCGTAAGGACGTAGGGGTTGGGGGTGATCACGTTGATGCGGGTGTTCTCCTCGTTTTCTTCCAGCTCAGTGGTCGCCGAAACGCCCAGAAGCCCGAACATCCCTTCGAGGAAGTCGACGGCTCGCTCGCCGTCGGAGCGTTTTCTTCTCATGCGCACGCGCGCCTTCACGCCCTTTGTGAACAGTCCTCCCTTTTTCCCCTCTTCGAGTACGGTAACTTCTGCCTCCTCGCGCGCGAGGCCCATCGTTTTCAGGCCCTCTTCGATCGCCTCTTCCACCGTTTTCCCGGTGAACTCATACTCTGTCATTTTTTCTTTCCTCCGCTCCGCTCGTCCGGTTTTTTCACGGACTGCGGTATCCTCTTGTTATATTTTTCCTGTATTTCGCGCTCTTCGATCTTCTTGAACTTGCGGTCGATAAAGAAATTCGTCGTCACCGTGCTCAATATACCGAAAACGTTGCTGGTCACCATGTATATACTGAATCCCGCGCTGTAAAAGAAGGAGAAGATACCGAAGATGATCGGCATGACGATCATCATCACCTTCTGCGTCGTCTTCCCGCGGCCGTCCGCCGTCTGCAGTTCGTTCTGCGCCTTCTGGCTCCTGGAAATGATGAACTGCGACAGGAACATCGTGCCGATGGATACGATGATGAGGATATAGTAGCCGTTGGCGGCTCCCTTCTCCTCGGCGAGGTTCATGGTTATCCCGTTGTAAATGTATTCGGGCACGCCGGATTCGAGCTGCACGGGGTGCTGGTAGGAGGTGTCGGGCAGCCAGATATTTTTGACCCACAGAAATTTGTTCCTGCCCTCGCGGTACTTCGCCTCGGCGGCATTCCTGCCGAGGCGCTGCATGGCGAGAACCGCCCTTGCATCTCTCATCTCTTCTTCGGTATATGTGGAATCTTCGGCTATCTCGTCGCTGGCTAATGCCCAATCTAAAGCTTCCTTTACATTTTCGTCTGTACTTTCGTATACAGCTTCCGTTTTTACATGATATCTCGTCCCTATTACAGCCTGCGACCAATCCTGTGCGTCGAGTTCTTCCTCCGTCATGCCCGCACTCTCGAGGTTCATAGTACGTTCAATGGTCACTGTGACGAGGGCACCATCGTTGTCATATAACTCGTAGCGAGTATAATCTATCCCGCCTTCTTCGTTTGGTTCCTCTTTATAAGTCACAACGGGCGTTACCGTTTCCGTATCTGCGGCATAGGCAAGCACCGCGCCGTTGTAGCTCTCCGCCATCTGACGGTACACATCGACGTTGGTGAACTGCGAATAGTCTGAAAAAGCGCCGAGAACGATCATGAAGACGACGAGCGTGACGATCATGGGCAGGCACGCCCCGAACATCGAGTACCCGTTCTTTTTGTACATCTCCATCATCTTCTGGTTGTACATTTTCTGGTCGTTCTGGTACTGCTTCTGCAGCTTTTCCAGCTGCGGGCGCATCTTTTCCATTTTCAGGCTGTTCTTGCGCATGGACGCTTTGGAATAAACGTCCAGAGGCAGCGTTATCACCTTGAGGATGAGCGTAAACAGAACGATACCGAGCCCTATGTTCGGCACGATCTCCACGATCCACTGTATGATCCGCCCCAGCCAGTTCAGCCCTTCGCCGAAATTGGTGGAGAAGATATTTATGGTCGCATTCAAAAAATTCAGCATTGCGTCTTCCAATAAAATTCAGTACAGCCAGCGCACCTTGAAATAATTTTCGGGCACGGGGTCGTACCCCCCTTTTGAAAAGGGGTTGCACCGCAGGATGCGCCAGCTCCCCAAAAGGATGCCGATCAGCACGCCGTGGTTGTTGATCGCTTCCAGCATATACTGCGAGCAGGTAGGCCTGTACAGGCAGGTGCCGTGCGAAAAATACTTCTGATAAAAGACGATCAGGTGCATGCACAGCATTTTGAGATAGGGTCGGAACACCGTCCTGCGCAGATATTTATACGCGCGGCGCACGTCCTGCTTCGTCATTTCAGCAGGCCCTCCCTCGTCATTGCCGAATGCAGGCTTTTTTCAAAGGCGGAAAGGCTGTATTCTTCCGCCTGTTTCGGTATGAGTATCACGGAATACCCGCGCGGAAAAAGCGGGCATTCCCTGCGGAACGCCTCGCGCAGCAGCCGCTTGATGCGGTTGCGCCTCACGCTTTTGCCGTGTTTTTTGCTGACGCACACGCCGAGCCTCATCCTGTCGGAAGGCATATACAGAATAATTAAAGCAGGGGAAAAACATTTTTTTCCCCTTGTAAACAATTTCCGGAACTCGTTGTTCTTCTTTAATCTCGTATACATCCGGCGCCGCCGTCCGTTCAGGCGGAAATCTTCTTTCTGCCCTTGTCTCTTCTTCTCTTGAGCGTCTTTCTTCCGCCCTGCGTCTTCATCCTCTGGCGGAACCCGTGCACCTTGCTTCTCTGCCTCTTTTTGGGCTGATATGTCCTTTTCATCTTTCACTGAAACTCCTGTAAAAAAAATTATCGGCTTTCATTATACATAAAATTCCGCGCGGCTGTCAACCGTTTTTATGCCGTTGTGCGCACGGGAAGTATCAAATACAGGTAAGAATCGCCGTCCACGGGCGTCACCACGCAGGGAGAAACGGCGCCGTTCAGCCCGATGCGCACCTTTTCGTCGCTCACCGCGCCCAGGCATTCGCTCACATATTTGCAGTTGAGGGCGATGGTCACGTCTTTGCCTTCGAGCAGGATCTTCACGCTCTCGTTCACCTTGCCGATGCTCGTGTTGGAAGATACGCCCATGCTGTCTTCGCGGATGTCGAACACGACGATGCTGTTTTTATCCGTACGCGCGAGCACGGCGGCGCGCTCCACGCTCTCGTCGAGGGCGTTTTTGTCCACGACCACCTCGCTCTGGAACTCGCGGGGCACGATGCCCGAAACATTGACGAATTCCCCCTCGTACAGGCGGGAAGTGAGCACGGTGTTTTCGATGCTCACCATCAGCATGTTCTTCTGCACATAGACGGTGATGTTCTCCTCGTCGGAGCCGAGCATCCTGGAGATCTCGTTGAGCGTGCGCCCGGGGCAGATGATGCGGATATCCCCCGTCATGGAAAGGATGTTCTTCTTGCACACCGCCATGCGATAGCCGTCCAGCGCGGTGAAGGTGACGCAGCCCTCTTTCGTTTCGATGAGGCAGCCTTTGAGAACGGGGCGAGAGTCGTCCTGCGCGCAGCAGAAAGTCGTCTTCGCGATCAGTTCTTTGAGGTCTTTTGCCGAAAGTTCGATGCGGTTTTCGTTCACGTCCGTTTCGATGGCTGGGAAGTCGTCCGCGGAGAGGATCTGCATGGAGCTGACGGAGTCGCCGTAGCGGATGACGACGGTGCTCTCCTCCGAAGTCATGGTGATCTGCTCGTTTTCGAGGCGCTTGATGAAATCGGCGAAATATTTGCCGGGCACGCAGAAGGCGCCCTCGTCGAGCACTTCCGCGCGTATTTTCTTCCGGATCGCCAGCTCGCCGTCGGTGGCCGTCAGCGTGAGCGTGTCGTTCGCGGCGGAAAGTTTCACCGTTTCGAGAATGGGATTCGTCGTCTTTGCACTGCAGGCTTTGGTCACTTTCATCAGCGCGTCGGAAAGGTCCGTGCCGTCGCATACGAATTTCATGGTTTTTCCTCCCGTTTCTTTCCGCTCCGTCGGCGGAAACATTCTCTTAAAATAATTTTCTTATATCGGTAAATATAATAGTAAGGGCTGTCGATTTGTGAATAACTGTCAGCCGTCCGTCCGATATGCGTCTATTATAATAGAAAACGCCGCAAAAAGCAAGCCGATGAGGGCTTCGGCGCAGGGGATAACGCAGGAAATTTTTGTGGACAATGATGTAGGAAAAAAGTGGACAGCCGGGGAAAAAGGGAAAAAAGAGGGGAGGAGGAAGGAAGCGTTTTTGAGCGGGAAAGGGAAAAGATACGCCGGAGACGGAAGTTGTGAACAAAGGAACACGGGGTTTTCCACAAAACGCACGCTGTGCACAAAGAAAAATATTTTTTGCAAAGGGTTGTTTTTTGGCACAAAGATATGATATAATGAGGGCATGGAAGGGTATGAAAAGATTCTTTACGAGGGAGAAACGGGAGAAAAATTTTCCCGCTTTTACGACCTGCTGGAAGAATGGAACGCAAAATTCAACCTCACCGGCATCCGCGGGAGAGAAGAGTGTTATATAAAAAATTTTGAAGACAGCCTGCTGGGAGAAAAGTTTTTTCCCCGGGGCGCCGTCTGCGCGGAAGTCGGCTCGGGCGGGGGGTTCCCCTCCGTACCGCTCATGATCGCCCGCCCCGATCTCTCCTTCACGCTGATAGAGTCGGTGAACAAAAAATGCGCCTTTCTTCGCGCCGCCGTAAAGGAACTTTCGCTGAACGCGGAAGTGGTGTGCGGCAGGGCGGAAGAGCTGGCAAGGGATAAAAAAATGCGGGAACGCTACGACGTATGCTGCGCGCGCGCCGTCGCGCGGCTGAACACCCTTTCGGAGTACTGCCTCCCCCTCGTGCGCACGGGCGGGCTGTTCGTCGCCTACAAGGGCGACGCGGCGGAAGAGGTGAAGGAGGCGGAAAGGGCGCTCTCCCTGCTGGGCGCGCGGCTCTTGTCCGCGCGGGAGGAACAGACCGAGGCGGGAACGCGCACCGTCGTCGTCTGCGAAAAGATAAAACACACCCCGCCCGCCTACCCGCGGGGCAGGGGGAAGGAAAGGAGCAGCCCGCTGTGAGCAGCTGCGCCGTCACCGGGCACCGCGTGCTCGGAAAAAATTTTTCCGCGGAGCGGCTGGAAGAGGCTTTGCGTTCCCTCTGCGCGGAGGGGTGCGATACCTTTTACTGCGGCATGGCGCTCGGCTTCGACACCGTCTGCGGCGAGGCGCTGCTGCGGCTGAAAGGGGAGTATCCCGTCAGGCTCGTCGCCTGCATCCCCTGCGCCGACCAGAGCGAACGCTTTTCCGCGGCGCAGCGCGCGCGTTACGATGCGCTGCTTTCCGCCTGCGACGAGCGCGTCGTGCTGCACGAACGTTACGAAAACGGCTGTATGTTCGAGCGCAACCGCTACATGGTCGACCGCTGCGACGTGCTGCTCGCCTATCTCGAAAGCGGGCGCGGCGGCACGCTGTACACCGTCAATTATGCGCGGAAAAAGGGCAAAAGGGTGCTGTTCGTGTAGAGGCGGCGCCGTAAAAAATTCCGTCAAGGAGCAAAAAAAATGAACTGGTTTACCGATTTCACCGCGCTCGAATGGGCGTATTTCATCATCGCCTGCATCGGAACGGTGCTTCTGCTCGTGCAGGTGATCCTCATGATCGTCGGCGCGGGCGACGGCGGGCCCGACTTCGATACCGACACCGATGCGGACGGTGCCCTCGATTCGCATACCGATACGGGGCTGTCTCTCTTTTCGGTCAAGGGCCTGACGGCGTTCTTCGCCATCGGCGGCTGGACGGGGCTGGTCATGCTCACCTCGCGCGTGAGCGCGGCGATCTCCATACCCGTATCCGTCGTCGCCGGCATCGCCGCCTACTTCATCGTATGGTTCGCCGTCCGCATGATGCTGAAACTGCAGGAGGACGGCACCGCAGACTACGGCTCCGCCGTGGGAAAGGGGGCAACGGTCTACGTTTCCGTGCCTCCCGCCCGTTCGGGCAGGGGGAAGGTGACGCTGGTGCTGCAGGGCAGGTACACCGAGGCGGACGCCGTCACCGACGACGCGGAGCGCATCCCCGTCGACGCATCCGTCACCGTCGTCGCCACGCAGGGCGACGTGTTCGTCGTCAGCGCGAAGAAAGACTGACCGCGCCGAAAACAGGCAAAAGAAAAAGGAGGGAAAAGAATGAAAAAAGTTGTATTGCTGTGCATGGCGGCGCTGTGTTTTTGCGCCGCGGGGCTGTTCTCTTCCTGCGGAGATACCGCCGACAGAGCGTTTTATGCCGGAGAGACGGGAGAGCAGATTTCTGAAGAAATTCCGGTCGTCCGGCCGCCGCAGAGCGGAGAAACGGACGCAGAGGACGGCAAGGAAGAAGAGACTGCCGACTTCCCCGAAAAAGAGCAGGAAGGCTGTACGCACGGCGGGCATATCTGGGGCGCGTGGCAGACGGTGTTCGACGCCGCATGCGATAAAAACGGGCTGAAAATCTGCCACTGCACCGAGTGCGGCGCATCGAAAGCGGAGATTATCCCCGCCCTTTCGCACACGGCGGAGAAACAGATATACAATCAGTCCGTACATTGGAGTATCTGCGGGCGCTGCGGCGAAGTGTTCGGCAGGGAAGAACATACATTCGGCGGCGAAGTCTGCGGCGGATGCGGCTTCGCGTGCGATTTTACGCAGGGGCTGGAATACGAAAAGATTGAGGGGCGCGAAGAGTACCGCGTAACGGGCGACGGAGGTTTTGTCGGCGACGAACTGGTCGTGCCCGCAACGTATAAGGGGCTGCCCGTCACCGAAGTGGGCGATTACGCTTTTTCATACGCGGACGCGCGGAAGATCGCGCTGCCCGAAAGCGTGCAGCGCGTCGGCTACCAGGCGTTCAGCCGCTGCTCGGCGAAGGAGATCGTGTTGCCGCAGAAGATGCAGTCTCTCGGCGACGCAGCTTTCTATTACTGTATGGAACTGCAAAAAATAAACCTGCCCGACGGCATCGACCGGGTGGGGGATTCGGCGTTTTCCTATTGCATTTCCCTACGAGAGATCACGATTCCCGACAGCGTGATCGAGATCGGTTATGAGGCTTTTGATCATTGTTCGCTCCTCACGCGCGTCACTCTCGGCAAAAATCTCGAAAGAATAGACTACGCTTTTTTCCGGTGCGACCGCCTGTTCGAGGTTTACAACCGCTCGGTGCTGCCCGTCGCGGCGGATGGCACGAACAAGTACGGCGGGTTAGCCAAAAATGCGAAAAACCTGTACGAAATCGGCACAGGTTACAGCAAAATAAATACCACGGAAAACGGGATCCGCTATTTTGCGGATACGGATAAAGTTTATCTGCTCGATTATTACGGTACGGAAACGGAGATCGCCCTGCCCGAAACGATCGGCGGCAAACCGTGCGTTCCGGCGATCTATGCGTTTAATGATGCGGAAAACATTCGCAAACTCACCGTTCCCGGCAGCATCAAAAACATCCCGTACAACTGTTTCAGCGGCATGCCCGATCTCACCGAAGTCATCCTCGAAGAGGGTGTAGAGAGCATTGACAGCGGCTGTTTCCTCAGTGCGGGGCTTACGAAGGCGGAGCTGCCCGCCAGCCTCATCTCGCTCGCAGGGCGCTCGTTCGGCGGGAACGTTACGCAGATTTCCGTGGCAGCGGGCAACCCCGTGTATGAGAGCGTCGGCAACTGTGTGATAGAAACGGCGAGCAAAACGCTTGTCTGGGGATGCGCGGCAAGCGTCATTCCCGATGACGGCC
>ERZ1090868.1116-NODE-1117-length-14369-cov-145.164795_pt1 | contig 14369 bp, 20 predicted proteins | sample MGYA00478475_ERZ1090868 | MGnify/ENA primary metagenome ERZ1090868 (study PRJEB33644, sample SAMEA5815747) | chicken gut metagenome | biome: Chicken; feature: Gastrointestinal Tract; material: Caecum | place: Ireland | collected 2019-01-01 | study: A study of...
GGGTAGGGGAGTGGGCACAGAATGTTGTTATACCTTAACCGTATCAAGTTTTGTTAGGTCAGTTGCCGAATTTACTAGTTCTGTTCCGTTAGAGCTATTGAGCCCAATAACGCAGCCTTTACAATCAGCAGTAAATTCTAGCATTGCCACATAGGTATTTCCATCTCCATAAGTTCGGCAGATATTGTGTAGGACTCTACCATTTTTAGCGCCATTCCAATACGAAATAGCTTGTGCTCCATCAGCGTACTTTTGGGTGCGGTGAATATAGCAATTTGTTACAATTGTGCCGTCTGATCCCTTTGCGCTTACGCACTTATCTATGTTATTGAACTGGCATCCATCAATAATAGCACCTTCTCCCGCTTCAATCTGTACACCGGTAGAAGCAGAAGTTCCGATAAATTGGCATCCTCTTACAATAGCCGCAGAGTTCATCAAACGAACGCCAATAGATCTAGGGCCGTTGAAATAGCAGTCACTGATCTGAATCATCGACGAGGGGAAATTCTCAATGTAGATGCACTGTTCCGTCTGGTCCGCGATGTATCCACGGATGAAAACATCCCAAGCAATGGTGCCAATGGTTTTAGCAGTAATTTGAATACCGTATTTGCAGCCGGAGCATTCGCAGTTATAAATGAATGTATCCCGTAAATCATTGGCATTATAAATGATGAACTGATTACTTTGGCCCGTAATTGTGCCCATAGACGAAATGCAGTTATCAAACATGATAGATGCATTACCTTGCACAGTAGGCGAAATATCCTCCGACGAGTTATCCAATAAAAAAGACGTGTACTGTGCGGACGACTTGTAGAATACATCATGGATAATGTTTCTGACCTGTACATTGACAGTGTGCTTGTAGTAACCAACACGTCGGCCGCCGATGCAGTGCAGATTTTCAAATGTGATTCTACCACATCCGAACACCTGCGTAAACTGCGCTACGGTTTCTACTGTAGCGCAAAATGTTGCATTGCACACTTTACTTCTTTCGGGTCCTGCACCACCCCACACACCGGTGGCGCTGATCTGTGCATTGCTGGTATCAAACGATACCACCCCTCCACAAAAATCATACGTTACATGAGAAGCAATTAAAAGTTTTCCAGTAACATGATATTTTGTATTGGTGGTGATGGCATTATTAGAAGCGCCCCATGTGCCAGGGGAGGGGAACACGATTGTGCCGGTGAAATTGGCGATAGACCCACCATCGAAAACATCCGCAAGACCGGTGTCAATAAACCAGTCACCGATAATCTGCCCCGCAGTGATATTGTATTTACCGCCAGATGCACGCTTGAAATGCAGCTTGCAAGACGCAAGGGGCGCTTCCATCGTCACAGTGACGCCGGATGCCAGCAGAACAGCACCGTCAGCCATGAGCGGGCAACCTAGGCTGACTGCCTGGGTGATCTTATACGTGCCGTCGGGAAAGAACAGGTCCAGGCCGCTTGCAATGGCCGTCTTAATGGCTGCCGTGTCGTCGGTGGTGCCGTCGCCCTTTGCTCCATATTCTTTCACATTGGCAAATGTAGCAGTCTGCTTTTCAAGGGCCGCGACGGCATTTTCCAGTTTCTTCACAGCCTGGGTACGGGATGCCGTTTCGGCATCAAGGTCATTTTGCAGGTCCTCTATTTTCTGGTTTATCGACGTGGAAAGCTGGGTGATTTTGGTATGTGCATCCACGTCATATACCGAATAGCTGGTGTTGCTCACCTTGATATTTTTCACATTGGGCATGATCACACCCCCTTAGCTTTCACTTTCATGGGTCCCGTTGGTGATTTTGATTGTGTCGGATGCACTTTCATAGGTCACCTCAACCCGGGTCAAGTCCTCGATGCTCTGCGCCAGCTTGAGCGCCTGCGTGGCCGTAGTCTTTGCGGTATTGGCGGTGTTGTATGCGGTGGTCGCTGTACTTTTGGCGGAATCTGCCGCAGTCTTTGCCGCGTTCGCCGTTACCTGGGCCGTCGCTGCGGCAGTTTTTGCACCCTGTGCGGTACTATTGGCACCCTGCGCAGTGGAAAGTGCGTTGGCCGCCTGGCTCCGGGCTGTGGCGTCTTTCACGTTGATGGCAGTACCGGCAACGTTAAAAATAGATACATCAGGCATAGTAGTTCCTCCTTATCGTCCTACAATTTTGATTGTTTGCGTAGCAGGGTTGTACTCGTGCGTGTCTCCCACAACAACGATTTTATTCGCATCCTCGAAAAATCCTAGGATGAGTGTTTCTGTTTCATCCTCATACTTCGCATGGTCAAGACCCAGAATGTACGAAAAAACCTCGTTCATGCTGGTTTCCACGCAGTTGGTGCCCGGCACGTACTCGGTGCCGATCTTCATATACTGGATGACCCTGTACAGGTCATTATCCAGCCATACAAGGGTATTGATTCCCCGGTCAGCACTTGCGGTTGTTTTGAGTTTCTCATCAAACGGCGTGATAGCTGCCTTGATGGAGCCCCATAATTCATCGAAATTACCGATTTTGGTCCAGTATTCGGTTCTTTCCAGGGACACGCCAGAGGGCACCGGCTGCACAGACAGATATGCATTGCCGTTTTTGTCCACGACAACAGTATTTTCTTCGTACTGGCTGGTAATGTCCCATAACAGCGGATTTGCATACTTGATGGTTGCCAAACTAATGAAATTTTCCAGCTTGTCGGAAAATTCGCCCATTTTCTGCAAAATCCAGTCAAGATTCAAATCGTGAAAATTGGTATAGGGGTATCCATGAATTACACCCATGTTATCACCTCCTAGTATACAAGCAGACAAAATTCCTGCTTTATATCATCCACTATTTTGGCAACGACGTTTTCAGACGCCAGGGCGATTTCTGCTGTCACCAGACTTTGGGCAGATTTACCGGCCCTGCCCTTGTAAGTCTCGGTGTCGGTGTACTTGCTCGTGCCCTCGGTTGTATCGGTGCCGCTGCTGGTGATGGTGTTACCGGTCCCAAGCTGAGTAGTGTTTTTCTCCGCCATCTGAAGCTGCGCGGAATCGAACCCCACCACTTCCCGGGTGGTGGAATCGCTGCCATCATTCCGGCCCGTGGTGGTCAGATTCGGGGACCTGGTGTTGCTATCTTCCCCGGAATGCTCCAGGGTCCGTGTACGCTCGTCGGTGTCCAGAGGATTATATTCCAGGCCCAGGGCCTTTGCGTACCGTGTCCAGCTAGGCAGCATCATAGAAGAATAGGCAGCCAGTGCCCGGGCCATTACCGGCCCGCTGCTAATCATGACTTCCAACTCCATGGTGATGATCAGAAGATTTTCAACGACAACTTCTTTGTCCACTTCTTTCGGCACCTGTAACCCGTCAAACAGAGACGGGTACCCGATCAAAAGCCCCTCAAAGCTGAGAGTCGCGTGCATCGTCTGCCACCTCCTGCGTACCGGTATCGGGTGGGAATCGCCAGTCTACCCACAAAGTGGACTTGTCCAGGCCAAACAGCTTGTGCACCCGTTCACATCCCCGTTGCAAGCTGTCCAGCCACAAAGACGCCTTTGCAGCGGTTTCCACATTGTTGGAATTGACTTCATCGGTCAGCATTCTTTCCTTTTTGCTGGTGTTGGTGTTGGGGATGCCTACTTCGGTATCAAACAGCGCTTTGATCGTTTTCAAAGCCGTCAAAAGCTCGTTGGTGATAAAATTGCCCTTTAAATCCGTGGCAAAATACATCCACGGGGCTTGCCCGGAAGCGCCGCTTTTGTATGTTTTGAGCAAGGCGGAATCTACAAAGACTGCGGGGTTACCCTGCATGATCTGGTCAAACATCTTTTTGAAAGATTCCGCACCCGCTTTGTTTGCGGCTGCAAACACATAGGCCAAGCGGCTGTTGATCAAATTGCTTTGAATGGTCTGGGCCGCAAGGGCCATCATATCCCCATAGTAGGCCACGATATCAACCATGCCACGGTAGTCCGGCTGCAAATGGATAATTTCGCATTGCTTGCCGATCTGCAAATATTTGGTGCCCTTGATAAAAGGGTTTGCAACCACCGTGTGGGTGGGGTTGTAAAACACATTCAATCCGGTCAAGCCCATATGATCATATACAAGGCCGTACCGATCAGTGTTGAATACAGATACACCGCCCTCACCGAAAACCAGGTATTCAAGCCGGTTCTGCGGCCAGGTATCGGGCAGCGTCCATTTCACCATAGACACCGCTTCCAGGAACAGATACTTCCTGAAATAGTACGACAAAGCGTTACCCTTTGTACGCACTACCGATGGAGTGACCGGGGACGTGTAGGCGTTGACCTGCTCATAGCTATAAGGTGGTACACTCACAGTAAACGCCCCCTCCTAGCCATTTTGAACATGAGCCATACCGGTATTTTCTCTTTCGGCCAGGGGTCCGGGTCTGGGTCCGGATCCGGGTCCGGGTCCGGGTCAGGACCCGGGGCCACGCTTGCGTCCCATTCCACATCATAGACGCCCCGGGCATTGGGAATACCGATAATGCCGGACGGGTCCAGCAGTGCACCGCCTGCCGTCGCATATTCCCAATGCGTGTGAATACCGGTTGCATTGCCGGTTTCGCCCTGGGTTCCGATGAAGTCGCCTTTGGTGATGGTATCTCCCACGTGCCAGAGCTGGCTTGCAAAATGGGCCGCACGCCAGGTGCGGCCGTCGGCCATCTGCACCTTGATCATGTTGCCCCATGACTGGTCACCGGTGATGGTGTGGCCGTCCCATACCTGGGCCACTACTACAGTACCAGAGGCCGGGGCAAAAGCCTTGTGATCACCGTGCACCGTGTCAATGCCACGGTGGGCCGTGCCATCTGGGTAAGCCGGGTACCCGGCGGTCACGGTAATGGTAGGCATATCCGTAATACTCTGCTTGTATGCCATACTATGCACCTCCTTTACTCATAGAAAAAGCCGTTTTTGAGATAGCTTTTAACGCTGTCGATCTCTGCTGCCGTTGCGGGCAAGGATATATCAGGGTCGTCTACCATGATATACCCCGGAATACTGGACAACTGTACCCGTCGGCACAAGGGCCGCCCGTGGTCCTCGTTGTTGTCGTCGGCGATACGCTGAAAATACGCTTGCAAGTATCCGGGTGCAGTATAAACCGACACGGCCCCGGCTGTACCTTTATACTGGGCGGTGGTGATGCTTTTCTCGGCTGCATCGCCTACAGCATTTAAAACCCCGCCAGCATCGGTATTACCGGCAAAGAAGTCGGCCACCCCTTTGGCAAATCCATATAGGCCATTGGCTGCTGCACTTACAACATCCCCCACACTGTCAAGGGTCTGGTTTGCAATTTGAGCCAGGGAAACAGTAACCCCCACTTGCGCCGATCTAACAGCTATAATTTTTGTAAAATTCGCATCAGCCGATACATACAGGTAACCCATACCGCTATACATATCAATAACGGTCTTGAGATGCAGCGCTTCGGAATTGACCACTTTAGTGGTGTCGATCTGTATTTCTCCAAACGGCGGGTAATACAAAATGTATGTGCTGTATGGGCTCATGTTGACATAGGGGCCCCGATCTGATGCTTGCGGATGCTTCGGGATTCCTACCGCGTCAATGAAAGTTTTGGTGTCGAACCCACTATTTACTATGCCTGCCTGGAAAGAATCTCCAAGGGTAATATCCCACCATCCCACAGTCAGGCTAGATGTAGATAATGTGGGGTCCGATGGTGCATCAAACGGGAACCACATACACGATACAAGGTACTGGTAGGGATTGAAAAGGGCCTTTGTCAATCCTTCGCTGATTTCCTCGGCGTCCATGCCCAAATAGTCCGTATTTGACAACAGTGCTTTTCGAAATTCGCGGAAAGCCGCGTTGCTCATTGACCAATAGGTAGTGCATCCAAACCCCACATACCCGGAACATATCACCGACACAATATAGCTACCCTGATTCACATCATCGCCGAAAATTTTGGTGCACGTGTTTTGTGCGCTGGTATACTCTGCGGTGGTGGGGTACAAAGTATCTACAATATTTCCGTTATACTTCGCCGACGATCTGAGCACATACTCGGTAGCGCTGCCGATCTGGTCCCGGTAGCTTGCCAGAGCATCCACCACCAGCGAGCCCGTCCATAGTCCATCGGAAAAAGTCCAGTTTTTCACCCAGTAGTAACGCCCCCATGTGGGGATATGGCAGTAGTTATAGCCGGTGGGGTTAGCATTCGTGGCGATCTTGATTTCCGGGTTGATGATATTGCAGGGTGATTTCACCTCGATATTATACGGGGTACCGCTGGTAGGGCGTTTGGTGCTGTTGGTGCGTTTCGGGAATACATAAAAGGTTGCTTGCACGTTGCACCTCCTTATAAAATATCGGCGGGCAGATGCCCGCCGATGATCAGGACTTCGCCGGGTCAGCTTCTTTGGTGGTGGAAGATTTCAGCAGACTTGCGCGCTTGAGACTTTCGGGAGGGGTAACGTCGCCGGACGTCATGAGGAAAAGCACCGCATTCTCGGTGAAGTCGTCGTACCAGCTCCACCCATAATGGTACCAGAAATTGGTGTACAGGCCCCGCGCGTTCATAGGAGTGGGAACAATACGGTTCAGGCGCGGGGTGTAGCCAATAGCGTCAAAGTCCAGCAGGCAGCCAAAAACATTGGAAAGCTGCACCGCTGCATTTTTCTGAGCCACGCCTGCGGCGGTGGTGATCACCGGTGTGGCGCTGATCTGGTCGCGCTCGTCGATGTTCTGCCAGAACGTAATCAACTCGGCGTCCCGGTACTTCAGCAGGTTGTCGTGGTAGACCTGCGGAATGACTTTGGCGTCGATCTGGCTTTGGGTACCGCTGTACAAGTACAGGTGCTGCCGATCATACGGGGTGTGCCGCATGAGATTGTAAGCGGTACCGCCAATGGTCCAGTTCTGGTGCCATTTAATGGACCGCTCTTTGAGCAGTCGGGAAATGTCGTTAATACGGCCATATGCATACGCTGCAAAGCCGGGGAAGCTGGCTTCCTTGTAGACGTCCTGAACCGTAAGGCTCGTGCCCTGCTGGGCGTTGTACTCGTCCAGCAGATAAATGACGCTGTCAGGGTTCGTGACGGTCATGCCGGTAAGGTGGTTCGCCATGAGGTTGGCGGCCAGGTTGCGCCGGTCGCTCTCGATCTGGTTCGACAGATGCAGGACAAAAGAGGACCAGAACTGCGCCAGCTCCTCCGGCCCCTTAAAGGCCGCCTCCATCTGGGTATCTGCCTGGGTGTACACTCGGGAGTAGTTCGTCTGGCCGTAATAATTGGTCTGTAGCACTTTGGGCTTGTGAACCTCGTACATATCGACAGACTGGCCGTCCACCAGCGCCCACGCCTTATCAGTCACGGGGTCAGAATCGCAGAAGTTAATCTTCCGACGATGGTTTGCCCAGTCGTCCCCGGTGACCTGCAAATTGCGCATAGGGGCGTCGTAGGGCCGGACCGCGAAAATGGTACGGCCAAGGACCTGGGAAATGGCTTTGGTGTAATTGTCGGTGCCGGTCAACAGCGTAGCCTGTGCAACGCTGGTAAAGGTGGACGTGTCCACAATGGGAGTAGTGGATTCCTGACCAGTAGCCAGCTTGTTGATCTCGGTCAAAATTGCGGAAATATCCGCAAAGTCCATGCCAAGGGGCATATCAGTTCACATCCTTTCCGTAGGTGGGGTCAATAATCCGGGCCGTGATGGTGTCGGCGGTAGCTGCGGGCTGCTGCTGCACACCCATTCCCACCGCGTTGGCCTGCATGGTCTGGGTCATGGCCTGCATGGCCTGGGTGCTGGCCTGCTGCCCCTGCAAAATCTGCTGTAACAGGGTTTCCAGGCCGTCATACTGACCGCCCGGCTGCGCGGGCGGGGTGGTCTGCTGCTGATTCTGTGCGGTGGCCGGGGCCACCGTGGGCGGGACCTGCTGCGGAATCACGGGATTCTGCACAGCAGGGGCCGGGGCCGGATTCTGAGCGGGCGCTTCCATGGCTTCAATCTCTGATTTACTGTACCCGGCCCGGGCAAGGGCCACTTTTTCACTGATTTTCAACTTTGACCGCCTCCATTACAACGTATTTGTCGGATGCCAGGCATTTTGCTACCTGGTCTTTATCGCCTTTGGTGACAGGGCCCACCGCGCAGCACTGCCGCGTGTGGGAGTCGTCGGCCCAGTCGCTGTAGTAGTCGATGTTTAACCGAGTGCACAGGTCAGCCAGCAGGAACGCGCGCTCGTTGGTCACAGACTGGGCAAAAATGATATAACAGCCCATAATCAGCCCTCCTTTTTCAGGTCATCCAGGGCCAGCCGCATTTCGGTAATTGCCGCCGTGTTCTCCTTGACCACAGTGTTGCACTGGTACCACATGAGCAAAAATGCAGCGATGGGGAAACCAACATTAGAAATAGCCTGCATCAAACTGGTCATATCCATTTTTACGCACCTCCTATAGATACAAGTAATCCCCGGTTCTTGCGCTGGCTGACGCTTGCCCGCCCCTTCTGGGGGCTGCCGATGGGCACCGGGGATTATCTTTAGTATATTCGGTTGTGAAAAATTGTCAAGCCCCGCAATACTCTCTGAAAAAGATTTCATCCGAGTACCGCTCAAATTCTATCTGACGTTGCAGGTAGGCGGGCCAGATATAGCCATATGCAGCCCTCAACCGTTTCCTTTCAAATTCACCGGTACCGTACATTGGCATATTTCCGGACCGGTGCCGACACACATAGTACAGGGGTTTGCTCTTGTGCTCATAGATGCAGCACCTTCCGATCTGCACCAGAGGGTAATACTCCCTCAATGGCCGGGACACCACAAGGCTTTTCTCTTCGGCTGAATACTGATTTTCAATAGCTGACCTGTAAAAGTCGGTGCCACTCATGGACCGATACAGCGCGGTGCTCGCTTTCTCTTTTGCTATAGGGCTGTCTACCAAATCAATAAGCAAAATACCTTTGTCGGCCAGCAGCTTGACACGTTCCTTTTTGCCGATCATCTTCTCCACGGTGTCGGTAATTTCCCATTGCATATAGTAGGGGTTTGCCATGCCGACGGCATTTGACATACAAAGCAGGGTTAAGGGCTTTTTGCCTTGCAATTCCCGGTTTCGGTTGACAGTTTCATAGATATTTGCCAGACCCACTCCCTCACCGCGCCGGTAGTAGTCGGATTCCTCTTTCTGGTATTCATCCAATATTATGATGTTGGTATGCGGACTTGAAAATCCCCTGGTACGGGCCAGGGTGACAACACTTCCCACTACACCGGCCATTTTGGCCGGTTTTATGGGGCTGCCGGTGTCGGTGTAGGCACCGGCGTTTCCCACTTCATACAGCCCCGCGATTTTAGGCAACTTGAATGGCGCGTAGTGCGTCTGCAAATCATCGTTCAATGGGGACCACGGCCACATACTGGGCGACGCACAAATAAGTTCCGCCTGCTGCGGGGTGCGGCGCAAGTACAAAAATTCTTCCCCGGTCTGGTGCACGTATTTTAGCGCTCCATAGGTCTTGCCGGTGCCACGTCCGCCCCATATAAAAATGATGGGAGCACCGGTAGACAAAATGCCGTCATCCTCTGAAAAATTCGGCCATCCGTCATCTGTGTACAGCTTGATCATATAATTACCCCCATTGCTCAGCCATAGCGTTTGCAAGGCCCTGCGGCGTTTTCGATGCTACTTTGCCGCGCCGTTTACCTTGCCGCCTGGTGTCATAATACCATTGCGTTTGCCGCTTTTTCTTTTTAGTCTTTTTATCAATCCATTCATGGTACTGTAAGTCGGGCTTCTCTGTTACAAGGGGAACTAGTGGCTTAACGTCACCGATAAACCAAAAACACGTTGTTTTCTGGTATCCATCTCCATATTCCCACGGCTGTACTTTTTGATCCGGTTTTCTATAACAAGTAGACATGATGCCAATGGGATTTTCTATCACAATTTTTTTACATTTTGCAGTTGTAAACTTCAGAAAAAAATTTTTTGATCTCTCCTGAGAACCATCTGCCCGCTTTCTGGAAAAATGCCGTGCACCACTAGCGGCCAAATCTGTACAAGGGGGGAACGCGATAATCATATCCCATTCACCATCAATGCGGTGCGGTTGACCGTCCATAGTGGTAAACGTACAATCCCCGTCAATCAGGGGCAGCACGTCTCCCAGAATATGCCACTCCGGATGCCCGCCCGATGGTTCCTGAATATCTGCACTATATGCTTCATGCCCCCGCGCTCTGAATGCTTTGCACACGGTTTGGGATTCCTCACAAGCTACTAAAATTCTCATTTGTTATACTACCTCCATGATCTTATAGCCAAGTATCTTTGCGTATTCATCGGTGATACCGAGTGTGTAAGTGTTGTCGCAAATACACAAATTGCGGGTGACGTGGACTGTGTGACCGTCTACCACAAAATCAGGCACGTTTGGCCGGTCATTATAGACCACCTGGTTACCGGCCGCCAAACAAAAAGTAAAGCTGGGCTTGAATGCATCGAAACCGCCCCACAAAGCCAGCTCCAAACCGCCTTTGCGCTTGCTCACACCTGCAATGGTGGTCGTAATGGGGCCACCCTTTGTGTACGTAGTCGCGTACTTTTTAGCACCCCAGGTCATAAACTCGGCATAGCTGCTCTCCTGCTCATACACGCCCATGTAGTGCACTGTGCCTTTACGATCAGTAGCGCAAGCGCCGTTGTCTTTAGCAAGCTGCTTCACAGCCTTGTTAAAATCTGACAAATCAATATCGCCCAGGTATTTGACGCTATCAGTATCACAGTACACGCCATTTTTACCGGCTGCCCATTGTGCAATTTTAAGGCGTTTCCGGGTGTGGGCAGTTGTCCACACTGCCCATTGATATGGCAGGAACAAATGTGGGCAATGCTCGTTATAACTGCCCTCCGGGTCATCGGTGCATTCACTCCATAGGTTGTCCGGGTCGTCCTCGTCGAAAAGAGTATCCAGTTGCAACGGATCCTGCGCGGTCATGCCGTAGTAGCTATTCAAGTCGCCTTTGGATTTTACATAGTAAAGTTCCTGTCCGGGTATTCCTTTAAGGGACGTTTTGCCGGTATAGCTTTCTTTTATACAGTCGGTAAGCGGCTTTGGAAGTTTACCATAGTCGGACGTGTAAAGGTCAAGTACATTGAGGGCGTCCCAGTCATATTCTTTTGCTATGATACGAAAGTCTATATCTGTTATGGTGATCTCGAAATGATCTGCCGATAGCAACCGCCCGTTGTCGTTTATATATCCCTCACAATGCCGGACCTTTGCAAGGGGAATATACGGAAAACCCCACCACTTGTACCGCTGTCGTAGTCCCTTTACCTGTAAGCGCATAAGACAGGCTTTTCCGTGCCTCATGCATTGCATGAGGCGTTGCACGGTTGCCGGTTCCTGCCGGAATGGGGTCATTGGGAAGTAACATTCGCACTGCGTAGCAGGGTAGGCGCTTGACATGTCCACCGATCCTACATTTTCCAGGTGCAGCCCCACATAGTAGCGGTTTGCGTGGGTGTCTCCACCCCGGAAAGCTTCCCGCAGCATCTGGTAAAGGTCCCACGACGGTAACAACCGCTTCACCCTTTTGATGCCCCATTTGTACATTGCTTCACGGGCCATGCGCCGGACGTATCCGGTGCGGGTCAATGGTAAAGTATAAAGGTCGTCCCCGTCGCGCTGCATTTCGATCAAAAGGCATTCCACTATACAGCGCACGTCATTTATACAGTAGGCCAGTTCGGAGGACGATAGCGGGGTCCATGGGTAGCGCACTTTGGAGTAGTCAAGTGCACCAGTCAGCTTTGCATGAGGGGCTCCAAGCTGCTTGCCCCATGCATCCAGTGACAAGTTACTGTGTCTCATACTGCACCGGTATTCTATGGAGCGGTTGTCGCATTTCAACACCCTGCGGGGTTTACTTGCGAACACATCGCCGGGCCCAAAATCCAGGACGCCCGAAAGATACTGAAATTCATGCGCCAGGTTATGCACGTACATGCACAAGTACCAGTCACCTTGCGGGCCGCTGTTGGCCTGCAAATAGTCACTGATTGCTCCTGTGAATTTTATCCATTCATCCCATGTGCGGCCTATGATGGTGATATCTAAACCTAGCTGACATTGCCATATGTACATAATGGTGTGGGGGTTGCCATCTGCATCAACACATACCCGGCTTGTTTCAATGTCAAATGCACATGGCATATTTATATACAGCCGCTTTTTATTGGTCTCGCGCTTCCTCCCTTTGGTGTGTTTCCGGTCCAGGTGTTCCATAAGCCAGGGGACGGGATTGTAGTTACAGGCCTCCGCCAAAACCTCCGCGCAGGTCGGCGGAGCTGCTGCCGTCGCTGTAGTCCCAGTCTTTGCCATAGCTTACCTCTCCCTGCTGCCATTTGACAAAATCGTCTATGCTGACATTGTAGCCGCCTTTCTCCCGCCAGTACATGACCGGCTGGTCGGACGGGTAGTAGTAAACGCCGGATGCCTTGACGATCTCCCACCACTCAGACAATGCCGTGTACTGATCTTCGGGCACATCGTCCGCATCAATGCCGCCCGCGCCAAGTTTGGCCTTGAAAGACTCGCGGGCACCACCCACGGTTGATTCTTTGGTGCGGACGAACCGCGCCACATCTGCCAGGGCTTGCTCCAGCGCTTTCCGGTCCCCGCGCATAGATTTTATGGTCGGGAAACCCCCGGCAAATTCTTTGTAAACGTCACTGGTTCCGCTGATAGGGTCCTGGGATAGACGTTTCAACCGTTTCTGGGCAATATCGCGCAAGCGCGTATATTCTTTGCGCATCTGACTGGCTGGCCACGATTCCAGGGCGTAGGGGGTGTATAGCTCCGGACTGTATTTGAGGGTTGCCCGTGCTTTAGCTGCACCTGTTGCCATGCTTCGCACGCTCCTTTCATTCCATGATCATATGATACCAGTCAAGGGGGTTTGCATCAATGCCCAGGCCATCAAATACAGTTTCGGCCCAGGCTGACCGGAAAAAAGCTACATCCTTTGCAACGACGCCACTATACACAATAGCGGTGGCAAGATACAACATTGGGTCATCGCATTTGATCAAGGTAGACTTGTTGCATTTCTGTTTCAAGTGGTTCACCTCCTATAAAATAAAGGCGACCAGAGGCCGCCCACCGTCAATACGGCAAATCGTCTTCATCGGGGCAGGGGACGAACTGCTCACTCGTCACCCACGTCGTCTTAGTCGTCTTCGTCGCTCTGGCCGGAAATGACCAGTTCCGGATAACCCTTGTCGTTTACCTCGACGGTCAAAACGACGTTGCGCAGGGTGATTTTTCGCATCCAGTCAGAAACGGTCTCTTTGGGGTCGATCTTGACGGACACAGACGGTGCATCGTATTTGCTGGATTTGAGCCACATTTCACCATCTTCGATCTGCACCGCACCCTCAAATTCCGACAACTTGACGTAGCTCATCATGTTGGATTTACGGGACTTTCCGGCGGTCTTCTTGTTGCGTTTCATCATGGTAGTTAATTCCTTTCTGCCCTGTCTCATCAGTACCGGGCGGGCGGTCCCGGTAGACGGCCCATAGGGCCGTTTCGACTTATTCAATGTGGTAACTAGCTTTTATGGTTGCAATACATGCATCCGTGCAAGCTGCATCTAAAAGTGTGTCCTTCCAAGCCTCTCTATCACCTTTAAATTTATAATTGACGGCCATATCAGAGGCCTTATTTTTCCGGGTTTCCAAAATACTGATAATAGTATTATAAGCATCTAGCGCCCCCGCTTTATACTTTGCAGATACGGAATATTCCGGCTCCTCATATTCGCACCACGTCATATTGCCGTCGGGATGCAGTTCGATGATGAATTTACGGATTTCCATTCTGTTATTCCTCCTCACCGATACCGGACAAAACACTAGCCATAATCAGCAGGTCGGTACCTCCATTCAACTTCACGGCACCTGCAAGCACCTGGAGGCAATCAATCAGATCTTTCATTGTGATCTGATCCATGTTGTCACTCTCAAAAGTGACAGTGTCATCTTCAATCAATAACTTAATTTCAGCTTTTTTCATTATAGCTTTCCTCCTTCTCGGTAAGCTGCACAATTGACAGCGCGTAACGTAAACCGTCAAAATAACCATTAAAGTACAAAGTGTTCTGTTGAATTTTCTGGGATTCAATAACCATGTAATGCACCCTGTCCATCAAAAGCGCCAACTGTGTTATAATCGCCTGGTAACGATCAGATTTTAAACTTTTCATTGTTATCTTTCCTTTCGTGTTTCATTGTATATATTGTATCATAGTTAAACGCACATATGTTGCACAAAAAAAGAAACATATATTGTCATACCACATCCAGTGCCACTCCCCTATCT